>Ga0302325_10022334_pt1 | contig 13238 bp, 10 predicted proteins | sample Palsa_T0_2_FD_201948 | JGI IMG/M metagenome (GOLD analysis project Ga0302325, IMG submission 201948) | Peat permafrost microbial communities from Stordalen Mire near Abisko, Sweden - Palsa_T0_2 | ecosystem: Environmental > Terrestrial > Soil > Palsa > Peat permafrost | place: Sweden: Abisko... | reverse complement strand
CGCTCATTGAAGCGAGTCGGAATCGTCTGTGCCCTGGCGGCTGAGGCACGCCACCTGGGGCCCACGACGCCGCCGCATCAAGCGCTCGCATCCCTGGCCGATGGCACGCTGCTGGCCGTGAGCGGCATGGGCGGCAATGCTGCCGGCGTGAGCGCGCGTGCGCTGATCGAGGCCGGCGCCGGCGCGCTCGCGAGCTTTGGCTTGGCCGGAGGGCTGGATCCGGCGCTGCCCGCGGGCGCGATCTTCCTACCCAGCGAAGTCTCAGCGCTCAACGCGGCGCCCATCAGCACGACAGCGCATTGGCGCGAGCGGCTCAGTGCGGCGCTGGCCGCGCACCGCCCGCTGACGCAAGGCCGATTGCTGAGCTGCCCCCGGGCGGTCGCTACCGTGGCGCAGAAGGCCGCTTTGTTCCGTGAAACCGGTGCGGTGGCCGTGGACATGGAAAGCGTGGCCGTGGCCGAGGCAGCTGGCGCTCGGCACTTGCCTTTCATTGCTGTGCGCGTGATCGTCGACACTGCTCAGGACAGTCTGCCGCCCTCGGTAAGCGCCGCCGCCGACAGCACCGGTCCGCTGCAACTCTGGCGCCTGATCGGTGCGCTGGCCTGCTCGCCGGCGCAACTGGCGCCTCTGATCCGGCTGGCGCGGCGTTACCGGCTCGCGAGCCGCTCATTAGCGGTGGTGGGGCGCGCAGGCTCGCTGGCCGCGCACGCCTTTTCATGAGAGCGCTGGTCACCGGCGCCACGGGCTTTGTCGGCTCGGCCGTCGCCAGAGCACTGCTGCTGGCGGGCTGGCAGGTGCGCGCGCTGGCGCGCAAGGACTCGCCGGTTCGCAATCTGCAGCAGCTCGCAGTGGAAATCGCCGCCGGCGATCTCGCCGACCGGCCCTCACTGGAGCGCGCGCTTGGCGATTGCGAGGCGCTGTTTCATGTCGCGGCGGACTACCGGCTCGGTGCGCGCGATCCGGATCAGCTGTACCGAACCAATGTCGAAGGCACACGCAACATCCTGGATGCCAGCCGCGCTGCGGGCGTTGCACGCATCGTCTATACCAGCAGTGTCGCCACCATCGGCCTGCCCGCCGACGGCTCGCCGGGAAACGAGGACACACCGGTAGCGCTCGCGGATATGATCGGCCACTACAAACGCTCGAAGTATCTGGCCGAGCAGCTGGTGGGTGAAGCTGCGCGGGCCGGCACCGCGGTAGTCATCGTCAATCCGTCGACGCCGATCGGTCCCGGTGACATCAAGCCCACCCCCACCGGGCAGATGGTGCTGGATGCCGCCAGTGGCCGTATGCCTGCATACGTGGACACCGGGCTCAATATCGTGCACGTCGATGATGTGGCCGCGGGTCACCTGCTGGCATTTCATCGCGGACGGCCCGGCGAGCGCTACATACTCGGCGGTGAGGACATGACGCTGCGCGAGATTCTCGGCGACATCGCCAGCCTCGTGGGCCGCAAGCCGCCGCGCATCCGTCTGCCGCGCGCAGCGCTGCTGCCTGTGGCTTATGTGGCGGAAGGCTACGCCCGTGTCACCGGGCACAGCACGCGGATTACGGTCGAGGGCGTGCGCATGGCGCGCAAGCGCATGTTCTTTTCGAGCCAAAAAGCGGCGCGCGAACTCGGGTATCAATGGCGAGCTCCGAGCCGGGCGTTTGAGGACGCGGTACTGTGGCTGCGCGGGCAGGGACTGCTGCCCCCATAGGCGCTCGCTAGCGCCTGGCGATTTTCAGATGCCGGTAATCACGCGGCGTGACGCCGAATTTGCTGCGAAACACGCGGCCGAAGTGGGTCGGGCTGTTGAAGCCGTGGTCGAACGCGATTTCGGTCACGGTTCGGCCGCGCTGCGCATCGGAACTCAGCGCGCGCGAGCACGCCTCAAGCCGGCGCCGCAGGATGTAGCGCGCCACGGTCTCATTCTGATCGGATGAGAGGTGGTACAGGTAACGCGGGGTCATCTTGCAGGCGGCAGCGATCTTGGTCGGAGTCAGGTCCGGATCGTGCAGATGCGCTTCGATGTAGTTGATGATCCGAATCCGGTGTGCAGTGGCCAAAGAGGAACGGCCCGACTGTGAACACGGCAGGTCGGCGTAGGCGGCTCCGAGCAGGTCCAGAATGGCGGTCGTGACGCGGCCCGCCGCGTTATCGTCGAGTTCGCGGCGGCACTCCACCCAATAGCTGCGCAGGAAACGCGAAAACAATCCGCGTACGCCCGCCGAGGCCTGCATGGCAATCGCGACCAGGCTTTCCGGGCTCGCGATCTGCCGGCGCAGATGCGCATCGGGGATGCCCAGCACCAGCATGCGGTTCGTGCCCGGGAATACGATCTCGTAATGGCGGGTGCTGTCGCAGAGCGTGAAATCGCCGGCCTTCAGGTGCGCCTCACGGCCATCCTGGCGGCTGATGCTCTCGCCCTCCATCTGCAGATGCAGGAAGAACAGCGGACTGCGCGTGCGCACTACGTGCACGCGCGAGTGGCGCACGATCTGCGCCTCGGAGTAGACGTCGGCCAGCGTCAGGTCCCCGATCGCGGTACGCGCGATCGAGCCGTTGAAAGTGCGCAGGTCGGCCGGATCGGACACCAGTGGCGAGAAGCTCTCGCAGGCATGTTCATTCCAGCAGGCCAGTTTGCGGCGCGGATCCAGTCCGGCCGTAGAGAACGACACAATCTGCGTCATCTTGTACCCCCTCGGAAATCAGCGCATCTCATCTCGTTGTGCGGGATATTTTCCACCTATGGCGCCCGTTTGTCGAAGCTCAATGCGGGCACGGGCAAATGACCGCCGGCATCAAAGCTGCATTTTCTCCAAGCAACTCAATCGCCTAAGCCTCGGCGCTCCCCCTTGGGTTGCCTGCAGGTACACTGCCCGGCGGTTCTGACTTCTCTATTGGTCGAGTTACGACGGGGTATTCAGCGGAGTCTCGATGACCGCTATGGTTACGCTATATCACTGGGAGCCGAATGCGAATTCGGGTAAGCCTATGCTCGCGCTGGCCGAGAAGGGCGTCGAGTATGAGAGCCGCTATCTGGACTTGTTGAGGTTCGACCAGCACCAACCCGAGTATCTGCGCATCAATCCGGACGGCACCATTCCTGCCATGGTGCACGGGGAGCGGGTACTGACCGAGTCCACGCCGATGATGGAGTACATCGACGAGGCGTTCCCAGGTCCGCCGCTTCGGCCCAGCGACCCGCGCGAACGTTGGCGCATGCGCTGGTGGATGCGGTTTTTCGATGCCTACTTCGCGCCCTCCCTGAGCATGATCGGCTGGAGCGTGTTCATCGGTCCTGCCGTGCGGCAGCGCGATCCGTCCGAGCTGCGCTCGGCCATCGAACGCATACCGCTCGAGTCGCGCCGGATCGCCTGGCGCAAGGCTCTTTACAATGAATTCTCCGAACAGGAACTCACCGAGTCCCGGCGCCGCGTGCTGTTTGCGACCGGCGTGCTCGAAGCCCACTTGAGCCAGCACAGCTATATCTGCGGCGAGCACTATTCGCTCGGCGACGTCAATGGCTTCAACCTGGGGTACGCGTTGCCGCTGTCGCAGCCGGAACGCTGCAACGACCAGAAGACACCGCACATCATGGAGTGGCTGCGCAAGATCTATGAGCGCCCTGCCACGCGCGCGACCTGGGCCAAGGGCCGCACGCAGATGGCCGCGCGCGTAACCATGCTCGAGCGCGGCGCCGCCAAGCGGGACAGCGGCAATGCTTGAGCTGTATCACTGGGAACCGAATATTTTTTTTCTGAAGCCGCTGGTGGCGCTGGCCGAAAAGGGCACGCCCTACAGCGCGCGTTACTTCGACCCTACCCACTTCGAGCAGATCCCGGTCAACACCGAGGCGCTGCTGAAGCTCGAGCGCGAAGGACCGGTGCTGGTGCACGAAGGGGCGATCATCAGCAGTTCGTTCTTCCTGCTCGAGTACATCGCCGAGGCGCTGCCGGGGCCGCCGCTGCTGCCGGCCGAACCCTTTGAACGCTACCGCATGCACGCCTGGGGACAGATGATCGCGCTGTCGCTGGCCGGCCCGGTCACGACGCTGGGCTGCGCGTGCTATCTGGCGCCGGCGCTGCGCTCGCGTCCGGCGCAGCAGTTGCAACAGCAGATCGCCGCCATCGAACCGTTCGAGCGGCGTGCGGCCTGGGCGGCGCTGCTCGAACCCGACCAGACGGCCGCCGTGGCCGCGGCGCGCAGCCATTTGGGCCGCCCCATCGCGCGAATTGAAGCCGCGCTGGCCAGCGCACCCTGGCTCGCGGGGGCCGAGTATTCGATCGCAGACATCGATGCGTTTGCGATGCTGGCGACGCTACCCGAACTGGCGCCGGATCTGGTCAGTCAGGATTCGACCCCGCATGTCACGGCCTTCCTGCAGCGCATGCGCTCGCGCCCGGCCGTGCGTGCGGCATTGGCGTTGAGCCGCACCGGCCGGCCCGAGCAGGCCTTCGTCCCCGGACCCGAAGCCTCGCGATGGGGCTGAGAACGGCGAGCCAGCCAGCGTTTTATGGTTGGAAGCTGCTCGCGGCCTGCTGGGTCATCATGTTCCTGAATCTCGGTATCCCGGCCTATGGCGCGAGCGGATTGAATGCCCTGATGGCGCCGCCGCTGCATCTGGATCGCAGTGCGCTCGGTCTGCTGTTCAGCGCCTACATGGTCATGTCGGGTCTGCCCGGTCCGTTGGTGGCGGTATCGGTCAATCATCTGGGCGTGCGCCGCACGCTCATGCTCGGCAGCGTGCTACTGATCGCCGGCGCGCTGTTGATGGGCACGGTGGTGAACTCTTTCTGGTTCGCGGTGCTGGCCTTTGGGCTGCTGGTCGGAAGCGGCGTGGCCACGGGCGCGGCGCTGGCCGCGCAGGCGGGCCTGGCGCGCTGGTTCGTGCGCAAGCGCGGACTGGTGCTGTCGATCCTGTATTCGTCGGGCGCCATCGGCGGGTTCGTGTCCGGGCGCATGCTGGATAAAGTGGTGACGCTGGCCGGCGGCAACTGGCGGGCGGGCTGGTGGGTGATCGCTGCGTTGTCGGCAGTCGCCTGCCTGGTTGCTTGGGTGTTCGTCCGGGAGTCACCGGCACAGCTCGGTCAATGGCCGGATGGCGAGCCGCCTCCGGTCGATGCGGCCAGTGCCAGCGCTACCGGCCGGGTCGTTCATCGCATCATTGTCTTTCGCAGCACCGAGAACTGGTCGTATCGCGATGCCATGGCGTCGCCGGCCTACTGGCTCATGGTGTTTTCGTTGCTCGGTGTCAGTTGCGGCTACACGCTGTACCTGGCACATGGCTTTGTGCACTTACGCGACCTGGGTCATTCGGCATCGGAAGCCTGGCAGGCGATCTCGGTGCTGGCCGTCAGCGGTCTGATCGCCAAACTGATCATTGCCACCTGTGGCGATCGGCTCGATCCGCGCTATCTGTGGGCCGTGTTCCAGATCGTCTTCGGCATCGGTCTGGCATTGGTGGTCAATGCGCGCAGCCACGCCAGCGTGCTGGCGTTCGCGATCTGTCTGGGCGTTGGCTTCGGCGGCGGCCTGGTGTGTCTGATGGCGGTGCTGAGCAACTATTTCGGTACGCGCATATTCGCCTCGCTGGCCGGCCTGGCGGTGGCCATCAATACGACTCTGAGCGCGATCACACCGTACCTGGCCGGCTGGCGGTACGACTCGGGCCACGGCTACGGCACCAGCTTCTATTTTCTGTCGCTCTGGTGCCTGATCGGCGGCGCGGTGCTGTTCGTTCTGCGCCCGCCGTCGCGGCGCGTGCCCGAAGTGCTGGGCAGTCTCGGGGCGCGTTAAGGATTGCGCTGTGGGTGGATATTTCGTTCCGGCGCAGGCGAGTCGCCGCGGCCACAATTAGGCGAGATACACCGGCAAGAGACCGATGAACAGGCGTAGCGGGACCGCAACAGACGCTCGCCGGGCGATAGGCCGCGGCCGGCGATCGCTTCATACCAATTACTAATGCTTGCTTGGGGGAACACGATGCACACGTCAGCCGACTTTGGTCCTTCACCTTTGGAAGGCGCAACCGCGCGCGGGTCGGTGTGGCAACGTCCGCGCAGCGTTGCCTCTGCCGTATTCATGGCACTGACGCTCGCCGCAGCGGCGGCGCAGGCGCAGCAGGCGCAACCGGCGCCGAGCACGGCGGCCGGCTCGGACAGCGCGCTCGAAGAGATCGTAGTCACGGCCGAGTTTCGCAGCGAGAAGGAGCAGCAGACACCCCTGGCCATCACCGCTCTGTCGGGCGATACGCTGACCGAGCGCAATGTCTCGAATCTGGCCAACATCGATGCGCCCAACGTCACCATGTACGGGGCCAATGCCGCCTACGGCAAGACTGTCTCGGCATCGATTCGCGGCATCGGTCAGGGCGACTTCAACTATGCCTCGGCCGAGCCGGGCGTGGGCATCTACGTCGATGACGTCCTGTTTGCCGGCAACTTCGGCGCCATGTTCGATATGTTGGACGTCGACCATGTCGAAGTGCTGCGCGGACCGCAGGGTACGCTGTTCGGCAAGAACTCGATCGGCGGCGCGATCCGCGTGGTCTCGAAGCAGCCCACCGGCGACAATACCGGCTTTGCCGAGGTCACGGTCGGAGATTTCGAACGCAAGGAGCTGCGCGCGGGCTTCGATGTGGCCGTGGTCCCGGACGTGCTGATGCTGCGGGTGACCGGCATGTCTAAGGATCGCAACGGCTATGTGAGCCGGCTGGACTACGCCTGTGCGCATCCAACCACTGCCGGGTCACTGCCGCCCGAGCAGTTGGGGCAGGGCTCGTGCACGTTGGGTCTGGAAGGCGGCGTGGACGTCAAGGGCGCGCGCGTACAGCTGCGCTGGGTGCCGAGCGATGTGGTCGAGGACAGGCTCGAAGCCTCCATGGTTGACGACGATTCCGAGGCGGCAGCGGAAGTCATGGTGGTGGCCGACCCGGGCCTGTCGCCGGCCATGCAGGGCTTCAACAAAAACACGGTGGTGCCGACCTTCGGCATTCCCTATGACCAGCGCTTTGAGACCGGCGGCACCTATACCAACTATTCGACCTTCTACGATCCCTATCTGCGCACGGCTTACCCGGCGGACAATACCGTGCACGAATGGAGCACCAGCAACGTACTGACATGGCAGATCGTGCCGCAGATCCAACTCAAGTCGGTGACGGCGGCGCAAGGCTATTGGGGCGATTTTTCCGACGATCAGGACAATTCGCCGCTCGGGCTGGCATGGGCCTACAACCTGCTCGATCACCGTCAGTTCACTCAGGAGTTTGACCTGACCGGCAAGGCCTTCGACAGCAAGCTCGACTGGGCCGTCGGCGGCTACTACTTCTACGGCTACAGTCTCAACCGCGGCCACATCGATCTGAACTTCGATTTCGGCGGCGTGGTGATACCGGGGCTCACGAGCGGTAACGGCTTCTTCACACCCGGCCCGCCGTTCAACGGCCAACCGGTGCTGGGCTTCAACCAGAACGATCCGGCCTACACCACCGACCGGGCCGCGTTCACGCAGGCGACCTATGCGATCACCGATCAGTTCCACGCCACTGGCGGCGTTCGCTACACCTCGGAAGACAAGGACTACACGTTCAATCACTACAATCCGCTCATTGACGTGCCCAATCCCATCCTCGATCTGCGCGGTGTCGAGGGCCGAACCAGCTACAGCCATATCGACTGGAAGGCCGGTGTGGACTACGAATTGACGCCCGACCTGATGGCCTACGCCTCGGCTACCACCGGCTTCCGCGGCGGCGGCATCAACCCGCGGCCGTTCAATGATCTGCAGGTGATCCCGTTTAAACCCGAGAAGCTCACCGAGTATGAGATCGGCATCAAGAGTGAGTGGTTCGATCACCGGCTGCGCGGCAATATCACCGGGTACTACGGCCAGTATCGCGATGTGATCGTGACCTCGGAGCGCCTGGACAGCACCGGCGCGCCGTTCACGGCACCCACCAACGTCGGTTCCGCGAACATCGATGGCTTCGAGCTGCAGGTGGACACCACGCCGTTGCCTGGTCTGACCTTCAACTTCGCTGCCGGCCTGACGGATTTCAAGTGGGTGAATCTCGGCAACAATCAGGGTTGTCAGGACTTCAGCGCGGCGGCAGCGGTGCCGTACTCGGTGCCAGGCGCGCCCTACAACTGCACCTCCGGCAACCCGGGCTACAACGACCTCAACGTCGGCATGTCGAAGTGGAACGGCAATCTGGGTGGCCAGTACATGATAGCGATGGGCAATGCCGGCACCTTGACGCCGCGTCTGGATGCGAACTATCACTCCGCGTACTACAACAATAACTACAATCTCTACAATCCTGGCGGCACCGGAGTGGCCGTGACGCCGGCCATGACCTTGTTGAACGCGCGCATGACCTGGGAGTCCTCGGGTCATCTGTGGTCAGTGGCATTTTTTGCCACCAATCTGACCAACCGTTACTACTATCAGAGCTTCCTGGATCTGCGCGCCTTTGGTGAGGGTCAGATGTCAGCGCAACCGGGCGAGCCGGCCGAATGGGGCGTGAGCTTCAGGAGGAAATTCTGAGGCGAGCGCGGATGCGCGCTGCAGGGCCGGCCGCATGAAAGACGTTGCCGGCAAAGTGGCGTTCATCACGGGCGGAGCCAGCGGCATGGGCCTGGGCATGGCGCGCGTGTTTTCCGCGGCCGGCATGCGCATCGTGATCGCCGACGTGCGCCAGGATCATCTGGACGCGGCCATGCGTTTGTTTCGCGGCCCGAACCCCGGCGTGCATGCGATTCGCGTTGATGTCGCCGACCGCAAGGCCATGGCGCACGCCGCGGTGGAGTCCGAGCAGCTGTTCGGCAAGATCCACGTGCTGTGCAATAACGCCGGTGTCGGCATCATCGGCTCGCTGCTCGAGGCCAGCTACGACGATTGGGATTGGGCGATGGGCGTCAATCTCGGCGCAGTGTTCAATGGCATTCGCGAGTTCGTGCCGCGCATCCGCTCCCATGGCGAGGGCGGCCACGTGCTCACGACCGCCTCGATGGGCGGGCTGTTCGCCGCGGGCACGGCCGGCATCTACAACTCGAGCAAGTATGCCGCGGTGTGCCTCATGGAGTCGCTGCGTCCCGAACTGGCGCCGCACGGCATTGGCGTTTCGGCATTCTGTCCCGGACTGGTGCATACCAATATTCATGAGATCGAACGCACTCGGCCTGCCCACTACGCCCGCACCGGTTACAGCGCCCGGGCCGCCGAGCTCGCGGCGCGCGAGGAATTCATGAAGACCAAGATTCTGCCCGCCGGCATGGATCCGATGGAAGTCGGACAGCGTGTATTGCGCGGTATATTGCGCAACGATCTGTACATCCTGACGCATCCCGAGTACGAGCCGGGTCTGCGCGAGCGCTTCGAGGCCATCCTGGCCTCGGTGCCGGTCGAAGCCGCGCCGCCGGCAGCGCGTGTTGCCGCCGAAGCCGTGGTGCTGCGCAATCCCATATTCGCCCAGGAGCGCGACCGCCGGTTGCTGGCGCGCGCCACCGAACAGCATGCCAAGGCGCAGCGCGCCGGCGCCAAGCGCGCGCGCGCGCGCAGCAAGACGCGCGCGCAGGCGCTCAAGGCCAGTGCTAAGCCCGCGACCGGCCGCGCCACGCATCCCCGAGCCGCCCGCAAGCGCTCACGGCGCCTGTAACAATGGCCGCTTCCACGCCACAGGTACTCACGTCCGCGAGCGCGCCGTGGCCACGGCCGCGTCAGGCGTGGTACGCGCTGGCGATCTTTGCGCTGGCGCTGATGGTCAATTTCCTGGACCGTGGCATCCTCAACCTGTTGGTCGAGCCCATCAAGCGCGATCTGCATCTATCGGATCTGCAGGTCAGTCTGGTCATGGGATTCGCATTTGCCTGCTTCTACGTGATTCTGGGATTACCGATCGCGCGCCTGGCCGACAGTCGCAGCCGGCGCACCATTGTCGGCGTGGGCATCGCGATTTTCAGCCTCATGACTGCGCTGTGCGGAGTGGCGCAGAATTTCTGGCAACTGTTTCTGTGCCGCGTCGGCGTCGGCGTCGGCGAAGCCTGCAACGGGCCGGCGACCTTCTCGATGCTGGCCGACTTGTTTCCGCCGAACAAGCTGCCGCGCGCGATCGGCGTGCTCAACTTCGGCTTCGTGTTCGGGCTCGGCACATCGCTACTGATCGGTGGCACCGTGGTGCACCTGGTGGCTGCACTGCCGCCTCTGGCACTCCCGCTGGTCGGTACGCTGCGTCCCTGGCAATACACCTTTTTCATCGTCGGTATCCCAGGTCTGATCGTGGCGGCGTTGTTTTCAACCGTGGTCGAACCGATCCGCCGCGGACGCCTGACCGGCCCCACGAGCGCGGCCGGTCGGCGCGTGGCTACGGTGCCGGTTCGCGACGTGGTGCGCTTCGCCTGGGAGAATCGAGCGACCTATGGCCCGATGTTCGCTGGCCTGGCGCTATCGACGGTGCTCGCTTTCGGCATCCAAAGCTGGACGCCATCGTTCTTCATCCGCACCTATGGCTGGACCATCTCTCAGATCGGGTGGACGCAGGGACTGATCATTCTGATCTGTTGGCCGCTCGGGCTGGTGCCCGGTGGCATGTTCGCGGAGTGGCTGGCCAAACGCGGCTATGCGGATGCCAACATGCGCGTGACTATCGCGGCGTTACTGGCCTATACGCCATTCGCCATTGCATTTCCGCTGATGCCCACCGCGTTGCTGTCGAATCTCATGATCGGTCTGTCGGGATTCTGCATCGCCTTCGGTATCGGCCCGCAGAATGCCGCGCTGCAGATCGTCACGCCCGGGGAGATGCGCGGTCAGATCACGGCGCTGTTCCTGTTCGTGTTCAACATCGTCGGCTTTGGGCTCGGCGCCACCATCGTCGCTCTGTTCACGCAGTACGTATTCGGTTCCGAGTCCATGCTGCGCTACTCGCTCGCGACCACGGTCGCGATATTGGCGCCGGGTTCGGCGCTGATACTGGCTTCGGGACTCAAGGCCTACGGCCGCAGCGTGCTGCGCTCGCGCACCTGGGTCTAGAGAAAACACGCGCCCGGCGTTGGCTAGCGCCGCGTTGACACTGGAGGTGATCGCATGTCCGCCGCCGAACAGATCCAAGCTCTCGAACAACAGGTTGCGCAGCTCACGCAGCAGGTCGGTGTGCTGCAGGACGTGCATGCGATCCGGCGTCTGCACCACGCCTACGGCTACTACATCGACAAGTGCCTCTACGATGAGACCGTCGATCTGTTCTCTGAGCGCGGTGAGGTGCGGTTCATGGGCGGCATATTCAAGGGCAAGGCCGGGGCGCACCGCCTGTACTGCGACCGCTTCCGCGCGACCTTCACCGGCGGCAAGAACGGACCGGTATACGGCTTTCTGCTCGATCATCCGCAGATGCAGGACGTGATCGACGTCGCTGCCGACCGGCGCACAGCCTACGGGCGTTTCCGCTGCTTCATGCAGGCCGGCCGCCACGAGCTCAGCGGCGCGACGCGTCAATGGTGGGAAGGGGGTCTGTATGAGAACACCTATACCAAGGAGGACGGAGTCTGGAAGATCCTGGTCCTGGACTACCGGCCGCAATGGCACGCTGACTTCGAGAGCGGCTGGGCGCATACCCGCCCCGAATACGTGCCGTTCTACTCCACTACCTTTCCGCAGGATCCGGTGGGACCGGATGAACTGATCACACCCAAGCCGGTGTTGTGGCCGGATGTGCAGGTGCTGCCGTTCCACTATCCGCACCCGGTCACGGGCCGCGCAGCGCGCTGAGCGAACGTGGCCGGTGATGCACAGTTGCTGCAGCTGCAGCGCGAGTTCGCGGCGCTTCGCCATGAGCTCGGCATGGTTCAGGACGTACTGGCCATACGAACACTGCAGCACACCTACGGCTACTTCATCGACAAGTGCCTGTACGACGAAGTGGTGGAGCTGTTCGCCGAAGACAGCGAGACGCGCTTTCTGGGCGGGATCTTTCGCGGCAAGGCGGGCGCACGCCGGCTCTACGGCGGCGTATTTCGCAACAAGTTCGCCGAGGGCCGCAACGGTCCGGCGCATGGCCAGCTGCTCGAGCATCTGACCTTGCAGGACGTCATCGACGTAGCCCCCGACCGAACTTCAGCGCGCGGACGCTTCCGTTGCTTCATGCAGGGCGGCTCGCATCGGAGTGCGCGTGATCAGGTGCCGCAGTTCTGGGAGGGTGGAGTCTATGAAAACAGCTATGTGAGAGAGGACAAGACGTGGAAAATCAAAGCGTTGCACTATAATCCTCTCTATAATTGTAGTTTCGAGCAGGGCTGGGCGCACACCGAACCCGGCTACGCGGTGCCACTCTATAGCGTGACTTATCCGCAGGACCCGCTTGGCCCGGACCTGCTCACGCATGAGCGGCCGCGCATCTGGCCCGAGGCCACAGTGGTGCCGTTCCACTATCCGCATCCGGTGACCGGCCGTCCGGTCGAGTGAGGTCTCATGACGAGCCGGTTTCCCGAGTCCATGGATTTTGCGGCATTCAACGCGCCTTCGCGCATCGAGTGCGACATTTATGACCTGGTGATCGAGGGCACTGTGCCGCAGGAGATCGAGGGCTCGTGGTATCGCAGTGTGCCGGATCCGCAGTACCCGCCGCTGCTCGGCGATGACACGTTTCTAAGCGGCGATGGCATGGTGAGCCTGTTTCGCTTCGAGCACGGCCACGTCGACCTGCGCCAGCGCTATGTGCAGACCGCGCGCTTCAAAGCCGAGCGCGCGGCGCGCCGATCGCTCTATGGCCGCTACCGCAATCCCTACACTGACGATCCCAGCGTGCGCGGCGCACAGCGCGGGGTCAACAACACCACGCCCATATGGCACGGCGGCCGGCTGCTCGCGCTCAAGGAGGACAGCCGCGCCATGGAGCTCGATCCGCATACGCTCGAGACGCGCGGTCCCTGGGACTATGACGGTGCGCTTCGCAGTCAGACCATGACTGCGCATACGCGCGCAGACAACGATACCGGCGAGCTGTACTTCTTCGGTTACGAGGCCAATGGCCTTGCGACCCGCGACGTGGCCTACTGCGTGGCCGACCGCAATGGCCGCCTGGTCCGCGAGCAATGGTTCGAGGCGCCGTACGTGTCGATGATGCACGACTTCGCGGTGACCAAGCAGCACGCGATCTTTCCGGTGTTTCCGACCACTGCGAATCTGGAACGCCTGAAGGCCGGCGGCGCGCATTGGATCTATGAACCCGAGCGCGACAGCTATGTCGGCA
>Ga0302325_10022333_pt1 | contig 13238 bp, 17 predicted proteins | sample Palsa_T0_2_FD_201948 | JGI IMG/M metagenome (GOLD analysis project Ga0302325, IMG submission 201948) | Peat permafrost microbial communities from Stordalen Mire near Abisko, Sweden - Palsa_T0_2 | ecosystem: Environmental > Terrestrial > Soil > Palsa > Peat permafrost | place: Sweden: Abisko... | reverse complement strand
GAGAGCACCATCATACCCATATGCATTTGCAATCACAGTAAGAGTATGTTGACTCGGGAGTAAAGGGGATCCAGTGCCATGAGTCGCTGATCCTGGCGTAGGGAGTAATTTTCCTTCGGGACTGAGGCCCCATACTCTTTCAATGACTTGGTTTGCGGCATCGAGGTTGTTATCTCGCGCGTATGCCGTAATAAGGTGTTCATAAGAATATGCATTCGGACTTACTGACTGAGCAATCATATCGTGAATAATCCGCGTCGCAAGAACGGACATATTCCGCAGAGGAGGCTGTTGGCTCGGACTCGATGACCTCGGAATCGTCTTCCCAAGTTTAACAATCTCCCCATTTTCATCCAACATGTACCCCATCGGTTGTTCACTCTGCAATTCAGTCGCCGTTCGACAAATCGATGCCAAATAGTTATTGTAACACCACACATCGGGTTTCACGCTAGACTTGATCATTTCATCCCACCATCGTTTCGTTTGATCGGGGCGTTGAATAGCTCTTCCACAATCTAGGATATGCGCCCAATCCGCCTGAGTCAGTTTCAACCCACGGGACAGCATATCGGCTTTGACGGCTTGGACTCGATCGATGAATTCCTGTCTTTCGATTCCGTGGGTGTTGTCGAAGAATGTCTTGGGATGTAAGGCTTTTAGGATTTGTGAGAATTGCGAGTGTGTTAGGAGTTTCAAGTTCCCGGCTCGGGCGAGGTCGGTGTAATGCTTCCACCATTTGACATCGTCTTTTTGAGCCACTGCTTTGAAGAGCGGGATTAAAACTTTGTCGAGTGTAGTAGTAAAAGAGGTGTTGAATGCGACTTTTGTAAAGGGTGTTTCGGGGAGCGGATCGAGTGTCTGAGGAGGTCTGCGCGGTCGACGGGAGTACTCAGGTTGCGAACCGCCAGAATTGATAAGTGGAAAGGGCAATGGCTCAGTAGATCCAGCAATTGTCTTGAGTGCACGCCGAGAATTAGACAGGAAGGACGTAGAAGACGCAGACGACGAGAGTCGCGCAGTGCATCGCGAACAAATGCGCAACAACATCGTCTCCCGGCTCCGATCTCGTCGCAAGATTTTCCCAGCGTTTGATTTCCAGCAAAATTTCCCAATCGCCTGCGAATCCCAGGGCGATCTGCAGTCCACCAAGCAGCAGGCCGCCCCTGTCTCGTAACTTCTTCACCGGACAACAACCACATACGCCTTTTAACAGGAACAAATAACACGTCCTGGGCTCTGCGTTGGGCAGACACTCGAGGCCACAGTCATTGATGAAGCGCATGTTGCTGACTAGATCGGCTGTCGTCTACTCGTGTACAGTACTGTTCTTTCTGTTGGTGCTATCTTTGTTCCTGAATGGAACACCGGATACGGCGGGCGTGTTGTCTACATGGACTGCGAAGTCGGAGAGTGATTCTCGGCCGGGAGCGGATACTTCAGTGATCGTTGAGGTGACGAACAAGAACGCTGAAACTCAGTCGAGCAATGATTTGGATACGCCGCTGCCAACTTCGAATCAGGCTCCTCCTCTCCCACCACCACCACCATCTGTCAAAAATACTGTGACCCTCAATCAACAAATTCCGAAAGAGTTCGAGCTCGTTTCGACGAAGAATAAAGGCAAGGTAGTCTTGCTTACAGGAGCAACTGGACCAGGCCATTTCAGGCAAGTCGACGATTTCCACAACAAAGTGAGGTCAAACCGTCTGGAATACGCCGAAAGACACGGTACTCGCATCTTGACCATAACTGAGAATAGGCTACGACTTCATGACGGTGAATCTATCGTCGTATCTAATCACACATACGACGCACCCGGTTTGGGGAAAATTACCTGCCATCCTGGAAACATTTGAGAAATATCCCGACGCAGAATGGGTCTGGTGGCTTGATATCGATGCTATCATCATGTCTCCCGACACAGACCTGTATACCTCCTTTCTCAGCCCATCGATCATTCAATCGAAACTCGTACAAGGGGAATCTATCCTCATATTAGACGACACTCACACGCCCGTGCGATCCGGCCTCCTAACCACGGTATGCACCCCTTCGTGCGTAAAAGTTGACAAGTAGAAACCAGCAACAGATAAACTCGAGATCCTAGTGTCACAAGACCAAGCTGGTCTAAACGCTGGCTCATTCTTCATCCGAAACTCCCCCATAATGAAATTATTCATCGATCTCTGGTCTGATTCCCTTATCGTGGAGAGGACTCCCACATGGGCCCAAAGGGAACAAGACGCCCTGACATACATGATCGTCCAACACCCCTATCTTCGAGACAGAGTCGGCTTTCTGCCTCAATCGCTCATCAACTCTTATACCTATCAATGGCAGCCAGGGGATTTGTTAGTGCATTTTGCGGGTTGTTGGTACGGCTTTCTTGGTTCGCAGCAGTGACTGATACTAGGGTGAACTCGCAATGTTCAGAAATGTTTAATGAGTTTTGGGAGAAGAAGTTACCCCTGTCGGGGACTTGAGATTGATATTATTATGTATGATTTTGGGAGGGAAAGGGATTTTGCAGGTAGCATAGGCAAACATAATTTATGGGATTCCAAGGATACTCACTACATATTTAGCACGTAGTCAAGATACACTGGCGTCGTACGCACATGTAGTAACGAGATTGAGAAAAAGCTCTATTTTTGCTGTGGTATTCTTATAGCATTGTCTAGATATGCAGAAAAGGAGTTGGAGTCAGGTTTGCATGGAAAGGGGTTCTAGTTTTGCTGTGGTATGCTTTATGGCGTTTTCGATATCTACAAGGATGTGAGCTTAGCTTTTCCTTTTAGAGTATTCGTTTAATAATATTGAGTGGGTTTATCAATAAATATTTAGCAGCTTGACATCCTGGGACTTCAAGTTAGGGCGAGACGATTTAGTCAGTCAGAGATTTCTCGGGAGAACAACCCTGACTTTGGGCATTCCTGGATCCGCGATCTCGAGCAAGCATCTTCACGACAATGTCCCTCTGCCGAGTTTCTCGCCCATTAGCGCGGGCATCGCCATTGAAACGCCCTTCAAACATCTCCTTCCGCCTCAATTCAACAGTGACAACGCCAACACAAGCGACCTCGCCCGTCATTGTAGCCAATCCACCGCCCCGATCCTCCTACATCCGCGGCACACGAAAACCCATTGGCGGCTTCCGAGGCGGGTACCTCCCCATCCGTGTCCCTTGTCCCTTCAATCTGGCCTGGCGAATTCAGAGCTAATAATAGTATCACGGGCTTCTTACTAGGTACTTCAATTGCCGCGGCCTATGGGTATTACTACCTACTCACCACTCTCTCAACCCAATCAACCCTCCTGAACGGCGCCATTTCAGACTTACAATCCTCCACGGCGGCATTACAATCATATATCTCGAAGATCGATGCGCTGGAGAAGGATTTCAAGAAACTGGAGGACAAGGTCGTTGATAAGGAGGGGATTGGGGAGCTTAGGGGAGAGTTTAAGAAAGTCGTCGGAGGGGTCAGGGGAGAGGGCCTGGAGTTGAAGGAACGGCTTGCAGGATTAGGTATGTTCGATCCCGGTTGCACTGATTTTTCTCTTGATTTTGGGTTTGTGGGATGTGGGCTAATTGTGTAGAGAAAGATGTTGCTATGTTGACGAGGAATGCGAGGACGCAATTGCAGCCTCAGGCATGATGGTGAATGGGATAGAGATAGTCCACGCAGCGGTGTAAATCTATATTCTTTCCTCCCGGACCTCTTGAATGCCTTCTTGTTTCACTGTCTCTTGATACTACATTGCGCGAATATTCAAGTTTAATCTTTGACTACATTTCGAGGCGGGTCGAACGATTGATAACAACCTGTCGGAATACTCTTACCCGCATACCTGATTGCCAGACGACCCAACCCACCCACGTTCTCAGAAACGAACTAGCAACGGCATGCCATACAAAATTCTTAGGAACTATTCAACCTATATAATACTCAAACCAATGTAATTCTATAGTCCGCTTTCCATCAATATATCTCTCTTTATCTCGGGAAATCAACTCTCTACAGTCTAGCTGCTCCCTTTACGATATTATTCCAGTCTGCCTCGCCAAGAGGTTTATATGTCTCTCCGTCCAACCAGAACAACAAAGTCCCCGGATCCTGTTTTGCAGGATCAAATCCCTTCTGCTTGAACACCGTCTTATTATGTTTGAAACTGGCGTTCATCTCAATACTAACATTAGCCAAAGACACCAGGGAGTCATACTGATGATTCTCAACTCGAATGAGCCGTGGGATGGCATAAGTAGGCACACCGCGTTTCCTCAACTTCTTCCACAAACCCGACATGAAAGAATTGACATCCACGCCCTTCTGCAAGAAAATCGCGGCACATCCAGCTTGTCCATCATACGCTTCCAATCGAAATCCATAAATCGTCGCATCAACCACCCCATCCAAATCAGCAACATGATCTCTGACCTCCCCAGCAGCTACATTCTCTCCTTTCCATCGATAGGTATCACCCACTCGATCCACAAAATGGATCCACCCATCCTCGTCAAACATAAGTAGATCCCCCGATCGTTGGAACAGGTCCCCCTTCTTGAACACGTTTCGAATGATCTTGGAGTCCGTAGCGGTATCGTTACCCAGATAGCGGGTCAGACTCTTGAGATCTCGGATCCGGCCAATGGCTTCGCCGGCCTCGCCCGTTTTGGCGCGCACGCAGAATCCAGTCTTGGGATCTCGCCAAGGGGATTCGGTTTCGGGATCGTAACGGACGAGGAAGGTTGTATCTTCGAGGAATTTTCCAATAGGACCGCGATGGCCTACGCGACCGGATCCCCAAACTCCGTGCCCGCTCTGGAAGTTATCGTAACCTGCAATGCCCTGTTATTAGCTCTGTGGTTGAGAAAATTGTTACCTCTGTGGCGCGGTAGTATTCTTGAATGATTGGGATGTTAAATCGCGTTTTGAATTTATCCCATACCTCAGCTCGCATGCCATTTCCACTTGCGACCTGGACTTGATGTTTCTTATCGTATTCGCCCTCTGGAGTAGCCAAGAGATATCGACAGAGTTCACCCACGTAAAGGATTTTCGTAGCTCTTGACTGATATGCATCTTTCCAGAATCCGCGGGCGGAGAACTTCCGCACAAGGATGAAACAGCCACCACAGCCAGCTGACATGGACAATCCAGTGAAATAACATGTTCCGTGGAATAGAGGCATGCACGACATTGTGCGGGGTGGATTTTCGCGGTAATGAGCCCCTGACGCTGTGATCAAGGATAGAAATCCTTGTTGAATGGCGCACGCTTTGGGGTTTCCGGTGGTCCCTGACGTGTAGATCAAGTTGGCGATGTCATTGGGACCGACCTTTGGCTGTTGGAAGTTGGGACTGAGAGGAGGAAGTTCGCTGTGGTGGATGAGAGGAATTGATGGTGTTGAAGGTGAGTCTAGAAAGGATCCGTACTCGAATGCAAAAGGCTTGATATCTTTCGACAGACTGGGTAGAATAGCTTCTACGTTGGGTGCGATATCAGGAGTGCAGAGAACCAATTTCGCCGTAGAGATATTAATGCAGTGAATCAAAGTCGCATCTAATGTCAGTTCGAATTTCGGGGTGCCAGACCTTTTAACGAAGAATTGACCATTGCGTTAGTAACGCCCAACTTCGACAATGCCATCGCAGTAAAATACGCCTCCGCAGAATTGGTCATGTAAACAGCAACAAAATCTAAATCAGATCTCCCTCCACAATCGACAAACCTTTCGTCTGAATCCCCTGATCAATAAACCATTGCGCAAGTTTATCCGCCTCCCTTCTAACATCTGCAAAACTCCAACACCGTCCCTCAAACCAAAATGCATCCTTCTTCTGATCATTCAATTCCAACGCATGATAGAGCGTGTAATAATCCCCCATAGCTTGCGCGCCCTCCGCCACGACTCCCCCAAACTTCCGCTTCGTGCGCCAGTCATTGATATCTTTGGCGATGTGGTACTTCGCATCGAGGTACATTGCTCCGACGGTGGCTACTGCCGTTGGTAGCGCATACTGGGTAGCGACATCAATGAGGTTCTCCATTGTAATCGGTTGCTTCTTGGGAGGAAGAGGCACGGGGGATTGGGCAAAGCTGGCTAGGATGTGGTTTCTTTTTCTAGGGGCGCCCCGCAAATGATGTTCGGCATCGGCACCGGGATTGGCCGCTGTGGTTCGGCAATCAAACCGGATGTTTGCGTAGCCAATCACGATGCTCGAGGTGCGCGCAATCAGATGGGATCTCTCTTGAGATATGAACACAGGATGAAAAAGGTAAACACGTTCTTCCTGGATTCAGGTAACTCCCTGACTCCAGCAGACTGGTTTCTGGTGGAACATCTCCTTGGATCGAAAGAATGTCTACACATGATTAATCGGAGATTACCATTGAATATTCAGTCTTGTTCAATGCAATGCCTACAGTCGTCCTCCTCTTAGTCCCCTCTCAACCGCAATTTTGGCCTCCGCAGCCCGCTCCCTAAGCTTTCCAACCCTCGCCGCCATCCCACAGAATCCCTCCCACTGCGCCCGTATCGTCTCGGCAATCTCATCCCCTGCACTGCCCACCGCACTCATCTGCCCATCCTCCACAGCCTTTAACATCCGATCAATCTCCGTTATCTCCCGTTTAAACACATCCACCTTCCCCTGCCACTCAATCGTCTTTGTCAAGAAAAACTCGATCAACGAATCCCCGCCCGCGCCATGCGTAGAAGCTAAATACGATAGCGAGGACGCGCTCGGGTGGATTAATACTTCGAGTAATCGGATGGTCTGTTGCGTTTGATTGGAGAGTGAGTCGAACTATGATTAGCACTATTGCAAAGGGTTTTGGAGAACCTTGACTTTGAGATCGTTGTTGAGGGTGGTGGTGTCGACGGAAAGGATATGATAGATTGTATCGAATCGTTTTTGGACTTCTGCTACGTCTGCGGGGATTGATTGGACGTATTCGTCGATTTGCGGGGATCTGGTCTTTAGATCTTCGCAGATTGATTTCTGCTCTGTGATGTATTTTTCGAGGTCTTCGAAGAGGTTTTGATCGTTCGGAGGGAGGTCCGATAACCGTGTTATTGGAGTGATTTGGGATACTTGTCTTAATGATTAGAACAGTTCGAGGAAGGGGAATACGGTTGAGGAGCTTGTTGTTGTTGCTGTTGTTGTTGCCAATTGCCTCCGAGTGTGCTTCCGCCCAGGGTAGACCCTCCTCCGAACATAGATCCGCCAAAAGCAGATTGCTGTTGCGGCTGTTGAGTCTGAGAACCGAACCCTCCAAATCCGCCAAATCCACTTTGTTGCTGCTGTTGTGGCTGTTGCTGTTGATTCTGTTGACCCAATAACCCACCTCCAAACGCCCCTGTTTTCTGCCCAAATCCTCCAAAAGCGCCCGTTCCCTGGTTTGCAGTACTCTGTCCGAACCCACCTGTACTTTGTCCAAATCCACCGAATCCACCACCAGACTGTTGTGGTTGTTGCTGCTGTTGAGGTTGTGTGCTCTGTCCAAATCCGCCGCCTTGATTTGTACTCGCTCCGAACCCACCAAATCCAGTCCCTGTGTTTTGCTGTGCGGGCGCTCCAAAAGCGCCTGTTGTCCCTTGCTGCGATTGTCCGAACCCTCCTCCTGCAAGACTGAACGGACCCGGTTTCGAAGCCTGCCCTCCTCCGAACGAAGACCCGAAAGCACTCGTCTGGTTCGTATTCTGCGCGGCCCCAAAGGCTGAAGCCGCACCTGTGCCCTGATTCTGGAAAAAGGACATGGTACAGTTATTATTCGCAAAGGGCGTTTGTTGTTGGACCGATCAGCCAGAACGAATTGCTCGCTCAAAAATCACGACTTCTTGAGCGATGACATAAGCTCTACCACGTACTCAAGGCCAAGGCTGCACGTATTACGTTGGAATCAAACGTCGGACATCACTTACCTCGACCTGCTGACACGTCCTTCTGTCCCATCATATACACTCATGGCATCACAGCAACCTCAGCAACAGGCGCCTTCTGTGCGAACAAGTCACTGCAAGCTTGTTCTTCTCGGCGAGGCTGCTGTCGGCAAGGTATTTCCACAGTATATTCCGTTGTTGGGAATTAATATCGCTAGTCATCCCTTGTGCTCCGTTTCGTGAGCAATGACTTTCAGGAAAACAAAGAGCCTACTATTGGCGGTATTGCTCTTTTACTAGGAATCTCTGACGTGAAGCCGCGTTTCTTACTCAGAAATGTCGTCTCGAGAATCGGATGATTAAATTCGAGATATGGGACACGGCAGGGCAAGAACGGTTCCACTCTCTTGCTCCCATGTATTACCGGTCCATCCCCTTCCCAGCGTGTCCTTACAAGCAGAAACGCACAAGCAGCAGTCGTGGTCTACGATATCACAAAATCAGCCTCCCTGACAAAAGCACAGTCGTGGATTAAAGAGTTACAGCGCCAGGCCTCCCCGGGGATCATCATTGCTCTGGCAGGGAATAAAGCAGATCTTGCAGAAGATGACGAGAATGGTCGTCAAGTGACTTATGAAGAGGGAAAAGAATATGCCAATGAGACGGGTGCGTTGTTCTTTGAAACGAGCGCCAAGACCGGGGCTGGTGTTCAGGAGCTGTTCACTGAAATAGGTATGTCAACGGACCGCGTCAGGTAGTTAATTTGTAGCGAAAGCGATTCCTGAGGAGAGTTTGAGTACTTCCGCACGGGCTGCGCGGTTTGGACAGACTGGAGGCTCTAATACCGGGCAAAATAGAATTAATCTTGAAGACAACGAGTTGAGAGGGAAGACGGAGGGTGGATGTGCTTGTTAATGGAACGTCGCAGGTATGTGACACACGGGGGACAAGACGAGAGGATGTTCTGTTTGTGGATCATTGGGAGGAGTTTGTTTGTTGAATGGCGTTCTTTCATAGGTAGGCAAATACATCACCGATAATCATATAACAACGACAAGGGCAAACGAGAAAGAATTTTTGAATGCTAAATTGGCATATGGAATCCGTCCAACACACTACTCCACATGACTACCCATCTATAGACCTTCACCTTGTTGAACGGGGAACTCGAACACAACTTGCTTCCCAGTGAGTTTGTTGTACACACTCGAGAACGAGTCGAGCTTGTAGTCCAGTGACGATGAGTCTTTCGAGTCAAGGAATCTAGACGTTAGCGCCGAAATTGAGAGTAGACGTACACTTTGATGATTTTCCTGCCGTCGGTGAGGACTCGGGTTCGTTTGCCGACGATTTCGGTGGGGAAGACGAGGTCCTCCAAGATCTTGTCGTGGACGTGGGTCAAGGTTCTGGACATGGGGCGAGGTTGCTTTTGACGACTGTTGCGGCCGGGTTTGGCCATGATACGGCGCTGGCCGATGAACACGACATGGCGGTCAGAGAATTTCTTCTCGAGCTCACGAGTCAATCTATCCGTCAGCAAGTCACTTCAAGCCTGAAGGCAGGATAGTGGCACGTACCGCTGCTGGATCTTGTTGAAGGATGAGAGAAGAGGAATAGGGACGAAAATGACAATAGCTTTCTTTCCACTTCCAACTTCGATCTACAATCAGTCTCCCAAGCTTTAGTAGACAGCTACCTCTCTGGCAGAGTTGAATTGCAACGGTCTCAACTCCTTCTTCAAGTCTGGGACGCTGGTCTCGAGATCGTAAAGAGCCTGCGCAACAGAGAGCTCTGTCTCGTCTGGTGAGCCGACTTTGGCAATTTTGCTGGCTGCCGACATCTAGTCTATGTCAGGAACGGTTCAGGCGTGGTGATGGGTGGGAGAGGTACGGTGCTCGGGATGGATGGATCGATGAAAAACTTTGGTCGTTGAGGCTGCGAAATTCGGTGGTGCACAAAGTGGTGATGCTTAGTCGGGTTTCCAATAGCAGGAAATTAGGGCCGAAGGGGCGGCGGTCGCCATATACGCGGATCTGCGATCAGACTTGTGCATCTCAAAGTTCAAAACCCATTTATTACTATATAATTCTTAGATTGTTCTCTTGAAATGATTGCCATGCCTCTACTGTACAATTAATCATCCTCTTGTGTACTATACGATATCTTTGTCTTTTTTCGAGCACTTGGTCACGCTGAAGTATTTCTTGATAGGAACATCAGCACAAGATGCTGCGCCATCGAAAAATGACTTTTTCTCATGAAACGGTGACGCAAGAGGCAATCCGGCACTAGCAAACTTCTCGTGATCAACTGGGGGCGAGTAAGGATTTGAAGAACAGCGCGCAAGTGTCAGACTATGAATTAATAAAGAACCAGATAAGACAAAGTACATGGTAAGGGCTGAGGCGGTTATTATTGGCTTGCGTTCTCCAGTCACCGGCTGTAGTATATCTCTTTCCGGCGAGGGCGGCTCGGATGCTGAAGCGACGGTGGATGAAAATGCTTGTTGAGCAAGTAATCTGGCTCTAGTCCGGGTTGCCACTGAATCCGATATCCGTCGTTTATTGGGAGGTCGGACAGGCAATCTTGGTCTCGTGGAGAATGTCTGCGCTCTTTGATCTTGTAGTTTTACCGGTCGTTGTAACTGCCATTAGCATAACATCGTCATTGACTCTTACACTCTCCTTCGATGCCTCTCTCTCGTCCTCCTGCTTCGGCTGTTCCGAGGAAGTAGACCCATCTTCTTCTTCCTCCTCCTCCTCATCCCCAGCCCAATTACTCACTTCGCTCATCGTCCTCTTCATCTCCGGCCGCTCAAACACCGGCGGCGGATTCGACGCAACCCAAATCGGCGGCGTAAGAAACTCACTCTCCACAGGAACACTCGCATCAAACTTTGGCGGCAACGAAATCGTCATCCCTGGTCTCCCAAAACGAGCTGAACGTGCATTCTGTGCCATAATGCCAACGACAATCGTCACAACAGCGGATCGAATTGGCTTTTAATACTTTTGCAGTGACAGAAACGCGTGGGGGACTTGTGATCGCGCGTATGACCGATCGGCTTTCCAATGAGGATCACGCGTTGAGTGCAGACAGGTGACGAGGAGGCGGAGGGAAAAGTTGGGGAGCAATTGGGACTTGATCTGTTGAAGGGGAATTGGGTGTACGCGGTGTCTGCTTTGAGTTGTCAAGCACACAAGATCAAGTGGATGTGGCGAGGTGGCCAGGGGGAGCCGCACCAGCCCCTTGGCCGGTTTTCTTCGTGACGAGCGACTACAATTTCGGACCAAACCTTACCAAAGTGATCGGCGGCGATATCCAAGTCACAGGTGTCTTGCCCCCAGCGTTCAGTATGCTATCTCTACACAAAATCAACGACAGCCACCTCAACCAGGTTCAATTGCTTCTAATGAGTAGTCATGGCGTCTGTCACCTTACTGTTGATCTTATGAAGACCAGCATTTCATATGCACCCGGTCAAAAGAAAAGTTGGAATGGGTCAGCGGATGAAAGGGAAATGATTCAAGATTGCCTCTAGCTTATGACTCGACATAGACAAACCTTAAAGTGCAAAGACTGCGTCCACCGACCACTCACACGCTCTGGATCTACTGATTATCCCAGCTTTTTGAAGCCGCAGCTGCGTCCCATGATTCTCCACCCGCCGTAGCCCACTCTCCAGCACCAGCAGCTTCCCAATCTCCAGCACCAGCAGCAGGAGCAGGAACTCCGGCAGGGGCAGTGGTGTCGGCATCCCAGTCGGCACCACCAGCGGCAAATTCGTCCTCTCCAGCACCAGTCGTGACTGCTCTTCTCTCTTCAAGAGCTTGTTCCTCCTGGTCCTTCTCTGCCTCCTCGGGATCGCGGTAGAAGTACATATCGACCATGACGTCCCAGGCAGCTTCTCTGTTGGGGATGGTGCCGCGCAAGCGAAGGACTTCACGTGCAAGGAGCCACCAGACGAGACCTACGGAGTGGCGGGACTTGTTGTTTGTGGGGATGGCGATATCGACGAATTGGAGAGGAGAGTCGGTGTCGCAAAGAGCAATGACGGGGATGGAAACTTTGGCGCCTTCTTGTAGTGCCTGGTGGTCTGTTCGGGGATCCGTGGCGATGATGAGGCGGGGCTATCGTTAGAGTTGAAAGACGTGGGAAAATACCTCTTTGAAAGAACGAGAGTTGTAATTCGTGAATGCACCGGGGGTGAATCGGCCAGCGGCAGAGGTAGCGCCAACATGTGCGGCAAACTTCAAGACCGCTCGTTGTCCATAAGGTCGTGCGCTGACAACGGCGACATCTGCGGGATTCTCGATGGTTGCAATGACGCGGGCCGCGAGGACGATTTTCTGCCAGGTTTTGCCGACGTTGATGATATGGATACCGTCTGGGCGGCGCTTCCATACGTAAGGCTCCATGTGGGTCTGCAATCAGATACATTGTCGAGGATAGAAATACTTCGCAGTTTTTGGAGCCAATGTGACATTGAGCAGCCAAAAGCATTGTCATGTCCTCGTCAGTCGCTGAGAATTAGTGAGAAGCGTTCGTGGAATACGGGAGAAAGGGAGACATACCACGGAACATGGCGGGCAGTTGATTTGTGGTGGAGGTGGCCATGATGGAGCTGCACCTGTCTGTGATTGCTGGACTGAATGCGATGGAGGAAAGTATCAGACCTTAAGGTGGTGGTGGTGATCTTACTCTATGTTGGGTTGTGACTGCTCGACCAAATTCAGGCTTCTAGCTAGGGTAGGGCACGTGGGTCCCCGGAAATGAAATTTGTTCACGTCCTGTTCGCGAGCCTGTCCCTAACCCAGATACCCAACCAAACGTGTTGTACTCTTCTGAAGCCTGCAGCCTTGCCAACCCTTCAGAGAGGATTAGCAAGTCCGATATACACATAGGCATCTCGGACAGATGGCTACTTGAGCTTGTGCGCTGAGCCATGGCGGCAGATCCGCGTGCGAGCATCAAGGCGCGCATCACCAGCTCACTCTTCAGCACTCGAGGAGAAGATGGGAATCGTATTTCCCATGGCCTGTGCGAGACTAACGGCGACTAGCTGTCGAACAGTATATCACACATGTCAAGATAACGGAGGACACGCTCAATCCATCCAGCCCGCCTGCAACCGGTGCCGACATAAGCAATAGAAAGCAGCGATGCATAGTTGTTTCAGGTAATATCTCGTTCTACTTGTGGCTAATGGAATCAGTACAGCGAAATGGTATAGTAAGAATGCACAAGACACGGGAGAACTCGAATGGGACCTTCTCAATTGGCAAAACCTGGAGCGTGGATCAACTGGAGAAGCTTGAAGAGACGGATCCGTTAGGTTTTATCATCTCCAT
>Ga0302325_10022332_pt1 | contig 13238 bp, 13 predicted proteins | sample Palsa_T0_2_FD_201948 | JGI IMG/M metagenome (GOLD analysis project Ga0302325, IMG submission 201948) | Peat permafrost microbial communities from Stordalen Mire near Abisko, Sweden - Palsa_T0_2 | ecosystem: Environmental > Terrestrial > Soil > Palsa > Peat permafrost | place: Sweden: Abisko... | reverse complement strand
GTCGAGGACCGGTGCTCGTTCTCGGTCTTCCCCTGGCTCACCGACGGGCCCCATCCGGCCGTCGAGATGCTGGTCACCCTGGACGAGGTCGGGTTCAACCACCTGGCTGCGCCGATCGCGCTCTGGCGTCGCCAGGGCCGCGACCTGGGCGTGGTCCAAGAGTTGCTCCTCGGCAGCGCCCCCGGCTGGGCGCTCGCCCTGACCTCGCTGCGGGACCTCTACGGCTCCGGGGTCCCCCCCGAGCGGGCCGGCGGGGACTTCGCCCTCGAGGCGCGTTCGCTCGGCACCATGGTGGCCCGCATGCACCTCGCCCTGGACAAGGCGTTCGGGCGGCGCGCCGGGGCGGTGGCCGACTGGGCCGGCCAGGTCGAGTCGACGGTGCAGCAGCTGGACCCCGAGCTGCTCGAGCCGGGGGTGCTCGGCACCCTCAGCGCGCTGCGCGGCCGGGCCGAGCAGTACCCGATGGTGCGTACCCACGGCGATCTGCACCTCGGCCGCACCGCCCGGACCGACCAGGGGTGGGTGGTGGCCGACTGGCTGCCCGGCGGCGTCGACGCGTTCGGGGCGCCCCTGTTCCGTTCGCCGCTGGCCGACGTGGCCGACATGCTGTGGTCCTTCCGCCACGTGGCCACCGCCGCCCTGGACGAGCGCGACCTGGCGCTGCGCCCGGGCCTCGGATCCTCCGCCGAGGCCTGGGAGGCCCGCAACCATCGGGGCTTCCTGACCGGTTACCTCAACACCCCTGGCATCGAGGACCTGGTGCCGTCGGACCGAGCGCTGGTGGCCGAGCTCACCGCCACCTTCGAGCTCGAGCGCTCGGCGCTCGGTCCCGACCACCGGCCGGCCGGCTGACCGCCCCATCTCGGCGCGACCGGACCGTGGAACACTGGGCCGGTGCGAGTCGGGATCCTCACCGGCGGCGGCGACTGCCCCGGCTTGAACGCGGTCATCAGGGCGGTGGTGATCGCGGGCCACGTCCGCTACGGGTACGAGACCCTCGGGTACCTGGATGGCTGGCGGGGCGTGCTCGAGAACCGGGCACGGCTCCTCGACCCGGTCGAGTCGGCCGGCCTGCTCACCCTGGGCGGCACCGTGCTCGGCACCTCGCGCACCAACCCGTTCGCCGAGGACCGGGGGGCCGAACGGGTCATCGAGCACCTTGCGTCGGCGGAGGTCGATGCCCTGGTGGCCATCGGGGGTGACGACACCCTCGGGGTGGCCAACCGCCTGTGGGCCATGGGGGTCAAGGCGGTCGGCGTGCCGAAGACGATCGACAACGACCTGTCGGGGACCGAGGTCACCTTCGGGTTCCAGACCGCGGTCGAGACGGCCACCGAGGCGATCGACCGTCTGGGCACGACCGCCGAGTCACACCACCGCGTGATCGTCTGCGAGGTGATGGGGCGCAACGCCGGGTGGATCGCCACCGAGGCCGGCATCGCCGGCGGAGCCGCCGAGATCCTGGTGCCCGAGGTCCCCTTCGACACCGCCGAGGTGTGCGCCAAGCTGGTGAAGCGCCACCAGCGCGGCCAGTTCTTCTCGATCGTGGTGGTGGCCGAGGGGGCCCTGCCGGCGAGCGCGGCCGAGGCCACGTCGGCCGCCGCCGCCCGGGGTCCGGCCACCGACGCGTTCGGGCACCCGCGCCTGGGTGGGATCGGGGAGTGGTTGGCCGGCGAGCTGGAACGACGCACCGGCTACGAGTCCCGCTCGACCACCCTCGGCCACATTCAGCGGGGCGGGGTGCCGACCGCCTTCGACCGGGTGCTGGCGACGCGTTTTGGCGTGGCCGCGGTCGAGGCGGTGCACGACGGGGATTTCGGTGTCATGGTCGCGTTGCGTTCGACCGCCATCGTCCGGGTGCCCCTGGCCGACGCGGTGGGGAACCCCAAGACGGTGGATCGCCAGCTCCTCGACGCGGTGGCGGCACCGTTCCTCGGATGAGCGGCGCCGACCATCGGTCCGCGCCGCGTCTCGCCGCCCGGTTCTCCGCTCAGGTGGGCGAGCTCGAGGTCCGCTCGGCGGCCACGGCCGACTTCGACGAGCTCGAGCGGCTGTTGGCGTTCCTGGTCGACCCGGTCGATCGCCAGCCGGCCAGCCGCCGCGTCTTCTTGCGCATGCTCGCCGATCCTCGACGAATGGTATTGGTGGCACTGCTCGACGCCCGGATGGTCGGGACGCTCGACCTCATCGTGGTGGACAACCCCACCCACAACGGCGCACCGTGGGCCGCCATCGAGAACGTGGTGGTCGAGCCCGATCAGCGTCGCAGAGGCGTGGCCCGGGCCCTGCTGGCCAGCGCGCTCGAGCTGGCCAAGGGGGCGGGTTGTTACAAGGTGCAGCTGGTCAGCGGCACCGGGCGCTCCGAGGCCCACCCGCTGTACGAGGAGATGGGGTTCGACTCCCCGGTGCGAGGTTTCCGCCGGTACCTGTGACGGGCTGGGACCCGTTCAGATCTGAGCGGGGACGGCGACGCCGAGCTCTTCGGCCGCCGCCTCGGGCGCCACGATGTTGATCGCCACGCCGGTACCCAGCTCGAAGCCGGCCCTCGTGGTCACCTTCGGCCACACGTGCACGTGCCAGTGATAGGGCTCGTTGACTCGGTACGGGGCCGAGTGGAACACGATGTTGTAGGCGACGTCGCCCACCTTCTCGCGCAGGTGCATCAGGCAGTCGCGCAGTGCCTTGCCCACCGACACCAGGTCCTCGGTCGGGCTGCGGTAGAGGTGCGGGGTGTGGGCGCGGGGGATGACCAACATCTCGAAGGGGACCGCGCTCCAGAACGGGCACACGACGACGGTGCGGTCGTCCGCGTAGATCACCCGGCACGCCACGTTCTCCTCGGCGTCGACGGTGGTGCACAGCAGACAGCCCCCGGCGAACTTGGCGAACCGAGCCACCTCTTCTGACAGGTCGCGCGGCACGAATGACATGCCCAGGAGTTGCCCGTGCGGGTGCTCCAACGAGGCACCGGCCTCCCGGCCGCAGTTCACGATGGCCTGGCTGTAGCGGAGGTACGACTGCTGGGAGTGCTCCTCGATCCGGTCGCGCAGCGCCGCCATTACCAGACCGGACTGCTCGTCGGAGAGCTCGGCCCATGAGGTGTCGTGCTCGGGGGAGAGGATGAGGATCTCGTGGATCCCCCCGGCGGTGGCCTGGGTGAACACCGGTCCCCGGTTCTCGACCACGAACGGCTGGTCCCCCTCGAAGGCCGGATAGAGATTGGGAACCACCCTGACCAGCCAGTTCCCCGTGGGGCCGTAGGTTTCGAGAGCCGGCGGGCTGGCCTCTTCGTGGCCCGGGCAGAACGGGCACGGGCCGGTGGCCTCCACCGAGGTGCGGGTCAGGGCAAATGCGTGCGGGCGGTCGGCCCGGACGGGGCTCATGGCCACCCAGCGACCCGAGAGCGGGTCGAGCCGGAGCTCGTTCACCGCGATGGGTCGGCGACGCGTCGAATGACGCTCCCAGACATCCATGCCCTCATGGCTTCTACGGTATCGCTTGTGCCGGGGCCCTCGGGCGACGGGCCAGCCGGGGCGGAGCGACAATGGAGGATGCCGCACACCGGTCTCGAATTCGTCCTGGGGACCAACAAGCCGGGTTTCGACCTGCTCTTGGTCGGCCACGTGGCGTGCGCGCTGGTCGGGTTCGGGGCGCTCGTGACAAGCGGCATCCAGGCGACCCGGTTGGCCCGGGTGGGGCCCGGTGGGGCCGGCGAGACGCTGCTCAGGTACTTCGCCCCGGGGGTCAACTGGGTGGGCCGGGCCCTCTACGGCGTGCCGCTGTTCGGCTTCGCGCTGCTCGCCGACTCGGGGGGCCACGGCAGGATCGGCGCCCCCTGGGTCGTCGCCGGCCTCTGTCTGTGGACCCTGGCGGCGTTGGTCGCCGAGGGGTTCGTGTGGCCGGCCGAGCGACGGATCCAATCGGCCCTTCTCCACGCGGGCTCCAACGGCACCGGCGAACGGTTCTCGGGGTCGACGCGGCGGGACTGCCGGGTGGTCGGGCTCCTGGGCGCGGTGCTGGCGGTGATCTTCCTCGTCGCCACCGTCCTGATGGTGGCCCGCCCCCACTGAGCGCGGCGCCCGAGGGGACCGGCCCGACGGATTCAGCCCCCGGGACGAGGGGTGGCGGCCGCCCGGGCCACCGCGGCCTCGATGCTCCGACGGGCCTCTTCGATCCGGCCGTCTCGGACCAGCTCGGGCAGCCCGCCGTCGAGCAGGGCCGTCCAGTCGACCGCACTGGTCGGTTGGCCGGCCCGGCGCAGCGCCCCCCGGCCCTCGTCGAGCAGCTCGGCCAGGGTGCCGAGGTGTGGTCCGACGGTCTCGCCGATCTGGCGACGCAGCCACGCCGCCAGCGCGGGGCTGGTTCCCCCGGTGGACACCGACACCGACACCGCGCCCTGCCGGTGGACCGAGGGCAGGAAGAACGTGCAGCGGTCGGCGTCGTCGGCGCTGTTGACCCAGATGCCGGCCGACTCGGCATCCGCCGCGGCCCGACGGTCGATCGCCGGGATGCCGGTGGCGGTGATCACCAGGCGGTAGTGGGCCGCCTCACCGTCGCGATACGTTCGCCGCACCACCCGCAGCGCCCGCCCGTCTCGCTCGGCCGCCGCCGCCAGGGCGTCGATCGCCGGGTCGATCTCGGGGGCCACCACCGTGACGTCGGCGCCGCAGCCGAACAGGTCGGCGATCTTGCGCGCCGCGACCGGGCCACCACCGACGACGAGACACGGGCGGCCCTCGACCCTGAGCACGACCGGGTAGGGGGGCGCGTCGGGCATCGCGCTCAGCGCACGAGGTGGATGTGGCTCTCGACCAGGGGCGGGGAGCCGACCATGCACGCGGCGAGCGTGGCGTTGGTCGCCTCGTCGACCAGCACGAAGCTCCCGGTCACCCGGTTGGTGCGGTAGGGGTCAAGGACGAGGGGAGTGCCGGTGGTGAGACGCACCACCCCGATCTCGTTGTCGGCCAGCTCGTCGGCATCGACCAGGGTGAGATCGTTCACGTCGAAGCGGGACAGCACCTCGGTCACCCGGGCCGGTGCGACCCGGGTGGTGTGCTTCACCCGCAACCGGTCCCCGGCTCGAAGCGGCCGGTTGCCGAACCAGCACACCGTCGCCTCGACGTCGTTGGTCACGAGCGGCGGCTCGTCGGCCGCCGCGATGAGGTCACCGCGCGAGACGTCCAGGTCGTCGGCGAGGTCGACCGACACCGACACCCCGACCGGCGCCTCGTCGAGCTGCCCGTCGTAGGTGGTGATGCTGGTGACGGTGGTGCGGTGGCCGGCCGGGAGGACGAGGACCGGGTCGCCCGGCCGCAGCGGCCCGCCGCCGACGATCCCCGCATACGAGCGGCCCCCGGCGTGGCGGAGCACCCACTGGACCGGCAGCCGGGCCCCGGTGCCCCGGTGGGTGCCGTGCACGGCGGCCCACCCGCCGGCCGGCGCCGCCTCCAGCGCCTCGAGCACGGTCGGGCCGTCGTACCAGGGGGCGGCGGTGGACCGCTCGACCACGTTGTCGCCGTGCAACGCCGAGATGGGCACCACCGTCGTCGAGGCGATCGAGAGCCGCCGGGCCAACGAGTGCATCTGTTGGGCCACGTCGTCGTAGGCGTCCTTGTCCCAACCGACCAGGTCCATCTTGTTGGCCACCACCAGCAGCTGGTCGACGCCCAACAGGGCGGCGATGCAGGTGTGCCGGCGGGTCTGTTCACGCAGCCCACTCGTCACGTCGACGACGACCAGGGCCAGGTCGGCCGTCGACGCGCCGGTGGCCATGTTGGCCGTGTACTGCACGTGGCCGGGGCAGTCGGCGATGATGTACTTGCGGGTCGGGGTGGCCGCGTAGCGGTAGGCCACGTCGATGGTGATGCCCTGTTCGCGTTCGGCCCGCAGCCCGTCGGTGACCAAGGAGAGGTCCATCTCGCCGATGCCGCGGCGCTGGGACGCCACGCTGACCGCCTCGAGCTGGTCGTCGAAGAGCTGCTGGGTGTCGAAGAGCAGACGACCGATCAGCGTCGACTTTCCGTCGTCAACCGAGCCGATGGCGGCGAATCGGAGGAGGTCGGTCCCCGATCCATCGGTCGCCATTGACGCGCCGGGTGGTCCCACCGGCGCCATGTCTTAGAAGTACCCCTCGCGCTTTCGGTCTTCCATCGATGTCTCGGAGAACCGGTCGTCGGCCCGGGTGGCGCCCCGCTCAGAGGTGCGGGCCGCCGCGACCTCGGCGATGATCTCGCGGGTGGTGGTGGCGTCGGAGCGCACCGCGCCGGTGCCGGTGGCGTCGCCCACGGTGCGGAAGCGGACGTTCAACTCCTCGACCAGCTCACCGGGTTGGGGGGTGATCCACTCGCTCACCGCCAACAGCATCCCGTCGCGGTGCACCACCGATCGCCGGTGGGCGAAGTAGATGGGGGCGAGCTCGATGTGCTCCCGGGCGATGTACTGCCAGATGTCGAGCTCGGTCCAGTCCGACAGCGGGAACGCCCGGACGTGCTCTCCGGGGAGGACCCGACCCTGGTAGAGCTGCCAGAGCTCGGGACGCTGGCGCTTGGGGTCCCACTGCCCGAAGGCGTCGCGGAAGCTGAGCACCCGTTCCTTGGCCCGCGCCTTGTCCTCATCGCGCCGGGCCCCGCCGATGGCGGCGTCAAAGTTGTGCTCGGCGATGGCGTCGAGCAGGGTCGTCGCCTGGAGACGGTTACGGGATTTTCCCGGCCCCGGATCGGCCACCCGGCCCGAGTCGATCGAGTCCTGGACGCGGGCCACGATGAGTCGCTCCGAGAGCTCGGCCACCCGGGCGTCGCGGTAGGTGATCACCTCGGGGAAGTTGTGGCCGGTGTCGATGTGCAGGATCGGGAAGGGGAAGCGGCCCGGTCGGAACGCCTTCACCGCCAGGTGCAGGAGGACGGCCGAGTCCTTGCCCCCGCTGAAGAGCAGGACGGGCCGCTCCGACTCCGCCGCCACCTCGCGCAGGACGAAGATGGCGTGCGACTCGAGCAGGGCCAGATGGTCGGCGTGCCGGCGCAAACCATCGGCGTCAAACCCCGAGCGGGGGGCGGTGGTCACTGTGTGGGTGGATGTCATATCGTTCGAAACGCGCTCATGCCGGCGAAAACTTGACCTAGTGGGTCATGTATACTCCCCCGGGAGTCCCGCGACAAGTCAGGCGCCTCAGGTGGCGGCCCTCTCGGGCGGAGGGCGGGGGCCTCAGCGATCCGCCGGAGGGTGCACCATGAGCAACGTGACCACGAGCCCGACCAGGGAATTGCTGGACGAACTGGCCTCGGCCAACGCCGCCCTCGAGCACGCGCCGGCCGGCAAGGCGATCGGCTGGGCCCTGGAGCGCTTCGGGGGCTCGGTGGCCCTTGCCTGTTCCTTCCAAGACGTGGTCATCGTGGACCTGGTCCACGCCCTCGACCCCTCGATCGAGGTGGTGTTCCTCGACACCGAGGCCCACTTCCCCGAGACCCTGGAGCTGGTCGAGGTGGCCCGGGCCCGCTACGACCTCAACCTCACCGTCACCACGCCCGGTCCAGAGGCGCAAGCCTGGCCGTGCGGGACCGCCCGGTGCTGCGAGCTGCGCAAGGTCGAACCCCTCCGCCGGGCCCTGGCCGGCCGGGGCGCCTGGATCACCGGGTTGAAGCGGGTCGACGCCCCGACCCGGGCCGCCATCCCGGTGGTCGGCTACGACGACACATTCGGTCTGGTCAAGGTCAACCCGCTGGCCGCGTGGACCGACGAGGACATCGCCTCCTACGAGGCCGACCACGACCTCCCGGTCCACCCGCTCATGAGACAGGGGTACCGCTCCATCGGCTGCGCCCCCACCACGCGGCCGGTGGCCGAGGGCGAAGACACGCGGGCGGGCCGATGGGCCGACTCCGACAAGACCGAGTGCGGGCTGCACACCTGAGATGGCCAGGGATCCGGACAACCCCTACGGCATCCGCTTCCGGGGCAGCGATCGCCCGATGGCCTTCGTCAACCCGTACCGGTGGCTCGGCGAGCTGAGCGAGGTGGAGCGGTTCAAGCTGGACCGCCACCCCGTCGAGGCGGCCCGGGACGTCATCTCCCGCTACTCGGTCGAGGGCCCCGACGCCATCTATTCGACGCCCGGCGAGATCGAGCGGCTGAAGTGGGTCGGTCTGTACCCCCAGCGCCAGGGCGGCGACGCCTTCATGCTGCGGATCAAGGTCCCCGGCGGGCAGCTGAACGCCGACCAGCTCCGCGAGATCGGGGTGATCGCCGACGCGTTCGCGGAGGGGCCCGACGACAGCGAGCTGTTCGGCAACCGCTTTGCCGACATCACCACCCGCCAGGACATCCAGATCCACTGGATCCGCATCGAGGACGTGCCGCGGATCTGGCAGCGGTTGTTCGACGTCGGGGTCACCACGCTGCAGGCCTGCGGCGACTCGGCCCGCAACGTGACCTGCTGCCCGGTGGCCGGGGTGGATGCCGACGAGGTGTTCGACGCCTACCCGGTGGCCCGGGCGGTCTCGGACTTCTTCACCGGCAACCGCGAGTACTCCAACCTTCCCCGCAAGTTCAAGATCGGCGTGACCGGATGTCGGGAGGACTGCGCCCGGGTCGAGATCAACGACATCGGCCTGTGGCCGGCCCGGACCGACGACGGCACCGTGGGGTTCAACGTGCTGGTCGGAGGCGGGCTCTCCGACGGTGAACGGATGGCCTCGGACCTCGACGTGTTCATCGAGCCCGGCGACGCCGTCGAGCTGTGCCGGGCCATCTCGCAGACCTTCGGCGAGCTCGGGAACCGTGAGAACCGGGGGCTGGCCCGGATGCGCTATCTGGTCCAGGAGCTCGGCCCCGAGGGGTTCCGCGCCGCGGTCGACCAGCGGACCCGGCTCACGCTCTCGCCGGCCGGCACCGACCTCACGACCGGGTACCGCGGCGACCACGTGGGTGTGCACGCCCAACGCGGCGACGGCCTCTTCTATGTGGGCTGCTCGGTCCCAGTGGGTCGGATGCGGGGGATCGAGCTGATAGAGGCGGCCCGCCTCGCCCGCACCTACGGCGACGGCACCATCCGGCTGGGCACCGACCAGAACTTCGTGCTGACCGGCGTTCCGGAGGCCCGACTCGACGCCCTGCTGGCCGAGGACCTGATGCAGAAGTACTCCCCGTTCCCGGGGCCCTTCGAGCGTGGGGTGATGGCCTGCACCGGCTCGGAGTTCTGCCGGTTCGCGGTGGTCGAGACCAAGGAGCGGGCGGTGAAGTTGGCCCGGTGGCTCGACGGCCAGTTGAGCGACGACCCCGAGGGCCCGTCCCCGGTGCCGGTCTCTCTCGGCCGACGTCCCGAGGGGGACCGATCGGTCCGCGGCGAGGACCGGGGCGTCATCCGGATGCACTTCTCTGGGTGCTCGGCCAGCTGCGCGCAGCCCCAGATCGCCGACATCGGCCTGCGCGGTGACGTGGCCCACGTCGGTGAGCACATCGAAGAGGCGGTCGACATCGGCCTTGGCGGCTCGCTCGGTCCCGACGCGGCCTTCATCGACTGGGTGGCCGGTGCGGTGCCGGTCGACACGGCACCGGCCGCGCTCTCCAACCTGTTGGTCCGCTTCGCCGGCGAGCGCCGGAGCGACGAACCCTTCTATGCGTGGGCCCGCCGGGTCGACAACGCAGAGCTCCGCTCGATCATGGTCGGGACGGACGTCGCGGAGCCCGCATGAAGCGCTATCGGCTCCGCGAGGAGATGAACGGCATCGACGAGCCGCCCGGCAAGGTGTGGTTCTGGGAGTTGGCGGCGGGCGTCATCGACGCCGACCGCTGCATCCAGTGCGGCACCTGTGTGGCCGTCTGTCCGTCCAACTCCATCGGGATCAACGAGGACACCTGGCTGCCCGAACTGGTGAAGATGTGCACCGGATGCTCGCTGTGCTGGGACTTCTGCCCCCGGGGCGGCCTGCGCTACGAGGCGCTGTGGCCACCGTCGACGACCAGCGAGCCGAGCGAGGCCGAGGTGGTGCGCTCGGACTCCTCGGACACCTATTTCAAGATCACCGGCGGCCCGCCCGCCGACGGGCTGGGGGCGGTGGTCGAGCAATACGCCGTGCGGGCCTCGGCCCGCACCGAGGGCGTCCAGGACGGCGGTGCAGTGAGCGCGCTCCTGATCGCCCTGCTGGCGGCGGGGGAGATCAACGGCGCCCTGGTGGCCAAGCCGAGCGACGACCCCGAAGAGCCCTGGAAGGGCGTGGCCACCATCGCCCGGAATGCCGACGAGGTGCTGGCGGCCGCGGGCAGCTTCTACAACCAGACGATGGCCCTGGCCGAGCTGGACCTGGCCAAGTACAAGCTCGGGCCGAACCCGAGGATCGCCGTGGTCGGCACGCCGTGCGAGATCCAGGGCATCCGGGCCATGCAGGCCCGTCGCTGGCCCACCGGCGCCCACCGGGTCGACGCGGTGGTGCTCACCATCGCGCTCTTGTGCACCAAGAGCTTCGACTACGAGGGCCTCATCCTGCGGGAGCTGCGCGATCGCCGCCGGGTCGACCTCGACCGGGTCGAGAAGATCGACGTCATCCACGGCAAGATGATCGTCGAGTACCGCGATGGCCAGCTGGCCGTCAACGAGTCGGTGAAGAACTTCCACGGGTCCGCGCTCAAGGGGTGCGACGAGTGCGCCGACTTCCTCGGGCGCAGCGCCGACATCTCCATGGGAAGCGTGGGGTCCTTGGAGGGGTGGACCAGCGCCATCATCCGCACCGAGCGCGGGCTGCTCGCGTTCGAACGGGCCCGGTCCAAGCTGGACGTCCGCACGCTCGACGACCCCGACGCGCTGATCCGTCTGGACAATGTGGACAAGCGCATCGCCTTTCGTTCCCTCGAGCGCACCTTCGACCCCGACGCCCCGCTGTTCGTGGACTATGAGGACCACGTCCGTGACTACGCCGGCACCGACCGGGCGGCCGTGGTGGCCAACCGGTGAGCGACGCCCCGAGGTTGCACATACCGAGCGAGCCCGACCGGTCGATCTGGCGGAGCCGGGTCATGCAGGACGCCACCTTGGACGAGGTGATCGAGAAGGAAGACGGCATCGCCCCGTGGCTCTGGGAGCGCTGGCGGGTCCTGGCGACCGCCGGCCTCGACCGGGCCCGCTTCGTCGAGATCGTGGTCGGCTACCGGCGCGAGATCTGGCTGTGGCTGATGGGGGAGCGGACGTGGGCCCAGTGCTGTTCGGGTCTGATCGGCCGGATCGACCGCCGGCTGGAGGCGCGCTGACCCATCTCGACGCCGTCGGTCGCCGACGGTGAGCACCGGGGGACCACCGGCCGAGCGTGGCGAGGACGGGGCCGTCCTTTCGCTTCGCGGGGTCCGGGTCGTGCGCGACGGCCGCCCCCTGTTGGAGGACATCGACTGGGCGGTGTACCCGGGCCAACGCTGGGTAATCCTCGGCCCCAACGGTTCGGGCAAGACGACGCTGCTTCGCGTGGCCGGGGCGCGCCTGTGGCCGACCGGTGGCACCGTTGAGATCCTCGGGCGACGTCTCGGCACCGTCGACCTGCGCACCCTGCGGGCCCGGGTCGCGTTCGTGAGCGCCTCGGTCACCCGGGAGTTGCGGGCCAGCCAATCGGTGCGCGAGGTGGTGGCCAGCGGCAAGTTCGGCGCGCTCGAGACGTGGTGGCACGCCTACGGCGACGAGGACTGGGCGGAGGCCGACCGGCTGTTGGCCAGCACCGGCGTGGGCGGGGCCGACGGGGTGGCCGATCGTGAGTTCGGGGTCATCTCCGAGGGGGAGCGCCAGCACGTCCTGTTGGCCCGGGCCCTCATGAGTCGTCCCGAGATCCTGCTCCTGGACGAACCGGCGGCCGGGTTGGACATGGGAGCCCGGGAGCGGCTGCTCGCCGTTCTCGGTTTGATCGCCCTTGGCAGCGATCCGGCCCCGCTCGTGCTGGTGACCCACCACACCGAGGAGATCCCCCCGGGCATCACCCACGCCGTCTTGTTGGCTGACGGGCGGATCCAGCGCTGCGGCCCGGTGGCCGAGGTCCTCACCTCGGCGGCCGTGTCGAGGTGCTTCTCGGTGGCCGTCGACGTCGGCCGGGACGGTGGGCGCTGGTGGAGCAGGGCGACCGGCGACGGTTCGCCGTAGCGTCACCATCCACCAGCGGAAACGGCCTGCTCAGTAACGTTGGCCCTCGGAAGGTCGATCGAGGGGAGTTGCGCCGGTGATCGTACTGATCCTGGTAGCGGTCTTGTGGATCGCCGTTCTGGTCCCGACTGTGATCTCGAAATTTTCCGAACGGCGGTCGGCCGGTTCGATCGACCACTTCCACGAGCGCCTCGATCTGCTCGAGCGCACGGGCCCGAAGCTGGTGGCACCGGCCTACCGCCTGACCGGGACCGAGTCCCCGCCGAGTCCCACCGGAGCGGTCGTGGTGGCCGCCGCCCCGCTGCCCGTCCGCCGCCCGAACCTCATCTTGGTGCCACCGGGCGACGACGCCCCTCGCCCTCCCGAGACGCTCTTCGAGGACCCGATCCAGCCGGAGGTGCGCGACGAGGTCGTGGTGCGCCTGCACCGGTGGGCCGAAGACACCGACCACTCGGAACACTCGGACGTCTCGGAGCTGTCGGTGGTCGACGAGCGCCAACTGGTGGCGGCCGATCGCCGTCGGATCGCGCGCAAGCGTCGTCGGGACGTGTTCGGGGCCCTCTGTGCCCTGGCCGCTCTGAGTGGCCTGCTCGGGTTGGTGCATTCGCTACGCGCAGCATGGATCGCGTCGGCTGTCTTCGTCGGACTTCTCCTGGTCTTCGTTGCGCTCGCCATGTACGGCCAGCGGATCGAAGCCGAACGGCGCCACATGGAGCAGCTACGACGGGCCGAACAGGCTCGGGTCGTGGACGACGAGGTCGAGTCGGGGACGGTCAAGTACCTTTCGGAAGAGGATCTGGCGCACTACTACGAGGTTGAGGACGCTCGGCTGGCCGCCGAGGCCTGAGAAGCGGGTCCGACCGGTCTGAGTCCCAGGCCGCCGACCAGTACAGACCGAACCTGCTCAACCCCCGGACTAGCCTGAGGGCCGCTTGGGGGTGTAGCTCAGTTGGCAGAGCGCTACGTTCGCAACGTAGAAGTCGGCGGTTCGAGTCCGCTCACCTCCACCGAAAGCCAAGGTCAAAGGCTTGAAAGTGGATTCCCCGCAGATTCAAAAGTACCCATGAGCGCTACGTTGGCATCGTAGAAATCGCGGGTCCGAAGCGAAGCCCAAAATCTGAAAGCCCAGTTC
>Ga0302325_10022331_pt1 | contig 13238 bp, 12 predicted proteins | sample Palsa_T0_2_FD_201948 | JGI IMG/M metagenome (GOLD analysis project Ga0302325, IMG submission 201948) | Peat permafrost microbial communities from Stordalen Mire near Abisko, Sweden - Palsa_T0_2 | ecosystem: Environmental > Terrestrial > Soil > Palsa > Peat permafrost | place: Sweden: Abisko... | reverse complement strand
CCTGTTCGTCGTGCCGGCCCTGGCCGCCGCGCTGCTCGGCCGGTTCGAGTCGTTCTGGATCACCGCGCTGGCCGGCCTGCTGATCGGCTGCGCCCAGTCCGTGATCGACAAGCTCATCACCGTCTGGACGTGGCTGCCCCAGCAGGGCCTGCCGGATGCGCTCCCGTTCGTGGTCATCATCGTGGTGATGGCGCTGCGGTCGCGCGCCGTGCTGGCCCGCGGCGGGGATACGGCCGAGCGCAACCCGTCGGTCGGACGCCCGCACGCGCCGGTGCGCACGGCTGCCGTCTGCTTCGTGGCCGGGCTGATCCTGCTGCTTGTGCTCAACAGCGTCCTCCGTTTCGCGTTCATATCCTCGCTGACCGTCACGTGCATCGCCCTGTCGGTCGTGGTGCTGACGGGCTACGTCGGCCAGGTGTCGCTGGCCCAGATGTCGCTGGCCGGAATCGGCGGGTTCCTGCTCGGGCACATCTCCACCGGATGGGGCATCGGCTTCCCGTGGTCGCTGCTTCTGGCCGGCCTGGCCGCGGTGCCCGTCGGGCTGATCATCGGCCTGCCGGCGCTGCGGCTGCGCGGCGTGAACCTGGCGGTGGTGACGCTTGGGTTCGCCGCGGCCATGGACGCCGTCCTCTTCACCAACCTGGGATTCACCGGCGGCACCGCCGGCCTGCCGATCCCGGCGCCGCGGCTGCCCGGGCTGAACCTCGGGATCAGCGCCCAGGGCAGCGCGTATCCCCGGGTGATCTTCGGCGTGCTCGTGCTCGTCATCGTGATCTTGCTCGGACTCCTGGTCGCCCGGCTCAGGCGGGGCCCGGCCGGACGCATGCTGCTGGCCATCCGCTCCAACGAGCGCGCGGCCGGCTCGGTCGGGATCAACGTCGCCCAGGGCAAGCTGATGGCGTTCGGGCTCGCCGCGTTCATCGCCGGCATTGGCGGCGCGCTGACCGGTTACATGCAGGGCGAACTGACGGCCGACAGCTTTGCGGCGTTCACGTCCATCGCCCTGCTGGCGATCGTGTTCGTCGCCGGCGTCGGGCGCATCGCCGGAGCGGTCGTCGCGGGCGTCATGTTCTCCGCCGCGGGGCTGTTCGTGACGTTCCTCAACATCCACCTCAACATCGGCAAGTACCAGGCGATCGTGGCCGGCATCGCGCTCGTGCTGACCGCCGTCCAGAACCCCGACGGCCTGACCAGCACCGCGACCGGCAAGGGCCCGGCGGTGGCGCTCGGCAAGCTCCGGGACCGCGCCGCCGGACAGTATCAGAAGCGACTCCCGGGGCGCGCCGGCGGTCAGGAGGGCCAGGGGGGCCAGGGGGGCCAGGGGGGCCAAGGGGGCCAGGCCGCGGAGGACGATTCCCGCGACGCCCATCACCCGGTTGTCTGAGTCGCCCCGCCCGGATCACCTGCGGGTCGAGCACCTCGCCACGGCGTTCGGGATCGATACCACGCGGCCGCGCCTGTCGTGGTGGCTGCCGGACGGCGCGGGCCAGCAGTTCGGCTACCGGATCCGCACCGACAACGGCTGGGACAGCGGCCACGTCACCAGCCACGAGAGCGTGCTCGTCGGCTACGGCGGTCCGCCGCTGGCGTCCGGCGAGCGCGTCACCTGGCAGCGCGCGGTCACACATCGACGCGGCCGACCTGATCGCCGGGCAGTCGGCCGACCTGCGCCGCCAGCCCGAAGGGTGGAGCGATCCCGGCTTCGACGCGGCCGGCTGGGCGCCGGTCAACGTCACCGACGACGGCGCCGAGCCCGCCCGCGGAGTCCGAGGGCGGCTTCCTGGCCGAGATGAACGGCTCGGCCGGCTGGGGTGACGCGGCCGTGATCGTTCCGTGGGAGATCTATCGCGCCTACGGCGACCGGCGGCTGCTTGCGGAGCAGTGGCCGTCGATGGCCCGGTGGCTCGGCTACGTCGAACGCGCGGCCGCCGGCGCGCGCCACCCGGAGCGCGCGGCGCGCCGTCCCGAGCCGCTCGGCCACGAGCGCTACCTGTGGGACTCCGGCTTCCACTTCGGGGAATGGCTCGTCCCCGGCGCGGACCTGAAGGGGCCCCAGGAGTTCGAGGCGTTCCGGCGCAGCGACAAAGCCGATGTGGCGACGGCCTACTTCGCCCGTTCGGCCGCTCTGATGAGCCCGATCGCGGCGGTGATCGGCCGTGCCGAGGACGCGCGGCGGTACCGGGACCTCGCCGGCCGGGTGCGCGCCGCCTGGCAGGCGGAGTTCATCGGCCCGGACGGCCGGCTGCACCCCGACACCCAGGCCAACCACGTCCGCGCGCTCGCCTTCGGCCTCGTTCCAGCCGGGTCGCGCGCGGATGCCGCCGTGCGCCTGGTGGCGCTGATCCGCGCGGCCGGCACCCATCTCGCGACCGGCTTCCTGGCCACCCCACAGCTCCTGCCGGTGCTTGCCGATACCGGGCACCTGAACGTCGCCTACGAGCTGCTGTTCACCGACACGATGCCGTCGTGGCTGTACATGATCGACCGGAGGGCGACGACCGTATGGGAGCGCTGGGACGGTGGCGGCTCGACGCCGGCCAGTTCGAGCTGGCGGTGACCGTCCCGCCTGGCACGACGGCCGAGGTCGCGCTGCCGGACGGATCCCGTCGGACGCTGGCCTCAGGCCGTCACACGCTCCGGCCCTAGCCACGCTCGCGGCCTAACGAGGCGGCGCCGCGCTGGATACGGTGCCGGCCGCTCCGGACGCCGCCTTGGACGGCGTAGCGGGGGCCGCGCTAGCCGGGCTAGCCGGGCTGGCCGCTTCCCTGAGCTGCTGCAGCCGCAGCTTGGACGGGAGCAGGACGATGGCGAGCACCACGCCGAGCCCGAACAGGCCCGCCGACACGGCGAAGGCCACGGTATAGCCGTGGGTGGCCGCGATGGCCGGGGCGAGCCGGCCGGTGTGGTGGGTGACCAGGAAGCTGGCCGTGGCGCTGAGCGCGACCGTGCTCAGCGCCGAGGTGCCGATGGACCCGCCGACCTGCTGCATCGTGTTGACCATGGCGGACGCGACCCCGGAGTCCTCCCGCCGGACCCCGGCCGTGGCCGTGTTGATGGCCGGCGCGATGATCATGCCGAAGCCGAGGCCCATCACGAGCAGCGCGGGCAGTACGCCGCTGGCGTAGCCGGAGGTCGGGGTCAGCTGGGTCAGGTAGATCATCGCCCCGCCGCCCAGCACCATCCCGATGGTGATCAGCACCCGCGGCCCGAACCGGGGCAAGGTCACGATCGAGGAGGTGTTGGAGCTGATCAGGATGCACCCGAACAGGGGCAGGAAAGCCAGGCCGGTGGTGACCGGGCTGTATCCCTTGACCTGCTGCAGGTAGTAGGTGAGGAACAGGAAGACGCTGAAGATCGCGATGCCGGCCACGCCGACGGCGACGTAAGAACCGCCGCGGGTTCGGTCGAGGATCACCCGCAGCGGCAGCAGCGGGTGACTAACCCGCTGCTCGGCGAAGCCGAAGGCGGCCAGCAGCACCGCGCCGAGGACTAGTGACCCGATGGTCAGGGGAGCGGTCCAGCCGCCGGTCTCGGCGTGCGAGAAGCCGAAGACGAGGCAGAACAGGCCCGCCGACGCCAGCAGCGTTCCGGCCCAGTCCATCCGCGGGCGGACGGCTGGCTTGTTGGACTGTATGTACATCAGCGCTCCGGCCACGGCGATCCCGGCGAAGATCAGGTTGACGTACAGCGCCCAGCGCCACGACAGGTACTCGGTGAGGACCCCGCCGAGGATGAGGCCCACGGCGCCGCCGCCGCCCGCCACGGACCCGAAGACGCCGAACGCCCGGCCCCGTTCGCGGGGGTCACGGAAAATGCTGATCAGCGTGCCCAGCGCGGCCGGAGCGAGGATCGCACCGAACGCGCCCTGCAGCGTGCGCGCGGCCACCAGCATGCCGAAGGAGGTCGCGGCTCCGCCCAATGCGGAGGAAAGCGCGAAGCCGACGAGGCCCGTGATGAAGACCCACTTGCGGCTGAACATGTCACCGATCCGGCCGCCCAGCAGCAGCAGGCTGCCGAAGGCCAGCGCGTAGGCCGTCACCACCCACTGCCGCTCGCTGTTGGGGAAGCCAAGCGCGTGCTGGGCGGAGGGCAGCGCGATATTCACGATGGTGGCGTCGAGAACGACCATCAGCTGGGCGATGGCGACGATGACCAGGATCATCCAGCGATGGTCGCTGGCCGGCGGCGCCTGGTCCTCAGCGTGCGGTGCTGTCATGGAAACTCATCTCTCCCGCAAGCGGATCGTCGGTGCTGAGCGGCGCCATCGCGTCGTCCAGGGTCTGTAGCAAACGCGCCATCGTGACCCGGTCGTCTGGCTCAAGCGCACCGAAGACCTGTTTCATCAGGCGCGCGCGCGCGGCGTCGGCCACGGCGAGCGCGGCCTCACCCTCGCTCGTGAGCGCGACGAGCAGGGCCCGGCGGTCCGTCGGATCCGGGTGCCTGACCACCAGCCCATCACGCTCCAGCGTGTCGACCAGTTCAGTGATCGTCCGCGGCGCGACCCCGAACTCGACGGCCAGGACACTCGGCCGGGCGGCCCCGCCGAGCTGAAGCTGGGCCAGCACCTTGGTGCGGGCCAGAGTCAGAGGGTGCTCACTAATGTACAACAAGTCGCTGCCGCCGAAATCAGCGGACCACCTCGCCGGGCACTTCGCTACGATGGCCGACGTGGCCGATGCCCCCTGCAACCGCGCCGTAGCCCCAGGGTGAGCTTCACCCGGGCGGAGCTGAAGGCGTTCACCGGTGCGACCCTGCCCGATCTGATCGCCGACGGCGTGCGGCTGCTGTTCGCCGGGATCAATCCCGGTCTGCGCAGTGTCGCGGTACAGGGCCACTTCGCTCCGCGGGGCAACCGGTTCTACCCCGCGCTGCTGCGGGCCGGCATCACCGATCACCTCATCGACGCATCGGCCGGGATGTCCGCAGCCGAGCGTGCGCACCTCCTTGACCAGGGCATCGGCATTACCAGCCTGGTCGCCCGGGCGACGGCCAGCGCCGATGAGCTCGGCCCGGCCGAGCTGATCGAAGGCGCCCGCGCCCTGGCCGGGCTAGTCCGGCGGTTCCGCCCGCACGCAGTGGCCATCCTGGGCGTGACCGCCTACCGGACGGCCTTCGCCTCGCCCCACGCCAGCCTCGGGCGGCAGCCGGCCGACCTGGGTGACTCGCAGCTGTGGGTGGTGCCCAACCCGAGCGGCCGGAACGCGCACGCATCCCTCGACACGCTCGCCGCCGCCTACCGTGAGGTCGCACTCGCCGCCGGGGTGCCAATCAGCTGAGCGCCCGGCTGAACCCGGCACCATCTGCTGCTCACCGTTCGGGCGGTGGTGCCAGGTCGCGCCGGCCGGTCAGGACGAACCAGGTGATCAGCCCGGTGATGTCGGCCGGGGCGGCGGTGGTGCCGGGGATCAGCTGCAGCACGACCAGCGACAGCACCGCGGCGATCACGGCGCGGCCGAGCAGCCGCCCGGGCCGGCCGCAGCGGACCCGGGCCGGGAACTCCCGCATGATGGCGAGCGGATGCCGCGGCACGCTGGCTTCGGGTTCGTCGGCGGGGACGGCGGGCAGCGGCCCGGTGGCCGGCTCGCTATCGTGCCGGGCGCGCTGGAGCAGGTCGGCGTAGGCCTCGCTGCGGGCCCAGGGCGTGCGCAGCTCGGCGTAGGCGGCCGACGCGGCGGTGTACCGGGCCAGATCCCCGCCATCGGCGCGGTCGGGGTGGGTTTCGGCGGCGATCTGGCGCCAGGCGGCGCGGACGGTCTCGTCGTCCAGGTCGGGGCGGGCGGGCAGGCCGAGCGCTTCGAATGGGTCGGGGTTCACCGGTGGCCTCCGGGTCCGAACAGGTCATCCAGGCCGGCCGGGTCCGGCCAGCTGGCCGGGGCAGGTTCACGGCGCGGCTCCGGGACCTGGGCGCGCGGTGGCCCGGGAGCGGCGGGGACGGGCAGGAGGCTGAGGGGGGAGGGCCGGGGGCGGGCCACCTGGACGAAGGTGGCGGCGCCGCGCTGGATGTAGCAGGCCTGCCCGACATCGAGGCGGCGGACCAGGTCCGGGTCGGCGGTCCAGGCGCGCCGTTCGCGGGTGGTGCCCTCATCGCCCCAGGCGCGGCCGATGAGCTTGTGCGCGGTTTCCAGCACCCGCCTTTTCCCGGCCGCGGCGACCAGCGCGTCGGGATAGGGGACGTGCAGGACGAAGATGCCGCCGTCGGCGGTGCCCGCGATCCGGTACCGCTCATCCTCACTCGCCCCGAGACCCTGCCAGGACTGCGCCGAGACCTGCACGCCGATCCCGAGCGAGCGGCCCCGCTCGTACAGGTTCGACAGCGGCACCTTGCCCGAGACGGCGGAGTAGTCATCGGCGGCGAGCAGCATCGCGCGGGGTTCGGCGTCTAGGTCGGTGACGGCGTGGGCGGTCAGCTCGGTCAGTGCCATCGCCTGCGCCTCGGCGACCGACGGTTCCCGGGTCCCTTCCAAGATGCAGTACCAGGCGTCCGCCTCGGCCAGCGTGCCGGGGCCGTCCAGCGCCGGGCCGAGGCGGGCGAGCAGGGTGGCGTAGCGGAGCTGGATGTCGGGCAGCTGCCGGGCCGCGCCCCGGACCCGTTTCGCCTCGCCGGGGTACCGGGCCGGATCCCACGCCGCGGCCAGCCACTGGGCGTCCAGCCGGTCCAGGAACCCGGCCGTGCTCAGCGGCGGCCCGCCGGGGGCCAGCACCGCGAGCATGACCACGGCCTGCATGATGTCGGCGTAGTAGGCCGCGGCGCCGGTCCCGGTGTCGATCATCTGGTAGAGCAGGACGGCTAGATCGGCCGGGGGCAGGTCCCACAGGGACAGGCGGGCCTCATCGGGCCAGATCGCGACGCGGCGGGCGCCGGCGCCGTAGAGGAGCCGGCGGGTGCGGTCGGCTTTGAGGCGGGCGTCGCGGCCGCCTTTGCAGTCCAGCACGACCAGCAGCGGCCGGGGTCCTTTCCCCGTCCTGGCGGTGGCCAGGGCGGCGGTGAACCAGCCCGCCCACAGCCGCATCATCAGGTTCGTCTTCCCGCTGCCCGTCGCCCCGACGATGACCGTGTGCCGGGCGCACGCGCCATACGGGATGCTGAACACGGGGTGCCAGCGGTGGCCGATGGCGCGGATGGTGCCGCCGACCGGGATCCGGCCGCCCCGGGCGAGCAGCGGCACCGCGCCGGGCGCTTCGGTCAGGCCCTTGGCGGTGCGGACCTGGCGGCGCCACTGGCGGGCATCGAACCTGATCGGCGCCGACGCCGTGATCCCGCCCAGCCCGGTGCTGATCGCGTAGATCCGCCACGCCCACGCCAGCCCGGCCAGGGCGAGCCCGGCCGGGACCGCGACCGGCGCCAGCAGCAAGAACACCCGGCCCAGGTCGACGGGGGCCAGCCGGGACCAGCTGTGTGCCCAGGTCCGGGCCGGGCCGAGGACGGCGGGCGGCCAGGCGTGCAGCCGGGCGCCTTGCAGGGCCGTCCAGGTGCCGGCCGGGATCAGCGCCCAGGCCGCGAACCGGGCCAGCCGGGCCGGGGGCCAGCCCCGCAGCCACGCCGCCCCGTACCCGGCCGCCGTCACGAGGGTGACCGGCCACGCCGCGATCACCACCGCGGCGAGGAGCAGCCACCCCGCTGCTTTGAAGATCTTGCGGAGCAGCCACAGAAAGATGGTCAGCTTCAGCCAGGACCACACGCTCATCGTTGCGGCTCCGGGGCGAACGCGGCGGCGGGCAGCTCGCGGATCACGACCCGGGGCTGCTCCCCGGCCGGGAGGGACCCGGCGGCCCTGGTCACAACGGACCGGGCCGCCGGGGCGATCAGGTACGCCACCTGCGCGTACCGGACCGGTGACAGCAGCCCCGTCATGATCCGGGTGGTGCGGGCGGCCGCCTTGGGGGTCAGCTCGACCTCGACCGCCCACACCTGCCCCGGATACGGGCTGGCCTCGATCGAGGGCCAGTGGATCTCCGCGTCGGGGACATGCTCCCGGTGTCCGGCCGCGGGCCGGTCGGCGCGCAGCCGCCGTTCGGAATGCCACCATGGCCGCGCGGCCGCCCAGACGGGGCTGGCCGCCAGCCACAGCCGGGCCGCCAGCACCGCGCGGATGTGGGCCAGGCGGCCCAGCGAGGGCTCGGTGGCGGGGAACCCGAGCCCGGTGGCGGTCATCCCGGCCCGGGTCAGCCAGCACCACCCCGGCCCGGGCCCGAGCCGGCCCGTCTCGGCGTACCCGGCCCGCCGCCACCGCGCCACGATCGGCGGCAACCGGTCCGGCTGCACCCGCAGCGCCAGGGCGAGCAGGTCGTACGGGCCGCCGTAATGCTCCCCGCACAGCAGCAGCCCGTCGATGTCGCGCTGGCTGAGCCGGACCGTGCCCGCGTCGGCGCGCCGCGCGGACCGGGCCGTGGTGATGGTGCCTGCCTGTCCCTGTCCCGCCATGATGTCCCTGAGCTCTCCTTCAGTCACACCAGCCTCTGTCGCCCCGGGTGCCCGGAAGCGCACGGGATGTGACGATTTTTCCGCTGGAGAGAGCGGACGGAAGGGCCGGACGGCATCCGTAAGCGCATCGTCATGATTACCGTCCGCGATAGCGACGGACGCGATGACGGGCATCGCAGCTGGCCGCGAGGAGTTCCAGGTGGCCGCGCCTGATCGACCCCCTGCTCAGCCGACGTTCTCCGGAGCGGGCCCGATTGACGAGAGCCCGCCGGCCCGGGCCCGGCGGGCCAGCCCGGCGTGCATGCGCCGCGGCCACAGCGGCCCGCCGTAGATGAACCCGGTATAGGCCTGCACCAGGGTAGCCCCGGCTCGCAGCCGGGCCCAGGCGTCGTCCGGGGTCTCGATTCCGCCCGTCGCGATCAGCACCAGCCGGTCGCCCGCGCGGGCTCGCAGCCGGACCAGCACCGCGAGCGCCCGGTCCCGCAGCGGCGGCCCGGACAGGCCGCCCGCGCCCGCGGCTGTCACCTCGGACGCCGGGCTGGCCAGTCCGGCCCGGGAGATGGTCGTGTTGGTCGCGATGATCCCGTCGAGCCCGAGCTCGAGGGCCAGGTCCGCGACCGCGTCGACGTCGGTGTCGGCCAGATCGGGCGCGATCTTCACCAGCAGCGGGACGCGCCGTCCGGGGACGGCGGCGTCCAGTGCCTCCCGCACCGCCACCAGTACCGGCCGAAGCCGTCCGGCCGCCTGCAGGTCGCGCAGCCCGGGTGTGTTCGGCGAGCTGACGTTGACCACCACGTAGTCGGCGACCGCGGCGACGGCCCGCGCGCTGGCCGCGTAGTCGGCCGCCGCCTCCTCCTCTGGCGCCACCTTGGTCTTGCCGATGTTGACCCCGACGATCACCCCGCCGCTGCGCCGCCGCAGTCGCGCCGCCGCCGCCGCCGCCCCCGCGTTGTTGAATCCCATCCGGTTCACCAGCGCCCGGTCTGCCGGGAGCCGGAACATCCGCGGCCTGTCGTTGCCCGGCTGCGTCCGCGCGGTCACCGTGCCGACCTCCACGAACCCGAACCCGAGCGCCCCCAGCCCGCGCACCGCCCGCGCGTCCTTGTCAAATCCAGCCGCCAGCCCGAGCGGGCCGGGGAACTCCAGCCCGAGCGCCCGCACCCGTAGGACCGGATCCCGCGGCCCGAGCCGCCGCCGGAACACCCATGCCACCCCCGGCACCAGCCCGAACACCCGGATCAGCCCGAACGCAGCCCGATGCGCCGCCTCGGCCGGCACCCGCCGCAGCACCACCCGGTACAGGAACCGGTACATCGCCTCACCCCAGAGCATTATCCCGAACGGCACGTGGTGCTTCCCCCCGTCATCCTCGGGCCGCCGGCGTCATGGGGCCGCAACGACGAGCCGGATCCCGACTGTTGTGACATATAGTGAAGTTCGGACTACATTAAGTGATAGCCGAAGGGGAGCCTATGAGATCATGCGAGGCAAGTTCAGCGCCGCCGGGCGCGGGCCAGGCGCACGGGCTCCGGCGGTGGTGGCTCGACCTGTCCTTGCGGGCGAAGGGCCTGATCGTGGTCGCGGTGCCGCTGATCGCCCTGATGTGCATCATCTCGGCGAACCTGCTGCTCCAGCACAGTGAGAGCAATGAACGAAACATCAGCACCAATGCCCGTAACCTGGCCGACGCGGCCACCCAGGTTCTCACCGACGCGGTGAACGGGGAAGCGGGTGTCCGCGGCTACGCCGCGACCCGCGACCCGATCTTCCTCGCCCCCTACACCCTCATGCTGACGCGGATCGGTGCCGAGCGCACATCGTTGCGGCAAGCGGCCGTCGTAGAAGGTGATGGCCGCCAGCAGCGGACTGTGGACGCTACCACGGGCCAGGTGCTGGCCGATCTGGCGCAGCTACGTTCTGCCATCAGCGACGGTAGCTCAGCCGGGAACCTCCTTCCGGCGCTGTTGAGCGCGAAGACGACCATGGACCGGCTGCGCGGGCAGGTCGCCGATCTGGCCGCCGCTCCCACGGCGGTGGTCGCCGTCCAGCACGATAAGCTCACCACGCTGCAGACAAGGATCGAGCGGCTCGACATCGCCGGCCTCGTGCTGGCGCTGCTCGCCGGGCTGGCCGGCGTCGCTCTCTTCACCTCGGGCATCGCGAGGCGGGTCGACATTAACGCGGAGAACGCGCGCCGGCTGGGCGAGGGACAGCCGCTCGAACCGATAATCCCGGCGGGTGATGAGATCGGCCGCCTCGCCGGGTCACACCTCAGAGCCGAACGACTGCTGGCCAGGCGGTCCACGGAGCTGACGGCGGCCAGGGATACGGCCGTGACAGCAACCCAGGCGAAGAACTCGTTCTTGTCCAGCACGAGCCACGAGCTGCGAACCCCGCTGAACGCCATCCTCGGCTTTACCCAACTCCTCCAGCTGGCCGAACTCAGCGAGGAAGACAGCGACAGCGTCGAGCGGATACTCGGGGCCGGACGCCACCTGCTCGCCCTCATCAACGAGCTTATCGACGTCGCCCGGATCGAATCGGGTGACCTGGGCCTGTCCCTCGAGCCGGTCTTGGTCCGCCCGGTCATCGAGGAGTCCTGCCAGCTCATGACCCCGATCGCCGCCGAGCGCTCGATCCGGATCATCAGGGACTGCGTGCATCCGGCCCTGGCCGTCTTCGTCGACCGGCAGCGGCTCTCCCAGGTCCTGGTCAACCTGATCTCCAACGCCGTCAAGTACAACCACAGGGACGGCAGCATCACGATCGCCTGCGCCGAAGAGGGCGCCGGCCACGTCAATATCGTGGTCTCCGATACCGGGCCAGGGCTGGCGCCTGACGACCTGGAGCGGATCTTCATCCCGTTCGAGCGCCTCGGCGCCGAACGGACCGCGGTCGAGGGCACCGGGATCGGGCTGCCCCTGGCCAGAGCCCTCACCGAGGCCATGGGAGGCCAGCTGACCGCATCGAGCGTCCTGGGTCAGGGAGCGGCTTTCACCGTCAGCCTCACCCGTGCCCCGGACCTGATCTCCGTCCCGGCCCCCAGCCCCGCGCCCAGGTCACCGGCGGCCGGGCCGCACGCTCCGGCCGGAGCCGGTCTCAGCGTTCTCTCCATTGACGACAACCCGGCGAACCTGGAGGTGATAGCCCGCTATCTGAGGAGCAGGCCGAACGCCAGGCTACTGTCCGCGGCATCTGGCCGGGCCGGCCTCGAATGCGCCGTCCGGGACGTGCCCGACGTCATCCTGCTCGACCTGCACCTGCCCGACCTGCAGGGAGACGAGGTACTCAACGAACTCAAGGCCGAACCGGCCACCGCCGCCATTCCCGTGATAGTCCTTTCCGCCGACGCCTCCCGCGGCGTCATCCGCCGCCTGCTCGCCGGCGGTGCCTTCGCCTACCTCACCAAGCCCATCGAGCTCGCCGAGCTCGGCAAGCTGCTCGACACCTGCGCCGCCGCCCGCGCCCAGGGTCGGCCGCCGCAGCCAGTCCGGATCGCGCCAACATGAGTGTGCAGGAGCCTGCCGGGGAGGCCCGATGAACCATGTCATGCTTTACATCGAGGACGACGATAACAACATCAGCCTGGTTCAAGCGCTGCTCAAGCGCCGCCCTCAGATCGAGCTGCTGGTGGCGATGAACGGCCGTGACGGCGTCCAGGCCGCCATCGACAGGGGGCCCGCCCTCATCCTGCTCGACAATCGCCTCCCCGACGCGACGGGCAGCGAAATCCTGCGCGAGCTCGCCTCCGCGCCGGCCACCGCGGCGATCCCCGTGGTGGTCCTCAGCAGCGACGCAGACGAGATCATAGCTCAGCTGGTAGCCGCTGGAGCCACCGAAGCTGTCCCGAAGCCGTTTGACATCCACAAGTTCATCGCCATGATCGACCGCTACTTCCCCTGACCATCGCCAGTATCAGGCCACGAGCTCGGATTCGCCGGTAAAAGCATCCCAGAGGGCGGCGTAGGTGCTCCTCGCGGCGAGCAGTTCGGCGTGGGTCCCGGCCTCGGCGATGCGGCCGGAGTCCAGGACCACGATGCGATCCGCGCGGGCGGCGGTGGTGAGGCGGTGCGCGACCACGATGGTGGTGCGCGCCGCGGTCAGCTGGCCGATGGCGTGGTTCACGGCCGCCTCCGCGGCCAGGTCCAGCGCGGCGGTGGCCTCGTCGAGCAGCAAGATGGCGGGGTCGGCCAGCTGCGCGCGAGCCAGCGCGATGAGCTGGCGCTGGCCGGCCGACAGGTTGCGGCCGCGTTCGGAGACCTCATGGTCGTAGCCGCCGGACAGCCGGATGATCATCTCGTGCGCGCCGGTCGCCCGGGCCGCCGCCTCCACCTCGGCGTCACTGGCGTCCGGCCTGGCGTACGCGATCGAGTCCCTGACCGTCCCCGCGAACAGGTAGGACTCTTGCGGGACGACGCCGAGTTGGTGCCGGTAGCTGGCCAGATCGTAGTCGCGGACGTCGGTGCCGTCGACCAGGACCGTGCCGCCGGTCACGTCGTAGAAACGGGCGATGAGCTTGACCAGCGTGGACTTGCCCGCCCCGGTCTGGCCGACCAGGGCGACGGTCTCGCCGGGCTCGATGGTCAGGTTGATCCCGGACAGCGCATTGGCGTCGGTGTTGGTGTAGCTGAAGTTCACGTCGCGCAGCTCGATCCGGCCACGCAGCCTGCCCGGGGTCACGGGCCGGCTGGCCGGCGGCGTGGAGGTGCCGAGCCGGAGCAGGTCGGTGATCCGGTGCAGCCCGACCATGGCCTGCTGGTAGCCGTCGAAGACCTGGGACAGCTGCTGGACGGGGGAGAAGAACAGGTCGATGTAG
>Ga0302325_10022330_pt1 | contig 13239 bp, 9 predicted proteins | sample Palsa_T0_2_FD_201948 | JGI IMG/M metagenome (GOLD analysis project Ga0302325, IMG submission 201948) | Peat permafrost microbial communities from Stordalen Mire near Abisko, Sweden - Palsa_T0_2 | ecosystem: Environmental > Terrestrial > Soil > Palsa > Peat permafrost | place: Sweden: Abisko... | reverse complement strand
CTCATCGACCGCACCGATCCAATTCCCAACAAACAGGGCAGCCCCGGCCTCTTCGCCGACGCCCAGTTTGGAGTATATTTCGCTAACCTTAAAGTGACCCCAAATCAATGAAACGCGCCATCCTGCTCGCTCTGATCTGTCTCCCGATTTCGCTGTGGCTGTTGCTCGCGTCCGATCCAGGCACGGGAGACTGGCCCATGTGGGGCGGCACGCCCGACCGCAACATGCTGTCGCCGATGAAGGGCATTCCCACCACTTGGGACATCAAGACCAAGAAGAACGTGAAGTGGATGGCGCAGCTTGGCTCGCAGAGTTACGGCAACCCGGTGGTCGCCGGCGGCCAGGTCTACGTGGGCACCAACAATGAACTGGTCCGCAATCCGAAAGAGACCGGCGACCGTGGCGTGCTGATGTGCTTTCGCGAATCGGACGGCAAATTCCTGTGGCAGCAAGCCAACGTGAAGCTGGCCGCCGGCCGCGCCCTCGATTGGCCGTTCCAGGGCGTGTGTTCGTCGCCGCTGGTGGAAGGCGACCGCCTGTACTACGTGACCAACCGCTGCGAAGTGATGTGCCTGGATACGCACGGCGACGGCAATGGCGGACCGAAGGTGATCTGGAAATTCGACATGATCGAAGAAGTGGGATCGTCACCGCACAACATGTCGAACTCGTCGCCGGTTTCGTATGGCAACTTGTTGTTCGCGGGCACGGCCAACGGGCAGGACGAGAGCCACGTCCACATTCCTTCGCCGCGCGCGCCGTCGATGATCGCGCTGAATAAAAACACCGGCAAGGAGGTTTGGGAAGTAAACAACGTGGGCGAGCGCATCCTGCATGGGCAGTGGTCGTCGCCCGCGGTGGGCAAAGTCGGCGACAGCGTGCAGGTGGTGATGGGCGAGGGCGATGGCTGGGTGCGCGGCTATGAAGCGGAGACCGGGAAGAAGCTGTGGGAGTTCGACCTGAATCCCAAGGATTCCGTGTGGCCCAAGACGCGCAACGAAGTGATCGCCACGCCGGTGATTTGGGAGAACAAAGTATTCATCGCCAACGGTCAGGACCCGGAGCACGGCGAAGGCGTAGGGCACCTCTATGGGATCGACGCCACCAAGCGCGGCGATATCACCGAGTCCGGACGCCTCTGGCAATACGACAAAATCCGCCGCTCGATCTCGACGGGCGCGATTTACAACGGGCTGCTGTTCTATTCCGATTTCAGCGGCTTCCTGCATTGCCTGGATGTGAACACGGGCAAGCTGTATTGGACGCACGATCTGTTGTCGGCGGTCTGGGGATCGCCGATGGTGATCAACGGCAAGGTGTACATCGGCGATGAAGACGGCGACGTCCTGGTAATGGAGGCGGCCAAGGAGAAGAAGCTGATTTCGACGATCAATATGGGCAGTTCGGTGTATGCGACGGTAGTGCCGGCGAATGGCGCGCTGTTCGTGATGAACCGGAACGAACTCTGGGCATTGAGCGAGAAGTGACGTGGCGCACGCATTCATGCGTGCCGCGTCGAGACTCGACGCAAACTAAATGGGTTTCAGCCTAGACATCCGGACCAAGTTCCTTTTCGGCGAGTCCCGCTTTCAGGACCTGGCCAACCTAGCCCACGACCTGGGCTTCACGCGCACGCTTCTGGTTTCCGATCCGGGCCTCGAATCTACCGGCTACCCCGCGCAAGCCATCGCGCTGCTCTCGGAAGCCGGCATCGCAGGCCACGCTTTCCAGGACTTCTCGCCAAATCCCGATACTGAAATGGTGGAAGCGGGCCGTGTCTTCGCCGCGGCGCGTGGCATCGACTCGCTGGTCGCGCTTGGCGGCGGCAGTTCGCTCGACTGCGCAAAGGGCATCAACTTCGTTCTCACCAACGGTGGCAACATGCGCGATTATTGGGGTTTCGGCAAAGCCGCGCGGCCCCTGTTGCCCATGATTGCGATCCCGACTACCGCCGGTACGGGCAGCGAAGCGCAAAGCTACGCGCTGATCTCCGACGCCGGCACGCACGTGAAGATGGCCTGCGGCGATCCCAAAGCTGCCTTCCGCGCGGCGATTCTCGATCCGCTGCTCACCCGCTCGCAGCCGCGCGCGGTGACCGCTACCGCGGGGTACGATGCCATCTCGCACGCGGTCGAAAGTTACGTCACCACGCGGCGCACGCCGGCATCGGTCGTGTTCGCGCGGGAAGCATGGCAACTGCTGGCGGCGAATTTCGAGCGCGTGCTGCGCGATCCGGGCGACCTGGAAGCGCGCGGCGCCATGCTGCTGGGCGCGCATTACGCCGGCATCGCCATCGAAAATTCCATGCTGGGCGCGACGCATGCATGCGCTAATCCGCTGACGGCGCATTACGGCACGACGCACGGCGTGGCCATCGCCGCGCTGCTGCCGCACGTGGTGCGCTGGAACTGGACCGCGGCTAAATCGCTGTACCACGAGCTGGCCGGCGCCGATCTCGCCGACCGCCTCGCGGAGATGGCCGCAGCCGCCGGCTTATCCAGCCGCTTGCACGACCTCGGCGTACCGCAAGATGCGCTGCCAACGCTGGCCGAAGAAGCCGCCACCCAGTGGACCGGCAGATTCAATCCCCGCCCATTTGGTTCCGCCGCGGCCCTGGAGATCTACCAGTCGGCGTATTGAATGCCGCCGATTACCGACAGTTTTACGCTAAACTTGCATCCATGAAGATGTGTACCATCTACCTGCTGGCTTTCGCCGCTCTAGCGGCCAACTCCACCGACGCCAACTGGCCCCAATTTCGCGGACCATCAGCCGGCGGCGTGGGCGCCGGCGCTCCCCCCACCGAATGGAACGTCGAGTCCGGCAAGAACATCCGCTGGAAAACCGAAATACCCGGCTTGGGCCACTCCAGCCCGGTGGTTTGGGGCGATCGCCTCTTTGTCACCAGTGCCGTGCCTGCCAGTGGCGAGTCGAAATTGAGGGTCGGCCTCTATGGCGATATCGCGCCGGTGAAGGGCGAACCCGCGCAGAGCTTCAACGTGTATTGCCTGGACCGCAAGTCCGGCAAGATTCTGTGGCAACGCGTCGCGGTGAGCGAGCAGCCCAAGATCATGCGCCATCCGAAATCGACGCACGCCAACCCGACGCCCGCCACCGACGGCAAGCATCTGGTGGTCTTCTTCGGCTCGGAGGGACTCTTCACTTACGACCTGCATGGCAAGCTGCTATGGAAGAAAGATTTCGGAGTGCTGGATGCCGGCTTCTACATGGTGCCCTCGGCGCAGTGGGGATTTGCCAGCTCGCCCGTGATTCACGGCAACATGGTGATTGTCGAGGCCGACGTGCAGAAGGATTCGTTCCTGGCCGCGCTCGACATCAAAACCGGGAAAGAAATATGGCGCACGCCGCGCACCGATGTCCCCACGTTCGGATCGCCTGCCGTGGTGCCCTACACCGCGGGCGGTGTCCAATCGTGGCAGGTGGTGGTGAACGGATTGAAACATATCGGCGGCTACGATCTGAAGACCGGCAAGGAGCTTTGGAGCCTCAAAGGCGGCGGCGATATCCCCGTTCCCACGCCGGTTTTCGCGGACGGGCTGGTGGTCGTGACCAACGCGCACGGCAAGGGGCGACCCATTTACGCGATACGCGCGGACGCAGCCGGCGACATCACAGACAGCAAGTCCGCCATTGCCTGGACCGAACCGCGCGGCGGCAACTACATGCAGACTCCGCTGCTGGACAATGGCCTGGGCTATTTCTGCTACGACACGGGGGTACTGAGCGTTTATAAGCTGGTCACCGGAGAGCGGCAATATCAGCTACGGCTGGGCGGCGGGACCTCCGGCTTTACCAGTTCGCCGGTGGCCGCCGGCGGCCGTCTCTACATCACCAACGAGGAAGGCCACAGCTATGTGCTGTCGCTCGGCGCCGAGTATAAACTGCTAGCCGAAAACGAGATCGGCGAGACCGTGATGGCCACGCCCGCAATTTCAGATGGCGTGCTCTACGTGCGCGGCGGCAAGCACCTGTTCGCCATCGGCGCCAAGCAGTAGGTGAGGAGTAGAATTGTTCCATGATCACGGGCGCCCACGTTATTCTGTTTAGCACCGATTCGGAAGCGGACCGCGCATTCTTCCGCGACGTGCTGGAATTTCCCTCGGTGGATGCCGGCCATGGCTGGCTGATCTTCAAGTTGCCTACGGCGGAGGCCGCTGTGCACCCTATCGATGGCGATGTTCAGACCGGGATGCTGGGCGCGGAGTTATACCTGATGACCGACGATTTGCAGGCCCTGATCAAATCCCTGGCGGCGAAGAACGTCACTTGCACGGCCATCGATCGGGTGCGATGGGGGATCAAGACCACGATTCGCTTGCCCAGCGGCGGCGCCATCGGGTTGTACCAGCCCACGCATCCGACGGCGCTTGGGCTTTGAGTCACCCGGATGGGTGCACCCCGCGCTCGGGAACCTCTGGCGGCATCCGTTCGGTCTATTTAAGGTATTGGATAGCATCCCCCGTCAGCCTCTCCAGGATTCACATGCGGCCGCCACCACCGTCGGGGCTACCGCTTCGCGGGTGCCGGATCTCGCGGCCCGGGTACGGACCGGCGGGTCCGCTCCAAAATTTAATGGGGGCCGCTATAATGTACCTATGTTCTTTCGCCGGCACCGCCCCACCGAGCTCACGTTTCAGGACAGGCTCAACAGCCTGATGCGGGCGGGCTTCAGCGTCGCGCCACGGCCCGATGGCACGGTGCTGGTGAGTAAGGGCGAATGCGCGGTCGCGCTGCGCGAGACGGGCGGTCAAGTCCGGCGCGCGGAACTGGCCGGCATCCTGATGGGCGGCGAGATCGGTTCCCTGGTAGATGGCGGTTATCAGAAATTCTTCCGTACGCCTTCGGGGAAGAGCAAGCCGGCGCTGGCAGACGACTTGAATGCCTTGCACGATTTCGAAGAGGATCTCAAACAGGGCTTGGGATTGGAGACGCTTTACAACGAAGCGCTCGGCACCGTTTCGACGTACTACCTCTACGACCGCGTGAAGGACCGGGACCATGGGGTACCCAAGCGAGCCTGGGAGTAGACGAAGCACCTCCGGACGTATTATTCCATACAGCAAGAGACCGCCGAAAACCGGAAAATGGGCAATTTTGAGTTGACCCAGTACCGGGAATTCCTGCAAAACGGATTGACCTCAGGAAATTCGGTGTATACTGTTCCCGACCGAGAGAAATTTCCGGTCGATAGACCACTCTGACTTGGAGGGCACATGAACCCACTCCGCAAGAGCCAGTTACTCGCTGCATCTATCCTATGCCTCGCGGCTGCCGCCAACGGGCAGCAAACGCAGGGTGCCGGCGCTGTTACCGCCGTTCCAAGACTCGTACATTTCGCCGGGACGTTGCATCTTCCCGTGAATCAGCCTACCGGGCTGGTAGGCGCCACATTCGCGATATACGGCGAACAGGAGGGCGGCACGCCGCTGTGGAGCGAAGACCAGAACGTAGAGCTGGACGCCAATGGCAATTACACAGTGTTGCTCGGCGCAACAAAGAACGCTGGCGTACCGCCGGAGTTGTTTGCCGCCGGCGAGCCGCGCTGGCTGCAGGTGAAATTCTATGTACCGGGCGAAGTGGACCCGCTGCGGGTATTATTGGCGAGCGTGCCGTATGCGCTGAAAGCCGCGGATTCCGACACGCTCGGAGGCCGGCCCGCGTCGGCTTACCTGCTGGCTGCCTCGTCCCCATCCGCGCAGCCGGAGATCGCGCCAGCGACTGCGGTACCGCTCTCCCAAGACTCCGCGCGGCCGGACTTCGTCAGCGGCACGCTGGGCTACATCCCCTATTTCGAGGACTCTTCCAGCGATTTGGGCAATTCGGCGATCTATCAGAGCGGCGGCAAGATCGGCATAGGCACGACCAGCCCCACTCAGCTTCTGACTCTACAGACCGGCGCTACGGGCTACACCTTGTTAGAGAACATTTACGGCAGCGTAGATCCGGGCGTCGGAGCCACCCGGCTGCAGGTTGGTAATCCGGTTTCTTCGCTGATGCTCACGGCCTATGGTTCCAAGTCGCCGGGCATCCTAGGGGGATCGGCCGGCGTAGTTTCGCTGGCGGGTCCGTTTCTGGTTGGCAGCGCGGGGGCCAACGATTCGCTGTACATGTATGCGGGGAATAATTATATTGCCCCGCAGTTCACACTGACGAGCACGGGCAACGTGGGCATCGGCACACAGACGCCCGCGGCGAGGCTGGAGGTCAATGGCGGTGCGCAAGTGGACGCCGGTCTGACTCTGCAGGGTACCGGGAACGGCATCACCTTCCCCGACGGAACCTTGCAGACCACGGCGACAGCGGTGGGTCCGGCGGGCCCACAGGGGCCAACGGGCCCGCAAGGGCCGACCGGCCCGGCTGGGGCGCCGGGAGCGACAGGGCCGGCAGGGCCGATTGGGCAGACTGGCCCCGCAGGACCGGCCGGGCCTACCGGGCAGACGGGCCCGGCTGGGCCGGCTGGTCCGCAAGGGGCGACAGGTCCGGCTGGTCCGGCTGGCCCTCAAGGAGCGACGGGTCCGCAGGGACCTCAAGGCGCAGCGGGCGCCACGGGACCCCCAGGCGCCACGGGGCCGGCTGGACCCCAAGGGGCGCCAGGTCCCCAAGGTCCGGCTGGCCTAGGGATCATAGAGCCGGGCGGCGCAGGCGCCCAGAATACCGCCGTAGGAGTCAATTCCCTGACCCACACCACCACGGGGACCGGCAACACGGCCAGCGGCGCATTTGCTTTGGAGTCTAACACCACGGGTGAGCACAACACCGCGTTGGGCAACTCGGCCATGCAGGTGAACGCCACAGGTTCATCCAACACGGCTATGGGGTGGGATGCCCTCATTTCCAGCGCGAATCAGAGCAACAATACGGCAGTGGGCGCCAATGCCCTCGCAAACAATACTATGGGGCAGCAGAATACGGCGCTGGGCCAGAACACCGGCTCCAGCAACGTGACCGGGTCCTCCAACACATTCATAGGGATGAACGCCAACGTCACCACGGATGGCCTGACAATGGCCACCGCCATCGGGTTCGGAGCCACGGTTGGGCAAAGCAACAGCCTGGTGCTGGGCGGTCAAAGCGTTGGCATCGGAACGCCCACACCGCAGGCTTCCCTGCACATCAACAACGCGAACACAAGCGGGGTGACCAATCTCGTGATCGGCCAGGCGAATGGGACTAATGTGTTCCGCGTCGACAACACCGGCCAAGGCTTTTTCGACGGCGGCACGCAGACCAGCGGCGCCGACTTCGCGGAATCGGTGGCGGTCCGAGGCAAAAGGTCTCTGTACGAACCGGGCGACTTGCTGGTGATCGACCCGCAAGGACGCCGCCGCCTGGATCTGGCGCGAACGCCCTACTCCACGCGCGTGGCGGGCATTTATTCGACCAAGCCGGGCGTTCTGGCGACGCCGCACAAGATGGACGATCCCGCCGCGAAGGACGAGGTTCCATTGGCGGTAGTGGGCATCGTGCCGTGCAAGGTGACGGCGGCGAACGGCGCGATCCAGGTGGGCGACCTGTTGGTGGCATCGTCGTTGCCGGGGCACGCCATGAAGGGGCGCAACCGGTACAGACTGGTGGGGGCGGTGGTGGGCAAGGCGCTGGAGCCGTTGAGCCAGGGGACGGGTGTGATACAGGTGCTGGTGACGTTGCAGTAGCCGCCACGCCGCCTTTTTTGGATTGCCGCGGGCGGCGCTTCGATCAGTGGCTTGCGCTCAATGCCTTCGGCGCCGCGCTTGCTAGACACTCGCGCTTGATTTCATCAAGCGCCCTAGAGTACCACAGAACGCAGAATAGCCCCGTTGCAAAATACAACAGCACGCGGCCAAGCACCAGTTGCATGAAGAGATTCTTGTAAGGATTAGGCTTCAGGTGATCGAAGAGGTCTTGCGTCAGCACCAAGGATAGCAGGGCTGCGGCAAAAAAACCGAGTGCCAGCCACCAGACGCGAATGTAGACAGCGGCTCTGGGAGCCGTTGCATTGCGTTCGCCAGCGAACAGGGCAAGCACGGCCATATGTTGGTTGCTGCGCACCGCTCGTTGGACGGCTAGGACAAAATGGAAGGGAATAAGAACGTAAACCGTGGCCAGCGGGAGGAAGTAAAGTGCGATGTTTTTCAGATATGCCGCCTGGCCGGACCAAGGCTCCCGGGCCTTCTGCATCGTGGAATAATCCGGCAAAATTGCGGACAGCGCGACCTGCACCAGTGCGGCGCTGTCGTAGGCCACGAATATGAAAAGAGCTTGCCCTCCGGATTTGCCTTGCGAGGTACGCCACCGGTCGCTCGCGAGAGCCAACAGGAATGTAGCGAACACCCAGCAGAAGACCATGGGTGCGGCTACTAGCGCCTTTCCGCTATAGGTATCGAAACGGTAGGCGACTTCGAGAAGGACGGCTTCCGCGTACAGACCGGCATATAAAGCGGATACCAGGACCGCGAACCAAACGTGCCCGCCAAAGACCAGCGGCGTAATGTCCCGGTTGGTCGAGAGGGAGCTGGGGCCGTTTTCTGGCGCGGCCATCGCAGGCCCGGAGATATGGTTCGTTCCCACCCCGTTTGGCCAAGCATCGATCTCGTCCGTGTACGCCCAAACGCGGCTTTTCGATTGTCCAGGGAGCCGATGGACTGGCAAGCTAGCGGTTTTTTCATATTTCTGAACGGCGCGCGTACTTAGGCCGAGATGGTGGGCAATTTGCGGCCAAGTCCGGAGTTCGCGGCGCTCGGGCATAGTGTAAGCATCTATTAAACAACAAATGTGCGCATCCGTGCGCATCTTTGCGCATTTGTTCGCTTGCGGAATGGCGGTCGGTGGGATCTAATTGCTAGGTCCAAGCAGGCTGGGCGCGCCACAAAAAACAATCCGGTCAAAACAAAAAGGCCCGGCTGCGACAAAAATCAACACTAGACGCAAAAGGATACGGCCATGAAACGATACCGAGCACTATCGCTGTTTGCCATTTGTTTGTCCCTGTTCCGAGGGACCTTTGCACAGACGCCTACTGAAACGGCGTCCGCCCTGCCCCGGCTGGTGCGCTTCGGCGGTGCGGTAAAGGATCTCGGCGGGAGCCCGCTGAGCGGCGTGGTTGGCATTACGTTTGCCCTCTACTCCGAACAAACCGGAGGCGCCGCGCTCTGGCAGGAGACACAGAACATCACCGCGGATAGCAACGGCCGCTACACGGCTCTGCTCGGGGCGACCAAAACAGAAGGTCTGCCGGCGACTTTGTTCATCAATGAGCAGGCACACTGGGTAGGTGTCCAGATCGAAGGACAGGCGGAACAGCCGCGCGTGCTACTGGTCAGTTCGCCGTACGCGTTGAAGGCTGGGGATGCGGAAACCATCGGCGGACTGCCACCCTCGGCCTTCGTGCTGGCCGCGCCGGCCGCCGTTTCGGTTGCGAGCCCGCTGAACACCCCGTCGCGCTCGGCCGCGTCGCCAGCCGATGCTCCCGACGTCGGCAGCGTGACAGGCGCGGGCACGACCGATTACATCCCCCGGTGGACCAGCGCCAGCAACATCGGCAAGTCGGTGCTGTATCAAACGGGGACGGGCGCGACCGCCGAGGTGGGCATTAATACTACAACGCCAGCATCGACGCTTGACGTCAACGGCGGCGCGACGGTTCGCGGCACGCTGGGCCTGCCGGCCACGGGCACGGCGACCGCTGGTGCCGGCCAGGATTCGGAAAAGCTGAACCTGCAGGCCTCCGTGTTCAATGGTACCGTCAGCACGGCGGTAGCACAGACGTTTCAGATCAAGGCCGAACCGGTGGGCAACAACACCCCGGCGGCGAGCGGCGTCTTGAGCCTGCTGTACGGCTCAGGCATGGGAGGGCCCTCGGAGACCGGATTATCGATCGCCAGCAACGGCGTGATCACCTTCGCACCCGGCCAGACTTTTCCCGGTTCGGGCGGCACCATCACGGGCGTAACCGCAGGCACCGACCTGACCGGCGGCGGCACAACAGGCACCATTACGCTGAACGTCGATACCAGCAAGGTTCCGCAATTGGCCGTAGCCAATACGTTTACGGCGAGTCAGGCTGTGAACGGCACCGTGAGCGCTACGTCGTTCTCCGGCAACGGCTCCGCGCTCACCAATCTGCAGGGATCGAATGTGCAGGGGACGGTGGCGACCGCAAGCAACGCGCTGGGTCTGGGCGGGCTGGCTCCGAGTGCCTACCAGCCGGCGGGATCCTATGCGACGACCGGTACCAACACATTCAGCGGCAGTCAAAACGTGACTGGGAACGTCGCCGCGACGGGGTCGGTGTCAGGCGTGGCGGCGACTTTCACCGGGCTAGTGACCGAGGCTGGCGCGCTGCTTCCGGCGAGCGGGACGGCGACCGCGACACAGGGCTACAACTCGCAGCCGCTGGATTCAATGGCATCGGCATACAGCACTGGCACCGCGAGCGCGCAGAGCCAGGATTTCCGCTGGCTAGCCGAGCCAGTCGGGAGCGGTACCAGTTCGCCGTCCGGCAAGCTGGACTTGCTGTTTGGGGCGAACGGCGCAACGCCGGCCGAAACCGGGCTTTCGGTGGCCAGCAGCGGTATGATCACCTTCGTCGCCGGGCAGCCTTTTCCGGGCGCGGGCGGCGGTGGAACGGTGACCAGCGTAGGCAGCGGCGCGGGCTTGACCGGCGGGCCTATCACGTCGACCGGCTCGTTGAGCATCGCCGCCGGCGGAGTCAGCAACGCAATGCTGGCAAATTCGTCGCTCACGGTAGCCGCAGGCACCGATTTGACCGTGACCGGAGGGGGCAGCGGACTGGTGACGTTAGGCGGCAGCACGACTCTGAATCTGGACACGACCAAGGTGCCCCAGTTGAATGCGTCCAATACTTTCGGCGCCGGCCAGACCGTAAATGGAACCGTGACCGGCACGCAGTTTGTTTCTACGGTTGCGACGGGATCTGCGCCGCTGGTAGTGAACTCGACTACGCAAGTCAATAATTTGAACGCCAGTTTCGTGGGAGGTCTCCAGGCGGCCAGCTTCCAGCCGGCTGGCACCTACGCGACGCTTGGCTCGAACACTTTCTCGGCCACGCAGTTTATCAGTAGCGGGGATCTGTCGGTTAGCAACGGAAACGTCGACATGCCCTCCACCACAACCTCGGGCACCGGGGTGATCAACGTAGGCGGAAATCCTTTTGTGCACGCTTGCTGCGACGAAAGCAATGCGTTTATAGGCGTGAGCGCGGGGAATTTCGCAGGTTCAGGAACCGCCAATACGGGCGTCGGATTCGCGGCTCTTAGAGCGAACGGAGGCACCTACAATACCGCCACTGGGGCGTACGCACTAGAGAACAACACGACGGCCAGCGGCAACACCGCCGACGGATACGCCGCGCTGGTAACCAACACCACAGGCACGCAGGACACCGCCGTTGGATACCAGGCATTGGCCGACAATAGCGGCAGCACCAATACCGCAGTCGGCTACTATGCGCTTCGCAACAATACCTCCGGGAGCAACAACATCGGCATCGGAAATTACGCCGGCGCAAACGTCACCGCGACCAGCAATAACATCTACATCGGCAACCAGGGTAGCGCGGGCGACAACAATGTCATCCGGATCGGAACCGGCACCCTCGCCAGTACTTACGTCGCTGGCATCTCCACAAGCAACATCAGCGGCTTTGAGGTCCTCGTTAACTCCAGCGGGCAACTCGGCATCGCCACCTCGTCCCGACGCTACAAAGAAGACATCCAAAATATGGGCGAGGCGAGCAGCGGGCTATTGCGGTTGCGCCCGGTCACCTTTCGATACAAGAAGCCGTTCAGCGACGGGTCGCAGCCCATCCAATACGGACTGATCGCGGAAGAGGTGGCTGAGGTTTATCCGGAACTCGTAGCCCGTTCGACGGACGGGCAAATCGAGTCGGTAAAGTATCAGGTGCTCGGCCCGATGCTGCTGAACGAGCTACAGAAGCAGAACGCTACGATTGCCGCGCAGAAGGAACAGATCCAGACACAAGAGCAACAAATCCAATCTCTTGAGGGCCGGCTGGCAAGGGTCGAAGCGGCACTCCACCAGATTTCCGCGCTGGCTCCGTCCCGGTAGGAGGGGACAGCCATGGCCAGTCCTGCGCACCGTGGAAGATGCGCGAGATTTCAACGGCGTAGTCCATGACTTGATAAACTGCAATGTACGGCAGGGGCGAAAAGACCAGTTCCCGTTGTCCGGCCATGCGGCTTCTTGCTCGCCCCAGGCGGGGATAGTCCTTCAGGCGGGCGCAACCGTCATAGATGATTCGAGCGACACGGCGGGCAGCTTCCGGGTTGTCGCGCTCAATATGCTCGGAAAAGCGCGCCAAATCTTCCGCCGCGGGCAACACCAAGGGACCTCCATCAGGTTTGCAGGAACCGCTGGAGGCGCTGGCCGACTTGCTCATGGGTGAGGTATTCGCCTCGCGCGAGGGCTCCCTCGCCGCGCTTCATGGCCTCGGCGAAGCGCGCCTCCTCCTCGAGGTAGCGCGTGAGAGCATCCTGCACTAATTGTTCGGGGCTACAGCCCCGTAGGGCAGCGGATTGCGCCAGTTTCGCTTCCAGTTCCCCAGTGACGTGCACTTCCATTTTGTCAACTCCTTCTCTCAAGAACACAACGAAGAGGCCGGCGTGAATAGTGCGACGACGGTCGAGCTTCGCTCGCCTGCGCTGGCAAGAGTGCCAGCGCGGCAGGCAATGAGTGCCTGCGCCACGGGGCCGTCAGCAAAGGACAAACTGCAGATGCACTTACATCCCCGGCTTGGGTGGCTCGGGCGGCTTGCGCGCCGCCTGCTTGCGCACCTGCTCGAAGTATTGCTGCACATACGACTGCAAAGCCACCGGCACCTCATCGCGATTGATCTCCCCGCCGGCCTGGGCGTGATGCGCGTCGCGCTGCGCGTAGGGCGTGCGCAACTCCCGATTGCTGTTCTCCACTTCCACCGTCACTTCCCCGGTCACGTTGGCCGCGCGCTTGCCGATGATCTCGCTGATCTTGCCCATGGCCGCGAGCTGCTCGGCCAGCTTCACGTCCTTGCTGCCGTCCTGCCGGCCAATGCCGCTGCCCGGCTGCTTGGTGGCGGGCTGCTGTCCGCTCTGGCCGGGGCTGCCCGGTTGCGCACTCTGGGCGCTCTGGCTATCGTCGCCGGGCTGCCCGTCCTTCGCGTCGGCCTGCTTCCCCTCGCCGGGCTGCCGGCCCTGTTTGCCATTCTGTCCGGCGTTGCCCGAT
>Ga0302325_10022327_pt1 | contig 13240 bp, 16 predicted proteins | sample Palsa_T0_2_FD_201948 | JGI IMG/M metagenome (GOLD analysis project Ga0302325, IMG submission 201948) | Peat permafrost microbial communities from Stordalen Mire near Abisko, Sweden - Palsa_T0_2 | ecosystem: Environmental > Terrestrial > Soil > Palsa > Peat permafrost | place: Sweden: Abisko... | reverse complement strand
GCCCGCTTGATTTCCTGCCCCTGCTCCTCGATCGGACGATGAACACGTTTCCTGCAATCAGAAACGCATTCACCGAGGCGCGGTAAAACTGCGCTACGGTAGCAGGTCATATTCTTTGTAGTACTCGAAATCCTCAAGGCTGCCAGTCGGCTTCATCATCTCTTGTTGGTGAGGCCAAGCTCCTTGAACTTCTGCTCCGCCCTCCATTTCCAAACTCAGTCCCGTAGGGACGGTTGAACTTAGCCCAGGACGCTAGTCCTGGGTTGGATTTGAATGGACGACCAGTCCCGCAGGGACGGCTGGAAAGAGGCCACGACGCAATCCTCCTTCAGCCGTCCCTGCGGGACTTGATCAACCTTCTCGCTCCGCTCTTTCTCGCAACTACGATGGGTTGATAAAACGACGTGGTGCCCGGTTCCAGCCAGCGAATATCGGTGAAGCCTGCTGCCTGCAATGCCTGGTTCAAGTCTGATCGCCGAAGGGCACGATACGTCGAAGCGAAATGCTTTACCCGCCACCCGTTCTCGGTCTCCAGCGTTATATAGACATGAAGCGCGTATTGCTCCCCATGCCATTGCCAGACCTGATGAACAAATCGGGTTCTTCCATCCTGCTCATAGAACGCCGGCTCCAGCATCGCAGGCCGGATCGAAAGTAAGTGGTCATAGTCTCTGAGCGTCGCCAGTAGAATGCCAGAATCCTTCAATTTGGCGGCAATCTCTATGATTGCCTGTTCAAGATCGGATTGTGACAGAAGATGTGGCAGTGCATTGTCAGCAATCAGGACCGCATCGAAGCCGTTTTCCGGGATGACGCTCAGATTTCGCATGTCTGCGACGTGGAACGGGATGTCCAGATCTCGCATCCTGGCTTCGTGAGTCGCTCGCGCGATGGCCGATTTGCTCAAATCAGAACCAACCAGGATATGACCTCGTTGCGCTAAGCCGAGGGCCTGGGTTCCGATTCCGCAGGCACAATCCAGAACATAAGCAGAGACCTTCCCCGAGTGCTGCTCGAGAATTGGACCAAGAATTGCAGCGTGCCTGGCGATGCTGTGGTCCCAATTCTCAAACATGAGATGATAGGACTCAGCCAGGTCGTCATAAAAGACTTCTACCGATTCGACCATTTTCGACTCCTGCAAAAGAGCATATCTGCAGTCGATTATTCCAGCTTGCCTTGACTGGAATAGACGATCTTTCCTCCCCTGATCGTGTACATCACCTTGGCAAGGTTGCGCACATCCCTCGCCGGATCGGCATCCAGCACTACCAGGTCAGCGTCCATTCCCTTTTCCACCCGGCCCTTTGCCGCCTGCTTGAAGAAGGTGCTGGGTTCGGTGGTGAGTGACGCGAGTATGTCGCGCCAGGGCATGGCTCTTCCCATCAACGCAAATTCTTCGCTGGTATCGTACTTGGGCTGGAAATCCACGTCAGTCCCAAACAGGATTGTGCCACCCGCAGCGAAATAAGACTTGAGTTCATCGACTCCGGCCGCAACCAGTTTCTCCGTCTCGGCGGCATCCGGCACCACCGTCGTCCACAAGGTGAGCGTCGGGATCAAAGCCGTGTGCTGTCGTTTCATGCGCGACAGTTCGTCTGCTGTGTAGTGGCCCTCAACGGGAATTGTATGGGCCAGTACATCGACACCGCCGGCCAATGCGTTATCCACGCCCGCGTAGTTTTGTGGGTGAGCAAACACCGGCTTGTCCTGCGCGTGGGCGATGTCGACCGCCGCTTTTACCATGGCTGTATCCATGTTCACAACCGGCTTGTTTCCCATAAAGGCGCCGGTAAATAGCTTAATACCATCCAGACCCATCTTCAGATACTGGCTTGCCATCTCTTCTGCCTGTTGCGCGCTGGCCGCCTCAGGCAATTGCATCTCGGCAGGAAGATAGACCGGATGGCCGCCCTTAGGGAAAATATCCCCAGCCATCAGGATCTGCGGCCCAGGAATTTCTCCGGCTTCGATCCGGTGACGAAGCGCAAGGGTGTTGTTGGGATCCGAACCCAGATCCCACACGGTCGTGAACCCCCAACGAGTAAGCAGCTTCTGTAAGTGGGCTTCAACTTTCTCTACTGGAGCGTGGGGTACGTCCTCCCATCCGGTTTCGAAATGAACGTGGCTGTTCCAGAATCCCGCGACGATTACCTTGCCGGTACAATCGATCACCTGCGCCGACTTCGGGATGTTCAATTCGCTCCTCTTTGCAACGGCAACTATCCGCCCATTCCGTATCAGGACAACCGCGTCGTCGATGGGGTTGGCGGTCGGCGCCGGATAGACCTTCCCTCCTTGAAGCACCAGGTCAGGACCAGCAGCAGCCATTGCGGAACGGCCGGCGACGCATACCAGAAGTGACAATACGAACAAGAAGCTAACCCGCAAATTCATCCGCGATCTCGTCATGGAATGTATCCACTTGACCTAAGAGGTTGCTATCGCGATGGTCGCGGCAAGGGCGGAGCGGCCACCAGACTGGATTGCGCCGTGGCCGCTGGCAAAGAGTTCGATCGGGTACGCGAGCAGCTTCTTCGCGCTGGCAAGGGCGGCCGCTTTGTCCCATGTGCCAAAGTTTGGGAACGGAAAGAACCACGGTGCAAAACCGCTGACTGAGAGGCCGCCTTTGCAGATGAGAGCGTCTCCAGTAAAGAGCGTACCGTGCCTTTCGTCGAGGAACGAGAGATGTCCGGGTATATGTCCCGGGGTTTCGATAGCGCGGAGAGAGCCGATGAGGTCGCCTTCGGCGAGCAGTTGCGTGGGCCGGGATTTGATTCCGGGGACGCCTCCTTTGATCTTGCCCTGAGGTTCGTTAGGCTCGAGGGTAGTATTGGGTGGCTTTTGTAGCAGAGGCACGCTCCGTGCATTGGTGACCAGCTCCACGTTGGCAGAGCCGAGCTTTTCGACCAACGCATCGACGGAGCCCACGTGGTCCATGTGGGCGTGGGTGAGCACAATGCGGCGGATAGGTGCGCCCACTTCCCGCGCCGCCGCAAGAATGTCGTTGGCGGAACCAGGGAGACCGGTGTCGATGAGGCTGAGGCCATCAGCCTCGCGCACCAGGTAACAATTGACAAAGCCCAGGCGTGTGAGTTGATATGCGTTGGCAGTGACAGTAGTGGTTTTCATCCAGATAATTCGATGCGCAGGCTCTCTCCAGGGAGCAAAATTCGCGTGTTCGTTGACGTCAGGTTGAAGTTGCAGAGAGTTTGATCTCGAGAGCCTCTGCGCCCCTTAGGATGCTGAACGACTTCATGGCCGGGCCGGGCTTGTTCAGCATCTTGCGCAAGGTGGATTGAGAATCAATCGCCACATTTGCGATGGAGACAATGAGATCCCCCTTGCGAATGCCGGCATCGTCCGCGACGCCTCCAGGCTCAACCGCGTGCACCAGAACCCCGGGCACGTCAGGAAGGCCCACGGCCCGCCGGCGTTCCAGTGATACTCGTGGCGGCAAAACCACCATGCCGTAGTGGATGTATCGCTGGTCGTTGCTATTGGTCTCAAGCGCGAGGTTCCATTTGCGTAGCAGCCGAATCAAATCGGCCCGGTCGCGTACCGTGAGACCGGAAAGCAGGCGCTCCTCGTTGAGCAGATGCTCGGGTACTATCTTTTCCAGCAGTTCGATGCCCTTGTCCGTGATTGCCACCAGAGTGGCGCGCCTGTCGTCAACGTCCGCCTCCCGCGTCACCAGGCCATCACGCTCCATCGCATCGATGCGGACACTCATGCTGCCGGATGTGCGCAGCAGATTCTTCATCAACTCGCGCTGCGAGAGCCGATAGGGTGGACCGCTCCGCTTGAGGGTTGCCAAGACATCGAAAGAGGCGCGAGAAATGTCGAACTCGGCAAACTTCGCCTCCAGGGCGCGGTCTACATATTCATAAATTCGCCCCACCCGGCCAATAATCTGCACTGGCGCCAAATCATAGTCCGGACGCTCCTTACCCCACTTCAATACCAGCCGATCGATGTGGTCACGCTCGGTCATGCGTTCTCTTAAGATACAGCGTACGTTAAGAGCAATTTGCTTGAAGTAAAGCTACTTTATATTGTATATATTCAAGGAAGACAGCTGTTCGAGGAGGATTTAATGCGCATCATCGCCTTCGACCGGTTCAAGCCGGGCGTGACCATGGAGCAAATCACGCCGTACCTGCCGGACGAGGTTTCTAATGTCTGGCGGTTGTGGAAGGCAGGTATTGTCCGCGAAAACTATGCTCGCGCAGACGAGCCAGGCGTCGTCATTGTCTTCGAACTTCCCAACGTGGAAGCCGCGAAGACGTATACCGACGATTTCCCTTTAAGCAAAGCCGGGTTGCTTGAATGGGAGTTCATCGCCTTACAGGTCCCTCTTCCGATCGAGGCTCTTTTCCGCAGGGAGATCGACGTCAACCCACCCTTCGACCGCAGCCCCAAAGAAAACCAGGGCACAGCAGCTCATGCCTGACGTCCGCGGCCTGTCAATACCAGTGCAGCTGGCGGAGCTCTGCCGGCCGTCGCGAACGGCGCTCATCGTCTATGACATGCAGGTTGGCGTGGTTTCGCAGATAGACGAGGGTCAAGCGATTACGGCGCGCTGCGTCGATCTTTTGGCAACTGCGCGCAACGGGGGTTATCCCGTTTACTTCACCCGGCACCGCTGGCTGCCCAATCGCCTGGCCGGGGTCGGTCAGCTTCGCCGCGCCATGATCTGGCACCATACGGACGATCCGATGAGCGTCGCGCCGCCCTTTTCGCCGGGGTCGCCCGGCTTTGAGATCGTATCCGAACTGACGCCCCGGGAAGACGAGTGCGTCATCGACAAGATCACCATGTCGGCGTTTGAAGCGACGTTTCTCGATATAGCCATGCGCGACGCGAAGCTCGAGTCCTTTATCATCGCCGGCATTGCACTCGAGGTCGGTATCGGACCAACCGTCCGCCAGGCGCTCGACCTGAACTACATCCCGGTCGTCGTTTCCGATGCCTGCGGAGCAAAAACTGCACAAAACAAAGATCGCGTTCTGACCGAATTCGCAGACACCGGCGAGGTGATCGTTGTAGATAGCAAAACGCTTCTACCGCTGCTCAACGCCGCCTGAAGAGAGAGAACGTTGCATGAATAAGGCGAGAGTGGAGTCCTTCAGCGACGGCGTGTTCGCCTTCGCGATCACGCTCCTGGTGCTCGGGTTCCAAGTCCCGAGTCTGGATTCTGCTTCTGACCCGTTGCTCAGGAAGGCCCTTTTTGCTCAACTCCCGCAAGTCATTCCTTATGTAACCAGCTTCGCGACGATCGGGATTATCTGGCTCAACCACCACACCATGTTTCATGAAGTGGAACATGTGGAGCGCGGGACGCTCATTCTGAACCTCTTGCTGCTGCTGGTCGTTTCCTTCATCCCCTATCCCACCGCAGTGCTAGGCCGCTATGGACCGTTGCGTAGCAGCGCCGTGCTTTATGGGGCGGCACTCAGTATGCTGGGTGCGTGCTACACGCTCTTATGGCGCCACATCGCCCGCCGCAAGTTGAGCCGGGATCGCGAAGACCCTCATACGCTGCGCGCTAAAACCTACCGCAATCTCATCGGAGCCTTCGCCTATCCCGCGGGGACAGTCATTGCGTTCTTTAGTCCGAAGACCGCGGTCGCCATCTTCCTTGCCCTGGCACTGTTCTATTTCCTTCCGGAAAGCACGGGGCGATCGGAGGTAACGCAATAGCTGCGGTTTTACTTCTTTACAGGCGTTGCACTCTCTTTCTGGTATGCGGCGGAGAGCGTGCCCTTGCTGGTGGCGATTGGCAACAGCGTTGGATAAAACTGCACGAACGTAGTATCCACAGCTGCATGCGCGGCATGGCAGCTGTAGCAATCCGTCGATGTTGGAATCATTTTGGCTGTCTTACGGTCGCCGAAACCAAAGAAAGCCCATTGACCCGGAAAACGCGCTTCGTCCTTGACATGTACCTCGAGTCCCATCACTCTTCCCTGGTAATTGCCGTTTTGGTTAATGGAACCCTTACCTTGCGCTCCCCGTTGCTCAAGCACGAGCATGGTTTTATCCGGCCAGGTGCCTGTTTTCGTAAATGCCTGGTAGGCAGCAGGATTGACAAACACATTGTCGAACATGTGATGGTCGCCCATCTGCATAGGCGGGTCGTAACTCATATCGAAGCCGGAGGTTAAGTAAACCCATTCCCGGAAGTGTTCCGGGAACTGAAGTTGGGCATCGCTGGTATATTGGGGAGCCTGGCTTTGACCCGGCCCCGCCGCCTCCTGCGTGGGCGCCGCCAGGGAAAACATAAGCGTTGCAAGCGAGAGTGCGGTTTTGGTTATCGTGAGCATGTGGGCAGTATCGCTCTCCGGCCCTCGTTAAGGCTAGACCGGCGGCTGCACAGTTCCGGCGATTCACTGCATCATAACTTCGCCGCCACGGCACTGGACTACGATATTTCTTATGGATATAAGCCCCACCCGTTCGCAAGCCCATCCCTGGATATGGATCGCATCGATCTGGTTCGCCTTCGGACTGATTGGTGCGACCCAGACCGTGTTTGTCATGCGGGCGGAAGGCATGCACCACGCCTGGGTGCGACTGTTTGTGACTGGTGTCCTTTCGTTCCTGCCCTGGGCCCTCGCAACAGGGATGGTGATGCGCCTGGGACGGCAGTTTCCTCCGGTAAAGTTGAAATCCGTGGTTACCTGGGCTGTGCATCTTTTGGCCTGTATTGTGGTTGGTCTGCTCGCTGCCGCCTGGATAACGTGGCTGGATGCCGTGCTCAATCCCTTTGCACTCTCTTCGCCCGCTGGGCCGTTCGCACACCAATGGCTCGATCAGTTCTACAACGGTGGTATTTCCTCCTTGGTTCTGTACGCGGCCATCCTGGCAGTCAGTTGGGTACTGGATTCGCGATCGAGGCTTGCTTATCAACAGACTGAAACCGCGCGTCTGAACGAGCAGCTTTCCAAAGCCCAGCTCGACGCACTGCGCAGGCAGATCGAACCACACTTTTTGTTCAACACTCTCAATGCGATTTCCGGTCTGGTACGGGAGAGAAGGAACGACGCTGCGGTAACCATGATCGCCGGGCTGAGCGACTTTCTCCGCCGGCTCCTGGAGGATTCGGGGCGGCAGCAGGTGCCCCTGGGAGAGGAAGTGGAGTTCGCTCAGAAGTATCTTGACATCCAGAAAGTGCGGTTTGTGGAGCGCCTTCAGTTCAGTGTGGATGTCCCTGGGGAGCTGCTGCTGGCCCAGGTTCCCACTCTGATTTTGCAGCTGATGGTGGAAAACGCCATCAAACATGGCATCGCAAAACGGGCTCAGGGAGGATTGATCAGGATCGCAGCCTCGCGTTCCGACGATCGGCTCAGGGTCAGTGTGTACAACGACGGCCCGGCTGTGAAGTGGGAAAAGATACGCTCCGGAATAGGCATTTCGAACATGAGAACCCGCCTGCAAAGCCTCTATGGAGATGCCTTCGAGCTAAGCATGCATAATCAGGGTCCGGGTGGCGTGGAAGTAACCGTGTCCGTTCCATTTAAGGAGTGATCGGTGACCGCGGAGACATGTGCCGGCAAAATCCGAACCGTCATCGTGGACGATGAACCACTCGCACGCACCAATCTGTCGTTGCTCTTAAGGCTTGATCCGGAGATTGCCGTGGTAAGCGAATGTGGGTCCGGAGTGGACGCCCCGAATGAGATCCGCAGGACCAAGCCGGACCTGCTGTTTCTGGACGTGCAGATGCCCGAATGCGACGGCTTTGACGTGCTCGAGTTGCTGGGCAAAGACGTGCCCCCTGCCGTCGTCTTTGTCACCGCCTATGATCACTATGCTTTGCGTGCATTCGAGGCGGGCGCACTCGACTACCTTTTGAAACCATTCGATGATGCCCGCTTCGATCTGGCACTCGATCGCGCCAAACAAAAGATCGCGCGCGGCAAAGATCGGCCCAGAACGCTTGAGTATTTGACCGTTAAAAGCGCCGGACAAGTGGCGTTCGTGAGCCTGCCGTCCATCGATTGGATCGAGGCCGCGGATTACTATGTTGGATTGCACGTCGGCCCGAAAACTCACCTCTTGCGACGCAGCATCACGGAACTGGAGCAGGATCTGGATGCGACCGTGTTTTTTCGCATTCATCGCTCGACGATTGTGAACCTCAACCGCATCCGGGGGCTAAAGCTTAATGAAGATGGCGAGTACACTGTATTGCTCGAGAGCGGAACCAGCCTCCGGATGAGCCGGCGTTATCGCAAGCCACTCCAGGCCCGCCTGGGTCTCCGTCTGTCACACAGTTCCACATGACAAGAGCAACTGGGTGCTCCTGTCGAGCCAAGTCTCCCCCCCATTTCGGGGGCTCGAGGTTGGCTCCAATGAGGGTATCGAAAACTTCAAGCGGGGTGGCAACATTGATAGCGCACATTTCAGAGCGAATGCCCCGGGAAAGAGCAACAAGATGACAAGCCAGCTCAATAACGAGCCTCAGCCACAGGTCGCCGCCGTGATGGACGGCGATGGCCAACAGGGGGTATCTTCGCCGGCACGTCCAACGCCAATACCCGACATAGTAGCAGCGTTGCGAGGAGTTGAACTTCTGCAAGGGCTTGCGGAAGAAGACTATCGTTGGCTCGCGTTGCATGGCACGGAACGGAGGGCTTCTCATCGTGCGGTCGTGGTGCGCGAAAACGAACCTGCGCACCAAATGAACATTATCCTTGAAGGTGAAGTCAACGTTTCTCGAGCAAATTCGGGCTCGGTATCGTTGTTCATCGGCCGTACTGCGCGTGTCACCGGAAAGCTTCCCTTTTCCAGGATGAAGTTCTGGGGCGCCACGGGCTATAGCGCCGGCCATTTGTGGGTGCTTGATATTCATGAAGACCTGTTTCCGGCGATGCTTGCCGCGATTCCTTCCATGGCTCAGATCTGCGTGTCGCTGTTGCTTGACCGGGTGCGAGACTTCTCCCGCGCCGATCTGCAGGCGGAGAAACTTGTCGCGTTGGGGCAACTCGCGGCCAATTTGTCTCACGAGCTAAACAACCCGGCATCCTCGGCCCAGCGCGCCGCGCTGAGTCTTTCGTCGAAGATCGACAAAGATGTGGAATTGTGCAGACTGGGCCGTCTATTCCGCTCCGATGAAGAACTGGCAGATTACACCAGCTGGACCGAGCGATCGCTCGAGTCAGTCAAGAACCAGTCCGCCCCCGAAGCCGGTGCTTCCAATGCCTTGTCTGTGAGTGACCGCGAGCAACAATTTATGGACTGGCTCGAGACCCATCAAGTTGCAAATGCATGGGCCGTCGCACCTGCGTTGGCGCAAGCGAATCTGCCCGTCAGTTCGCTCGACGAACTGGCCTCCATCGTAAATCCAGGCGCCCTTCCTGCCGCCGTGACCAGCTTCGCCAATTCTCTCAACGCGCGCAGCATGGTGGCTGCGGTTTCTGAGTCATCGAGCCGCATCTTTCACATCATTAACTCGATTAAGGATTACTCCTACATGGACCAGGCTCCCATCCAGGACGTCGACCTGGTCCAATCGTTGGAGAACACGCTGACAGTGCTCCGTCCACGGCTGCAGCAGATGGTGATCGTGCGCGATTACGAGCCGGGTATGCCTGCCATCACCGCGTACGGTGGGGAACTGAGCCAGGTATGGACCGCGCTCATTGAGAACGCCATCGACGCCACCAAAGGGCAAGGCACTCTCAAGCTCATCACTCGATTGCAGGGTGAGATGGCGTTTATCGACATTTGGGATGATGGGGTGGGCATCGAACCTGCTCTTTCTTCACGCATCTTCGAGCCGTTTTTCACCACCAAGCCGCTCGGGCAAGGGCTCGGACTTGGACTCGACCTGGTGCGAAGAATCCTGAGCAAGCATTTTGGCTCGGTCGCCATGCAATCGAAGCCGCATTCCACCTGTTTTCAGGTGCGGCTCCCGTTGGCCAGGCCACAAATCTACTAGTTAGGGGTAACGCATGGCGGACGCGATACCGGTCAGGCGTTTCGCCGCAGCTCCGGCCCCCTTACAAGCAGATGGGTGCCCCAGGTCTCGCGTTTGAGACCTGGGATCCTCCTAGTAGGGTTTACGGAATGAATGGTAATGGGTCGCCACCTGGTGGCATTCTAGTCGAAAGGGAAGTCTACTTGACTCCCTTATCCGGATCCCAGACACCCTGCAGCTTACGCACATAAACCATCTGCCCGATGTGATAGGCATTGTGCGTGCCAATGTGCGCAATGGTCGAAGCCCACAGGCTGATCTTCGCATCATCCGCGGATTCCACTGCCTGCTCCCAGTCGGTCATCACTTGATCCAGCTGCTTGACGGTCTCATTCCAACTCTTCGCGTCGAAGCTATTGAAGGTCTCGTCATTATTCCCGTCAAACTTCGCCGGCTTCTCGCCCTTGAACTTTGCCAGCGACTCGCGATCCCAGAACACGAGGTGATTCGCCAACTGGCCGACCGAGTGGTTCCCGCTCTTGTCTGTCCAACTCGCCTGCGCCGGCGTCAGTCCGGCGACCGCGGTATTTCCGGGCACAAACCACTCTGCCTTGTTATGGGTCGAACGCAGCTGCTCCAACAGAACTGCCTTCAGCGTCATTGGCTTCTGCTCCTGGGCAAAAGCAATTGTGGATAGCGATAGCACCACGCTCATCACAACAAATTTCATATCTGAGATTCCTCCTGCATGGCCTTACAGATGTTTCCGCGCGGAAAAGGGCCCGCTCCTTTGAGCGGGCCCTGCTGTCAGACAGGAGCGCTCTCTAGCGATGACCCCCGCCACCAGGATGACCACCGCCACCACCGGGATGTCCTCCGCCCGAGAATCCCGCGGCGTGTTCGCCGCCCGCGTCATGGCCGGCATTGCCTACATGGCCATGCCCGTCCTGCGCCTCGTTGCCATGGAAATGGTTGAACGCCTGCTCGCCCTTTCCCGGAAATGGTCCGTGGTAGCCGTGGCGAGGATCGTATCGGTTGTCGACATGGCCATAAAATCCGTGAGGGCCGTGGAACCAGGGGCCAGCCCCGATGAACAGCCCACCGACAAACCAATCCGGCCCATAGTAACCATACGGCGAACACTCATAGGGAGCATAGTCGAAATAGCCATAGGGACAAATCGGTGGTGTCCCAATGCTGATGGCTACCTGCGCAGGTGCACCCGAGAAACCGCTCAGCATGGCCGCCACGAGCGCAGAAAAAGCAAAAACTTTCAAAATTCGCATCGAATCCTCCTCTAACCAATCGCTTAGATAATGGTTTGCCCGGGAAAGTTGTGCGCCACTCGCAAAAGTCGCGTCGAGCCCTGCCTCTGCAGACGCAATAGAACAGACGGAGGCCGGCATGGTACGGTTGCATCGACCGCCTGACACGCGCTCCTTGTTATCCTAGGCAGGGTCTCGATTGCGAACATGAAGCTACCCGAGTTGTTAGTAGACCCACCAACCCGCCTTTTGAGGACCCAATGGCCGCATTAATCGACGCGATCGATGTAAAACGCAAAATGTTCGTCGAGTTTGAGAACGTCCCGTTCCACTGCCTGGAGGCCGAGATCTCGACCCCGACCGCCAGGGGCGGCCAAACGCTGGTCCGCCTCAAGATGCGTAACATGCTCACTCGCGCCGTGTTCGACAAGACCTTCAAGGCCAGCGACAAGTTCAAAGAGCCGGACCTCCAGACCGTCGAGGCCTCGTATCTCTACAGCGACGCGGATGGTTCCTACTTCCTGGATCAGGAGACCTTTGAGACCCTGACGCTCAGCGAGCAGATGGTCGGAGATGCACTGGAGCTAATGGTGGAAGGGGTCATCATTCACATCGACAAGTACAACGGCAATCCCATCGGGCTGCAACTGCCCGCTCAGGTGGAATTGGCGGTCGCCTATACCGAGCCGGGTGTTCGCGGCGATACGGCGAGCGGAAGCGTGACCAAGCCCGCCAAACTGGAGACGGGCATGGAAATTCGGGTTCCCGTGTTTATTAAGGAAGGAGAGAAGATCAGGGTGGATACGGAAACGCGCCAATTTGCCGGGCGAGCCTGATAACTTCAATCCCTATGTCCAACCGGCAAACCTTCACCCACGCCATAGAGTGCTTTGCTGACCCGCAAAGACGGCATGAGTATTTCCACCTCTATTCAGACGACATAGTTCTGCACGGATATCAGGGTGTTGAACCGGGACTGGAGGGCGTGAAGCGCTTCTACTACGCTTTCTGGGCGGTATTTCCAGACGCAAGAGTGACACTCCATGAAGTACTCGAGGATGCCGGCACGCTGGTTGCACGTTATGTCATTACGGGAAACCAGCATGAAGAGTTTATGGGAGTTGCCCCGGCCGGGCAGCAGATCGCACTGCCAGGGATTAGCATTTTGCACTTCAGAAATGGCCGCTGCTTTGAGCGATGGGCCTGCTCAGATTCCCTCTTGCTGATGGGTCAGATCGGGGCGCCGATCACTACCGGCCGGCCAACTTCTTTTAAACGAGAAGAAACTTTATCCGCGTAGAGTGTGGGGTTTCTGCGCTCGTTCACGCAACTCCCGGCGCGACTGCCTCTCGTTTTGCAGGCAGAAGCGCTAACAGGACAACTCCGATCACAAGGGATACGATCACATCAGTAAAGTTCCTGTGGACGCCGTGAATCCACGCTTCCACGGTTTGAATAGCCATCACAGCGCCATGGGAGATGTTCCACCAAGCTGCTAGAGCAATCATCGAGCGATGCTCAGAGGGTCTCCTTGCGGCTATGAGTAGAAAGACCCCGACCGGAATGAAAAAGCTCAAAAACATCGGTCCGCACTCGTTCTTCCGCTCCAAAAGCCAGCTGGAATGCCGCAGATCCATATATAGAAAATAAATTTGGGGCAGATTCAACAGGCCCACGATCACCAGGACGATCTGTGTCAGGCGTTCTCTTTTCACATTGACCTCATTATTTGAGCGACCAGTCACGACATGCGGACGGTCTCAACCCCTGACCAAGTCCACGCCTGCCAGATGATGACCGAGGTGCACACCGTCTCGATCGTCGCGAAGAACACGTACGCTGGAAAAACGGGGTCCCGAAAGTCACCGTTAGTCAGAGGCAGAACGAAGGTCAGGAAACCGTTTATAAGGGTCATAATGCCACCCGCGATGATATTCGCCAGCCGGTTCTCTCTAAACGGAAGCAGTCGACACGCCGGAATCATGGCGATGGGTATTTCCATCAAGACCGCTGAACCCAGCAGAGCCCATTGGGGAAGGTGTGGGGCTGA
>Ga0302325_10022326_pt1 | contig 13241 bp, 10 predicted proteins | sample Palsa_T0_2_FD_201948 | JGI IMG/M metagenome (GOLD analysis project Ga0302325, IMG submission 201948) | Peat permafrost microbial communities from Stordalen Mire near Abisko, Sweden - Palsa_T0_2 | ecosystem: Environmental > Terrestrial > Soil > Palsa > Peat permafrost | place: Sweden: Abisko... | reverse complement strand
TCGCCCCAAGTGGGTTCAGCCTCATCTCAGCCTCGGAAACGCTTACCAGCACCTGGATCAGTTCGACGCCGCCATCCGTGAATATTCAGAACTGCTTCGCCTGAACCCCAACCTGTTCGCCGCATACCTCCAGCGCGGTGAGTGCTACGTTCATCAACAACAGGACAATCCGGCTTTTGAGGATCTCAACCGGGCTATCGCTATAAAGCCGGAAGCCCCTTTGGCGCTGTTGGCTCGGGCGGGAATCTATATGCGCCGCCAGGCCTATAACAAAGCCGCCGCCGATTTCAGCGAAACGATCCGGCTGCAGCCGGATAACGCTAACGCATATCGCGGCCGCGCCGCCGCCCGCCGCGAGCTCGGCGACCGGCCCGGCGCCCGAGCCGATCAACAGAAGGCCGAAGAGTTATCCGGCAGGAAGGGCAAGAAAGGCGGCTAGCTTGCTCGGTAACGCCCACGCTATGAAACCCGCTCTCTGTTTTCTCGCCGCCGCGTTCCTGGTAATCGCGCAAGGTGACGAGGCCAAACTCCTCCCCGACGGCCCCGGCAAAGAACTGGTGGTTCGCACCTGCTTCCAATGCCACGATTCCAGCAGTTTCCGTAAAAAGCGTCTCAGCCAGGACGATTGGATCGAAACCGTCGGCAAAATGGTCGAGCAGGGCGCCGAGGCCAATAGCGAGCAACAGACTGCCATCGTCGCGTACTTAGTGCATAATTTCGGCCCCGATTCGAAAGTCCGCATCAACACAGCGCCCTCTGCGGAAATCCGTGATGTCTTGGGCTTTACTAATGAGGAGACTAAGGCCATAATCGCTTATCGCGAGCAGCATGGCGATTTCAAGCAACTGCGCGACCTCCTCGATGTTCCGGGGCTAGATTCCAATCGGGTGGAAGCGAAAAAGCAGATGTTGGCCTTTTAAACCTATGATGCAGCAAGCCGGCCGATACAGAATCCTCAGCCCGTTGGGCAAGGGCGCGATGGGTGTTGTGTATCTCGCCGACGACCCTCTGTTAGGCCGGCAGGTCGCCATCAAAACCATCGATCTGGCCATCGAGGATGGCCAACGCCGCGAGTTTCTGCGCGGCCGCCTGCTGCGCGATGCGCAAGCCGCCGCATCACTCTCCCATCCCAACATCGTCGGCGTTTACGACGTGGTGGAAGAAGGCGCTTGCGCCTGCATCGTGATGGAATACGTGAACGGCGAGGACCTGGCATCGTATCTGGTTCGCAATCCGGTCGCCGATTCGCAATTCGCCGCGCATGTTGTCCGCGCCATGGCGGCGGCCCTTGATTACACGCACTCACGGGGCGTGATCCATCGCGATATCAAGCCCGCTAACGTGATGCTCGATGCCGCGCGCACCCCCAAGATCACGGATTTCGGCATCGCGCGCATCACCGAGGGCGCCACCACCACCATGACCGGCACGGTGATGGGGACCGTCGAATACATGGCCCCGGAGCAGATCAAAGGCGAAACCGTGGATGGGCGCGCCGACCAGTTCGCGCTCGGCGTGGTCGCCTACCGCATGTTGACCGGTGGCACGCTCTACGGCGATCAACCGATGGCGACCATGGCATACAAAATTGTCAACGAGCCGCCCCCTCCCGCGCGTTCGCGCAACTCGTGGCTCCCCGCCGCGGTGGACCCCGTGCTGGCCAAAGCGCTGGCCAAGGATCCGAAAGATCGCTATCCTACCTGTTCGGAATTCGCCGATACCCTGGCACTTGCCTTGGCCAGTCCGGATCGCGAAGCGCCCACAGTCGCCATGGTGATGCCGGTCCAGGAGAAGAGCCGCATGCGCAACATGCCGCTGGCGATCGGTCTGATCGCAGCTGCCGGCGCCATAGCCGGCGTGATGGTTTGGAAGCCGTGGGCCAAGCCGGTTGCGCGTGGTGCGGTAGTGGTTTCATTGCCCCCTGCCCAACCAGCGGCGCCACCTGCAGCGGTAGCTGCGGAGGCGCAACCCGTCGCGCCCATCCACCAACCCGCCGCGCCTTCCGTGGATCAGCCTCCCGTCAAAAAGTCAGCGGCCAAGCCGCCGTCGCAGCCCGTCGAAGTTGAGCCTGAGCCGCCATCCGCCGCCGATCCCGCCGTTGACGCCTTCAACCGCGGCCGGGATTTTATGCAGGCGAGCCAGTTCGCCGAAGCGGTCCAAGCCTTTACGAAGGCCGCGGATATTCGCCCCAATTGGGTCCAAGCCTACCTCAGCCGCGGCAACGCTTACCAGCGCCTGGAGCAATTTGACGCTGCCATCCGCGACTATTCGCGAGCCATCCGCCTCGATCCCAAGAACTTCAATGCTCTACTGGGGCGCGGACAAAGCTATATCAGAATGGAACAGGACGATCTGGCCCTCGCCGATCTCAGCCAGGGAATCGCCATAAAAGCTGCGGCTCCGATGGCGCTATTGGCCCGGGCCGGAATCCATTTGCGCAAGAAGGATTTTCAGAACGCCGCCGCCGATTATAGCGAGACCATCCGCTTGGCTCCCGAAAACATTGCCGCCTATCGCGGACGCGCCGCCGCCCGCCGCGGCCTCGGCGACCGGAAGGGCGCGCAAGCCGATCAGCAGAAGGCTAAGGAACTAGCCGAAAAGAAGGGCGGTTAACCGATGTCGTCCCCGGGTCTTTTCTCGAGGCGTTTCCCCGGCCCGTCCTACCTGGTCCTCGCCGGCTGCGCTGTCGCAGCCCTGGCCCAGACCACGGCGCAGAAGAAGATCACGCCGTCGGCGGCTCCAGCGTTTCGCGTAGACCCTGCTTGGCCGAAGCCGCTTCCCAACCACTGGATCGTCGGCTCGGTGGCTGGCGTCGCGGTGGATGGGCGCGATCACGTGTGGATCACGCACCGTCCGTCCACGCTGCAGCCGAACGAGACGCGATCCATTTGGAGTTCAGCGCCGCCGGTTCTCGAATTCGATCAAGACGGCACGCTGGTCTCTTCGTGGGGCGGTCCCGGGGCGGGCTATGAATGGCCGCAGCTCGAGCACGGCATCTATGTCGATCAACAGGACAACGTGTGGCTGGGCGGGAGTGGCGAGAAGGATGCGCAGATTCTGAAGTTCACGCGCCAAGGCAAGTTCCTGTTGCAGATCGGTCATCAGGGCCAAGGCCGCGGCAGCAACGACACGGTGAATCTGGGCTCCGCGGCGAATATGGTGGTGGATGCCGTGGCTAACGAGTTATACGTCGCGGACGGCTACATCAACCATCGCATCATCGTGTTCGACGCCATCACCGGCGCCTATAAACGGCACTGGGGCGCGTATGGCAAGCGGCCTGACGACAGCTATTTCACACAGGCGGGCGAAAAGCTGCCGCCGCCCTTCAGCGGCGTCGTGCAGCATGAGAATAAACCGAGCCAGTACGATCCGGCCGGCCCTCCGCCGCCGCAATTCCGCATTGTCCACGCGGTGCGGATCTCGCATGACGGCCTGGTGTACGTGTGCGACCGCACCAACGATCGCCTGCAGGTGTTTCAAAAAGACGGCACGTTCCTTCAAGAGGCATTCATCGCGAAGGAGACGCTCGGCAGCGGATCGGTGTGGGACCTCGGCTTCTCGGTGGATCCCGAGCAGCGGTTTGCGTTCGTGATCGACGGAACGACTGAGCAGGTGTACGTGCTGGACCGCAAGTCGCTCAAGGTACTCAGCACGTTCGGCGGCGCCGGTCACTGGGCGGGACAATTTTACGGCGCGCACAACCTCGCGGTGGATTCAAAAGGGGATCTCTTCATCACGGAAACGTACGAAGGCAAGCGCGTGCAGAAGTTTGTACAGTGGGGCACGCTTTAGCCTGCCCAGTAATGCCGCGAAGCGGCTGCAAGCCGGCTCTACGCCGCTTCGCAGCACAACTGGCAGGCTATAAAGCGTGCCCACCGGGCCAGCGACTCAGAAGGGTTTTTGATCAAGGGCAAGATCGTAGTTATAGAAATGCTCTTGCCTTTTCCATCCCTCGGCCTCATATAAAGCCTGCGCCGCCTTATTGGTAGCCTCAGTCGAGAGCGTCAAGCGGATGGCGCCGGCTTCCGGTCCGAAGCGGGCGGCAGCGGCTAGCAGCAAGTACTCCACCTTCTTACGGCGCGCCTCCGGCTGCACAAATAGATCGTTGAGGATGAAAATCCTCTTGGCGGATACCGACGAAAAACTGGGAAACAGCTGTGTGAAGCCTACAGCCGAACCGTCCTGCCGCACCGCCAGAAAAATAACTGACTGGTTGTGCTGGAGCCGCTCCAGCAGAAACTGGCGGGCCAAAGCGAGGTCTCCCGGTTGCCCGTAGAACTGGCGATAGGCGTCAAACATCGGAACCAACAAATCCAGATCGAAGATGGTAGCCTGACGCACTGCGACGTCGAATTGTCCATTCATGTGTTGATGTCCTACGCCAGCGTCAAATTCGCTTGCGCCTTCACATCCAGCCCCGCGAATTCCCCCCGCGCCAATTTCGGAAATGCCGCGGCGGCAATCATGGCCGCGTTGTCCGTGGACAACCCCGGCGACGGGAAATACACAGGATAAGGCAGTCTTGCGTTCCCGGCCGCGGCTCGCAATCCCGAATTGCAAGCGACGCCGCCGGAAATAATCAGCGCGCGTGCGCCCATATTTTCCGCCGCGGCCGCCGCCCGCGTAAGCAATTCGTGAATCACAGCGTGTTGAAACGAAGCCAGCAGATCGCGCGTTGCTTGCGGCGTAACCGCCAGCCATTCATCCGCCGAAGGCGACGGATTTTCCCGTATCAAGGCTCGCCGCGCATCAATCTCCGCATCCATAGCGCCCGCTTCCACCCAACGCAGCACCGCCGTCTTCAATCCGCTGAAGCTGAAATCGAGCGCGTTGCCTTTCATTTTGGCGAAGGTGAAGCGCACCGCCCTCGGGTCACCATAAGGCGCCAAACGGTCGATCAAGGGGCCGCCCGGATAGCCATAGCCCAGCAGTTTCGCCACTTTATCGAATGCCTCGCCGGCTGCGTCGTCGCGCGTTCTGCCGAGTAGGCGATAGCGGAATCCATCCCGCAACTCGAATAGATGCGTGTGCCCGCCACTCGCCACCAGCGCCAGAGCGGGCAGCTCCACCGGCGCTCCATCGCGCTTAGCTTCCATCACCACCGCGTGGATATGTCCTTCGATATGGTTCACCGCAATTAGCGGCACGCCCCGCGCAAAGCTGAGCGATTTGGCGTAGGTCAGACCTACCAGCAACGACCCCACCAGCCCGGGTCCAACCGTAGCGGCGATGGCCGCCAAATCGTCGAGCGCCGCCGCGGCGCCTTCGAGCGCCTCGCGCACCACCGGCACGATCGCGCGGAGATGCTCGCGCGATGCCAGTTCGGGAACCACGCCGCCATACTTGCCATGCGTCGCCATTTGCGACGCCACCACCGACGACAGCACGCGTTCGCCGTCCTGTACCACCGCCGCGGCGGTTTCGTCGCAGGAAGATTCAATGCCGAGAATGAGCACCTGTCCCCAGTCTATGCCAGGCGGGCGGCAGCTTGGCTGCCCAGCACTTTTTGCTTGCGGCTCTGCCCGCCGATGCGCCATATTGGGATTGGCGTCAAATAGCCGTGTAGAGCGCACTCGCAGCACCCATTTCCCGCAGTTGTCCGGAGGCGCGCTCGATCTGTCTGGCGCGGACCGTTTCCATGGCGGACAACATCCTGTACTTTACCGAACTTACGGGGATGCCGGTGCTTGACCTCAAAGGCCGGCGCATCGGGCGCGTCCGAGACGCGGCCCTGGTTCCGCTCGTCCACCCGTCCCGGATCGATCGCTATCTGGTGGGCGGCGGGGAATCCTGGCTCACCGTCCGCTACGACCAGATTCAGTCTGTCCAGCTGGGCCGCGGGATCCAGCTCAGCGACGAAGTGCTGGTCCCCTATCACGAAGATGAGTACATGCTGCGGATCGCGCGCGATCTGCTGGATCAGCAGATCATCGACGTCAACGGGCGCAAAGTGGTGCGCGTCACCGACGTTACGCTGGAAATTCAGGCGAACGGACCGCACGATATTTTGGCCGTGATGGAAGTCGACATCGGCATGCGCAGCATCTTCCGCCGGCTTTTTGAGGGCGTGGCTCCGCCCTTGTGGGTGCGCCGGTTCCAGCGCTGGATTCCGCCCAACTCGATTCGCTGGGATTTCTGTAACGTGGTGGAGCCCGACCCGCTGCGGCGCCTGCGGCTGAACATTTCCTATCAGAGCCTCGAAGAAATGCATCCGGCAGATCTGGCCGACATCGTCGAGGATTTGAGCCACGCCGAACGCGAGGCCATCTTCGAAACCATCGATAACGAAGTGGCGGCCGATGCGCTGTCCGAGATTGAGCCCAAGATGCAGGCCAGCATCCTCGAATCGCTGGAGCCCGAAAAGGCCGCCGAAATCGTGGAAGAGATGTCGCCGGACGAAGCCGCCGACGCGCTTTCGGAGTTGGAAGATGAGACATCCGAAGAGATTCTCGAGGAAATGGATACCGCCGAGAAAACCGAAGTGGAGGAGTTACTGGAATTCGACGAGGATACCGCCGGCGGCATGATGAACACCGAATACGTTTCGCTGCACGAAAATGCCTCGGTGACGGATGCGCTGGAAGCGCTGCGCGGCAACGAGGATCTGTTGGAAACGTTGAATACGCTTTTCCTGGTGGACGCGGACGAGAAACTAACGGCGGCGGTTCCGCTGGCGCGGCTCTTCATCGCCGAGGGCGGCGTGCGGCTAAAGGATCTGGCCTCGAGCACGCTCCTTTCGGTGAGCGTCGACGAGCGCCAGGACCGCGTGACCGAAATCTTCGACAAGTACAATCTGCTCACGCTGCCGGTCCTCGACGAGGACGGCAAGCTGGCCGGGGTAATCACGGCCGACGACGTCATCTCCGTGCTGAGGGAAAGCTAACGGGATGTCGAAAATCCTAAGCCGGTATCGTTATCAAATCGCGGTGTTTCTGGCGGTTCTCGGTCCGGGATTTATTACTGCGATGGTGGATAACGATTCCGGCGGCATCTATACCTATTCGGCGGCCGGCGCGAAGTACGGGTACCTGCCGCTATGGACGCTGATCCCTATCACGGTGGTCCTGATCATCACCCAGGAGATGTGCTCGCGCATGGGCGCGGTGACCGGCAAAGGGCTTTCCGACCTGATCCGCGAGGAGTTTGGCCTGCGCCTGACGTTCCTGATGATGGCTCTGCTGGTGCTGGCCAATTTCAGTAACGTAGTGGCGGAATTCGCGGGCGTCGCCAGCTCGCTCGAGTTGTTTCACATCAGTAAATACGTTTCGGTTCCGCTGGCGGCCGTGGCGGTCTGGTTCCTGGCGGTAAAAGGAAACTACCGGAGCGTCGAGAAGATCTTTCTCTTCGCTTGCGTCTTTTACGTCACCTATATCATCTCCGGCTTTTTGGTGAAGCCGGATTGGAAAGAAGCCGCGCTCAACAGCATTGAGCCGAAGCTGATGCTCGATTCCGGCTATATTTACATGCTGATCGGCATGGTGGGCACGACCATCGCGCCGTGGATGCAGTTCTATCTGCAATCGGCGGTGGTGGAAAAAGGCGTGACAGCGAAGGAATACGCCGCCTCGCGCATCGAAGTGATTGTCGGCTGCATTCTCACCGACGTGATTGCCTTCTTCATCATCGTGGCCTGCGCGGGCGCGATTTACAGTGTGCACCCGCGCGATATATCGGATGCCAAAGAGGCCGCGCTGGCGCTCAAACCGTTCGGGCAGTATGCGTTCCTATTGTTCAGCGCGGGATTATTCAATGCGTCGATTTTTGCCGCGTGCATTCTGCCGCTCTCGACGGCCTATTCCGTCTGCGAGGGCCTGGGCTTTGAGGCCGGGGTGAATCGCCGCATGCGCGAGGCGCCGGTTTTCTACTTTCTCTACACGGCGCTGATCGTGGCGGGCGCGGCCGTAATCCTGATTCCCGGCTTCCCCTTGGTGCGGATGATTCTGCTCTCGCAAGTGTTCAACGGCGTACTGCTGCCCTTCGTGCTGATCTTCATGATCCTGCTGATCAACAAGAAGGACCTGATGGGCGAATGGGTCAATCCGCGCTGGTTCAACACGTGGTCGTGGGTGACGGTAGTGGTGATGATCGGGCTGACGCTGGCGCTGGTGGGGATCACATTGCGGGGGTAAGAGTAAGGCGGACACTATTGACTCCAGGCCGCGTTCTCCACCACAATGCCGATTCTCTTGCCCAGCGCTTTGAAGGCAGCTTCAATTTGATTCATGCGGGTATGGTGATCCAAATCGAAGAGCCGATCCACCACGGTCTTGGGAATGCCCATGCGGGATGCAAGATCGATTTTGCGCAAGCCGGAGGCGCGGAACTGACGATAGAGCTCGACTTTGGCGGCTTGCCCTCCGGCGGCGGTTCGAATAACGCTGGGTATTCCATAAACGTTTCACCCTTCCTTATTTGAGGCGAATGCCTAGCTTCCCGAGGATGCTGTGAAGCTTACCAGTCCGGATTTCCTTGCTGGGATGCCGCAGGATGGTCGTCTTGATTCCACGGTAGGTGACGATCCAAAACTGCTAACTTATCTTATCGAGCGGATGATTGGTATCGAGCAACGCCGACCGGCGGGCTGGCCCGTGGTTCCGCCTCCCAACCTATTTCCCGGATAGTTTGCGGAACAAATCCAGATTCTGTCTGGCCTCGTCGGCCTTGCCCGCTTTGGCCGCCACTTGCGCGCGCAATTCAAAAACCCTGGGAAAATACAGCGGCATGAAAGTGCTCACCCCGGCCCCCGGTGGCACGGGGTTGAGCTTCAGCAACGGGGCCGCGGCCGCGGCGTCCCCACTTTCGAGAAGCGTCCATGCCAGCAGGACGGGTAAACCTTCTTCGTTGACTGCAATGCCAGAGGCGTTATAGAGCCGCTGCAGCGGCTCGGCGGCGGCCTTAACCTTGCCGTCGAGCAGCAGCGCATAAGCCAGCATTTGATCCTTGACTGCGCCCTGCGCCGGATCGGCGGCGAAGCGATCCGCGCGCGACCGCCATTCCTCGGCCGGCGCCGAAGGCTGGGAGAGGAACCGTGCGATCAAGGCCGGAGTAGCCGCCGGCGGAGTTGCCAGGGCCGCGGCCTTCTGTGCCATCTCCGCCGCGGTTGCGCGCTCTCCGGAAATCAGGCTCCAAATGGCCAGTTCCGCGTAGGCGTGCGAGGCCACGAGTGGCTGCGAACCGGCCTCAGACGCGCGGGCCAGCGACTGCAATTCCTTGTAGGCTTGCGTGCGCCGGCCGGTCAGCCACAACCATTGCAACGGGCGGAACGGCGCGTTGGGATCGTGACCCGCGGCCCGGACCTCGGCGAATTGCCGGTCCAGATCGTCGGCAGGCGCGATATCGCCGGTCATCGCTCTGGCCATGGCCGCTTTGAAGAGATCGCCGCCTGGGCCAGTGGGAAGGAAGTTGGGGTCCTTCTTGTTGGCCTGGAGATATAATTCCTCGGCCTCGCGCAGATGGCCGGCCAGAAAATTGAGGTCGCCTAGAGAGTCGATCGCGTTGGCGTCGTTGGGCCGCAACTGCTGGTAACGGTGGAGCGCGGCGAAGCCGGCCTCGAAATCGCCGGCATAGGCGGCGGAGTAGCCGAGTTCATTGAGCAGACTGGCATTCTCGGGCGCGATTTCCAGCGCGCGGCGGTAAGCGTCCTCGGCTTGCTTGTAGCTATGACGGGACATGGCCAATACGGCGAGCGTCTGCCAGGCATTGGAATTGCCGGGTTCGAGCTTCGCCAACTCCGTCAGCGCCGCTTGTTTGGCTGCGGCATCGGCCTGCAAATCGGCGTCCACTACGGCGATACGGGCGCGCTCGATGGGCGCGATGGCATCGCCCCGCGCCATGGCTTGGTTGAGCACGGTCATGGCCGCGGCTTTATCTCCGCGCTGCGCGTCGAGTTCGGCGAGCATTCGATACGGCGGCCCGAAATCGGGGTCGGCCGCAATGGCGCGGCCGAGGTTCGCGGCGGTATCGGGCAGGTTGCGCGATTCGAGCGCTTCGGCATACGCCTCGAGGCAATCGGAATTATGCGTGGGGTAGGGCGCAGTCCGAACGGAGATCTGGCGCGCCAGATCGGTTGCTGCGCCCAACACGTCATTGGCTGCGGCGGAAACGGAGACCGTTTTTACCATGCGGCCGGTATGCGCGTCTTCGATCGAAAGGCTGACGGAAAGGCGTCCGCCGCGAACCGAATAATCGCCATAGCCCAAGCGGTCCGCTCCGGCGGCAAGAGCGTCCGTGCGTTCGGTTGAAATACCCGGAGCGGAAATCGGCCGGACGCCCAGCGTGCGGTCGAAGGCGCGCAATTGGGCAGTGGAAATCACCGCCAGACCGGGCGCGCCGGATAGCTCCGCGCTGAGAACTTCCGACAGGGCGCGGCCCATCCAATCCTCATTCGAATCGGCGCTGAGATTCTCGAAACGCAGAATCGCGAAATGCTGGAGTTCGGGCTTGGTGTTCGACCGCGCGCAACCGGCAGCGGAGAGAAGCAGCGCGATACCCAGAGGACACGCCAGGAGGCCTGTCCTACAATACACGCGGCTCCAGCTTCATTAGCTCTTGAAACTCGGGCGAATTGCGCATTGGATTGAATTCCGGCGCCTCGGCTGATTTCTGCCTGTCTTTCAATCCTTCTTCGAATGCCTTGCGGAGATATTGCAGCGCCAATTCGTTGCGGCCCGACTTGGCGTACATCTTGGCCAGGTAGAAATGATATTTGGCCCGCTCCTCGATGTTGCGCTCCTGCATCATAACGCCGAAACTACCGTGCCGCTCGAACACTTCCGGATCGAGGCGAACCGCGGTCTGGAAAGCGGCCTGGGCGCGGTCGTAGTTCTTGCGCGAAAACCAGGAGGAGCCCAGATTCACGTAAACAGCAGCCGATTTGCCCTCTTCCGGCGCCTGCGCCACGGCGCGCGCGAACCAGGTAGTGGCGCGGCGGTAGCTCTTCTTGGCGTAATAAATTGTTCCGATATTGTTGAGCGCTTCCTCGTAGTCTGGCTTCAGCTTGACGGCCTGCTGATACTCTTTCAACGCCTGATCGAACTGCAGCAGCTGGTGATAAGCGATGCCGATCTTATTGTGCAGCGCCGGATCTTTAGGCGATCCCGAGCGAAACGCGTCAATCGCCTCGCGGTACATTTTGCGCGCGATAAAAATGTCGCCCTTCTCTTCGGGCGAAAGTTGCCGGCGTTCCGTTTGAAGCGGATTCGGTATGGAAGTTCTAGTCCCGTCCACCAGCGCGCTCCCCGTCTGTGCGAACGCGACTGTTGAACCGAGGCCTGCCACTAGCAACGCGGCGAGAGGTTGAAAAGCCATGGGCCCCCCTTATGGATTCTATTTAAACACACCCAGGATGCGGCGGAGAAGGCTCTTCTTAGGCGGCTTAGCGTCAGTGGCCGGCTTCTTCTCTGGGGATTGGGCAGCTGGCATATCGGGCGGCATCTGCCGCGCCGCGCGGCGAGCCACGGAGCCGGAATCGGTCTGCGCGATGCTGGCGTGCGGGGGCGCCTCGGATGGCGCAACGGCATGTACGGGCGCCGGCTGTTCCGTGTCCCATCCCGCGATATTGGTGATGCCCTGGCGTCCTCCGTGAAGCGGGCAGAGGCCCACCGGCTGGGTACCGGCGATGTAAACCTCGGAGCGGACTTTGGGGCATGCGGCCGTTGCAGGCAGACCGGAAAGCGGGTCGATATCGACGGTGACGATGCCATCGGGAGCGGTGAACGGCTTGGTATCGTTATACTCGCGAAAATTGAGGGCGCGCTTCATGAATTCTGCCCATATTGGCGCGGCGGAGTGGGCGCCCTCGAGATCGAGCTCGCGGTTATCGTCAAAACCCACCCACACTACGCACAGCAATTCCGATGTATACCCGGCGAACCAGCCATCGTGCGACGTGCCGGTCTTGCCAGCCGCGGGAACATTGAATTTGTAGCGCGCGCGCACGCCCGCCGCAGTGCCGGTACGCAGCACCTCCTCCATTAAGCTGGTCATCAGGTAAGCCACGCGCGGATCGAGCGCTTGTTTGGTCTCGGGCTTATCCCGATAGACGGCTTTGCCATCCTGCGAACGGACCAGCGAAATGAAGCTGGGCTTGACATAAATACCGCCGTTGGCAAACAAGGTGTATGCGCCGGCGGCTTCCAGCGGCGTGATTTCGTAGGATCCGAGAGCTACCGCGGGCGTCGGCTCGATCTTGTCATTCATGCCGGCGCGGTGGGCCATCGCCACCACGTTGTTGTAACCCACCATCTCGGCCACTTTCACCGTGGCGACGTTCAGCGAATGGGCCAGCGCGTCGCGCAAGGTCACATCGCCGTAGAATTTCTTCTCGAAGTTGCTGGGCTGGTAAGGCTTCTCGTCGTACCAGAACGTGGTGGGCGAATCATCCACAATCGTGCTGGGCGTCAAAACCTGCGAGCCGCCTTCGACGCCTGTATCCATAGCCGTGGCGTAAACGAAGGGCTTAAAGATCGACCCCGGCTGGCGCTTCGCCAGGACATGGTCGAGCTGACTTAAGCCGTAATTCCGCCCGCCGGCGAGCGCACGGACGGCTCCGGTGTGAGGGTCGATGGCCACCAGCGCCACTTGCGGCTCCGGCGGAACCTGTCCGCGGAAACGGCGCTGCTTCTTGATTTGTTCGTCTACACCCGCCATGCCCAGCCGGATGGCTTCGGCGGCGGCCCGTTGCAGGCGCATATCGAGCGTGGTGTAGACGCGGAAGGCATTGGATTGAAAATCCGTGTCCTGAAACCGGGCTTGCAGCGCGTCGTCCACCAAATCGACGAAATAGGGCGCTTCCACCGATTGCGCCGAACCCTGCGCCACCGCGACCGGCGCTTCACTAGCCAGCGCATAATCCCGGTCGCTGATGTAATTGTTCGCGCGCATCAGTCCGAGCACGATGTTGCGGCGCTCCTTGAGGCGCTCCGGATGCTTATAAGGCTGGTAGTAGGATGGCCGCTGAATCAAGCCTGCCAGCGAGGCGGCTTCGGGCAGGTCGATCTGGCTCAGATCCTTCCCGAAATACGCTTCGGACGCCTCTCCGAATCCGCGGATACTGTATGCTCCACGCCAGCCGAGAGGGACCTCGTTGGCGTAATCCTCGAAGATCTGCTCTTTGGACAAGCGCTGTTCGAGTTGCACCGTGATGACCATTTCGGCCAGTTTGCGGGTCCACTTCTTCTCTGTGTCGAGCCAGAACATGCGGGCAAGCTGCTGGCTGAGAGTGGAAGCGCCCTGGTCTT
>Ga0302325_10022325_pt1 | contig 13241 bp, 10 predicted proteins | sample Palsa_T0_2_FD_201948 | JGI IMG/M metagenome (GOLD analysis project Ga0302325, IMG submission 201948) | Peat permafrost microbial communities from Stordalen Mire near Abisko, Sweden - Palsa_T0_2 | ecosystem: Environmental > Terrestrial > Soil > Palsa > Peat permafrost | place: Sweden: Abisko... | reverse complement strand
TATAAATCCTTAAGTTGCACTAGTGCCCACTAGTTTGTCTTAAAGTGACGTAAGCAATAGAGGTTAATTGACTACTTAACACAACAAAAGTTAAGAGTAATTAAATGCGAGTTACTAACGTTAAAGACTTGATTTTTAAGCTTTAAACTTCTTTATATTCCGAGATAAGTCCTAGCAACTAAAAGTAGTCCTTGCTTAAAAGATGAGAATTTTTAGTAGCTTGCAAAGTATTATAAAGAATGCACTACTATCACGCGAACAAGCGGACATTATATAAAAGGATAATTAGTCTAATAAGACGAAAATTGAAGGTTTTGCTAAATTATATAGCAATTGCAATTATATTAACCTTATAAGCGGTTACAAGTATCCCTCTCTTTAATAGCATATTACTTTTGTGCTTTTATCTTATATTATCCTTTAAAGCTAAAGCCAAATATAAAGCTTTTGCTAGTACTTTATTTATAAGGAAGTTCTTACACAAGCCGATTCTTATATAAACTCCTTAAAAGCTATGCAAATTAACGATATTTCTAAAATGCAAAAGGAGGAGCAACTTGGTTTAATTAAGAGAGGATAAAGGTTTTATAAAACGTTTAAGACCTTAATACTCCTTAATCTTATATGTGCTATTAATGCTACTATTCTCTTAATAGCATTACTTGTAAGAGACTACTTAGACAATCTTTATATTATATTAATTATACTTGAAAGACAATAGCTATAAATTTAAAAGGTATTATTACTATTTAGGCTTTCTAGGTTAGGACTTCGTTCCTTTTATAAGCTCGAGGCGGCCTCTTACTTCACAAGTATAAGCACTTACCTAACCACAAATGCTCGATAGTCTTTTAACCTTTATAAGCATCCTTTTCACATATTAGCAGCCGAAAGTCAATCCTCCTAATAGCCTTATTACTTTTTACAATAAGCACTATTATCGCATTAATTGCTAATAATATAGCGCTATTACTTGTAAGAAGATATATGCAAGGTATTAAGGGCAAGGGCCTTATCGCTTTTACTTATATTATTATTACTAATATAATTACTTTGCGAGAGCAAGGTAAATATATATCTATAATTTCACTTTAATAAGCTATTAAATCCGTTATTAGTCTAGTTATTAGTAGCGCTTTTGCGGAAAAAGCTACTTAGTAATAGATTTTCTAGCTTAATATTCTATTTTGTGTAATTGCTACTATAAGGATCCTTATTTGTCTTAAGCTATATATTAAAGAAGGGTTAATTTAGACGAAACTTCGCGCCTTTAACTAGTTTAAATCCTTCTTCTTTGTGGCTATAACGACAAGTTGTCTTATTCTAGTAATATGGGTTAGTTTACTACTATAGTCTATTTAAAGCACTATTCTAATATATGTAAAGCAATATAATATATAACTAGTCCTTATAGCAAACTCTTGCTTTACTTATCCTTAGCGTCTTCGGCCTTATTATATTTATTATTTATTCCGTTAACATATTTACTAAACCACTTATACGCTATACCCTCTTTAATAGCCCTATTGCAATTGTCGCTTATATCGGGACCCTAGTTTAAGGCCTAATTGTCTAGTCGCTCTTTTACTATATGCCCCTTTACTTCGAGGTTGCAAAAAACTACTTGCTTATTACTTTAAGCATTGCTATCTTCCCTTTTACTTTTATTATCGCGCTTGCTACCGTCGTCGTCAGTCTTATAATTACTAGGACAAGTCGCTATAAGCCGTCACTTTAAATCGGATAGTTCCTTATAACCTTTAGCATAAGCCTCCTTATCTCCTTCTATTAATTAACAAATATACCCTCTTAAATCTTCTTCTCCCTTATTTCTAAAACTAGTCTCGGCATGCTCTTTAGTGCGCAAGGCTTTGTAGCGCAAGCTTCCGCCTCTAATAGTAATCTCCCTTTCGCTAGCGCAATATACAATTTCTTTTAGGCTTTCGGGCAAACGCTTAATATCGCCATCTCTAGCGTTATCTTTTAAAATGTCTTTAAGAAGAAAATCCTCGCTATTGCATATTCGGCTTTTATAGATAGTTAATTATAAGACGCGAGTTTATTCGTGCAAGTTGTAAAAGCGTAAAGTAATATTAGGGAAGAAGGGGTAATAAAGGAGGCGGTTATTATAGCTTATATTAAGAGCTTATAAATAGTGTAGTGCATTATATGCGCGTTAGCCGGTAGGGCGTCTATTGCAAGTTTAGTGTGAACAAGGGAAATTAGCTTAAAGAGGGAGTTAGAGACGGAGCAAGGGTTTAGGTATAATATAGACGAATATAGATGAGGAGGTTACAAAAAGTGGTTATCCCTATTATTAAGTAATAAGTTACTGCAGGGCCGTCACGAGCGAAATTCTAGGTTTGAGATCCGTCCGATGGCGCAAAGATTTATTATTTGGAAAAAATCCTATATTTATTCTAGTTTAACTTTAAAAGGCCCAATTTCAGTAATTACAATTCAAGAAATAAACTGTTTCAAATTTCAAAATCGAACCTTAACATCTTTTGATTTCGAATTAGTTTTGGCACTTTTATTAACCTAATGTTTATAGCTTGGTTTGATACCGCATATAATTTATCGTTTTATCTAAGCTCTTATCACAAAGAATTTGAATCGCTGCTCAAAGATATTACATAAGTATACAATTCACTAGAATTACCAAGAAGGTAGATCATTCCTCACATGCTGCATAATATATATTACTAGAAAGGGTATCTAGGGCATAGTGCTTAAGTCAATAAGAGATATTGTAAGTTCTTGTAAGCAAGTATTATATAGTATTCCTCCTCTTTCCCTCTAAAGATAGTCTTTATGCATTTCTTTAACATATTTCCAATTGTCTTCTTCCTCCGAACCTACTATCTTTGCAGCCTTTAATAGTCAAGCCGCGCGCTCCTTCTAGTTATCGACCAGATCTCCTCCAAGTTATCTAGCTCTAGTAATCTTCGAAAGACTTATTATATCTAATCTAATCGAAGGTCATCCTTGTAAAAAGCTCCATTTTATGCGCTGCTTCTTTACCATCGTCGAAGCTTCGATCGGAGGCTTACAAGTATTGAGAAATAAGACTAGGAATTATAACTTAATTACTAATATATACTGTGATTAGGTCCACAAATGGGGGTATATCTTTAACAAAACAGGAGAGAGTCGAACGTAAGTTAGTGATAGAGCTATAAGCCCAGTTTCCGGCCTTAGTTTTGTGACTCAAAAGTTCTAATTTCGAAACTGTAAGGACCGCTTTATCCACAATTTCCAAATCTAACTTCCAAGCTTGCCTCTCTATTTTAGTCTAAAGATTTTAAATTGTTATATCTTCCAAAACCATATCTTCTACTGTCCATATCATCCCACGTACTTCTAAAGCAGGTTTGGGTTTGCCTATAGTAGCAGGTCGGACTTGTATTAAAGTCTTAGAACGAGGCTATGACTTCTTTATAGTGATATTAATGAAATTAGCAAATTTCGATTGCTTATCGCAAAGATCGGAATCAATAGCCGCAAGAAGCAACCATAAAAAGACCCAATATTGCAGTAGATTCGATTTGAGCGCAGGGTCGCTATCCGTCGAAGTGATGGTCATAATTATAATATGTATCCAGGTGTATCGCCGAGTATAACGGAAGCTATAACGCAATATGGCCATGAGGCTCCGGAAATGCTTTCGTTGAAACTAGACAGCAGCGAAAGAGGCTATGCAGCCGTAGCGTCCTGTAAAGCTAGTTAGAATGCTTGTAGCCTTACGGGGTAGACTAGCAGTTACTTGCGTTGCTTTGTCTTGTACTTTTCCCACGGCGTAGAGAAAGGGGAGGTCGGTTTCGCGCAGGGCCTGTACCTGCGGGGTCTTTATAGAAATTTAGTATTGTGGCGAAGTCAAGCGAATATGCACTAGTTTAATGCACCTCGTTTGCACCACTTTACCGCAACCTGTGTTAGTTGGTTCGGATGTCTGGGATGACCGCCGTTCCATTCATACATTGGTGTTTCCCAACACAGTCTCAGATGGCGGCATCACCTCCAACCAGGCCTTGTCAACGGCTTTGCCTATTGATATGAGCCCTATTTTTCCCGGGGGAGCTTCCCACCAACTAAAATACCCTCGCCGCCACTGAGCGTGTCTATGTTACTCATCGCGTCGCCGTCGCTCAACACGCCAGCAAGTGTCTTGGCGTCACTCATCGCTGCTTCAGATCAAGTGATATACTGGGAAGGGTAAGGTACAAGACTTTGCGAGAGAAAGGCTGTTGTTTGTGCTGAATCCGTTCGTGGGATAGGAAGAGTCTCTTTGCTTCTCCTTGGGTTGATAGTCTAGGCACATAGACGGATCCCTGAATTTGGAATTAAAGGTACTGAAAGTCGCGTCATCACTGACCTTGCTCTCCTCCAGCATGCCACATGTTGAGTAACGTCTCTCCCTACGTGCCGAGACGCCCCCTATAACGAGACAAATCGTGGGTACTTCGAGTTCAAGCAACTTAAAATCTGTGAACGCTCTAAAATTTCTATTCAATTTCATTTCAGTTACATTATATACCTCCCCCGAACACTCCCAACCTATTAATTCCGAATATTATTATCGCGTCGTCGCCGCTCCTTGAATTTACAAAGAGCCTCCTTTTACACTATAATAAGACCCCTTGATGTGTAACACTACTATTAAGTTTTTTTCACCTTTTAAATAGATAGAACGATTAAATATAGATATGTAGGTTCTATTATAAACGAAAAATGCTATTGCAACTCTTGTGGCGGCTGGGGCGTGCCCTGTTACACGACGTCGCCACAAAGGATGATACCTTCTCCAATCAAGCGATCAAGGATCCTGGTCAGCGGCGGTGTGGTTATAGTAATCTCGGTAAAATTTTATGAAGTAAAATTTATGGCTGCGACGCTTGTGGCTGCGCGTACCCTGCGGGAAAATTCCCGTGTCCCGACATCCTCCGACGAGAGCAAAAAGTTGCCCTGTGCGCAGCCAACGAAATCAGCCATCTTCCACTTCCGGCTGCTAACAAATTCCAGGATGACCTTATTGATGACGGAGTGAGTCCTTGATCGCCAGCCTCATGTCTGCATTCGGTCACCGACACCTGTATGTATGCGTGGCCTAACCACAAACCAGATGATTGATTTCTTCGAGTTACACAACACTAGCTCGGAATCATTCCCTTACTTGGACTTCACCGCTTCCTTCCTCTAACATCGAAAAGTCGTCCTTAATCAAGTCTGAAACCATCTAAGACTTCTCACAACAAGACTGAAATATCTTAGACCTATCGATTTCACTTTTTGACAACAGAACGTCTCCCTAGGGTGACATGTACACCACAATTAAAACATTGCAACGTAACTTCGTTACTGACCCGGAAAGATGGCTGGGTCAAAGCATATACTTTAAGAATCTGTTCTCTGGGAAATGGGGTGATGAATAGGAGGATGGCTCATACTTTATCGAAACCGACGCTCACATCTTTGAACACATCCTTCGGTATCTTCGGACCGGAGTTCTTCCGGTCTTCTACGACAGGGGAAAAGGTCACGATTTCGCGCTTTATCAGGCTCTACTAGAGGAAGCGAAATATTTCGTCATTGAAAGACTAGAAAAATGGTTATGCGAACGCAAATATTTGGAGGTTGTCGAGATCTATTATTTAGCTACCGAAACTTAAGACCGAGAATCTTACAAGAAACATACTACGTCTGATCCTAAAGGCTGCACATTTATGGTGGAGGATCACTTTGTTGAGATTACAACGAGCAGCAATATGGAGACTATAGTGGTCCTTATAGTATAACAATAGAACTCCTTCTACTGCCTTAACGGAAAGCATGGCAAAAGCAATAAAGAATATTGTAAGAGCTGCATTGAGCAAGCAAGAGACAACAAGATCCATGTAAATGGTGGCTAGAGAGAAGAGGACTAACTTAAGTAGTATATTGTGCGGAAAGAAGTTGTTTTTAACCACGATCTCTGCGTTAACGCGTATTTAGAAGATGCTTTGCTATAAACAGCAGACTTTAGGTCTTATGTAGCAAATAATACTATACGCCTTAGGAGTTGTTTGTCGAATAGACTAGACGAGTGTCTATGGTGCTTGCTTAAAACATATCTACACTGCCCGACTATTATGAAGAGTCTTGTAGCTAACTAGCAGTCTCCATGTACCTTGTTGCTGTATCACGTAGCAGTTTTAGCTTTAACTCACTACAGCTACTGCTTCCATCTTTTCCGGGATCAATTACTGCTCCACATCCCACCAGCACTAGCTTATCAACTCTGTTTATAACATATTCCACCCGCTTTCAAGACCTCAAGCTCCCGTCACTCGCAAGAGAGTGCTCTCCACAGCCCCTGCCGATAAAATGTTCTAGAAACCTGCTCTTACGCCATACGCGTGACTATGGCCAATTATATGCCCAGGGATGAGCGCTTTCGAGAAAGATTCGGATTCGCCACGCAGCATATGGAAGATGATGTTCCTGTTCATGATGCTCAACAAGCCTCCACGAAATTTCTGAAATGTGTAGTGAATAGTCCACAGGAACTGCTTCTCTACAACATTTCGTGGCAAAGCCATGGAAGCCAAAGACTCTATCCCTTAAGTCCTCGCAAGCAGACCATTTGTAGTCAAGGCACAATGCCAGTAATAGTCTTGTATAGCTTGCCCCTGTAGTGTTTCTAGCATCCCTTTCTCGAATTAATCGATGGACGGTAGACTCCCGAAGATCATATATGACCTTTGGGTAAGGTCGCTCTTCCATATACTCATCTATAAACTGCGGGTGACGATTCCTTGAATTTGTCATTAAGCCCGAGACTGTTCCAATCTGTTATATCCCTCCAGCCATAAACTTCCGTACACAGGAAGAAAAGTCCTCCCAATTGCAGTGATCGTTTCCGCATTAAATCAGTGCATCGGTCGCAAGGACAACTTCTTGCACTATCCAAAGCCTACTCCAATATAGTCGAAAGCACAAATCTGGAATAGAAACCCAGATTTCTTTGTCAACGATTATCGTCTCTTCCTCTATAAATCCAACCTTCGCTTCTCCTACTAGCGTGGAGGCCTCGCGATCAGAAACAGTAAGTAAGCGTTATTGCGAATTACTCTAAATGAGGGGATGTAATAGATCGTCATCAGTCCTCCTAAGCTCCTCGTCATTCCGTGACTTCCCGCTTTTAGAGTTGCTTCTCTTATCACCGGAAGGTTCTTCTGAAGAATAGCCGATGGCAAGATTGGACTCAGGACGTTTCGCGAACCTGTAGAAGTTGCTAACATAGCCCATGGCTCTAGAACTGGAACTATCGGATTCACCGAGCCATAACACGACTCGCGAGGCAATGCTATAGACCCTCCCCATTTAGTTCACCTGATGATTTCGTTCATTGGTATCGTTTTGGTTGATACACAAGGCATCAATCCAAATAATTCTCTCTTGCTGCTTATAGCGGAGATGGTATAACGCGGACCAAAGGTTGGGTCGAATTCGAATAGTAGAGTTATCAATCTTAATAGGCAATTCCTCTACAAGAACTCCCCACATGTAAGATAACGCTTCGTATCGAGGCTTCGATTCGAGGTTCACATACTCGATTGAGCATTTGATGCTGCTGTCCTAGCAGCCAGGCAGAAGGTGAATCAGACGAATTTCACCGAGATCAGCGATAGGACGATAAAACGAGCTCTAAACAATTTCAGAAGCTTCACAAGCCAAGGACATCCTGTATATAATTGTCTAGTATATAGTTTGACGTTGCTTGTGAAAACAAAAACTCTAATAATAGGATACGCTCCAGCGCCCAGGCACCTGCTTGCCCTTTGCTGATAGAATATTCGAGAAAACTACTCATACGCCACACACGTGATTAGGCTTGAAAAAATGTGGCTGAGATAAATATAGCGAGCCCAGGTGTGAGTATATAACATATTGTGACTAGGCTAATGCGTATTAGTAAGCAATGAAAGATGCGCCCCTCTCTCCGCACCGGCGAACCTCCCGGACTGCATTCTTTTCCTCTTTAATTGTCTTTAAAATTTGGAGCCATATTCTTTTGATATAGAACCTTTCTTTAAGTGCTCCGAATTTTAAAGAGACTCTAATGGTTGTGATTAAACAGGGGGGGACAGCCGAAACGGCGATCAGTGACATTAATGAAACGATCGATAGCATAACTAACTATAGCTTTTTTCTTATTGCTAAGTGGTCTTCTAAAGGAGAAATAGTTAAAGAAAGTGACAAATTAATAATAACTTTATAGACTTGCCAAGACAAAACTTATAATTCCAAACCTATAAATTCGTCTCGTGACATAGTGCGTCTCGGGACGCAGGGACAGACGTTAATGCATCGGCATGAGGGCTTAGGGGAGGGGTTATCACGCCTTCCTCCCTTGGGGAAGCTATCGTAGCTGCTCCCCATATGCTGACGCAAAGCATCGGAAAGCGACATTTCCGAATCAAAACTCCCCGCTTGTCAGAAATAATGGTATGGTGGCACGTGAATTGCCGCTAGGGCCCGCTAGGTGATCCTGTATATATATGGTGTTTGCACCCTACTTAACTTTATCATTTATATGAAATATACACTATACAAACATCACTGCAATCCCTCTACAATTGCATCCATTTATACGATTATTCCGCTGCCGATTAAGCTCATAACTTGACAGGTTATGAGCCCGGAATCGAACGCAAAACTATAAATCGTATAATTCACCTGGAGCTTAGATACACCTCACCAACGCACACCTTATTATTGCAATGGCCTTATCAAACGATTCCACTATAGCTAAGGCTGAAAACACCTACTATCAGAGCAAGCAAGGGACTATTACTATCCTAACTTTGGATAATTATCCTCAGTTTGAAGTTATAGTCGTTCTAGCTCTTATAGTAGGAGGCTAGTGGAGGATTATTGCAGGCTAGTGGACCCGTATAAACGAAAACAAGGATACGTGGGATTAGGAAGCTAGCAAAGCTATTAGATTAATTAACAATTGCGTTATTTCTGCTATTCGTTCGACATTTTAGCCATTTCTAGTTCCTATAGCAAATCCGATTAGTTTGTGGAATCACCTTAAGTCATATGATACTACAATAAACCCCGTATTGGTCAATAACTTACGCAAGGAATTCGACGATTTCTTATTCGGCGAAGAGGTCAAAATCATAGATAGAGTACTCGAGCTTCAACGATTGTAAACCCTACTTTCTAGGTCTATTAAGAGAGTATCAGATGAAGACCTAAAATTGAAGCTTTTATCGGCATTGCCTAATACTAATTACTAGCATAGAGTAAAGGTTAAAGCAACGGAGGATTAGAAGGATTTACAGGCCACAATCACCTCATTAATGGCGTATTAACGCCCGAAACCTATTAGTTCTATAGCAGCTAGTGCTACTACTAGCAGCAAAGACAACGCCAATAAGGGCTAGGGCAACCGGAACGCTCGGAATAACAATAACCAACGAGGGGGTGGTTAATCGAGAGGTAGAGGGGGCAGGAATCGAGGTGGTAGAGGCAGAGGACGTGGCCATAGGGGCCAAAACGAGTCACGTGAGGACCACAAGGACTCAAAGGTCTAGAAGGACTATACTAAGGACAAGTTATCAGCTAATTAGTGTGCCTTTTGCCGCAAGAAGGGCCACTATTAAGCTAATTGTTATGTGTATAAGAGGCTCTAAGCCCAATATATGAAGGAGTAGGAGGATAAGGGCGATACTAAGGCCTAGGGGAATGTAGCTATTGCTACCCGCATATTGTACAATCAAATCAAGGATGCAGGTTTCCCATGCTTCACTATTCCGTATGTTTCACATGCTATGCCATCGGTGACTAGTCATGAATATGCACTGCGTACTGTAAACAAGGTTCAGTCGTACCTTGATTCAGGGGCTACGCGACACTTCAGTGGCATAAAATCAGACTTCACCTAGCTAAAGCATTGGTCGGAACCTGAAGTCGTACACGTAGCAAATGGCCAAACCACAGAAGCTATAGGCTACGGAATAATTCAGTTGCAAACGAGCTATGGCAAAAGACAATTTAATAACGCGTAGTACGTTCCAGATTTTGGCAATTCTAGACTGATTTCTGTCTAGGAGCTAAATAAATCCGGCATATTAGTCGAATTTGATAACTGCATTACTACTGCTATTACAGTCGATGGAGAAACGTTCTTCCGGGCCGTTGCGTACGAAGGTTTATATACACTGGAATCAATTCCTACGGATTATGCCAAAACTGCGCAAAATGATCCGCAAAATGATCCGCAAAACGGTCCGCAAAACGACACTTCACCCGCAAATGACACATCACCAACTTACGATAAAGGGGAGAGTGAGGAATGGAAGATTTTGCATCGTAGACTTGGTCATGTGAGCTATAAGAGGATTAATTAATTGCTTAATGGCAATTCTATTGGTTTAATTAAGCCAAAAGACAAAAGGAAATAGCTAAAAGGAGAAAAGCTCTATAAACCATGTTTAGCGGGTAAAATGAAGGAGTTATTCAACAAAAAGACCGATAAACGCGAGGGTAGGAGGGTAAGAAGGTTGCATGCTAACTTATCCGGATACTATTTAGCATCTGTACGAGGTTTTAGATACTTCCTAGTTGTTTTGTGCAATGCAAGTCGAATTGTATGGGTTAAATTGCTTAAAACGAAGAGCATAGATGAAGTGTATCCTGCTTTGGATAAAATCAGGAAACGCGCGGAACAATTGACGGGTGAGAAATGCGCATATTTTAGGGCTAATAATGGTACTAGCGAATTCGGGTATACCTTCTAGGAATCACTTGTTATTAATGGTGTACAATTCGAGCCTAGCCCGGCATTTAAACACTTATTAAATGGTATAATCGAGCGAGCAATCGGGATTATTGCAATTATTGCACAATTAATTATATACGAAGCTAGACTGCTATACTAGATGTGGGATTATGTAATAGAGCATGCAATATGGTTGAAAAATAGAGTTCTAATTGCCGCATTACTATACGGGGACGAAGATGTAAATGTCGCTATAAGCATCACTTTATATAAGGCATTTACTGGCAATTACCCCGATTTTGATAAACTACGGGTGTTCGGATGCAAAGCAATTCTATATAAAATTAACATTAATCACCTAACGACTTTTGAACCCCGAATTAGGGACGGAACCTGGATTTTTATTAGGATGGAAGGTAATAGCATTTGGAAGGTGCTAAATATTAAGACGCTAGCTATAGCTAAAACAATAGACGCTTGTTTTAATAAGTATTCCTTCCCTTAGATAACTTCTAAAAGAATCTAGGAATTGGAATAAGAGGCTATTTAAGCCAAATAGGACGCTAGAGCTACGCGCAAATAGCGATCTAAAAGGTTAAAGAATTGTACAAATTAGGAGGATTATACTAAGTAGTTAATTAGTAACGCTCGGGTTTTGCAAGACCCTGATATTGCTTGCCTTACTAAGGAGGCTAGAGCCCAAAATGACCTAGCTTGCCCTATTAAGGAGGCTAGAGCTCTAGAAGTCGAAGGAATCGACTCTGAAACCACTATTATAGTGGATATCCCTGAGGGGAGCAACCCTGCGGAGGGTAGCAAAAGTTGTACGATTTGGCGTATAGACTATATTGCTTCGCGTAGTAAGGATTGGATTAAAGCTAGGAAGGCAGATGGAGCAAAATTGAGGGACTAGCTACCCCGAGCTTCTACGGAATTGCCCTACAAGCTAAGATCTAAATTGAAATTAATAGTCACAAAATTAATAGTTAAGAGGACTAAATTTAGTGATATTATTGTGAAAATGGCAAAAGCAATACTAGTTATAGAGGTAAAGGAAGAACTAGAATAGGGGGAGTTCCTTAGCTAGCCGGAACTAGAGGTTATTACAGTTCTATAAGCTATGCGGGATAATCTGCAAGAATGGCAAGCAGGTTTATGTTCTAAATTGGAATCGCTAATTAAAGCAGGAATGTTTAAAATCCTAAAAGGACCCCCACTAGCAGGAGTTACTCCTCGATCCTACAAAATTGTATTAAGGAATAAAATGCATATTAATAATACAATTGCGCGCTATAAAGCTAGGGTTGTCGTACGAGGTTTTAAGCAATAATACGGAATCGATTATTAGGAGACATTTGTATCAGTTGTATAGTATAATACGCTACGGGCACTCCTTGCTAAAGTAGCAGTTGAGGATTTGGAAATCGATTAAATGGACGTAAATACGGCATTTTTAAACCCAAACTACAAGGAGGAGATATATATGCAAGTCCCGGACTACTTTGAGCTTATTATGCCAGGGATCACCAAACATATGCATTATTTGCAAATCCTAAAGTCTCTTTACAGACTAAAACAAGCCCTTAGAGCATAGTTCTAATTAGTTAAGAAGGAATTTAGCAAATTGGGCCTAAAACCTGGCGATTTGGACCCGAATCTATTTATTAGCAGAGGAGTATACTTACTACTATTTGTGGATAATATGCTAATAATCGGGAACCGTAAACTAGTCGATAATATTAAGCGCGAAATCAATAAGCTCTAGAAATGCAAGGATCTCAAGGCTACTAGCACATTTGTAGGATTCCAAATCGAACGGGACCGCAAAAATCGTACGCTACGAATTCATTAGTCTACATATACTTTACAGTTGCTAGAAAGGCTAGGAATGGCCAATTCTAATCCGCGGGACTTGCCAATTCCCGCAGGAACTATTTTACAGACTACAATCCAGGATAATTTCGATGAATTAGATAAGGATTAAGCTGCTATATACTATACAATTGTTAGTTATGCGATTTACCTGTCGAATATTACTCGGCTAAATATTGCATACGCAACTGGCCAACTAGCCCGAATAATGGCTAAACCGAATACGAATCACCTATTAATAGCAAAAGGATTGCTACGATATTTGAAGGGTATAGCTATAGCTGAAATCACCTACTAACCTATGCAATTAGAGGACGACTACATAGTCTGGTCGGATGCTATATGGGGTATAGAGGACAATCGGAAATCGTTTTAAGGCTACGTTTTAGTTCGGCATAAAGGATCGATCAATTGGACCGCAAATCGGCAAAAGAGTATTGCGCAGAGTACTATAGAGGCTGAGATTTGTGTAGGCAGTGAAGGTGCACGCTAGGTAGCTTGGTTTGAAAAGCTAATAAAGGACCTGGATGAGAGGACAAATACTCCGATTTTAATGATCGATAATGCTACTGCCGAGGAACTGACTAAAACCTGG
>Ga0302325_10022324_pt1 | contig 13241 bp, 14 predicted proteins | sample Palsa_T0_2_FD_201948 | JGI IMG/M metagenome (GOLD analysis project Ga0302325, IMG submission 201948) | Peat permafrost microbial communities from Stordalen Mire near Abisko, Sweden - Palsa_T0_2 | ecosystem: Environmental > Terrestrial > Soil > Palsa > Peat permafrost | place: Sweden: Abisko... | reverse complement strand
GCCTACGACTGGAGCCAGTCCCGGTCCCGGCGGAAGTGCAGTGATCGGAGCTGGTCACGCGTCTTTCCGATGAGATCCCCTTCGCAAATCATGATCTCGTCCCCGAACCACTTGAGCCCTTCGCCCTCGGAGCCGTCGCTCCAGCGGACGACCGCGCGGCGCGTGCCGAGCGAACCGACCGGAAGGTCTTCAAACCGCAGGACTTCCTCGACGATCGGCGCGGCGGAGCTCACGGCGGTCAGCGTACCGTCGTCTTCAACCGCGGATGGTTCGATGAGCGAGTACAGGACGCCGTCGGGGGCTCGGTAGGTGTCGCCGACCTGGGACAGCGCCTCGGACATCGCGGCGACGATCCGATCTCGCAGCCGGTCGTGACCTGATGCGAGCAGGTCCGAGCCGGCGCTGTAGACGATGCACTCAGCTTCGGCCCGGATCGCGTCGCTGAGAGTCACCTGCCAGATCTCGTCACCGACGTCGTAAGAGGCAGCACCTTCGAGATGGACTTCGAGGATCATCGCGCCACCTCGGCGGACGCTTCGCTCTCGAGAGGTGAGACGGTCATAGGCACAGCTGCGAGCAGCTCCCCCTGCGCCACATAGTCGGCGACGAGCGCCTTCAGCGCGCCGTAGCCATCGTGCTCGAGCCCACGCTCGACCAGGTACGCGCGGCCGTGGCCATGCGCTGGGACGTCGGTTATGCGGACCACGCCATCCACCCTTTGTCCGAACACGATTCGCTCCTCGCCGCCGTCAACCGTGTAACGGGCGAGCTCGATGCGATGCCCAGTGCGACCGCAGCGGTGTTCTACGTGGAACACCTGGCTGGCCTCGGGGCTGCTCGTCACGCCGTTGGCGGTCGCGGTCGTTTCGGTGACGGGCGGGGTCATGAGCGTTGGCTCCAGGTGGCCGTGCTTCCGTGGCCTGCGATTTCCCAGGCCTGCACGATCGCGAGATCGCCGTGGACCTCGCGGGCGGCCTGCTCAGCCTCCAGCTCTGCGAACGTGAAGCCGGTCGCGCGGACGGCCTTGAGCCGGCGGATCTCGGCTGACGCCTGCGCGCGCGTGCGCGGGGTGGCGAAGGTCTGGCCGGCGCGGCTGGCGAGCGTGCGGAGGTAGCGCAGCTGCTTGAAGGTTGGGGGAAGGTCCGTGCTGCTCATCTGGGCTCCTGTGGGTCGGGGGGTGGGCATGCCCCAGCCGCACAACGCCGCAGACGGCTGTCAGGGGAGCCCCGTCAGGGGCGCGCCGAAGGCGCGGGCCGGAGGTCCCGACCTTGACGGCCGGCGGCGGTGTTGTAGGCGTGTAGGGGCCTGCCCGCACCCCGCCGCGGGAGCCCTTGCATCCGTTCGGTAGTTGCGAACGGACTGAGCGACGAGCCGTGCGGCTTGGAAGGTCCCAGTCGTAGCGCGGCGGCGGTTCGCTTCCTGGTTCTGGCGAATCTCGGTGACTGTGTGTGCTGACGCGGTCGCGTCCTGCTTTCGTGATTCCGCGGGGTATCCGGTCACTCGACTGCCGGGTGCCGCGACGATCGCAAACGAGGCGGAGCACTCGGCCGGCGCCGGCGACCTCGGGCGATCCAGACGTCGCCAAAGGCATCGCGCCGACCGTCACCGATCCCCGAGGTCCGGGTAGGCCGGCCGGGCGATCTGACTGTCGCCAACTCGAACGGCTCGCCGACGCGAGCCGAGGGATGCCGCCCTAGGGATGCTCGCACGGAGAGTGATAGCGCAGCCCCGCACAGGATCCTGACCGCCCCACTCGCGAGTCATACAGGTTGAACCGACTGACGATCGATCCTGCCTGTCGACGAGCACCGAAAAGACGCACTCCCCAGTCTCCTGCCCGGCCACGATCGCGGCGAGCACGAAACCCGGCCGCCACCAGCCGGAACTAGCCTGTAGGGATGGGTTTCGATCTCCCGTCGCAGCCGCCTCGCCGACACGAACTTGGTCTCTACCTGCCGCGGTCAGCCTCGCTCGAAGCGGCCCCCGACGAGGTGCCGCACGTGGGTACTTATCTGACCTACAGCGAGCTGACGGGCAATGGGCCGATGTCCGAGCTCGAGATCATTGATCAGCTCAAGAAGATGTCCGCCGCCGATTGCCTTCTGGCACTCGCCGATATCGGCGTGCGCTTGTTCGCCGGCGAGAACCGGGGCCTTCACGGCGGACTCCAGGGCCAGTTGATCGATCACATCGTCGGAGACGGTGCGCTCGGCCGCACGCTGCATGAGACGCTCGACGATCCGCGGTGGTCGTCGATCTGGTTTGAGCAGCAACTAGTCCATATGGCCCGCCTGGTCGTGCTACATGCAGATCCTCGACCGCCCGACGAATTCGACCAGCGCAGGCTTTATCCCGAGTGGGTCACGTGCGTGATTGCCGTTGCCGATTTACTCGACGCGGACCTCCAGGTCGAAGACCACGACGCGCGGCTGGCGTGGGAAATCCGCCAGTGCGAGTTGAACCACCACGCAGAGATGCTTGCTACGACTGCGATCCACTATGAGCTGTACTCGGTGCTCTGGCCGCAGCTACGACCGGAGGGCTGGGCAGAGGTGGAGCGGGCATTTCAGGCGGTGACCGGCATATCGATCGCCGACTACTTCATGGTCGGCAGCACTGTTATGGCGCGGCTTGTCAACTTCGCAAACTCGGGGAACGGTGCGCCGATGATCGCGCCCGACACCTACTTCGCGTCGTCCCGGCTCGACCCGTCCGTGGTGGAGTCTTTCTTTGCCTTCACGGCCCGTGATGTCGACGGCCTGCGCGGGGAGCTGCTGGCCGAGGAGAAAAACTACGGCCCGACGACCTACGGATCGTTGACGTTCGAGCGCTTTCCGTTGGTTGAGGCGCAGCCGCGGATCTTTATTCCAACCTCCGCGGCGGGCCTCCACCGTCGAATCACGCAGGGTGTCTTTCACGTGCTCGCCGAGGCTGCGGAATCGGAGGGCCGCGACCGGCGTCACTACGTCTCGGCGTTCGGAGAGGTCTTCCAGTCGATGGTTGAGGACGCGGTTCGCCGCGGCGAAGCGGCGAGGTCGGGAGACGCCGCTCCTATCACCGCTGATGTCCCCTACGGCGGACGCAGCAATCGTCGCCGGTCTTCGGATGTGATCGTTGCCTACGAACGCAATCCGGTTTTCATCGAGGTCGTCTCGGGTCCACTGCAGGCCGCGACCACCACCCGGGGCGACATCGAGACCTTCACGAGCGACCTCCGGCGCCTGATCATCCAGAAAGCTCAGCAGCTCAACCGCTGCATTGACGACTTCTTCGCAGGTGCGTTGACGGTCGACAGTGCGGATCCAGCCACTGTCGACCGAATCTGGCCTGTGATCGTCACGTCGCACCCGTTTCCGCACGCCGACACGGTCATAGACAAGGTAAGGGCCGCTGTTCGGGCCGAGAACTACCTTTGCCAAGACAAGGTCGGCGCCTTAGCGATCGTGTCAGCCGAGGATCTCTTCTTCTGCGAAGGCCAGATGGAGCGAGGACGCACGCTGCTGAGCCTGCTTCGCAGCTGGAAATCGGGCGCAGGTGCGAACCGGCCCTTCAAGAACGAACTCATCGCACTCGGAGGCGGACACGCCCCGGGCAGCAGCTACTTCGAGCGCCGATTCGCAGAAGCCAGTGCCGAATACATGAACAAGGTCATCGGCGGAGCAGTCACAGCCGGCCAGGTGCTCGGACACGATCAGTGCACCGGCAACTCGGAGCCCGAGTCCCCGCTCGGTGCGTGACAGCGGCGACCGCCACGGACGGCGCCGATGATCGCGGCCGACCGGACCATGAACGCGCACGGTTCTACCACGTCGGCGCCGCAAAATGCGCATTCTCGAGAGGGATCATCCCGACAGGGCGCGAGTGGGCGACTCGCCATGGTGACAGAGGAGTGGGCCGACCGTGGCTCGGCGCCGCAATCTGCCCGCCGGCTGACTCCGGCGGCCAGGTAACACTAGGGCCGTTCGACGCGGATGCGCCGTGTGACAGAGCTGCTCGGGATCGGCTTGGCGCTGAAACGCATGTTCGTGATGATCTTCACCGTGTTCAGCCAGGTACGGTCTACGACGCGGTCAAGCTCTTTCGCCACAGTCGCCCGGCGGATCGACAGTGTTGCTTGCGCCGGGCCGTTGAGGGGGTTCAGGGCGCGGGAGATGGGGGTGAGCGTGCCGGTGGAGATGGGCGGCTCGGCGCCGGGCCGATGCATCCACTGCTTGTCGGCTTGGGCGATCACCAACGAGTTCGTGTCTGCGGCGAACGAGCTCGGCGCCGGTCGGGGCGTTGCCAGGTCATCGGCGTCCTCCCAGGTCATTAGCAGTAGTAGGTCGGGGGCGAGTGGGACACGAATCTCCAGCGCGTTGAGGGGGCCGAGCGTGGGCTGGGTCGGACGCGCACCGATCCGTTCGACGCCGAGCGGCCAGACGACGACCGGCTGATCGCAGTAGGCGACGATCGGCGCCGGAAATCTGAGCACCTGCCAGCGCATGCCGCCGAGAACCCATGACAGCTTCTGCGAGCGCGTGAGCATGTCCAGGAACCTGGCGTCCCAGAGGGCGCCGATCGCCCTGTCGTGGAGGACGCCGAGCTCGCCGCCGGCCCCGGCTAGCGCTTCGGGCCGCACGGTCTCGAGGGTCACCTTCTCCCGGACGGTCTGCTCGGAGATCGCGCGCGTCAGCCGGAAGAACATCGGGCCGCGGACCATCTGGACCCCGAAGAACTGCGCCAAGGTCGCCTTCATGCGGTCGGTGATCGGATTGCCGGTTGTGATCTGCTCAAGGACGGGCCGGTAGTCGCACTCCAAGCTCGACAGGGACGCCTCGACGTCGTCGATCTCGGTGCCGTCCGGACGGAGCCGGCGGTAGGCCTTCGACCGCGTGCCGGCATCCTCGACCTTCACCCGCACACAGTCGGAGCGGCCTGGCACATGAACCATCACGCTGCCGCTGGTGGCGAAGAAGCGCTGATAGGTGGCGGGGATGATGTGCCCCTGCTTGACGGTCGGGTAGGTCGCGTGGTTCATCACGCGCCTAGGAAGGTTCGAACCCACGCAGTGAGCTTGCCGGCGCGTCAGCATCCGTGCTCGCTGCTTACGGTTCATTAGGCGAGCATAGGCTCGATGGCGGTCATGATCTGCCCTGCTGCATGCGGGCGTTCGCACGGAGCGTTCGCGGGCGCGCGAGTCGGTAGACGCGACGCGAGCGAGTAGCGGATCGGTTGTCATGCCCGAGCCCTGCAGAAGGCGTTGGGCGTTTTCTACAGCACTCCGCGACATCGGCAAGACAGCGCTATCGACGCCACCGTGGGAACTGCAGGCGATCGGGCTTCAGCAGGTCGCCGCCTCGATGGATCGACCATTCGGCAGCGGAAAGTCGGCCAGGCCCAGCGGCACCGTGTGGCGCGCCACGCTGAGCGGTCTGGCACCCGAGTCTCATCAAGGTTCGTTGATATGAGGCTCGGGAGCTGCTACGTTCCCCAACGATGTCAAAGAAATGAATGTTGATATGACCTCGTCTCTGTCTGGTCTTCCTGTTGGTCCCGCCGCCTCGGACTGCTGTGCACCGTCGGCCGGCTTGGACCCAGGTCTTGACGCGGACCGCATCGCCGTCGCCGCCAAGGCGCTCGCTGAGCCGTTGCGGGTGCGGATCCTGGACGTGCTGCGGCGCAGCGACACTCAGGTCTGCCAGTGCGAGCTGCTCCCGCTGTTCGACATCAATCAGTCGTTGCTGTCGCACCACATGCGAAAGCTGGTCGAGGCCGGTTTGGTCGAGGTCGAGCGTCGTCATAAGTGGGCCTACTACTCCGTTTCCCCGACCGCTTTCCAGGAGCTGACCGCATGGCTGAGTTGACCACCGCAGATCTGACGACAACTTCGAGTTGCTGTTCAACCGAGGCGCAGGCGACGTGCTGCGAGCCGTCTGAGAAGGCGGACTGCTGCGGGGCCGAAGCGACCGCCGCGGGCGCCTGCGGCTGCTCGGCCGGCCAGGCGACCGACACCGCCGATGCCTCCGCGGACCCGGACATCCGCGAGACGGTCCGTGCGAAGTACGCGGCAGCCGCGCGGGCGGTCGCCGAACCAGGATCCGGCTCGTGCTGTGGACCTATCTCACTGACGGATGCCGACCAGACCGAGGTGTTCGGGGGGTCGCTGTATGAGGGTGCGGACACGGAGGGCGCGACGGCGACGGCGGTCGCCGCGTCGCTGGGCTGCGGTGTGCCGACCGCCGTGGCTGACCTGCACGAGGGCGAGACGGTCCTTGATCTCGGCTCGGGCGCGGGTGCCGATGTGCTGATCAGCGCCCGGCGCGTCGGAGCTACGGGCCGCGCGATCGGGCTGGACATGACCGATGAGATGCTCGAGCTCGCGCGTGCCAACGCGGCCGAGGCGGGCGTTGAGAACGTCGAGTTCGTCAAGGGCTACATCGAGGACATCCCGCTCGCCGACGGCTCCGTTGACGTGATCGTGTCCAACTGCGTGCTGAACCTGTCGGGCGATAAGCCCCGGGTGTTGGCCGAGGCCGCCCGGGTCCTGAAGCCCGGTGGCCGGTTCGCGGTCTCCGACGTGATCGCCGGCACGGACATGGACGAGGCGACGCGCGCTGACATGGCGGCGTACACAGGCTGCATCGCCGGTGCGTTGACCGAACAGGAGTTTCGTGAGGGGCTGGCGGCGGCCGGGCTGGTCGACGTCGAGATCCGGGAGACTCACCGTGTCCACGAGCACGCGGTCTCGGCGATCATCCGCGCTCGCAAGCCCAGCGCCGACACGCCGGCGATGGGGGACCACGTTGGGTCCATGGCGTCCGCCGGGACGCGGCAGTTCGTGTTGTATGAGCCGGCGATGTGCTGCCAGACCGGTGTCTGCGGCCCCTCGGTGGACCAGCAGCTGATCGATGTGCGCGAGCATCTGCGCTGGGCCGAAGGCCAGGGCGCGACGGTCACCCGGCACAACCTGTCGTCTGACCCCGACGCGTTTGTCGCGAACTCGAAGGTCACAGGGTTGATGGCTGCGTTCGGTGATGCAGCGCTGCCGGCGCTGGTGGTCGACGGCGAGATCGCCGTGCACGGCCGGTATCCGTCTCGTGACGAACTGGCCGGACTGCTGGACACCCAGGTGCCTGCGCCGCTGCAGCTGTCGGTCAGCGCCGATAGCTGCGGGTGTGAGCCGGGCGGCTGTTGCTGATGGCGTTCGGTGACCTCACCGCGATCTCGCCTGTGCGCTGGGCGGACTGGGACACCCGGTATCTGTTCTTCACCGGCAAGGGCGGAGTCGGCAAGACGACCACGGCCAGCGCGGTCGCCGTCGCGCTGGCCGACGCCGGCCGGCGCACGCTGGTGATCTCGACCGATCCGGCGTCCAATCTCGACGACGTGTTCGGGATCACCGCCGGCCCAGACCCGACGGCAGTGCCCGACGTGCCCAGCCTGTTTGTCAGCAACCTCGATCCTGAGGCCGCGGCCGAGGCGTTCAAGGAACGCGCGGTCGGGCCCTACCGCGGCGTCCTGCCCGAATCGGCGATCCGCAGCATGGAGGAGCAGCTCTCGGGCGCCTGCACCGTCGAGATCGCCGCGTTCAACGAATTCACCGCCGTGCTCGCCGCGCCGGCCGGCACGAGCGAGTTTGACCATGTCGTGTTCGACACCGCGCCGACCGGTCACACCCTGCGGCTGCTGACGCTGCCGAGCGCCTGGAGCGGATACGTGGAGGAGCACCCATCCGGGGCGAGCTGCCTAGGACCGCTGGCGGGCCTTGACCAGCAGCGCGAGCAATACGCCGCGGCCGTCGCAACGCTGGCCGACGCGGACCTAACGACGCTCGTACTCGTTGCGCGCGCTGAGACCGGCGCGCTGCGCGAGGCCGCGCGCGCCAGCGGCGAGCTGGCCGCCCTCGGCGTCGCCAACCAGCGGCTGATCGTCAACGGCCTGTTGAGCGATCCCGGAGCCGACGTGATGGCCGGAGCGTTCGCCGACCGCCAGGCCGCCGCGCTCGCGGAAGCGCCATCTCAGTTGGCGGCCCTGCCCGTCGCCGCGGTCAGCCTCGTCGCGGGCGACGTCATCGGCGTCGCCGCGCTGCGGCGGCTCGTCGACGCTGCCGCGACGGCGACGGCTCCGGCGACGAGCACCGACGAGCCTCTGGCGGATCTTCCGGGTCTCAGTGAGCTGGTCGACGAGCTCGACGCCGCCGGCAACGGGGTCGTGATGACGATGGGCAAGGGCGGGGTCGGCAAGACGACGCTGGCGGCCGCCATCGCCCTGGCGCTGGTCGAGCGCGGCCACCAGGTGACGCTCTCCACGACCGATCCCGCCGCGCATCTCACCGACGCGCTCGCGGACGCGGCCCCCGAGGACCTCGTCGTGGAGCGGATCGATCCGGCGGTCGAGACCGCACGCTACTCCGACGAGGTGCTGGCGGCGGCGACCGGACTCGACGACGAGGGACGATCGTTGCTGGAGGAGGATCTGCGATCGCCCTGCATCGAGGAGATCGCGGTGTTCCGAGCGTTCGCACGGACCGTTGACGCGGCGCGCGACCGCGTCGTGGTGCTCGATACGGCCCCGACGGGCCACACGTTGCTGCTGCTCGATGCCGCCCAGAGTTATCAGCGCGAGGTGCAGCGCACCAACGCCGACGTCCCCGGCGAGGTGTCTGAGCTGCTGGCTCGGCTGCGCGATCCCGAGTTCGCGCGGATGCTGATCGTGACGCTCGCGGAGTCCACCCCGGTGCACGAGGCCGACCGTCTCCAGGCCGATCTGCGCCGCGCCGGGATCGAGCCGTTCGGGTGGGTCGTCAACGCGTCGCTGGCGGCCGCCCCGACCAATCACCCGGTTCTACGGGCGCGTGCCGACAGCGAACGGACGCACATCGCCCGCGTCGAGGAACTCTCAAGCCAGGGCACGTGGCTGGTGGGCTGGCAGCCGGAACCGCCGATCGGCGCCGCCGCCCTGCGCCAGCTCGCCGGCGATAGAGACCGTCCAGCCACAGCCGGAGCTCGCTGATGGCCACGGTGCTGTTTGTCTGCCTGCACAATGCCGGGCGCTCGCAAATGAGCGCAGCATTGTTTGAGCAAGCGGCACAGGGCCGCCATCACGCGATCTCGGCAGGCAGCGAGGCCGACCCCGCCGGGCACGTGCACCCACCAGTCGTGGAGGTCATGCGCGAGCTCGGCATCGACCTCGCCGACCGGCGTCCGCAGCGCCTCTCAACCGAGCTGGCGCAGCAGGCCGACGTGGTCGTGACGATGGGCTGCGGTGACGCCTGCCCGTTCATCCCGGGCAAGCGCTACATCGACTGGGAGCTCCCCGACCCCAAAGGCCGCCCGCTCGACGAGGTCCGCGCCACCCGCGACGACATCGCCGGCCGGGTGCAGCAGTTGGTTGACGAGCTCGACCACGCCCGCGTCGCCTAACCCAGCGGCTCCCCGACCGCAGGAGCCGGCTCTGCGACCGGCTCGGCGGGCGAGACCAATGATCCCGAGCTTCGCCGCGGCCGCAGCGCGGAGGTGCTCATGATCGCGGCGGCAACGAGCAGTCCCGCGGCGGTCAGCAGCACGACGGGAACGTAGGAGTTGGTCGCGGCGAACAACACGCCGGCAACAACCGGTCCGGCGGCGCCGCCGACGGCGAACACGGCCGCCTGGGCGCCCATCAGCAGGCTGAGGTTGGCGTCGCCGACGAGATCGTTGGTGTAGATGCCTTGCAGCGTGTACATCGCTCCGATCGACGCGCCGGCGAGGATGCTGTAGACGATCGCCGGCACGACATGGCCGCTGGCGAGTAGCAGCAGCACGCCGACAGCGCCGACGGCCAGCGAAACCACGATCGTCTGGCGGGCGCCGAGGCGTCGCAACACCGGGGACAGGGGTACGCGACCACCGAGCTGCGCGAACCCGCGCAATCCACCGATCGAGGCGGCGGCACCGATCGGCAGGCCGGCGGCGATCATCACCGGCACCTGGTAGACGAGGATGACGTCGACGGCGGCGCCACTGATCAGCGACGCCAGGACCCAGCGCCGGAAGCCAGGCACCCGCCACGCACCGCGCAGCGCGCCGGCGGCCCCGTCGGCGTGCTGCGATGCGTGAGCGGGTCGCGCGCCGGTCCGCTCGGCAACCGCCATGGGCAGAAACACCGCGGCGGCGATCGCGGCGAGCACGCGGATGGTGTCGCGCCATCCGATTGCGGTGACCAGTGCCGCGGTCAGCGGCAGGAAGATCGGACTGGCGAACGCGCCGAGGATCGTCAGCCACACCACGGCGCGGTCGGGTGCGCCGCCCGACGCGCGGATCGCCGCGGGCTGGGTGACGTGGTAGAAGCCCAGGGCGGCGATCACGCCACACCCGACGGCGTACAGGACACCGAAGCCGAGCAACCCGTGCTGGTAGGAGGAGGCGGCGACCGCGCCGGCGCCCACGGTTCCGGCCAGCAGAAACGCCGGCCGGGTCCCGACCCGGTCGACGAGCCGCCCGCCGGCCAAGCCGCCGGCACCGCCGATGACGAGCACGCCGCTGAAGATCGCACCCAGCGCCGGCGAGGACCAGCCGGTGTGGGTGCGGATCGGATCGATCAGGACGCCGTAGGAGTAGTAGGCGACACCGTAGGCGGCGATCGTCACCAGCCCGAGACCGCTGACGGCAACACGCCACCCGCGACCGGTTTGGCCCGCGCGGGTCGTCACGTCTGGCTCAGGTGGCGGTGGCTCGCCGCGTCACGGCGGTCGGGACCGCCGCCGCCGGGGTCAGGTCAGCCACGCCGACAGCTCGGTCAGCGCGTCGGGGATCACGTAGTAGTAGGCCCACAGTCCCTGGCGCTCGGAGCCGACGATCCCGGCGGCACGGAGCACCTTGAGGTGGTGCGACACCGTCGGCTGGGAGAGATCGAACAGCGGCACCAGTTCGCAGACGCACACCTTCCCGGCGTGCTTGCGCAGTACGTCGACGAGCTGCAGACGCACCGGGTCGCCCAACGCCTTGGCGACTTCAGCCATACGGCGCGCGTGGGCACGGTCGACGTCGGGGTACACGACCGGTTCGCAGCACGGCTCGCCGTTGGCGCGCTTGGTCTTCGGAGTCAGTTCCAGATCGACAGGCATCTATCTACAAATACCAATTGAACTGACGTATGTCAATGTATAGACTGCGGCGAGTTGCCCTGGATGCCACCCATGGACATCGAGATCAGCCCCCTCCTACGTCGTTGCCTCGACCTCTCGATCGAGGAGCTCGCCGCCGACTTCCGTGGCGTGTTCTCCCGTGAGACGGTCGCTCGCTATCTCGAGGACTCCGTCGCGCAGATCGGCGAGCGGCCCACGGTCGGACCGAACTTCCTGCCGGTGATCATCGAACGGTTAGCCCGCGAACGGTTGTGGGCGATCGCCCACGCCCACGGACGATTGGACAAGGCGCTCCCCGAGGTGCTGTTCGTCTGCGAGCACAACGCCGGCCGCAGCCAGATCGCCGCCGCGCTGACCCACCATCTCTCCAACGGCTGGGTCGGGGTCCGCTCGGCGGGCACCCACCCCGACGAGCAGATCGATCCCGTGGTTGTGCGGGCGATGAGCGAGCTCGGGGTTGACGTCGCGCTGGAGTTCCCCAAGCCGCTGACCGACGAGGTGGTTCGCGCCGCCGACGTCGTCGTCACCCTCGGCTGTGGCGATGCCTGCCCGGTGTATCCCGGCACGCGTTACGCGGACTGGCCAGTCCCCGACCCTGCCGGGCAGCCGCTCGCGGTCGTGCGGGAGATCCGCTACTCGATCTATCACCACGTGTGGGACCTGCTGGAGACGCTGGTGCCCACCGGAGACCTTCTCGTCCTGCATCGACCGATCGGGGGTCAGTCGTGAACCGTGTCGCCGTCGTCACCGACATCCACGGCAACCTGCCCGCTCTGGAGGCGAGTCTGGCCGCGATCGACGCGATCGGGGTCGACGCGGTCTACTGCGGCGGGGATCTCGTCGGCTACGGCCCGCATCCCAACGAGGTCTGCCGGCTCATCCAGGAGCGCGAGATCCCGACGATCTACGGTAACTACGACTACGCCATCGGCCGCGACCTAGATGACTGCGGGTGCGCCTATGTGACCCCGCACGACCGCGAGCTCGGCCAGCAGTCGGTCGCCTGGACGCTCGCTCATACCGACCAGGCAGCCAAGGACTTCATGCGCGGACTGCCGTTCGAGCTGCGGTTCGAGCTCGGCGACCGCCGGATCCGGCTGGTGCACGGCTCCCCGCGCAAGGTCAACGAGTACCTGTTCGAGGACAAGCCTGCGCGGCTGTACGAGCGCCTGGCGGCATCGGCTGACTGTGACGTGCTCGTGTTCGGGCACACCCATAAGCCCTGGGTGCACGTGTACGGGGGCGTGCTGTTTGTCAACTGCGGGTCGGTCGGCAAGCCCAAGGACGGCGACCCGCGCTGCGCCTTCGCGATCCTGGAGCTCGATCCCGCCGGCGAGCTGCAGGTTGCGATCGAGCGCGTTCCGTATGACGCCGATGCCGTCGCTCGCGAGGTCGCGGCCGCGGGACTGCCCAGCGAATACGCGGCCAAGCTCGTCGCGGCCGCGTAAAGGAAAGGCGACTCGTCATGAAGTACGTGCTGTTCGTCTGCACCCACAACGCCGGCCGCTCCCAGATGGCACAGGCGTTCTTCGAGCGCGATTGCACCCATGATTGCCGAAGCGAGTCAGCAGGCTCTGATCCTGCTCGCCAGTTGTGGCCCGAAGTGGTAGAGGTGATGCGCGAGGTCGGGATCGACATCTCCGGTCGCAAGCCCAAGCGGCTGAGCGTGGAGATGCAGTTGCACGCCGACTGGGCGGTGACGATGGGCTGCGGGGACGTCTGCCCCTACGTGCCGACACGCGTCGATGATTGGGATATCCCCGATCCCGCAGGGAGAGCCATCGCCGAGGTCCGCGAGATCCGCGACCTGATCGAAGAACGCGTCCAGGATCTCGTGCACAACCGGATCCAGGACATCGAATCCGACACGACCTCCCACCAGTGGCGGCTGGCCCGGCTGCTCCCGGGCCTGATCGAGGAGTTCGGCGCGATCCGCTCACCGGAGGTCATCCGCGGCTGCGCGGACCGGATCCTCGACGGATACGACGACGCCCGCGTCCGCACGCACATCCTCACGCTCGCGACCAAGCAGGCTCGCGACTGCCTACGTCACGAGCGATGCGAACTGCTGGAGGTCTCCCCCGAATGACCGTCGCGCGGGCCTGGTCGACGACGGCCGTCGGACATGCGCGTGAGG
>Ga0302325_10022323_pt1 | contig 13241 bp, 13 predicted proteins | sample Palsa_T0_2_FD_201948 | JGI IMG/M metagenome (GOLD analysis project Ga0302325, IMG submission 201948) | Peat permafrost microbial communities from Stordalen Mire near Abisko, Sweden - Palsa_T0_2 | ecosystem: Environmental > Terrestrial > Soil > Palsa > Peat permafrost | place: Sweden: Abisko... | reverse complement strand
TACAGCAGCAACAGCTACAACAACAGCAGCAGCAACAGCTACAGCTACAGCAACAACTACAGCAGCAACAGCAACAGCAACATCCAAATCCACAGCATCAGCATCAACATCAATCCCTTCCGCATGATCATCGTCTTCCAATAGCGCCAAGGCTCGAGGTCCTCCCACCACCAATGATCTCAGTAGAATCGGAGGGATCAACAATGGACGTAGATCCACCAAAGGTCTTAACGGATTGGTCTGGACTGGTAGGCGACCTCTTTGATAAAGCAGCAGGTATTCGTGATAAGGCTTCTTCAGAGGAACTATCCCCATCAAAATCTCCAGCACCGCCCTCAACTGCACTCTGGCCTTCAAAATTTTGGAACGCAATCACAACCACTATCTGGGGACATCAGCTATCCAAGTCAGAATATGTCTATACCTTTGGAACACCGTATTTTGTTAGCGATGACTCTGGCTGACGATAGAAATGCTACTATTGGAGTCGTGGTGGAAAGATGTAGGTCGATTGTGGATGTTTTTTGGTCTTCCAAAGAAACGAAACCAGCAGATTGTCAACAATTCATTGAACATGCGGAAATGAAAAAGAAAGTGTCCTTGAAGACGCTGGCAAAAGTTCTAAGTACCAGCACCGTCTGTGTCTTGCTTATTTAGGCCGACTATCCGCATTAAAGGCCAGAAAGACCGCAGCAGAGTCAATCCAGGTGGTAGAAGAAATTGTGAATACGGAAACTGCTGTGGAGAAAGAGCTTCCCAGTCCACGGAAACGTCGATATGAAGAGATTGATAGCACTCAACTTGTGCCTGTCAAGTCTGAACGGTCAATGTCAAGCGCGTCCAGTCGATCCGGCACGACGAACAGTTCATATGCCGGAAACGTAAAAATGGAAGAGGAGCCAACCAACACAGTCGACGAGGAGACGTCTAATGCAGCATCGATATTAAATGGCGTATCTATGGATCGTCGGACGGTATTTTCCAAGAAAGGCCCATCTCACGGCAGATTCATATGCTCCCAACTTCCATGACTCCTTACTCCAACACTCCCTTCTGGCAACAGGTACCATCCCAGACGGCCACTCATCTCATGTCCAGGGGGATATCCGTAAAAGCCAAGCCTATCAAAACAACGGTCCTTGGCTCCACAACCATAATTATGCAAGCCAAGAGACATTTCGATAATTTCTACGAGCAATAATAATAGGGGGCGCACATCTTGGAATTGGTTAATGTTCGCAATTCGCAATTGGACGTTAGGTGTACTGGTGCGGAAATATTCGGAAGGGGAGTTCTTGTGGAGTCTGGTTTAGTCCGATCTTGGTTTCGTTGGCGTTTTCAGTGATCAAAAAGCAATTTTACATGATTATCTTGCTACATTATGCTCTCCTTGTCTTTCAGCCCCTGATTGAAAATTGGCGAAAACGCAATTAAGAGGAGCGAAATTAGGGGGTCAAAGCGGAGGCTGTGCAGTATAAAAATGTAGGATTAAAGTTCCGGCGCATGCAACTACTTCTCGGGGACTGCGTCTCGTGACTAAATCGTGCGCCTCTCGGAAGCCGGCGGATATTTTTTTAAGTTCCTTTGCGCCGGGACAAAAAGGCCCATGATTTGCGCTGTGGGACATGGAGGCACATGCACCCCTTTCCTCAGGCAAGCCACTGCAGCCTGCAGCAACAAGCACATTTCGCAATTATGTGACAGGCATGACATTAATTAATTGCCTCGACCCCCTTTGGTAGTCATATCAACCTTTATAACGCAAATCATGTCGTTTGTAGCTATTCGAAATCCGCATGCTGGAAAGACTTGCGAGCAGTTGATATTCACAAGAATGAGGTGGTTGCTAATGTAGGAATTTAGATCTAGTCTCGAAATAGATCCCTAATATCTCCAATCTAGACAGAGAATCAATTGGATTCTCTGGTCTCGTCCTTGTCGGAACGAATTCTACATACACAAGAAAACCATAAAAGAAAATACAGTAAGAAATGAAGGAGAATCTCAAGATCACTCTCTCAAGTAAAAGAACTCCACTCTAGCTTTTATCCCCAACCAACGTCTATATTTCCGCTCCTTACCAAGACGCCTCCCTTATGGTACACCCTTGAAATCCCCCCCACGTCCGACGCTCCCATATATAGCGGAACATCTTCAAAAATATAGACCCGAAAAGAAAACAAACTTGAAAGGAATGACTGACGCGCAATACCCTTTGCGGGCTGCGCGGTGAAATCGCTATGATACAAAAGGATCGACAGTGTGCGCTGAGGCACGGGTGTTGCGCTGTACAATGAAACGGTATGTAAAGGAGTGTAGCTGGCTTGGATGCCTCGCAAAAATACTGATATACAGGAATGGACTGGATATGTACAAAGGTTGTTGTGGTGACTATAGCTGAGGAGGTGGCGCCGAAATGGGAGTGCTCGGAGGGTTTGGCGTTGCTTGGAGGGTGATCACAGGTGTTGCTGATGGTTCTCCACTGGCGCTGATGCTTCCGTGAGATGACACCCCATCAGAACCCCGTCGCTTTTTCCTAGCCACCTCGATTTTTATTCGCTCCTCCCAATCTCGTCGAACAGCTTGTCTTTTCGCTCGAAGTTCTCCGAGCTCCGTTTCCGTGCTCCATCCGCTGGTCGCCATTCTTTGCTCTGTGGCTGCAAAGGCATCGTCTTCGATTTCCATCTGTTGCAGGAGCTCTTCGACTTTATTCTCCTCGGACATCTGAAGGCTTGTTGAAGGAAACGGTCGATGGGACAATTGTGGAGAATGTTGTGGTGTAGTGATACCTCGGAGAGATGCGATGTTGAGCACTGGGGCAGCGGGTGGTGGCATCGAAGGAGAAAGAACATCGGAAGGACGGTGTTGTGGGGAGATGAACGGCGGTGAAGAGAGTTGTGATAGCGATGTCAGGGATTGATTGGATAATGATGTGATGCTATTGTTTCGGACTGGCGGCGACACGACTGGAGAGGAATATATTTGTCCTTGACTTGCCGAAGTCAGATTGTGCACAGATGCGGCAGGTGATTGAGGAAACGCAAAGGAAAGAGGCGAGTCCAATGGCGGTATGTATGGCAAAGCCGACGATGCAGTTGGCAAAAAGGGTGGGGTAGGCAATTGCTCTCGAGACATCATCGTTCCTCGCGTTGTGGGTCGTCTTGCCTCTTCATCCTCTTCGTCATCAGAATATCGATCGGGGTCATAATCGAAGGCTGTATTTGGTGGAACCAAAGTAGAACTCCGTGATCTTTGATTCGGTGATGATATAGTTGAGGATGTCATAGGGGGAAGAGGTGGCGGAGACGAGATCTGAAGTTTCGGAAGCGATGGAGTCGATGCCCACCGTTTCAAGCGAAGTGAGCGGGGCAGAACTTTGTTGAGCACAGCGGTGCCCTTCCGCCCCAGCAGTCCTCGAGAGGAACGGCCGCTCTCATTAACTTGATCGTCGGCTTTCACGGGATAGGCCGAGAATCTTGCCAGAGAGGGGGCCGAGCTAAACGCATCACTGTCCAATAAAAGGGACGGCGAGCGTGGTCGATCAAAACTTGGAAAGGACCGAGAGGTTACGCCATAAAAAGACTCCTGATCGTCCGCATCTATACAAATTAGCAAAGCAACACGATCAAGAGATACAATCGGTTCCTGGACTCGATGGAGGAGACATGTAATCTCCAAAATCGACGGTGTTGTCTCCGGACTCCGACGGTTGATAGAATGGGAGAAATGAAGTCGTCTGGAACCCCTGAACCCCTTTGCATTCTGGACAATCTTCCAAAAGACAGACTTCATTCCCGTAATCCTCCGATTGACTCCCACTCTCCTGGTTCTCCTGCATCATCCCACTCTCGGCCATATGCTCAGAAGTAGCGAAATCAACACCCAAGCCAAACTCCATTCCCGCGTTTACGAGCGCTTCCTCACGAGGCGATGGAGACGGCGGAGGCGAGGCCTCGTCCCGAAGTTGAGGATTGAAGCGGAAAGAGGCTGACGGGGCGTATTCAAAAGGTGTTTGAAGCTGGTTCACGCTTCCAGGAGGGGTGTTGTTGTAAATATCGTGGGATGGTTGGATTTGCCGAGACTGGGATGGAACTGCAAAGTTGGGGGGCAGAGGCAGTTGTAAACCCGATGCGGCGGCAATGGCTCCCAATTGTGGAAATTCTCGCGAAGATGCCGATGTGCTGGCAGAGTGTCGTGTCGAGTTCATAGATGTGTCATCTGCGGTGATGACCTCCTCTTCTTCCGCCTCAATCAGCTCTGGGAGGTCCGGAAGCCCCCGACGATAGAGTAGCCTTGCGGGTCGTGGAGGTGTCGCTGCTGGGGATGGGACATGTGCGTTGTTTAGTTGTTGACTTTGCATGACAAGAGTCGATAACCTTTCGCTGCGCTGGGTTGAAAACAAAAAACAGAAGCTCGATTTTCGGAAATCGACGCCAGCGCTAGAGAAACAGAAAGTTGAGGGTGATGTATTTCTGGCTTGCCGAAGTGTAAATTTATGCGGATCTGAGGCGCAAGCGAGCAGTCCAAGCGTTCGTCGGGGAAGGTGTTTCCAGAAGATCTAGTTTGACGAAAACAAAGCGATGAAATAAGGATGGAAGACTGCCTTTGCCGAGTACTCTGGATTTTGGAACGAGCCTCAAAGTTTCAAGCAAAGTCGCTGGGATCCTGGCCGAATTGGGCGGGCAAGGCTCGCTGGGGAGCAGAGATGTTGACGAGGCAAAGAGTGAGAAGCGGCAAGGGCGCCGAGTGCCGCAAATAAGGCTGTGGGAAGCGAAGACGAGGGCAGCGGGACGGAGATGAAGAGGAAGGAAGGAAGGCAATGGACGGAGGACGACAAGACTGCCGAGTGAGTGCGCGGACCAATTTCCAAAACAAAAATTATAGTTTTTTCAGCAGCGAACGAAGCCCGCGCACCAAAGCTGTCACCGCGGTGAGCCACCACCACCACTCAAAATTCTGTAAATAAATGTACCGACTTTAGCATATTACATACATACAACGAATATTTATTGCCCGTTAGCATGTTACAGCCTGCCGACGCAGCGGCGTCTACCATTCGTGCCCACGAGATCTGCCTGTCGATCCTGTGCGCTGATTCGTCGGAGGTGTCATTCGTGGCTTGCCATTTGGTGCCTCACCGCAGTTAATTTGCATGCGCAGTTCCACCATGCTTTAATTTCAACGGATTTCCTTGCGCTCGGACTCTCGTTGCCTGTGAGGCTGTGACTGCTGTTCCCAGCATCCAATCCTGTCGCTTTCCGTCCATCGGTTTGCATTACAATCGCCTCGCTAAAATCAAGAAACATAAAGTTGTGTGTGCAAATTTTAATCTCTCGCGTGGCAGTGACAACGGCGGCGGGCCCCAACAGTACCCATTCTGCAGCTCTCACTTCGACAAAACTAGTATTTTCTCATTTTGTGCGGGTCGAGGGATCTGCACACTAAATAGGATCTGATCTTGACAAGCTCCTCCTTCGTCGGCGGCTAAGTGGGACCGTACCGTCATCTGTTGTATCTAATCACCGATTGCGCCAACCCGGGATAACCGCCATTTCTTTCTCGTCGCCGGACCGACGCTCGCTTACGAGGCCAGTCACATATTTAACTAGATCGAATGGCGATCGTTGCCCGCGAGACGGCGGTGTGCTGACGTAAAGATGAAGATGGCGACACCAATCGATCCAGAGAGGATGTGGAGTTTCCTTTGGGTGGGAGACACACAGCAAATTCGTTCCGATCGGAAGAAACCCGGTCGAGGATTTCTCCAGGGCCGCTGACGCCATTATGCATTGGGGTGCACAATGTCTAGACGATTGATTGATTGATCATCATCAGATGCAGGGCAGCGGAGAATTGACACTTGAAGATCCCCCTCAGCACGCTGTTGACACGCTCCATCGCACCATCCATCGGGAAAAAGGTCTCTCGCACTTCCGAAAGGAACTCGCTCTGATTGGCTGCAAATGCTGCAGGGGTTCACTTGTATGAACGTCGATCCAGTTCATGCCCAAACAGATAGCACACCCGTGGGATCTAATCCCTCATTCACGCACATTCGATTACCTTACAAAGTTTCATAACTCTCTTAAAGGTGCAGCTCCCTCGTTTCATCTCAAGCATTAGCTCTCAAACCAAATATAGTCAATTCAGGGCGACCGTTCCTGTTCACAAATGGTGGCGCTTGGTCCCGCGGATAAGGCCAGCGCCACCTGAAAGGATCGGCTCCGAGTGTCTTGGCGCTCGGCATTGTCCGCCGGCCCTTGAACCCTTCTCCGAGGTTTTCTCTAATGTTAAACAAAACTTGAGCTTCAATTGGCCTGTAGCGCCCTGCGTGAAATGTCAATGCACTCCCTGCATTGGGGCGGTGCTGCTGAATCTGGTAAATGGGTTGTGGACTGGTAGACGCATCGCTACCAGAGTGCTCACCATGCCAATCCTTAAACGCGGAAGACTAAGCCCGAAAAAAAAATTCTGGCAAGCCACCATGGCGCCACAGCCTCGCGACGGGATCCCGGAACATCCAACGAATCGCAATGCGAGAGCCGTGCTTTACGTTGCTTTTGACAGTTGGCTATCGAAACGCCACCATCAGGCCACACCCGCCGTTAAACTGCACAGTAACCCCAGAACCCAACAGAAACAGACTTTTAATCCAAGATATACCCCACTAAAACTTCACAGATTTAAGAGTAGATACACCTGTCCACATGTTTTGGCATTTTTTCTTGGCAATCCGTCGAATGGATATTTCGGCATGCGGTAAGAGCCGTTTCCGAGGCCGTCGGGGTCGTGCGGTTGGAGGACATCTGCCGCCGGCCCCAAAGCCATGATGTCCTCCAGGCGGTTTGCCACCTGCTTGCCGATCATTCTGCCGACGTTGGGATGCATGTGCAGTGATCTCTACAGCGATTTGTACATCTGACACCGAGGAAATCTGTACCCCACGGTGGCTACGTCCACTCTTTTTGGTTTGCTCTTGTAAGCTGTTTGGAGGATCGCCTGCGATGTCCGCTTCTTCAACTAAGCGTTACGGTATGGGATAAGTGTTCACCCGCACAGATGTCATGGAAACAAAAGTTATAGACTCGATGGACAATCAATGATACCAGCGCTGGTAGCACTGGCACTTAGGTGGTAGCTTAATCGATAAAGTATGTGTCACACTGTAACCCTATCAGATCAGTGATTAGATGAACGTCAATAAAGCAGTGTAGAAAGAGAGAGATGAGAGAGGCCAACCCGATTGTATAATTATTAGTGATATCCAATTCAGTATCATATATAAATCTGGGTTCTCGGAAGACGATAAGTCTACCAAACCGCCGCATTACCGCCGAAAAAAAAACATCCCAGCCAACGAGATACGCAACTGTAACCCAAAAATAAATCCCATACGATTCTTATCCATCCGGTATCCAACGCTTCCAATGCCATTATCCAGTCCTTATCCAATCCTTTATCCCAAGCCAAATCCTTTCCAATATCCTAGCCAATCCAATCCTACACTTTTTCGTATCAACGGTACATGTGGTAACCCATGTCATGTTGTTCAGCACCATATCTCATCTGTGCATTGTAAAGTACATACGGCGACTGCATGTCCTCCTATATCAGCGCAAATAAAAATCGGAAAAGGTACATAATATGGCCCACTGGGTTCTTCGAAATCCGCGCTGTGCATCGCCTCGGAGGCGAAGCTAGTATGGGGGGACTCATCCCCATTCAACGCATCCGTGTAATTGAAAGATTCATCAAACGTCAATGTCGCGGGGTTGACGGTGCCAGCTTGAGTGGGGACCTGCGGCATCTCAGGTCCAGGGTAATGAGAACGCGACATGTATTTCGCAGGGTAGTCGGCAGCCATGGGCTGCGACGGCTTGGATTGAACAAGGATCGGGGAATTGACGGGGGACTTTCCGGACGGGGATTGTAGGAGAATGCGCAAATCCCCAAAGTCGCCATGCTCGATCGCGTCGCGAATGGTCGCAAGGATGCGATCCTTTGACCAAAAGGGATATCTCCTTTGGAGTTCCGTGGCATACAACGTTGCATTCTCGAGCAACAACGATACCGGAGCATTGTCCAAACTAGACTCAACTTTGACTTCTCCGCCGACTTCTCTCGCGGAAGGGCTGAATTGGGCAGAAGAAGTCTCCGATGGACTAGGTGATGAAGAGGAGTTATAGTCGGACAATGATCTCGGATTGGTTTGCGCCGGGAGTGTTTTTCCGCAATCCGTCCCGCGTCTGCTACAGTCGCGACACGGCTGTTCAGGTCTACTCTGATCGAACTCGCACTGTTATCAGCCCATGTACTAGACCCGTGTGATAGATACCCTTGTTTTGCGGCGTCGACATTCATCGCATTTAACGCATCCACGGCTTCCGAACCGGTTATTTCCTTTCATAGATCTATGTCAGCTTCGATTTCGCGTCGGAGGTACTTCTTTCCCGTACTGGGAGAGTTGTGCTTTGCTGCACGGGCAAATCGAGGCGCACGTGGCATCTCAGAATTGCGACGAGATGGGTTTTGGAGAGTTGCGAGACCGGAGAATTGGTATTCCGAAGGGTTTGAGATCAGTCAATGGGAATTGCGCAGCGCAAGAACGACGTCCCAGTGCTGGTTCTCTTATCATAAAACGGGTACGGCTGGAGTGCTGGCTGCTGTAGATGGGGGCTGGTGGAGATATGCGACCCTCGACGATGCCAGAAAAGTGACTTCTGCTGGTAACTGGCTATCAGCGCTTGGGCACAGAGGAACGGGATCACCTTGGACCCTTTATATATCGGCAGTACTCCAATTGGGGGAGGAGAGAGAAGTATTAGAACCGCCTGGAGACACGAGGAGGTAAATGTGCTGTGGAACGTGAGGAGGCAAAAGACAGGAAGGAACGGAGGAAGGGGGGCCGGTCTTGTATAGGTGTCGCACCAGTGTTTGTCTGTCACGGATTTTAAGATTCACACACGCACACGGGCCCTCAGCCTCTTCCACAGCAACACAGGCAAAAGTAAGTTGCTTGCTTCCGGCGAATAGTCGACCCGCTCCTGAAATAGCACACTCCACACTCCTCGTCCAGTCATAATATTCCCAAATAAAGTTTGTGATTGTATATAACTGTGGGTGGGTGTGTCGTCGCGATTATGTTATCTGCAGTTGCGAAATAAGATTACGCGGGATCCCCAAGCAGTGCCATGCGGCCGTGATAGCACACACAAATCATTTCGTTCGGGCCACTGTGCCTCCACAGAATAAATAATAAGGTTGATGACTGTTACTTCGCCGTCCTCCTCCTGCATGAATGCATGCACATCCCCACACAACCTCTATAACAATGAGGGTCATTTGATCATCACTGCTAGACGAACCTTTGCCACAGCCCGTCTGTACGCCCGTTGATCGGTTCGCTGCTGCCAATCACCTCCTCCATCCTTTACATTGGCGATTGATGTTTTTCAATCCCCGGGTCGACTGCAACTTAATTGCACGTATTGTTCACGAATAAAGTTGCATTCTTCTAGCGCTCCGCCGCAACACAGGGGGCAAGTGTAACGTCGATCGCCTTAAGTCCCAGTAGGACCGACTCACATGCGAATAAAGGGCGAAACGCTCCCTGGAACTGCGCCATTTCCGTCCCTGATTCCAAGGAGTCGACGCGCTTCATTCGGGACCGTGCGCCAAATAGATAATAAAATAAGGAGAAGTAGCTGTTGACGACCCGGAACAATGGATCCCCACAAGATAGGATGGCAGCATCTTGTGTTTTATCTGAGCCACTTACTATGTACAGCCCTTAATTCGGATGGGAAAGAGGACTCAGCCATCGCCAGGAGATGCCCGTTCGGTCCGCGTAAAAGTAGGCCCGCGCACACAGCCATTTGGTGAAGCCGTCGTCTAGATCGTCGCACACACCCGAATTCTGGAACGAATTAAGTCTCCAATGTCCAAACACGTTTCGTTCCGCTGCAGAGGACCTGCATTTCCGTCCCGTGTTTCTCCCTAATGCCGACTTCGGCTCCCGGCCTGCCTTTGCATCCGAAAACGAACGGGTCATATGCCCCTGGTCGTAGTTACCGGGAGCATCCGGGTGGTGCGATGTTTGGCCGTCCCAAGATAACTGGGGCGATAACAATCATGATCAGTCGCGCGACAAACTCCAGGATCCATCGGCCACGACGGATTGTGATCGCAGCCAGCACAACTCGCACATGAAAAATTTCCCGCATTTCCGACTCTCCAAGCCTCGTTTCAAAATATCGTGCCGAAATTGCGCGACCATCAATTAACATATAGACACAGTATAAAGACACCTGTCTCCATCGCCTTCCTTTCTTCTTCACATCTCCCTTTATCTAGCATCCGATCTGTTGTAACAATGCGGGTAACTGGCATCGCCCGTGCGTCACACGTTCACCAACCTCTTATTAACTTCATCGGCAAACGCTCTTGGGGTACGTTTCATCCCCCTTTTCTCTAGACTTTTTTAGCTGAAGACTTATAGCTGCTGTCGAGTCGCATGAGCCCAAGCCCCACCCGCAGGCGCCCAACAATGTGCTCCCTAAACCGGTAACGGATTTCAAGCGATATCGGGCGAATGCGCAGCAACATGGGCCTCTTGCACGAGCTGGTCATTTCCCTTCCCGCCAGGCCAATGAGAATAATGCCACTGCCGAGGTCGTTTCGGATAGGAATGAATTGCCTGCCAGGTTCAGGCGGATGATCTATTCTCCTGCTGAGATGGAAGCTATTAATGTATGCGTGCTGATTAAATTTGCTCACCGTTAGAGCGGAGGAGCAACTATGATCTGGTGAGTTGGATGGACTCTGGCGTTGCATAAATTGGATTGGACAATGGGAATCCAGAAAAGTGTAAAGGAGTAGGGGAACTTGTGTATATATATTGTTGCATGGCTATAGGCGTTCGTATATTGTTCACCCATGGTACAAAGGTGATTCAACGACAAATTGATACAATGAAACATTCTCGCTGTGCCTGATATCTATAGAAGGTCGCTCCCTACTCCTTTCCTGTGTATAATTTTTCCCTCTGAATGTACCCTACGATATCCTCTGGAACAACCCGTTTGAGCTCCTCCCACTTTCCCACAGACGCAGCCCCCCGGGCCTTTGTCGAACTCTCCTCCTTCCCAACCGGTTCAATGACTTTAATATACTGAGCCCATGTCTGGGGAACTCCATCGACTAGGCCCCTCCCTATCTTGTCGATATATTCCCGCTCCACAACTTCATCCCCCCGTATCGCACACACGAGTCTATTCTTCTCCCAAAACGGACGCAAACTCTCCTCAACCGTCCCCGAATAATACTTCTTATCAAGTATCCTTATAAGTGTATCATATCCAACTAACCACACCAGCTCCTTGGCAGATGGAAACGCAACCGCCACCTCCTTGGCTTTATCCACAAATATCGGGTATTTCGATAACGCAATTAACACCGACGCAGAGGACATGTGTTCTATTCGTTTTCCCAGTAACTGCATCATTTCCAGTCGGTGATCGAAACTCGCTGGCTTGGCTGCCTTGTCCGCATTTTGAACCGCTAGGAGGAGAAGAACTGTGGACGGGACATTGGGGGCGAGACAGGACAGGGCCAAACCCAGGTGGGCTTTGGTGGGAGGATTGAAGGATGAGTCGAGGATGTATAATGTCTCGGTATTCGATGATCGCGAGGTTGGATTGAGGATCTGGAAGCCAGTGTTGGAGCTAAGGAAGGATTGGAGACGGGTTGAGTACGTGCGCGACGACATGTGGGCCACTCTCGCGAAACGACTCCGAGGGATCATCGGTGGATTGTTTCTTTCGGAGGCGTATTCCCATCTCACCCACGACACATACAGCACCTTTGACTTCTCACAAGTTCAAGTCCAATCAAAGATGTTAAGAACCTTTTGAACTTGCAATCAATCTCTTTTCGAACTACATACGTACAAGCCTTCCATACCCAATACTTTATAACCTGGCCCTCGCGGCTTCTTGAGAGAAATATCCCAGATACTTCTCCCCCAGAAAATCACATACATGTTCCCACCGATCAGATCCAAAGAACATCTCTCTCTCGCCATTCTTATTCGTGACATCCCACCACGGCGCTCCAAAACATCCTTGATCCAACGCCTCTTGCGTCAAATCTATTAACCTCTTCTTGACATCCGGATCATTAATCGCCTATCAATGCAGTCAATATTAATCCAAAAACAGGATGATGATAGAAAGCTTTTGGGGGGGGATTCAGGGGAGGTTACGTATTTCCATTTCTCCCAGCCACCGGGCAGGAGGGAGGCAAGTTCCGCTTGCATGACTGATTCGTCACTTGTGTTCTTGTCTTCATTCCATAATGCTTTCCAGAGCCGTTCGGCGACGTTCCAAGGTACGTTCTTGTCTATTTGTCCTTTATCTGCTGCACCTTGAAGGGCACAGATAACCCGCATTTGCTGCACTCAACAGTTATCTAAGCGAGAGGATACCTTGTATGATTGTATTGGGAAAACGGTGGGTTGTTTGAATTTGGCCATGCCCGTTAACTTTCCCGAGCGCGCCAAGTCTCTTTGCATATACAATCCCTTTGCTGACAGTCAACTACCGTCCCACAAGGGCAAGTTTTACCAGGAACAGAAATCGGGGGACGATTCTTGGCTCCCTGCATGATTCCGCCGAGGAAGAAAGGGATGTATTGCACATCCACCCGGTCACCCCAATACGCTTGATACCGACGCAGCACTTCTACGCCTATCCACGCATACGGACTTTCTCAACACATCGCATCAAAGGAGAATACCTGACAACGTCATAGTACATCTTGATACATGGCTTTACCATGGTTGGCGAGGCTGTCAATGAAGCGTGAAGCGAAATGAGTGTGGAGACCAGCTGGGCTGGATGGATTCGCTTGTGGAGTCGGGACTCGGCTGCGACGATCGTCAGGAGATTCCGGTCCGGAGGCCGAGCTCGGCGTCGGATGAACTTTATAATTACTGAATTCAAGGAACGGTTTGTCTTGATTTGGGAAACGAAAGGTCTGTTAAACTAAATATTTACATGTGCTCGGGAATACAGGATAGTTCTGTCCGACCCTTTTTGGAAATATCATCAATCAAATTTCGATTATTCACAACGCCATCTTTCCAATTTCTGCAGAAGTCCCGCATATCTTCACGTCCAAAGTGTGAACTTCACATGCTTCCGTGATCTTTTACTCTTGTCTGAACTTGGTATCGACGGAAA
>Ga0302325_10022322_pt1 | contig 13241 bp, 11 predicted proteins | sample Palsa_T0_2_FD_201948 | JGI IMG/M metagenome (GOLD analysis project Ga0302325, IMG submission 201948) | Peat permafrost microbial communities from Stordalen Mire near Abisko, Sweden - Palsa_T0_2 | ecosystem: Environmental > Terrestrial > Soil > Palsa > Peat permafrost | place: Sweden: Abisko... | reverse complement strand
CGCGGTCCAGTAAGGAGCCCGCACATTCGGGACAGCAAATAGAAAGAAGGCCATTGCGGCAATCAGAGGACCAACAATGAGCGGGACCTTTGGACCGTAGCGGCTTATAAGTCCTCCGGACCAGCGTGATAGCAGGAACATGAGCAGAATCATGGGAAGTGCAGCCGCACCGGTCGCCGTCGCAGAGTACTTCTGAATTTGAATTAGGTTCAACGGAAACACAAAGAAGAAGATTCCCAACGCAGCATAAAGAAATAGCGTTATCAGATTTGCGCCACTGAAGCTTGCGGACTGGAACAATTTCGGGGGGACCATCGGTGTTTCTACCCTCATCTCAACAAATATAAAGAGAGTCAGCGAACCAACGCCGACAATCAAAGTCCCGATGACGCGAGGATGCGTCCACCCGAGGATTGACGATTCAAGAAATCCATAAACCAGTGCTGCCAAACCGAGAATCGTGATCGAGGCGCCCAGCCAATCGATACTTCCGGGATCAGGACTGCGGGACTCGGGAACGTGCCTGAACGAGATGATCAGAACGAAAACAGCGAGCGGGATATTTAGGAAGAAGATCCAATGCCAGGACGCATGCTCGATCAGCCATCCTCCGAGAACTGGGCCCATGGCAGTAGTGATGGTCGTGAATCCAGCCCATGTCCCGATCGCTTTGCCACGAAACTTCTCGTCAAAGGATGAGCTGATAATCGCAAGACTGCCCGGCACGAGGAACGCGGCAGCGACCCCCTGAACAGAGCGCCAAACCAATAAGCTCTTGACGCTCGAAGAAAAACCACAGCCGGCGGATGCCACTGCGAAGCCAAGTACGCCCAACAAAAACATCTTCCGACGCCCGAGGGAGTCTCCAAGAGCACCTCCGACCAGGATCAGGGCAGAAAGAAATAGTCCGTACGATTCAACGACCCACTGCACATCCACCACAGTGGCGTGAAGGCTCGATTGCAGCGCAGGCAAAGCCACGTTGACCACAGTGCTATCGATGAAGGGCATGCTCGAACCAAGAATCATGGCTGCCAGCACCCACGAGCGCGATACTTTCGCACATCGCGCGCCTAAAGCTCCCGCTCGGATCACTGCTTCATCGCATGGCTGCTTCATCTCGAATCTGGATGCTTATCGATTGCCAAGGGATTCTGCGATCGTGCTAACTGGATCTCTTGCGGTGGGCCGACGTCAGATAGCACTCGCCTCAAAGTCAACTTGCCCGATTGCCTTCGTTCGTGTCGGCAATCGCTCAATAACGGTCGCACGGGACGATGCCGAATTTGACTTTCAGGAATTCCTGCAATGCCGATGGCAGACAACGCGCCAGTTCCTGCCAGGTGAGAACTCGGCAGGCGTTTCTGAGGTCGGTGATTCGTATGCAGCGCAGGATCTCGTACCAGTCTTCATTCAAATCCGGCCGCCGTGCATCAAGCAACAAGCAGAAAGACAGATCAAGCGTGTACGCGGCGAGCACATTCCGCAAGAGCTGATAGGCGACATACATCTGGCCACGGCGCGGTAGATCGCCCACTTCAAAAACCTCCTCCAGATCGCGATATCCTTCGACGATCGCGGCGCGCTGCCTTTGAAAGTCCGCCTCGGTGAGCTTTGCCTCGAACAAGGCGGAGCCAAGTTTCATATCGATTTCGGTTCTCTCGATCGCGCCGCTAGTCGTAGGAATACGGGGTTTGAATCCGAACTCCGGAAGATCGCCGATCTCGGTCCCCAAGATCGAACTGACCTCTTTTCTTTTCGTTACTCCGGGATAGCAGAATATGTTCATCAATAGAGCGTCGGAGCTCATCGAGGAATCGAGTTCCTTCCAAACGCAATCGCTTTTCGGTAGTGCGCGGTCTGCGCTGCTGTGAACTTTCGCAAGTCTCTTCCCCCACTCTGGCCGCCTCGTGAGAGCCCGGTAGCTGGCCGAAATGAAGTTGCCGTGTTTCTTGCCGCATGGAGACGCCTGGTAAACCACTACCGGCACTTCCCCATAGCTCGTGACATGCGGCAAGAGGTTGAGCGCGGCATAGGAGCGATTTCGGGCGATCAGTTCCTGCCGGAGAGCCGAGACGTAATAGCTGCGGCTGGTAGGCACGTCTTTCCTCACCCTCGTAGCTTTGCCTGAATCATCTCAGCCAGCCGGATGCTGTCTGCGATCTTCGAGTAGACGATCGGCGAAGACTTAATCTCTTCTCGGTTGAGTCGCACGGCGGCGATGAGTGATGCCGCAATCAGCAGGACCGCGTTGGGCTTTTTTCCCTCGTCACTCTTGAGCCTCCTGCGGTCATGGCAGTTGCTGCTTGGACTGGGTGGACCTTTGAAAATTTCAGTCGGGCCATAGCGATAGGCCGCCCAACAACAAGAGCACGTCACGATGACAGAATCTTGTGGAGGTGGAGCGGCTTTATCGGGCTGAGAATGTTCAGTCTGGGGGTCGATGGCGTGGCAATTGATCGTGCAACCGCACTTCTTGCACCTGACGACCCAAGCCATGGGCAGCCCCAAATTCATCCTGCCATCATAGGCGAACAAATGGAGAAAGTCATCCCCTCGAAGAGAACTCCGGAAACCAGGGAAACATCGATGGCGTACCGGTTCGAGTCGCGCATTTCAATGACCCCCATTCGGGTCTGGTCACCTGTGCCGGGATAGCCAAGCTGTCCCGCCAAGTCGGCCATTCTGTCGTGGTCTCCCGGTTCCGGTGGGCAAACTATGCACGTAGCTTGCGTCGAGGCGAGATTCGACTGCTCCAGCTCCATTTCCGGTGACCTTCTGGTCGCCATAGTTGCTACGGATTCTGATGGGAGACCCCCGCGCGACCTGGGGAGTCGGTCACTCGCGCCGTAAGTAACTTCGTGGTCTCATTTCTGATGATGCAATTGCTCGAGAACCTTCTGCGCTGGATCACGCTGCATAGCCATGGGCGCCCTTTGCGCCTCGGTTTGAATGTCCGCTTCGAACTGAGACAGAGAAAAGACTCCAACCAGTTCTTCGCCGGCCTCCTGTGTGAAGTAGAAAGGGTCGTGCAGCGCGGCGCGCACCACTTCGGTCAGTTCCGGAACCTGGCTTGGTGTCACTACTTCTTTCAGGCTTTCTAGTCCGGCGAGCGCGCTCAGCCGGACTCGCTCCGGCACTCCGGGTTGGGCTTGCGCCAGCAGGATTTCCACTGCTTTCGGGTTCTTGGTCGCTACCAATCCGCTCAATGTCGCTTGCATGACGTGTATTTCGGGCTTCGTCAGTACCTCTGCTTGCAGGACATCGAAGGCCTCCGCCACGCCCGATTTACCTAATCCTTTGGCCGCAGCGGCTTCTACCGCGTAGCTCGAATCGTTGTGCAGCGCGTTCACCAATGCGCTGTAAACCCCCTGGTCCTTCGCGTACATTCCCAGAGCTTCCAACACCGCCGTCCGCACTCGGCTATCTGGTTGCCGCAAAGCAGAAAGCAGAGCCAACCTGGCCTGCTCGGTTCCGATACTGCCGAGACCCTTCGCAGCCGCTGCGCGCACGCCAAAGAACCCATCGTTGCCCATCACCTGCGCCAGCGCTTCCACGCGGGCATCCGGGTTAGCAAGCGTAGTTGCGCCCAGTTGCTGGGCCGCCCACAGCCGGCTCATCATCGACGGATCTCTCTCCGCCTCCGCAATCAGGGCATCGACCGGCTTGTCAAACTGTACGGTCTTATCGATGAAGCTGTCGGGATCGAAATCTACCCACCGCGGCTCGAAGTCGAGTGGAATCTCGAACTCTTGCAGCTGCAAATTGTCGCGAACCTGAATTTTCTTCCTTTCTCCATCCGCGCCATAGAACGCCAGCTCGATGGGCATGTCAAAAATCGGTGTCTCGGCATCGGTTCGCTGCCTCTGGGTGACGGTGACTTTCTCCGTCTTTTTTGTGGCGTCGTAGCTCGCCGCAACCCGGTAGTCGGGGCGTCCAGCCATAAACACCCATTCGCGGAAAAACCAACCGAGTTCTTCACCGGTGGTTTCCCGAATGGACTTGATCAGTTCAGGCGTGTCCGCATCCTGTGCATGATGCACGACCAAATAATGGTGCAGTGCCTGAAAAAACAACTCATGTTGCGACGCAGGATGCGAGGTGGCCTCCGCGCCATCAATCAAATACCGCAACATATCCAGCACCGCCGCGCCTTTCTCATGTGTGGTCGCGTCGAACATATCGAAGGGGTCGCCGTAGTGGCGATCGACGATCGGCCGTCGGTAGGAGTTGCGATCCTCCTCTTGCTCGGCCAGCTGATCGTTGTAAATCGCAAAGCGATAGGCGTCGTTCCCCTCGTGATGCTGCGTGTACAGTCCCTCCAGATAGGTAGCAAAACCCTCGTTGAGCCAGATGTTGGCCCAGTCGCGCCCTTGGACATAATCGCCGAACCAGTGCTGGCCCAACTCGTGGGAAACGAGGTTCGTGCTGGGATAATCCTGGTCGGCGCGTTCGTCGTGCAGCGTGCGATCGGTCAGCGTGGTCGCACTGACGTTCTCCTGACCTCCGAAGAGGAAGTTCTGCGCTGTGGTTTGAGCGTACTGCTCATACGGATAATCGACGCCTGTGGCGCGCGAAAAGAATCCAATCATGTCGGGAGTCAGGTGAAAAGACCGGCGTGCCGTGGCTTCGTCGACAGAATCTGGAACGTAGTAATCGACCGGCTTGTCTTCATATTTGTCGGTAAACTTGCGCCATGGACCCACGGCAAGGGAGATCAGATACGAGCTGTGCGGGATGCTTTCCACCCAGTCATAAGTTACTTGACCCGCGGCACGCGTGACCTTCACCAGCTTGCCGTTCGAAACGACGATTTGTCCGTCGGGCACTGTCGTGACCGTCTCGCTTGTGGCCATGTCGTTCGGGTAATCCCAACAAGGAAACCAAAAGTGATTTAGCTCAGCTTCGCCTTGCGAAAAGACCTCGTGCGACCAGTTCGGATAACTCGGCGTTGGATTTACGAAGAACAAGCCGGTGCGCGGAAAGCCGTGGTACACGATCCGAACGTACAACGTGTTGGTCGGCTCGTAATCGTGATCGAGCACAATCCACAAACGCGGATCTTGCGACGTGTAAGTTAACTTGACGGGCATACCGTGCGCCTGCTCCATCGTTACCGAATCGATCGTCAGTTCGGAACTGTTCAGATAAAACTTGTGGAAGTGCGGTTGGATGGGCCGGAGTTTAACCGTTTCGTCCCCGAAGACTTCACCTTTGAACTGGTCGAAGCGCAGCTTCAGTTTGTAATTCTCGACGTGATAGGTTCGACTTGGCGCCCACTGCAAAACGTCGGAGTTACCGAAACTGTGGCCTGCTGCCTGTCCTGAGGCCGTTACGGCAATAATGCCGCTCACGATGAATGCAATTAGCCCAAGCCCTCGCTTCACTCGGTGTTTTCGAAGGCTGTTCGGCCAGGCGCATTCGGCTTCCCTTCGCGATGCAACGCGCGCTATTTTTGCGAATCTTGCGGGAATGAGTTTTTCAACAGCCAAAGGCGATTTCACTCTTTGAGAATTGGCCCACGTGGTCAGTGGGCGTAATGGGGATATTACAACAGCTATCGACATTGGCTTATGATTAGCAAGATGAAACACCACCACGCACCTCCATCGGTTCGCCCGTATGGACGGCTCAAGCTAGTCGGTGCGGGGCTGGTATTAACTCTGGTGGGAAGCGCTCGCCTATCAAGGGGCGTTCAGGTTGTAACTCACTGGACTGGTCAGCCCATGTTTTCGTGGGGACTGATTGCGGCTGGAGGTTTGTGCCTCCTTCCTTGCTCTTATTCCCCTGTCATGGATTGCCAAAGCAGCCAGCACACGCTCGAAGCCGGGGCGGGGTCAGTGAGTGGGGACATGACGTCAATTGACATTGCGTTGAGGAAATTAGGCTGTCCCCGCGCAGGATCTGCGATACATTCTTCAGAGAGCGCAGAGAGGGGCGGAGTAATCACCAGGCCACCATGCCTCCGCCACCTTCGCGCTTGGCCCTCTGGTAAGCGAGATTGACAGCGACCATGTCTTCCATGGCGACGCCCATAGCCTTATACACGGTGATCTCGACATCGCTAAAGCGGCCTGGCTTGCGACCCAGAGCCACTGCTCCGAGAGTCGTTCCTACGGAGGCATCCAGGCCCGCAAGGTCTCCGCAACCAACCGGAGTCGGCTGAAAAGCGTCCAGCGTCTCGACAAAGAGCCGATGCTCTCGGGCTAGATCCTTCGGGAGTTCACCATTTGGGGGACAATAGCCTACGGAAGACACTGGAAGACACATGGGTACCCCGCTTTACCCAGTCGGGCCTGATCACAGGCCTAGGGGAATGAGTCGCCAGGAGCTGAGGCGGACCTGATAGTAGGTTTGGAGGGTTCGTCCCGTGAAGTCGGGCTTTGTCTCAAGGCAGCGTGGGCCGCCAGCACCAAGGCGATATATGCGGCTATGTTCACCTGTTCCTGACCGCCCAAATCAAGCCGAAAGAGGCAAAGGATCATCTACTCCGATACTGCAAAGGTAACCCGCAGGCTGGCTGCTGTAAACAACGACTTCACGTTTTGACCGCTGATCATTGAGCGCATCCAAGGCGATTTTTCGCCAACCTACGGCAGAAATACTCCCGCTCGTGATGAAAATTGTTGCACATTGACGCGAGAAGGGATGGGCGCTGACAATAGCAGCCATTCCTGCGGCTGTGAGGGTCACGCTGCATCTTCCGTAGAGGGTGAGCGTCCTCGGACAATCTGCTCCGCCCGGCATCTTGTTCCAGCTGCTTTGCTTGTGACTGTATCGAAAAACTTCTCAGGAGAAAATAATGACGATTCAACGAGTGTTGAGAGTTTTGGCTATTGCTTCAGTGACCGCGCTTTGCGCTGTGGGAGGCTCTTCAACCTATGCGCAGGTGGCGCCAACCAACGTGCCTGCTGGCATTCAACTTTCCAAAGACCTCGGTCGTGCGGATCCATCGACCGAGATCAACATCACAGTCCACCTCAAGCTTAGCGACAAGGCAGCATTCGACAAAGCCGTCGATGCTCTCTACGATCCCGCTTCGCCGACCTTCCACAAATGGATGACTAACGCCGATCTCCAGAAATATGCGCCGGCTGAAGGCCAGCGGGATATCGTTCGTCGGGAACTCGAGAAATACGGCTTGACTATTGTTTCCACAGACGCCTTCGGCTTTTCCATTCGCGCCCACGGCACCATCTCCAACGTGGAGAGTGCCTTCAATACCGAAATACACAAGTTCGAGTACAACGGAAGAGTATTCCGCGCCAACATCCACAAAGCCCGGCTTAGCGGCGAGGTAGGAGATTATGTCTCCAGCGTAGCTGGTGTTGAAAGCCACCAGGTGCGGCCGCTCTCCGTGCGCGCTATTAACCCAGGGACACAGAAACCGTTCCCCTCGGTGCCGCTCAGGGCCAACGCCAGCGGCTTTCCTGCGGGAAGTACAACCGAGTGTCTCTCGGCGCCAGCAACCTACACTCTGCAGGGCTCGACGCCTTTGCCGAGTGGCGTTTACTCCGGAACCGGATATTCGATAGACAGCAGCCTGGCATGCGACTACCTGCCCAGCCAGTTATGGACGGTCTTCGGCCTGGATGAGGTTTTCGCTTCGGGATACAACGGCGCGGGTCAGACGATAGTTCTCGTCGAGGGCTACGGCTACCCCACGCTGGAGGCGGACGCCAACGAGTTCTACAGGCTGGCGAGTCTGCCTCTGCTCAATTCGTCAAACTTCCGCATTGTCTACCCCGAGGGCAAGCCTGCCGAACCCAACGCCGGCATCTTGACCGGGTGGAATATTGAGATAGCGCTCGACATGGATTCGTCGCATTCGGTCGCCCCCGGAGCCAAAATCGTTGTCGTTGCCACGAACGGCGAGGACAACGAAGATTTTCAGCACTCCATTTTGTACGTCGCTGAAAACGATCTGGGCAAGACGGTTTCCAATAGTTATGAAGAGGATCTCGATCTTGTCGCCGGGCCTGACGAACAAATTTCCTGGGACGATACGCTCGAGGTCGCAACTGCCAAAGGTATCTCGGTCAATTTCTCCTCTGGGGACGATGGGGATAATGGGCTGGGCAATCCCCTGGGTGCGCCCGGCGTTCCCTCCGACGCTCCGCATGCCACATCCGTCGGTGGTACTTCCATCCTGAATGATTTGAGCAATCCGGGATCGACGATCACCACGTCCTGGGGAGACACGTGGGTCTACCTCGAATCCGCCGGGGTGGTCAACGACCCGCCAGCACCATACGGTCTTGTCTTTGGCGGCGGCGGCGGCGAAAGCGTCTATTGGCCAAAACCCAGTTGGCAGAAGTCACTTCCGGGGACAGGCAGGGAAACGCCCGATGTCTCCGCATTGGCTGACCCGTACACTGGCTTTCCGATCGTTGTTACGAGTGGCACGACGCAGTACGTCGAGTACGGCTGGGGAGGCACGAGCTTGGCCTGTCCCATCTTCTCGGGTTTCTGGGCTATCGCTAACGAGAAGGCGGGCCATCCCCTTGGTCAGGCGGCACGGCTCCTCGCCGCTTTGCCCTACGGTGGCGTTCAGGATGTGCTTCCCACTACCGATAGTTCCGCGAACAATGTTTCCGGGACGATTAAAGCCGGGAGTGGTTCAACCAAATACACGGCTTCTGAAATTTTTGGAAGCTCGCTCGAAGGCAACAAGGGCTTCACTAGCACAATCTGGCCCGCCGATTTTGGGGGGGCAACCTATGTTCTGGACTTCGGGTTCGGGCTGGACAGTTCACTCACGGTCAGACACGGCTGGGACAACGCTACAGGGTGGGGCACTCCTCACGGCCTAGCGTTCATCGATGCGGTAGCTGCAGCTGGAAAGTAGCCTGTGGCCGCAGCGCCATGTGTGCATTCACGGGCCGGAGCGCATCTTATCCGGCTCGTTTCTTTTGGCGCTGGCGAGACGGCAGCGTGAGCACGCAAACTGTCGCAACCAGGCGCTCATTGACCGGTCGAGTGTAATCGCTGATTTCGTTATTTTGAGAAACGGTATGTCTCTCGATTATTCTTTGCGCGGATCAAACCGGGGGATCATCCGCCATGCTATTCAGAGTTGTCGCGGTCGTAGCTCTAGTCGTTCTTGCCATTCTGGTGGTTGCCGCCTTCCGAAGCGGGACTATTCAGATTCAGCGCTCTCGAAGCATCCAAGCGACACCAGATAAAGTCTTTGCATTGATTGATGACTTCCACAATTGGAAGCAGTGGGCACCACAGGACATGGAAGACCCAACGATGAAGAGGACATTCACCGGACCCGAACATGGCCTCGGCGCTGCGTCAGAGTGGAGCGGTTCAGGAAACTCCGGCAAAGGAAGGATGTCGGTTGTGGAATCGGAACCGCCGAAAAGAATCTCGATAAAAGTTGATTTCGTGAAGCCGTTTGAAGCACACAACGTGAACGAATTCACCCTCGAATCTGTCGGCGCTTCAACCTTGGTGACTTGGAGGATGCACGGCACGAACGCTTATTTCATGAAAGTTATGGGTATCTTCGTGAACATGGACAAAGTGATGGGTGCGCACTTCGAGCACGGACTGGACAATTTGAAAATCGTGTGTGAGAAACGAACCGGCCGTCCAGGGCAGTGAGGGTAACTGCGATCTATCAACAGCCATGCCGGGTGCCGACTGAGAAAGTAAAGTATGGAAATTGCTGCCCGATCAAATGAAGCAGGCTGACGCCGCCCAGGCGAGTAATCTTGGACAGGCGCTCGCGCCGGCCATCGCATCACGATTCCAGTTGTTGACCCGGTGACGCTACGAGTCGGTGCAGCTCACAGCGCCGTGGCCCAGAGTGCGGGCTGACCGGGTCGCGTCCAATTCAGGGTTTCGCCCTGGTCTGACCATAGTCCGCCAGGATCCGTCAACAGCTCGGCGCTCATCGGAGCCGCCCCTTTGGGATCTCCTGCAGACGTCGTCGGCTTTCCCTTGATATAAACGTAGACCGCGTTAAAGGGTTCGTCGCCGATTTTCTCGACCGTGTGCTTGACGGGTGGGAACCACCGACTCTCGCCCGCCAGGGAGTAGAACTCCTGGACCTTACCGTTCCGGTCAGTGAATCTGAGGTGCCCAGCCGTAAGACTGACGACCACACCAGCGAAAGGCGGAATTCGCCTATCTGCATAGTCTCAAGCCGGTCCATCATCTGGTAGACAACACCGAGAAACGCACGCTGTGCAAACTCTGCGGCCAGAAACACGTACTGGGAGATCGCAACTAGAGAGAGGATAGAATCATAACTGTTGAGAACAGTCGATTGCGCAACGAGAATCGGTCCCGACTTCCGACCAAAGTCAAAAAGCACAATGGGGATTTTCGCCAACAGCCCTTCTGAGGTCTCGCCAACTCCAACGCTTTGATTGACTTGCCCGCTCAAGAGACGTAACATTTCCCGCCAGTGATTGACCAGACCATCTCGCACTACCGCATCACCGAGAAACTTGGCGGCGGCGGCATGGGCGTGGTTTACAAGGCCGAGGACACGCGCCTGCACCGTTTTGTCGCCCTGAAGTTCCTGCCTGACGAGGTCGCGCGCGATCCGCAATCCCTCAGCCGCTTCCGTCGCGAGGCACAGGCCGCGTCGGCCCTCAATCATGCCCACATCTGCACCATCTACGACATAGGCGAGCAAGATGCGCAAGCATTTATAGCGATGGAGTTTCTGGATGGCCAGACACTCAAGCACAAGGTCGAGAAACGGCCGCTCAAGATTGAAGAGTTTTTGGAGCTGAGCATTCAGATTGCGGACGCACTCGATGCGGCCCACAACCGCGGCATTGTGCATCGTGACATCAAACCGGCCAATATCTTCGTCACCAGCCGCGGGCAGGCGAAGATTCTTGACTTCGGACTTGCCAAAGTTAACGCCAGCCGTAATCTTACAGCTTCGATGAACGGCTCGACGATAGCGGACGTTAGGGATGAGCAACTCACAAGTCCAGGCAGTACCGTGGGCACGGCAGCCTACATGTCCCCCGAGCAAGCTCGTGGGGAAGAGCTCGATGCCCGCACCGATCTGTTCTCCTTCGGTGCTGTCATGTATGAGATGTGCACCGGCGAAGTAGCATTTGGCGGCAGCACCTCCGCCGTCATCTTCGAGGCCATCCTCAATCGCGTCCCGACGCCGCCCCCTCAGCTCAATCCTAACTTGCCGTCCGATCTCAACCGGATCATTGGCCGGGCGCTGGAAAAGGATCGTGAGCTGCGATATCAGACGGCTTCTGAAATACGGGCCGAATTAAAGCGTTTGAAACGCGATTTGGACTCAAACCGGAGTGCCGCAGCCCAAGTATCAGCGACGCAGGCAGCTGCAGCTCCGGGGCTTACGGCAACCTCGGCCAGGAAGACGCATTCGATCCGATCGACAGGATTAATCGCTTGCGCCGTCCTTATTCTGGGCGCAGCTGCGGGCTGGTTTCTCCGCGCCGGTTGGATACCCACGTCGCAGCCTTCCTACCATCAGCTCACCTTTCGCCGAGGCACCATTCGGTCTGCGCATTTTACGCCCAATGGGCAGTCGGTCGTCTACGGAGCTTCTTGGGAAGGCTCTCCAATCGATCTGTTCATTACCAGTCCCGAAAGCCCGCAATCACGTTCCCTCAATCTCGGGGGATCTGCGCTTTTGGCTATCTCCTCTACTGGAGAGATGGCGGTATCGATAGACAGCCGCCCATCGGGAGTTTATGCCCAGGTGGGCACGCTGGCTAGAGTGCCACTCAACGGTGGATCTCCACGCCCTGTACTGGAAAACGTGCAGTGGGCGGATTGGTCCCCGGATGGAAGTAACTTGGCGATCGTGCGCGATGTTGGCGGTCGAAACCGGCTTGAGTTTCCCGTCGCGAAAGTGCTGTATGAAACCTCAGGTTGGATCAGCCATCCGCGAGTTTCAAGAAAAGGGGACTTGGTAGCGTTCCTGGATCACCCGCTGCCCGGCGATGACGGAGGTTCTCTCCGCGTCGTAGACCTGAGCGGAAAGGTCAAGACTTTGGCTACGGAACTCCTTACAGCACAGGGACTGGCCTGGTCGGCGGACGGCGGAGAATTATGGTTCACCGGTAGCCGGTCTGGTGTTAAACGCGCTGTCTATGCTGTGACACTGGGCGGACGCGAGCGGCTGATTGCGCGGGTTCCCGACACCCTGTCGCTACAGGATATTTGGCAGGATGGGCGCGTGCTGCTTTCCCGAGACACCTGGCGAAGAGAACTAATTGGCCTCACTTCTGGTGACAGCAAAGAACACGATTTGTCGTGGCTTGACTACACGTACCCCTCAGACATCTCGCCCGATGGCAAGTTGCTGCTCTTCACCGAGGCGGGTGAAGGCGGGGGCCTGAACTATTCCGTTTACCAGCGCAAGATCGGCGAGGCCTCGGCCGTCCGCTTGGGGGACGGGCTTGCGATCACCGTGTCACCTGATGGCAAATGGGTTATTGCCAGTCCACCATCCACTCCCGCCCAACTTGTTCTGCTTCCGACCGGGCCTGGCGAGGCCAAGCCCCTCACTCACGACTCCATCAATCACAGCCGAGCGAGGTGGCTTCCCGACGGCCGGCGTTTCCTGTTCTCCGGCAAGGAACCAGGTCACGCTGCCCGTATTTACCTCCAGGATTCCTCCGACGGAAAGCCGGTGCCCATTTCACCCGAAGGAATCGACCCTCTAGTTCTGGTCCTTTCTCCAGACGGTCAGCAGGTGGTTGGCGTTGGCCCGGATGAGAAGGCGTATTTTTACGCGGTTTCAGGCGGAGAACCTAAGGCCGTTCCAGGCGTTGAGCTGGGAGAGCAACCGATTCAGTGGAGTGAAGACGCAAAAGCAATCTATTTCTACAAGCCGGGAGATCTACCAGCCAAAGTCTATCGGCTAGATTTGTCGACGGGCCACAAGGCTCTGTGGAAGGAGCTGATGCCTTCCGATTCAGCAGGCGTAAGCCGGATTGGTCCCGTCCTTATCACGCCGGACGGCAAGTCATGTTTATATGGCTATCACCGCATTCTGTCAGACCTCTATCTCGTGGAAGGATTAAATTGATAGTCCCCACCCCTGAAGGCGGGGGATTCCAGTCGCCTCACGGCGACCTTAACTGGTTCAACCAAGATTGCTGGCTATCGCCAGACTTACATCTTGTCCGCAGTCGTTTAGCGTCTCCACGTATCCCGAGGCGACGTTTGGTACAGTGCAGCATTTACGGTGGCTCGGCTTGGTTATCGCCTAGCCACTTTTA
>Ga0302325_10022320_pt1 | contig 13242 bp, 12 predicted proteins | sample Palsa_T0_2_FD_201948 | JGI IMG/M metagenome (GOLD analysis project Ga0302325, IMG submission 201948) | Peat permafrost microbial communities from Stordalen Mire near Abisko, Sweden - Palsa_T0_2 | ecosystem: Environmental > Terrestrial > Soil > Palsa > Peat permafrost | place: Sweden: Abisko... | reverse complement strand
CGTGTTGGTTCCGGCTTCCAGTAAGAATCTCATAGCGGCCTGCCGCGCCGAAGGGCTCACCGTCTTCGACCCGGATGTTTCGATGATAGGCAACGGCGGCGGCGCCGTGCATTGCATGTGTCAGCCCTTGAAGCGCGACCTTGTGCGAATTCCATGACGCCGCGCGGCGCAGCGTGGTCCGCGGCGCGGCCGCGGCGGTCGGCCTGCTGTCTTTTCGAGGACTAACGTTGGCCGGCCCGAGCGAATCTGACACCGCGCGCCTGACGGAGCTCAGCGCTGCCGAGGCCATCGCCCAAATGTCGCGCGGCGAACTCTCCGCCGAGCGCTATGCCGAGGCGCTGCTCGCGCGGTGCCACGCGGCCCGCTCGCTCAACGCGTTCATCACGCTCGAACCAGACCGCGTGCTCGACGATGCGCGCGCCCGTGATCGCGAACGGCGTGCCGGTGCGAAGCTTGGCCCCTTGTTCGGCCTGCCGATCCCGGTCAAGGACAGCGTCAACACCCGCGATTATCCGACCACCGGAGGAACGCCTGCGTTGCGGACTTTTCGGCCGAAGGAAGATGCGCCGGCGGTCGCGGCTCTGCGGGCGGCCGGCGCGATCGTACTCGGCAAGACCAATCTGCACGAGCTTTCCTATGGCTGGACCAGCAATAATCTTGCGTTCGGCGCGGTCCACAACCCCTATGATCCGGCGCGAATTCCCGGCGGCAGCAGCGGCGGAACGGCGGCGGCGATTGCGGCGCGGCTGGCGCCCTTAGGCGTCGCCGAAGATACCGAGGGCTCGATCCGCGTGCCCGCCGCGTTTTGCGGCATCAAGGGATTTCGTCCGACGACGGGGCGCTACTCGACCAAAGGCTGTGTGCCGATCTCGCCCTTGTTCGATCAGGTCGGACCGCACGCGCGCACGGTGGAGGATCTAGCTTTGTTCGATGCCGTGCTGGCCCATGACGCGCGTGACGCGCGCCCGGTCAAAGCGGGCTCGCTCTTAGGCGTGCGTCTCGGCATCGTGCGCGACTACTGGTTCGCGGGCCTCGACGCGGAGGTCGAGCGCATCACGGATGCGGCGCTGATGCGGCTCAAGAATGCGGGCGCCGAACTCATCGAAACGGAATTGCCTGGCCTTGCACGGCTCATCGATCTCACCACCGATCAGGTGCAAAACCACGACGTGAGCGGCGCCCTCGCGCGCTATCTCAAAGAGTACGGCAGCGGCGTTACGCTTGCGGAACTGATTGAACGCGCGAGCCCCGATATCCAAGCCGTCTTCAAGAGCTACGTGCTGCCGGGCGGCGCGAATGTCGTGTCCGAGCGCGAGTACGCCGCCGCGCGCGATCAGTACCTGCCGGAACTGCACCGGCTGTATCAAGATTATTTCTCGCGCACACGCGTCGCCGCGATAGTTTTCCCCGCCACGCGGGTAGCGGCGCCGCTGATCGGCGAGGAAACCACGCTGCAGATTCGCGGTCAGCCGGTCGACTTCGCCTCCGCCGTGGCGCGCAACATCGCCCCCGGCAGTACCGCCGGGTTACCGGGTTTGGTGTTGCCGGCCGGCCTCACCGCCGCCGGCCTGCCGGTCGCGCTCGAATTCGACGCGCCCGCCGGCGCCGACCGTGCGCTGCTCTCGCTGGGCAGGGCTCTCGAGCAAACGCTCGGACCGCTGCCGGCCCCGCGCCTTTGACACCGACGATCGAACGGCCGTGCGCCGCTTACTTGATGATCTGATTGATCTTCGAGCCTTCGAGCGAGACGTCGGCGATCAAGCCCTTCTCGCCGAAAATGAAGCCCAAGATCGGTTTGTGCAGCGTCTCGGTGTCGTAATCGCCGGCGGCACCTTTGGAAATCATCGCGATTCCCGTGTCGGCCCCGATGGACCAGCCCTTGCTATTCTCGAATTTAGCGAGCGCCTCGGGAGTCATGAACAGGATGACTTCCTTATGTTTTGCCACGCCGAGAGTCAGGCCCACCGACGCGGATGAAACACTGTAATAGCCCGCGGTCTGGCCCTTGACTTGCAAAACGCCTTCGCCGCGCTCGCCGGCAACGCCTGCGCCGGCCTTGGTAACGCGCGGAAAAATCAGGACGCCGGCGGCATCGTTGATCAATTTCGAGTTGCTGGGATTCAGCCCTTGAAATTGAGTGAGCGCAGTGCTGACCCGCGCGTCAATTTGTGCCTTGGTGGCGGCAAAAACCGCCGAGCCGCCGAGTATGGTGGCGATTGCGAGGCCGGCCACGCTGTATCGGTTTATCGAATTCATAAGATTTTCCCTACTGTTATTGCTTGAGATCGTCGAGGACATGGCATCGCCACAGGCCATCATGAGTGATAGTCTCCGCGTCTGTCTGTACGGTAGCGAACTGCGCATGCGCCTGCCCCTCATATTACTCGCCGCCGGCGCGATTTTCAGCCACCTCGGACGCGCCGCCGCGCCATTCGCCGTGGAATCGCCGGACGGCATGGTGGTTACCGCGCAGCACCTGGCCTCCGAGACCGGTGCCGCCATTTTACGTCAGGGCGGCAATGCCATCGACGCGGCAATTGCGGTCGGCTATGCGCTCGCCGTCACGCACCCCTGCTGCGGCAATCTCGGGGGCGGCGGCTTCATGGTCATACATCTCGCCAACGGTGAGAACACGTTCCTCAATTTTCGAGAAAAAGCACCGCTGGCCGCCAGCGCCGACATGTATCTCGACGCCCAAGGCAATCCGGTGCCGGGCAAGAGTTTGGATGGCTATCTCGCCGTCGGCGTTCCCGGCACCGTGCTCGGCCTTGAAACCGCGCGCGAAAAGTATGGAACTCTGGCGCGCGCGACGCTGATGGCCCCGTCGATTGCGCTCGCGCAGGAAGGCTTCATCTTGACGCGCGGCGACGTCGACGTGCTCAAGGACGCCACGGCGGCGTTCGCTACCCAGGACAACATTGCACCGGTGTTTCTGAAGCACGGCACGAACCTCGAACCGGGCGATCGCCTGGTGCAGCGCGACCTGGCGGCGACTCTGCGCACCATCAGTGCGGGCGGTGCGCCAGCGTTTTATCATGGCGCCATTGCCGAGGCGGTGGTTGCCGCGAGCAAGGCCCATGGCGGACTCCTGACGCCGGAGGATTTCGCGGCCTATACCGTCACGGAATCGCCGCCCATCGGCTGCAGCTATCGCGGCTACGCAATCCTCTCCGCGCCGCCGCCGAGTTCCGGCGGCGTGACCCTGTGCGAAATGCTGCAAATCTTACAAAACTATCCTTTGAAGACGCTCGGTTTTCACTCCAGCGAATCCGTTCACTACATGACGGAGGCCATGCGCTACGCCTACCGCGACCGCAATCGGTATCTCGGTGATCCCGCCTTCGTCGCCAATCCGGTGGAGCGGCTGATTTCCACCGGGAATGCGGCGGCTATCCGCGCCCGCATCACGGCGCATCGGGCGACGCCCTCGGCCTCGCTCGGCGGCGCCGACGCACCCCAAGAAAATGCCACGACCACGCACTACTCGGTGGTCGATCATTGGGGTAACGCCGTGTCGGTCACCTACACCATCAATGACGATTTCGGCGCCAAGGTCATCGCCGGCAACACCGGTTTCTTCTTGAACGATGAGATGGACGATTTCACGGCCAAGCCGGGCACTGCCAATTTATTCGGACTGGTGCAGGGCAAAGCGAACGCGATCGCCCCCGGCAAGCGCCCCTTGAGCTCCATGACGCCGACCATCGTGCTCAAAGACGGCGCACCGCTGTTGGTGGTGGGCACGCCCGGCGGATCGCGCATCATCACCACCGTGCTCGAGATCCTGGTTAACTTGATCGATCACGGCATGACGCTGCAGGAAGCCGTGGATGCGCCGCGCATCCATCACCAATGGCTGCCGGACACTCTCGCGGCCGAACCCTTCGCCCTGTCGGCCGACACGGCCGCGGCACTGACTCGCATGGGCTACCACATCGTGCCCCTCGAACTCTGGGGAGCCGGCAACGCCGCCGAGGCGATCGGCATTGCGCCCAAGGATCCGGAGCTCGCCAAGACGCTGGGATTTCCCCGCCCAGGCCTCCTCTATGGCGCGAGCGATTCGCGGGCGCCGGCCGGAGCGGCGAGCGCGCCGTGATGACTCTCGTGACGATAACCTTGGAAGGAAAACCTGCATGCACAAGATTCTAATCGCCGGCGCCGCAACCGTCCTGTTCGCCGGCGCTCTGCGCGCCCTGCCCCCGGCGCCATCCGGTGAAGTGAAATTCCGCGAGTTGTACAAGGAGCTCGTCGAGACGAACACGACGCTGTCCGCCGGCAGTTGCACGTTGGCCGCGCAACGCATGGCAGCGCGCTTGAGGGCTGCGGGCATCGCGGATTCGGACCTGATTCCATTCGCCGCGCCCGATCACCCGAACGAAGGCGGCCTGGTCGCGATCTATCCGGGACGCGACCCGAAGCGCAAAGCGGTGCTGCTGCTCGCACACTTGGATGTGGTCGAAGCCAAGCGCGAGGACTGGGTTCGCGACCCCTTCACGCTGGTGGAAGAAAATGGCGCGTTCTATGCGCGCGGCGCCGTCGACGACAAGGCCGAGGCGGCGATCTGGGTCGACACGCTGATTAGGTACCGGCAAGAAAATTTTCGTCCGCTGCGCACCATCAAACTCGCACTGACCTGCGGCGAGGAGACCTCGGGTGCGCTCAACGGCGCGCAATGGCTCACGCAAAATCGGCGCGACCTCATCGATGCGGCGTTCGCGATCAACGAAGGCGCGGCCGGAGAACTCGGTGTGGACGGCCAGCGCGTCGCCCTGGAAATTCAGGCCGGCGAGAAGACATCGCAGAACTTCAGGCTCGAAGTCACGAACCCGGGCGGCCACAGCTCCCGGCCGGTCAAGGACAACGCCATCTACCGCCTGGCTGCGGCGCTCACGCGCATCCAGGCCTACGAGTTTCCCGCGCAATTCACCGACGGGAATCGCGCCTATTTCTCGGGGATGGCGCGCATCCAAGCCGCCAAGGGGGCAAATGACATAGCCGCTGCGATGCAGGCGCTGGTGAAAGACCCGAACGACACCCAGGCGATCGCCCTGGTCTCCGCCAAGGACCCGAGTTGGAACGCGACCCTGCGCACCACGTGCGTCGCGACGATGCTCGATGCCGGTCACGCGACCAACGCGCTGCCGCAGCGCGCCCGCGCGAACATCAATTGCCGCATCTTCCCCGGGGTCGCTCAAGAAACGGTGCGCCAGCAACTCGAGCAGCTCGTCGCGGATCCCAAGGTCAAGGTCATCACCCTCGAAACCCGCGGACCGAGTTCGCCGCCGCCGCCGCTGACTCACGAGGTGCTGGGACCGGTCGAGAAACTCGCGGCGGAGTTTTGGCCGGGTGTTCCGGTGCTGCCGATTCTTCAGCCGGGCGCCACCGACGGCCAATTCTTGAATGCCGCCGGCATTCCAACATATGGTTTCGAACCGGTGTTCGTCGGCCCGGATCTTGGGAATATTCACGGGCTCAACGAATACGTCAGCGTCCAGTCGCTGCTGCAAGGCCGAGAATTTCTCTACCGGCTCATCAAGATTTACGCGGAACAAAAGTAGGAGTGCGATTTATGATCAAGGTCAGCGTTTTGTATCCCAACAAACCGGGAACCCGGTTCGACATGAACTACTACGTCGCCCATCACATGCCGTTGGCCATGCGGCTGCTCGGTAAGGCGCTGCGCAAAACGGAAGTGGATGCCGGCCTTCAAGGGACGGCGCCCGGAGAGCCGCCGGCATTCTGGGGCGGCTGCCAATTCTACTTCGATACCATCGACGCGTTTGTCAAAGCGTGGGGACCGGTGGCTGCGGAAGTGACCGCCGACATCCCGAAGTACACCGACGTGGCGCCGCTCATCCAGTTCAACGAAGTCAAGCTGTCGGTGTAATCATCGCGCGGCGCGACGCCAAGGGCTTTGGCCCCGGAGTTCACGAGTTCTTCCCGACGCTCGTCTATACGGCTGCATTGCAGCGAGCCGGCACGCAGGAATTCAACCGTCAGCTCTTGAGGGAATGCCGGCAGCTGCGCGCGGATGACGCCGCCGGCCGGCGATGGTCGGCCAAGAATTATCCGGGGGGTTATACGTCGTATGGCTCGATTCACTGGCTGCAGCGTGTTTCACCGACCTTTGAAGCCCTGAACCGCAAACTCACGCGCCATGTGAAGGCGTTTGCCGCCGCCACCGAGTGGGATCTCACGAAGCGCGAATTATCGATGACGGATTGCTGGATCAATATCATGCCGCGGCGCACGGTGCACGGTTTACACCTGCACCCGCTGTCGACGGTGAGCGGCACCTACTATGTGCGGGCGCCGAATGGGGTCCCCGACATCAAATTCGAGGATCCCCGCCTGGATCGTTTCATGGCGGCGCCGCCGCGCAAACTGGATGCGCGGACCCGCAACCGCGCTTGGATCACCGTTCCCGCCCGCGCCGGGCATGTGCTGCTGTTCGAGAGCTGGCTGCGTCACGAGGTGACGCCCAATCTCGCCGATGCCGAACGCGTGTCCATCAGCTTCAATTACAACTGGTTTTAACCGCCCCTGAAGCGGCGTGCGCGCGTAGAATCGCGCCATGCCTATCACCACCTCCGACGCCACCATGGCGGTCTTTCTGGATCTCGAGAACATCGCGCTCGGCGCGCGCGATTCCAACTACCCAAGCTTCGACATCCAAAAGGTGCTCGAACGCTTGCTGCTGAAAGGCCACATCGTGGTCAAGAAGGCGTACTGCGACTTCGATCGCTACAAGGACTTCAAGCGGGGCCTGCACGAAGCGGCCTTCGAACTCATCGAAATACCCCATGTGCGGCAGTCCGGCAAGAACTCCGCCGATATCCGCATGGTCGTCGACGCGCTCGATCTTTGCTATACGAAGGGCCACGTCGATACCTTCGTCATTCTGAGCGGCGACTCGGATTTCTCGCCGCTGGTGAGCAAGCTGCGCGAGAACGCGAAGACCGTGATCGGGGTTGGGGTCAAGAACTCCACCTCGGACCTGTTTCTCAACAACTGCGATGAATTCATCTACTACGATGATCTGGTCCGCAAGGAGCCGTCCAAACGCCGCCGCAGCGCAACGGCCGTGTCCCGCACCGCAGCCGTGCCGGCGGAGAGCGCGCCGGCTGGGAGTCCGCCGGCGGAGAACAAGGGCCCCGATCTTCACGACGCGCTCGAACTGGTCGTGGAGACGCTGGAAGCCATGACCGAGGAGCGCGGCGAAAATGAACCGATTTGGGGCTCGATGATCAAACAGGCGATCAAGCGCCGTCATCCGGGTTTCAATGAGCGCGCCTATGGTTTCCGCTCGTTCAACGATCTGTTGGCGGATGCCCAGAAACGCGGGTTGCTGACCTTGCGGGCGGACGAGAAATCCGGCGGCTACACGGTGCGCGTGGTGGAGAGGCCCGCGGCCGCCAAACCTTGAACTTGAATCCAACCGCCCTCACTGTCTATTTTCAATACAGTCGCCGGGGTTGGAATGATGAATGCGCTGCGCAGAAAATCTTGGATGTGGGCGGAAGCGTGCGCGCTGCTCGATGAGGCGGAGCGCCGGCATCGCCGCTTTTATGAGCTGCTGACCGCCCCGTCCGCGGCGCCCGTCTGGGAGCCGCCCGCCAATATTTACGCCCGGGGTCCCGAGGTGCATGTCACGGTGGCGCTGCCGGGCGCGCGAGCCGAGGATGTGGCGGCGCAAATCACCCCCTCAGGGCTATTGATTGAAGTCACCGTCCCGCCGCCCGCCTTCGAGGCCGGCGTCGAGGTCGTGCGTCTGGAGATTCCTTATGGCCGGATGCGGCGGCGCATCGACCTGCCGCCCGGAAGCTACACGCTGCGCGAACTTCGTCTCGATCGCGGTTACCTGTTCCTGCAGCTGACGAGGTCAAGCCTATGAGTACCAGCGAAGACCACCAACCGCCGAGCGTCGTAATGCCCGAAGATGTGCTCATCATCGTGCCGGTTCCGGATCTCGTGCTGTTTCCGGGCGTGGTCCTGCCCGTCACCTTGAGCGGCAAGCACGCGCTGGCCGCCGCCCAGGAGGCGGTGCGCACCCACCGCCGCGTCGGATTGGTCCTGCAAACCGAGACGGGAAGCGAACCCGACCCCGACAAATTGCCTCGCATTGGCACCGCCGCATCGATCGTCCGGTTCGTGACGGCGGGCGATGGCACGCACCATTTGATAGCCCAGGGTGAGGAGCGGTTCACGCTGCTCGATTACGTGAGCCGCGAGCCATTCTTGGTCGCGCGTATCGAAGCTCACAAGGAAGCCGCCGCGATCGACCGCGACATCGAAGCGCGCGGGCTCACCTTGCGCGAAAGAGCCATCGAAGCGTTGCAGCTCTTGCCGCAGGCCCCGGCGGAACTTGCCAATGCCATTCGCGCCATCGAGTCGATTTCCACGCTGGCCGACATCGTGGCGAGCTTCATGGATTTGAAGGCCGCGGAAAAGCAGGAGATTTTGGCGATCTTCGACCTGAAGAGCCGTCTGGATCGCGTGCTGGCGCTATTGAACCGCCGCATCGAAGTGCTGAAGGTATCGCGGCAAATCGATGAGCGGACTCGCGAAGCCTTCGATGAACGTCAGAAGGAAGCGGTGCTGCGCGAGCGCTTGCGCCAAATCAAGAAGGAGCTCGGAGAAACCGAGGGTTCCGGAGCCGAACTCGAGGACTTGAGGAAAGCCATCAAGGACGCCGCCATGCCCGCGGAAGCGGAGGAGCAGGCGCTGCGCGAACTCGCGCGTCTCGAACGCATGCCGGACGGCGCGGCCGAGTATTCCATGACACGCACTTACCTCGACTGGCTCGTCGCCATGCCTTGGTCGAAGACCGACCCGGAGCAACTCGACATCGAGCGGGCGCGCACCATCCTGGACGACGACCACTTCGGGTTGGAGAAGGTGAAGCGCCGCATTCTCGAATTCCTGGCGGTGCGAAAACTCAATCCGCAGGGTCGCAGCCCGATCCTGTGCTTCGTGGGTCCGCCGGGAGTCGGCAAGACGTCCTTGGGCCAGAGCATTGCCAAGGCGCTGGGACTACAGTTCCGGCGAGTGAGCTTGGGCGGCGTGCACGATGAGGCGGAAATCCGCGGGCACCGGCGCACGTACATCGGTTCTCTGCCGGGCAATATCGTGCAGGCCGTGCGCAAGGCCGGCCGGCGCAATTCGGTGCTGATGCTCGATGAAGTGGACAAGCTCTCCGCGAGCTACCAAGGCGATCCGTTTTCAGCGCTGCTCGAAGTGCTCGATCCGGAGCAGAACAACACATTCCGCGACAACTATCTCGGCGTGCCGTTCGACCTGTCGAAGGTGTTGTTCATCGGCACCGCGAATGTATTGGACTCCATTCCGGCGCCGCTGCGCGACCGCATGGAAATCATCGAACTCACCGGCTACACCGAAGAGGAAAAGCTGCAGATCGCGAGACGCTACTTGCTCAAGCGCCAATTGGAGGCCAACGGTCTGACGGCGGATCAGGTCACGCTGTCCGACGAGGCCCTGCGCCGCGTCATCGTCGATTACACGCGCGAGGCCGGCGTGAGAAGCCTGGAGCGGCAGATCGGAGCGCTGCTGCGCAACGCGGCGGTGACCATCGCCTCGGGCCGCGCCGCCGGGGTCGCGATCGGCGGCGACGAGGTCCCCGCAATCTTGGGAGCGGCGCGCTTCGAGAACGATGTCGCGCTGCGTACCAGCGTGCCGGGTGTGGCCACTGGGCTCGCATGGACGCCGGCCGGCGGCGATATCCTGTTCATTGAATCGAGCCGCGTGAAAGGCACCGGCAAGCTCATCCTGACCGGTCAGCTCGGCGATGTGATGAAGGAGAGCGCCCAGGCGGCGGTCACCTTGGTCAAATCGCAGGCGACCCGGCTGGGAATCGATCCCTCGGCCCTGGACGATTGCGATCTGCACATTCACGTGCCGGCGGGCGCCATCCCCAAGGATGGACCCAGCGCCGGAGTCGCCATGGCGACATCACTGGCCTCGCTGCTGTCGCAGCGCACGGTACGGGCGGATGTCGCCATGACGGGCGAAATCAGCCTGCGCGGCGTGGTGCTGCCGGTGGGCGGCATCAAGGAAAAATGCGTGGCTGCGGCGCGTGCCGGCATCCGCACGGTCATTCTGCCGGCCCGCAACCGCCGCGATCTGGAAGACATTCCGGAGAGCGTTCGCAACCGGCTGGAATTCGTGTGGGCGGAGAGGATCGACGACGTGCTGGTGCGCGCACTCGAAGCAGCTCCAGCGCAGCGCGCGGCGGCTTGACCGCCTAAAGAGCCTGGTGGGCAGCGAGCCGATGCAGCCGCCCGATGCGTTCGAGCGCGGGCGGGTGAGAATCGTAGAACGCCGAATGGATCGGATCCGGCGTCAGCGTGGTCGCGTTGTCCCGGTAGAGTTTGACGAGGGCACCGGCCAATCGCCCGGCGTCGGAGTATTCGGTCGCAAAATCGTCGGCTTCCCGCTCCTGCCGGCGCGACCACCAGGATTCGAGCGGCGTAGCAAAGTAAGCAAACACCGGTACGGTCAGAACGAACAGCAGCACTGCCATCGCGGGAGAACCCGCCGGCACACCGAGCGCGGTATAAAAACCCGGTTGCCGCGCCAGCCAGCCGAGCAGCGCCAGCCCTGCGAGCACCGACAACGCCGACACACCCAGGCGCTGGCGCACATGATGCAGCCGGAAATGGCCGAGCTCATGGGCCAGCACGGCCTCGATTTCATCCGCGTCGATCCGCGCCAACAGCGTATCGAAGAAAACGATGCGCTTGTTGCGCCCGATGCCGGTGAAATAGGCGTTGCCATGCGCCGAGCGGCGCGAACCATCCATGACGAATACGCCGCCGCGGGCCGCGAAACCGCAGCGCTCGAGCAGCGCCTCGACGCGCTGTTTGAGTGCCGCGTCGCTCAAAGGAGAGAATCGATTGAACAGCGGCGCGATGAACCGCGGCGCCGCCCAGGTGAGTCCGAGCGTCGCGGCCAGCCACACGAGCCATGCCCACAACCACCACCACGCTCCGGCCTTTTCCATGAGAGCCAAGGTGGCGAGAATGAGAGGGCCTCCCAGTATCAAGCCGAGCAGCAGCCGCTTGGCAAGATCCAGCGCAAAGAGTCCCGGCGAAATACGATTGAACCCAAAACGCGCCTCGATGCGAAATGTTCGCCACAGCGCAAACGGCAGGCCGAGCAGCTGCAGGAACAAGAGCACGCAGAGCACGACCAGAGTCCCGGCCCACGGTTCACTCAAGTTCACGTGCCGCACGAGCGCGTCGAGCGCCGCAAGGCCTCCGCCGATCGTCATGAGTAGTTTGATCAGTGCTTCGTAGAGCGTCGCCCAACGCCCGAGCCCAACTCGGGCCGCCGTGTAGTCGGCGGCGCGCTGCTGGTCCGTCAGAACGATCTGCCCGGCAAACAAATCGGGCACCCGGTCACGATGCGCCCTCACGGCCGCTAGCTGCCGCGACCCAAGCCACAATCGCACGGCGGTCTCAGCCGCGACCGCGAGGATGAAAAGTTCAGTCAGCCAATGCATCGTGAAAGCGCGCGGCGGTGATCACGGAAATAGCGTAGACGAATTGGCCGGCGAGCGGAATACCAGCGGCTTTTCTTCCGCGCGCGGCCGCTCGGCGTGATCGGCGCGCTCGGCGCGGTTCACAACCGCAGTAACCAGGCCGTGATGCGGCGACAGATCACATACCGGATCCGCGTTGGCCGCATCGCCGGTCAAAAGGTACGCCTGGCAGCGGCAACCGCCGAAGTCGCGGGTCTTTTCAGGGCAGCTGCGGCACGGCTCCTTCATCCATCGGTCGCCGCGAAAATGGTTGAATCCGGACGATTCGAACCAGACCTCCCGCATGCTGACGCTGCGCACGTTGGGGAATTCGAGGCCCGGCAGCATGCGTGCCGCGTGACAGGGCAGCGCGGTACCGTCCGGCGTGACCGTGAGAAAAATCGATCCCAAACCGTTCATGCAGGCCTTGGGACGGCGCTCGAAATAGTCGGGGACGACGAAAAAAATCCGCATCGGCCGGCCTGCGCGTTCGCGAAAGCGCCGCGTCGTCTCCTCTGCACGCTCGACTTGGCTGCGGCTGGGCATCAATTGCTCACGATTGTGCCAGGCCCAACCGTAAAACTGCGTATTGGCGAGTTCCACGTATTCGGCGCCCATCCGGTCCGCCATTTCGAGGATTTCCTCCACGTGATCGATATTGAGCCGGTGCAGCACCACGTTGAGCACCATCGGAAAGTCGTATTGCTTGATGAGCGCGGCCACTTTGGACTTCAAATCGAACGTTCGAGTGCTGCTCAGGAAATCGTTCATCTGCCGCGAACTGTCTTGAAACGAGAGTTGAATGTGATCGAGGCCCGCCGCCTTCAAGGCGCGTATCCGCGTTTCATTGAGGCCGACGCCGGAGGTAATGAGATTGATATAGAACCCGAGCCGGTGCGCCTCCGCGACGATCACCTCCAAGTCGTCGCGCGCCAGCGGCTCGCCGCCGGACAGCCCCAACTGCACGGAACCGAGAGCACGCGCCTCGCGCAGCACCCGCAGCCAGTCGTCAGTGGCCAGCTCCGGCCCGCTGCGCGCGAAATCCGTGGGGTTGTAGCAAAACGCGCAATGCAGGGGGCACCGATAGGTGAGTTCCAAGAGCAGCCACAGCGGCGGTCCCGGCGTCGGCGCTGCGTCGGCCGCCGTGTTCACGGCAACACCGCCAGCCATTGCTTCTCCACCGCCAGCACCACGAATGCCATGACCTCCTTCGACAAACCGGTGGTCGAGAAGGCCTGCTCGAGATCCGCGGTGATCTCAGCGATCGTCGCCTTTCCATCGCAGCGCTTCATGATTTCGCCGGCGCTGCCGTTGAGCTTGATCATCCCTTCGGGATAGAGCAGCACATGCGCATTTTGCGCGGCCTCCCATTGCAGGCGGAAGCGGCGTTCGATGACGGGCCGGGACGCGGCACTGATGGAACGGTCCGTCATATGCGCACCGTGTAGCGCAACGCCATGGCATCGCTCATCTGCCACAGCACATCCAATTTGAATCTCAAGATGTCGAGCGCGCGCTCCTGCAAAGCGCGGCTGGCGAAATGATCCAAGGTGAACTTTAGCCCGAATTCCACGTCGCGCCGCGCGATACTCACGCGGCTTTGGAAGTACTGCAATCCGGCCTTATCGATCCAGGGATAATGCTGCGGCCACGTGGCGAGGCGCTGCTTATGGATCTCCGGAGCGAAAAGCTCGGTCAGCGAG
>Ga0302325_10022319_pt1 | contig 13242 bp, 18 predicted proteins | sample Palsa_T0_2_FD_201948 | JGI IMG/M metagenome (GOLD analysis project Ga0302325, IMG submission 201948) | Peat permafrost microbial communities from Stordalen Mire near Abisko, Sweden - Palsa_T0_2 | ecosystem: Environmental > Terrestrial > Soil > Palsa > Peat permafrost | place: Sweden: Abisko... | reverse complement strand
TAGGCAAGGATGGATTGGACTTGTCGGAATCCGAGAGATCTCCGTCCTCGTCCTCATGATCTTGGAATCGTCCCGAACGGGCACCTCGTCCGGAAATGAGCCTAGGGGAATTGAAATTGACCTCATCGAGGAACTCATGAGAGTCCCTCCCTAGAACAGGACTCAATCCCTCGAACAGTCGCCCCTCAAATGGATTGGAAGCTGGTCTGGGAGAGCTCGTCTCATCCTCTTGGGGAACCACATGCGGTGCCGAAGTGGGTAAAACAGGACTACGAGACCTGAACGAGATCGGACTTCCCAACAAAGAAGCAGGTCGTTCCGTCGGAGACGACCGAGTCCTATGAGAACTAATGGATGCAGAAGACGGGGTTCGAGTTGGCGTGCGAGCGATTCTTGCTATACTCGAGGCATTCGAGGGAGTCCGACGGATGCTCGGAGGTGAAGTTGACATTCTTCTGTGCGGTTGCTCGTCCGATCTGTGAGCTGACGGGAAATACAACTACCGGAAGGGCGAGAGCGGCGAAGTATATAGTCTGTCCGTGTCTCACTGCTACGGCATCTAGACGACGCCATGGCTGTCATGACAGCTCAATCGAATCAACGACTCACGACGGGCTCCGAAAATGGATTGCCGGATCTGGAAAAACGGCGGCGCCGAGAATCTCGCCAGTCAGCGTCCGGCATCAAGTCCCGACCCCACACCGGCTTTGAGCGGCTAACTCGGCTTTAGGGTTTTCTTGGGGAATTCGACCAATTTCGACTCATTCCTCAGTGTGTCACAGCCCAAAAAACAACGAAAATACTCTCCAGAATCCGGCCCTCCGTCTTCGCACGGGCATTTCAGACCGGGAGCAGAGCCATGGCGCCACTGGACTATCGCAATAAAGTGGTTCTGGCGCCCATGGTCCGAGTAGGCGAGCTTCCCACCCGTCTCCTGGCGCTTCAATACGGAGCGGACCTAGTTTGGGGTCCCGAGACAATCGACCGGGCCATCATCGGGAGCACTCGTGTCTTGAATGACAAAACGAATTGCATAGAATACACCAAGCCGAATAGGGTGATTTATCGGATCCATCCATCGGAACAGAATAGGCTGGTATACCAGATGGGAAGTGCGAATGCTGAGCTGGCGGTTGAAGCCGCGAAAATAGTCGCGAGGGATGTTGCGGGGATTGATTTGAACTGTGGATGTCCTAAACATTTCAGTATTCACGGGGGAATGGGGGCCGCCTTGTTAAAGGACATACCGCGTCTGGAGGGCATATTGAAAGCGCTGGTGGAACAAGTGGGGAAGGTGTATGATATTGGGATCAGTTGTAAGATCCGACTATTGGCCACGGACGGGGAAACTCACGATATGGTCAGAAGGTTATGTCGCACGGGGATCATTGGATTGACTGTACCTCTTTGGCGGAGGAAGGGAGCTGAGGGTAGGTCCATTGTCGCACGACACCGATGAGAAATACGGAGAAGGCACTGGTAGAACGGATTCGAGGGGTTGCTGAAATATGTCGAGAAGAAGGCGTTGCGTGTCTGGCCAACGGCGATGTAGAGGATTACGGCGATGCTTTACGGATTATGAAGGAGTATAAAGTAGACGGAGCTATGATTGCACGGGCCGCAGAACTCAATCCCAGTTGTTTCCGCCGAGAGGGGTCCCTCCCAGCCATGGACGTAGCAAAATCCTTTGTCGAGAAGGTATTTGATCCCTTTTATCATATTAACTATAGGCTCTTGAGGTGGATAATCATTTGGGGAATTCAAAGTATTGTTTGAACCGGCTCCTCTCCGCGCACGCCAAAACCCCCATATATCTCAAAGTGTCGCAGTCGAAAAGTTACAGGGATATTTGTGCGGCACTAGATATCGAGTACACCGAGAAACTCTCGGATATTCCATCTCGAGGAGAAGTATCTGTTGCTGCTAAAGCGGCGGAAGGTATTTTGCGGGCTGTATGGTGTTGACTTTAGGCCATGCGCATCAAAAGCGAAATAAAGGTCCTTTGGCGTTACGGGGAAATGCGAATAATGACAATAAATCGATGGATAGGGAGACGATGGGAGGATTAGAGCAGAAACAGGAAGCATTGACGGTTTAGATATCTGGAAAAATAGGAAGAATTACGTTGCGTTGCATAAGATATATCTATCTCTCGAGCCAGGACTGGGTTATGTGTTCGCTGCGGGTCGCCTGTTTAGCGACATCACTTGAAACTATCCGCTTCCGCATTACTTATTCAATTGCGGGATGGGCGCTGACCAGACTCCCCCGTACCGTTGTGGCAGTCATGGACGATACCTGGACAACCGGCAACGACGATAACCTTCAACATAAGCGACTGATCGCATACGGAGGATTCGGAGAGGTTCACGAGGTACAGAGTCCCGGATGAAAATTTCGCTTTAAATAACCCGCTAATCACCAGCTCTCCAATGTCGTAACAAAGGAAGTCTTCGCGAGGAAACTCCTTCTTGCCGGCCGTCATCTGCAGCCTGAAGAGATCTAGAACGAGATACAAACCGTTCTCAAAGTGTGCCGCCACGACACACCTCATCCAAATATCATAAAGGTATTGCGGCATGGGACCTTTCCCACATCGTGGCATGTTTTCCTAGACCTTGAGCTATGCGAGTTCACTTTGGAATGGTATATAAACGAGCGCCTCTGGAAACGAACGAGCGAGGAGGTTTTGGCCGCGGTTCCTGCTACAGAACTGCAGCTTGGGTTGTTGGTGCGCGCAAGGGTCATCTGGGTTATTATGATCCAAATCGCAAGCGGTCTGGAATACATCCAGAGTTTGAAGGAAGTCCATCGTGATTTGAAACCTCGGAAGGGCAGGTTCTCCCTCAAAACGCGCTAATATTCAGTCCTTTATTCCCCGAACGATCACGTCTGGAAGCTGGCCGACTTTGGACTTTCCGCCGAGGGCGCCTCCACGGCTCAAACCTCTAGATTGGCTGGACACCGAGCCCCAGAAATCGTCAGGGAATCAAGAGCTACCTTCACGAACAAGGTTGATATCCTTGCCTGTGGTTGTATGCTATATGAAATGGCCTTCCGACAGAAGCTGTTTGATTCAGACTTTGCACTCCTCGAATACATTTACACGAAAAGGAACCCAGCGACTGAGAGGTTGGATCAACCAGCAGAGGAAACCACCAGGACATACACGCGTGGCCGTGGCGCGCCTGGCTGGCAATCCCGGAGTGTGTCGATGGAAGACCCCCAGGCCGTGGCTATTGACAGTTTGACGGGTTCCCAGGAACCGGACACATGTTTGACCGGAATTGATCCACGCTAATCCTAGTTCCGGACGACATTCACATCCCAAAGCGGATTACCAGGTTCGAACGGGAACTGAGAGAGGTCACTAGTGCAATTCGATATGAGACAATCACGGAGGTTGCTACCTTTTTACGCGGAAAAAAGTGGATTATCAGCGGGAACGGTGAGTTCATTGCGGACTTCTCTGGCCCACGTGCCTGGACAATTTCCGTTCTCAGGCTTCAGACCGAGGAACGATTATTTCGCACTTGTCACACGCCTAATTCGTTGTGGCCCAAATTCAGCCTCGATAGCAAATATTTCAGTTGGTTTGACGGCCTCAATTTCAGAACGATCGATTTGCTCAGTCAATTAGAAACCAAAATTACGACAAATAGAATCTTCCGAGGGCGCGACGAGGATGCCTTCGATTGGTCCCCCCCGCTCAAGTCTCTTGCGGTGTGCACTATACTTGCGGACGCCAAAAGTTACTTCCTCACAATATATCACGATAGCGGCAACACAAGCATCGTTTCTAGATCCACTGATGAAATTTTGCATTTGGAGACAGCCTTAAGTGTGGCAGGTGAAATCGTGTTTGTTGCAGGAACTTCCACGAGAAATAAGCACGATCATGACGTTGCCTTTGTTCATACCTACGGCACGGTACCCTTACAACTCGTCCGAGTTTGGGAAGATTCAATACCCATCCTTATCGGACGTCCGGATCCGTTTTTGCTCAATCTGGGCGATATGGCTTGTTACTGCTTTTCTGAGAAACAACACATAAATGTCAACTTGATTTCCCATGAAGGCAAGACAACTGTCTGCTTGTGGGGAAAGAACAACGATGAGTTCTCGGATCACATTATTGCATTTGTATCTGGGGCTCGGCTTTTTTTACTAGCGCAAAGAGGAAGGAAGACGAGAATTCTCGAATTGGATAAAGAGAAGATGGTGTTTCGAGCGTACGGAGCTCTGGTTGCGTTGACCCAGAAATCGTATATAACCAATTGTGGTCTGACAGGAAAGGAGTTGGAAGGGTTTTGGTGGTACGAACATGGAAGGGTTTACCGAACTCGCATCAGATTGGCTAGTAAAGCAGACAATAGCGCATAACGGCTAAATACATTTATATCATTAACCAACACTGCGACCGTGAAGTGTCTTGAGCGTCCGACGAAAACGCCCTTTCCTCTCATCCAAAATCGCCTTCAACTCACTGGTGAAAACTCCATGCGCATAACCTCCCTTCGCGCTCACTCTTCGGGACAACTTTCATCTCACAATCATTTGGTCGGCGGGATAAATCGGCAGCGTCAGCGCTCGGGAGCTTAGCATCCATGCTTGTGACACTCCGCAAACAGGTTAAGCAAATAACGACAAATAAACCATCACAGAGACCGAGTTTGTGTATGATCAGACATCATATATCAATGCTAAGAAACTACAGATAAAGGCCTTGAGGTTCATAATCCTGCTTCGTCTTCAGGACGTTATCCCTTGCAGTTCTGAAATCCGCGCCAATGACCCGCATTCTCCTCTCCCGTAAAGCAAGCAATCCCGCCTCCGTGCAAATAGCACGAATATCCGCCCCAGACAATTCATCTAGACATTAATCCAGATCGTGTGAGTAAAGATACCTTTCGACGAGACCAGTTCCTCAAGGACCTCCTCTGCATCCTTTCCCATGCTCATTTTGCTGGTATGGATGGTGAAGATCTTTTTCCGTGTGTTCTGGTCGGGGTTCTCGAATAGGATTTTCCTGTCAATTCGACCTGGTCTGATCAATGCTGGATCCAAGTTCTCAATCCTATTCGTCGCCATAATAACCTTGACATCTCCGCGATCATCGAATCCATCCAATTGATTCAATAACTCCAGTAACGTACGTTGAATCTCTCGCTCGCCACTACTCGAGGAGTCATACCGTTTCGATCCAATCGCATCGACTTCATCGATAAACACAATAGACGGGGCATATTGTTTTGCGACATCAAAGATATTTCGCACCAGTTTGGGGCCGTCGCCAAGGTATTTCTGGATCAACTCGGAGCCGACGACACGGAGAAACGTTGCGGAGGTCTGGTTTGCGACGGCTTTGGCGAGGAGGGTCTTTCCTGTGCCGGGGGCGCCGTAGAGAATGACTCCCTTGGGCGGTCGGATGCCCATTTCTTCGTAGAGCTCTGGATGTGTGAGGGGCAGTTCGACGGATTCCTGAGAATTAGCCGCGCGGGCAGAGAGGGAGGGGACTTTGATTTCTTGGATTTGGTTTTCGAGACCACCGATGTCGCCGTAGCTTTCTGTCGGTGCCTTTTCGAGCTTCATGACCGAAACGAGAGGATCGACATCATCTGCAAGGACTCCGACAATGGCGACGCTCTATTATGATTAGTTATCGTATGAGAGTTTGGACAACCTTTTGATGTAAGAGGACGGAACATCCCGGCTCAAGAAGTTCTTTGTCCACAAAGGACATGATAGGGACGTAATACTCCGGCCCACTTGTACTACTCACAATGGCATGGTCATCATCAATAATCTACAATCAGTCTCGTGCACCGTCCTGTGAGAATACCTCCTCCAGCGTGCCAACACCCAGCGGACTGCCCTTCAAACCGGCCAACAAAGTCTCATCATCCGCCTCCCGATTGCCTTCCTTCTTATTCCCGTCCTTCAACTCCTTCTCCTTCTGCCGATTCTGATAAATCGCCACGACTTCCTCTTCCATGAGCAAATGGTCCTTGATCCGGAGCTGTTTGAGTAATCGGAGCTTGCAGCGTGCTGTGGGAGTCACGGTCGGCAGTTTTGAAGCGACGTTGGGGCCCCGTCGTTTCTTCTTGCCAATCCGGCTGGGTGGAGGAGGCTCCCATTTGGGCTTCTGTTTCTATGTCGATGTTAGTGTTTGCTCGCTGAACGGACGGTGGATGGAAGAGGCTTACTTCTTTGCTGTCTTTTTCTTTTTCTTTGTTGGCATCGGCGCCATCACCCGCACCGGGCGGCATTCCTGACTGTGAGTTTCCCTGACGTTAGAAATGGCCTCAATGAAGGAGATGCGAGGAGCATACCATGGTGCTGTGGGTTGTCTGTCCTCTCGAATGACGCGTAATCAGTCCGAGTCGATTTTCTGTCCCCAAAGGTCGGGGATAACTCACAAACCTGCTGAAAACACTGGCTTTGAAAAAATGTGAATATCCAGACGATTCGGATCAAAGATCGTCGTCGGACTGCCACGGACATTATCACGCAAAGCAAGCATGTCGTCCATCGATGTCCCTCCAGAGGGCCATCCTAAACAGACTGTCACAGAAGATATCGTCGAAGGTCAAGTCGACACAACAGACACCAAAATGCGGTACCTAGCCTACGTAAACCGATTCCGGACAATCGCTCTGGCCTCCTCACGATACCTCGCTTACACCTCGGGTATTCCCTCCTTGCGGCTTCAATTGACTTTTAGACGTCGGAGAAGCTTTCCGAAATGTCTCAAGACCATGGGTTGTGCGGGGCGCATATGGAATCTCCTGGGGCTATGTCCTCACGGACGTCGGCTACGAAGCCTACAAAGCCAAATCCCTCAACAACGAGCCCACTCCCGTAGTCGTCAGTCTAAGTATCAAACGAGCCCTGTTCCAGAGTCTCGCATCCATGGGCCTCCCCGCCTTCACAATCCACAGTCTCGTCAAGTACAGCGGGAAATACGTCTTTGGGAAGAGTGCCAATAAGACGATACGAGTATGGGGTCCTGCGGCAGTGGGATTGGGTGTTGTTCCTGCGTTGCCGTATCTTTTTGATCATCCCGTCGAACATGCGGTGGATCGGCTGTGGGAGAAGGTGGATGAGATTGTGCCGGCGCGGTATAGTACTAGGGGGGTTAGAACGAGGGAGCACCCCGAAACGGTGTTGGGGAAGGAGGTTGATAAGGTTTTTGAGAAGAAGAAGACACAGTAGGGACATTGTTTTGGAGTTAAGTGCTCTGCTCAGATATTCTAATAGACTCGTAGTATATAATAGATTTGTGTGAATACTGAAAGCTACAGTATACCTCGTGCGTCTGTATTACATATCTGGAAGGATAACCAAGCCTAGTGATACACATATTTACAGAGATCGAGTCAGGCTCCTCCCTGTAGATTATTCCAGGATCATTAAATATCTCGAATAGACTTATACGAGGATATTGATTGTGGAGATAATCGCCATAAAAAGTTCCGACCACTCTTTGGTGGGCGCGTTCTAGCCCGCCCCCCAGCGGCTTCAACCCCCTTTAGTCCCGGGATTATATTTTCAGCACCCACCAATCAGCCGACCCGTGGCGCTGCAAGGAGGCCGGTTGTAACACGCAGACAAGTAATACGACGCACCACGGCGAGACTTCCCTCTTCGAGCCTCCGATCTCTTATCACTTTCTCCCAGCTCGACAAATCTCGCGCCCCCGTCTCTTCTGCAGCAAGTTATCCCTAGGCGACCATGTCTCGTGAGGATGAGTATGATTTTCTGTTCAAGGGTAATGGCCCGCCCCGAGTCGCCCCTTTCCCCCGTGGTGATGGTGGACAGACGTTCGACACGTCGCTTTTCTGTGGACTTTTATGCTGATGTTTGTGATTAGTGGTGCTTATTGGGGATTCCGGCGTCGGTATGGTTCCTTTGTTGTTGTGCGTTTTCAGATGATGGCTTGGGGGGGATCGAAGACTGACTTTGATGGCTAGGCAAATCCAACCTGTTGAGCCGATTTACTCGAAACGAGTTCAGGTATATACTTCATCCAGACCACGCTCTAACATCCCAGTATGGAGTCAAAATCGACTATTGGCGTTGAATTCGCAACAAGAAGTATCGCCGTCGATTCCAAAACAATCAAAGCCCAGATCTGGGACACAGGTACGTACCCTTTTTTACCCCCTTCTTTTTTTTGTGAACACATGTTAACTTCTTGCAGCGGGACAGGAACGTTACCGAGCCATCACTTCTGCGTAAGTCGTCTTCTGCGGGATATGTCTGACTGAGGGAGATACTATCGAGGAGCTGTGGGCGCGTTACTTGTCTATGATATCTCCAAACATATTACTTATGAGAATGTTGTGCGCTGGCTTAAAGAGCTTCGGGACCATGCGGACTCGAATATCGTGATCATGTTGGTGGGGAATAAGTCGGATTTGAGACATTTACGAGCTGTTCCCACAGAGGAAGCAAAGGCGTTTGCGAGTACTCCCCCATTGCCTCAGCACAGTATCCGCGATCCTGTTACTGACGAGTAGCCGAGAATGGATTGTCGTTTATCGAGACATCCGCGTTGGATGCCTCAAACGTTGAATTAGCCTTCCAAAACATCCTCACTGGTACATGATCCCGCTCTCATCGTTCTCACGAGCTAGAAATCTATCGTATCGTATCCTCAAAAGCCTTGGACCAACAAGGCGATCCATCCTCTCGACCGGGCGCAGGCGATCGCATCGACATCAAACCCACCAACACCGACGCCGAAAAGAAAAACGGCTGCTGTTAAACCCTCCGCCCCGCTGCCTGCCAAACCTCATTTCAGGCGGGACCTCGGAATATTCAATGGGAACGGAGTGTGTGCAAATACAAACGGAGTGTGTGCAAATACATACCTTCGATGAATTCTCGGGTGGAGTGGCGAGAGGACGACATATATGATGATGATGATGATGATGCAAGGGATAATTTGTTCAGAGGGCTTGTGTCTTTTTTTTATTTGTTTGTTACATTGGTGTGTCTTTTTTTATAAGTATGTAGTTCTATATACTCCGGGCAGAATGTTTCTGTTGTAATGCCAGCGGGTCAATACTTTCTCTATAGCGGGGTGTGTGTAGCTGGATAATCCGTTCAAAGTCATATTCTATCTACTCTTTTCGCAGAGACCGTGATACGGTCGGTTTGCAGATGAGACTCAGTCTGACCGGGCGGATAAGATCTCATGGTGTTGTACAGAGGGATCGATCCAGCCCAGGGCAGATGAAGTCCTATTTCCCAAATCTCAGGAAAGACAGAAAATGGCACGGAGGATTCTGGAGAGAATGCTTCTGTCTTGATCTTGGACGAAGCAATCCCCGAACTGAGGACCGTGCATATAGAATGCCGGATCGGGTGGGTTATTGTAGTCGACCCTGGCTGTATCGATAGGTGTCCAAAAGTGCTCTGGGTTGTACTGTGACTGGTAAGTCTGGCCATATTCATAGACTTGGCCCGAGGGACTGCAATACATTCTGTTTGACATGGCTGGAGCTGATGAGATGTGCTTGACAGTTGCGTAAGGTAGTAAAAGCTGAAAGATCAAGAGGTAAGATCCTGTTGGGCTGTTAGTAAGGCGGAGTTGGTACGAGAGATGGTGCAATAGAAGTGGTAGAGCGGACTTTATACGGAGCTCGTAGATCTCCAGCTGAGTTTTGTTGCTCATCTTTTGTGATTTGGTTACGTCCACATCTGCCGAAGACGAGATCACCATCACCGTCCCGTCGATCCGTCCTATCCACAGCTCGCACACCCCAAAGTCCCATATCTCAGCCCTTTTTAACCTTCGTCGCCCTTTCCTTATTCCGCTGTGCTCTCCACTCCATCCATTCCTCATACAAATCATGCTCCAAGCTCCCAATATCCCCATCCTTGAACCAAAGCATCTCCACCACCCGCCACCGTAAAACCCAGTCAACAATCCCCGTACTCCGTAACACAATCACACTGATATACCATGCTATTCCCAAAAATGCACCTGTCCCCGCTCCGGCAATGACCTGTCGTGGCGTGTGATACCGTAAGTATATCCGCGACATGCAGACTAATGACGCGCCGCAGAGGACTATTGTCGACTGCAGCAGACGTATTACCAATGCCGTTTTTCGCGTCCTATACAAAAGTGAGTAGTTGTTTGAGGGTGGCGAGGGATACCGATGGAGGAGATATAATGCGACATAGACGGCGAAGAAGGCCATGAACTGGGAATGCGAACTAGGCATCCCGTATCCCTCCCCCAGAATCTCTACCTCATCAACCCAACTACTCCAAGAGCGCGGGAAGTACGTACCTTTCGGCCTGTCCTCCTTGATGAGTCGTTTTAATATCCAATTGGCCAGTTCGCATAATAATTGTCCCGCAAACATCAACACAACTTCGATTTCCCTCCGAGCATAAATCAGGGTCACGTATATCACCATCAAGGCCTGAGGGATCAATGCCAGGTATGCTGAAACGAGACTGAATGGATCGTGGGGACTGTAGTATACGTGAGTGACTGCCAGGGAGACAAGAGGAGGTTCCAGAGCTCCGCCCATTTTCGCTCTGCGGGGGCGCACTGCTCGTTGTTGTGAGACGTGGACGATTTGCACAACTTTGAAGATCGACGAAAGTTTGTCACTTTACGTAATTTCGCAAGGGGTCGTCTTTGAACGCAACCGGGAAACTCATTTGGACATTTAACTTTGGAGCGAGAAGAGACTTCTTTGCTTGATTTCCAGGCTTCAATGTTTAAATACTATGCTTGTTGCGGAAGTGGGGAGTTGGTCAACTTTTTTGGGCTGAGATCTCAATCCCGAACTAAGCGACTCCATCTGATCACCGGAGCAATTGACACAACGGACTTTTCAGCATCAAGGGCGATGTCACAGTATGTGTGTCTGCAGGAACCCCCCTTCCTTCTTCCCGTATGCTGACATGTTTCTAGATGCTTGGACAAGTACTCAAGTATTTAATTTGCTCCTCATCCTTGTGCACGATTTACTTTGGCAATTGCAACAGTTTTCCCTTAATCGTCTGTGTTGCTTTCCTGGAGATATAGTAGCAGTTGATTTATCACATCTCACCCTAGCGTTTGCAGCAATGTTTGAACATTGTCCATCGAACTTGTCTCTGGTTTTAACGGCCACTGTAGAGTATATATTTATACTTTCTCTCTCGTCACATAGGTGGACAAATCCTTGCTTAGCAGGGATCCATAAGAACACCGATGAAGGCTCTCGCGAGGATCTCATCAGTTAACAATCAGAAACCATATGTAACGTATTCAAAGTCTTAGGACCCGTGTGCAGAGAGGAATGTATAGAAGACAGGAAGGTTGCTGCGCCTGTTGTTTGAGATGAATATCAGATGAGCAAGGTTTCATGAATCTTCACTAAGTCAGCTATATTTGACGTATCTCGCAAAGATGTCTCATAAATGAACAGTGAAAGGCCTCATATTTCGCCTAACACTGGTAACCCGATTGGACATCACACACATCACCAGTTACGTTTCGGATCGATATTCCTTATTAGGAACCGGTCCAATGACAACCGCGGCGCGCCTATCTGCGCCGATAACCTCTAGCAGCCGCCCACGCAGCAGACACCTCATAACCCAGCCAAAGTGGCCGCAATTCTCCGTGCTCTTCGTCCTCGCCTCTCCCTCGCCCACGTCACTTCCAAACGCTCCATCATGACCTCCGTCAAACTCACGCTCCCCAGCGGCAAGCAATATACCCAGCCCACGGGCCTGTTCATCAACAATGAGTTCGTCAAGGCGAAGAGTGGGAAGACTTTCGATGCAATTAATCCGGCTACGAGTAAAGCTATTTGTGCTGTGCAGGAGGCCGGCGATGAGGACGTTGGTGTGGCGGTGAGTGCCGCGAGGACGGCGTTTGAGGGGGATTGGGCGGATGTTTTGCCTGCCGACAGAGGGAAGATGCTTATTAGGTTTGCAGAGTTGATTGAGGAGGAGGCAGAGCTGCTTGCTGCTGTGGAGGCTATGAACGGTGGGAAGGTATGAATCTCTCTGTTGAGGTATTGATTGTAGCCTTTCTTGACTGCGAAGAACGACGATGTTGGAGAGACCGCCAAGGTGTTCAGGTATTATGGAGGTTGGGCAGATAAGATCCACGGCAAGGTCGTTGATGCCGGCGCTACTCGTCTTGCTGTAAGATACCTACCTGTGCTGCAATTCTGAGTCTAGTATACCGTGCACGAACCACTCGGTGTCTGCGGCCAAATCATCCCTTGGAACTTCCCTCTCTCCATGTTCTGTATCTCCCCACTCAAAATACTTTCTAATTTCAGCCTGGAAAGTTGCGCCAGCACTAGCTTGCGGCAACACAGTCGTCCTGAAAACCGCAGAACAAACTCCCCTGAGCGCCTTGCTCATCTGCACACTCGTTCAAAAAGCCGGTTTCCCTCCCGGCGTAGTCAATGTCATCTCAGGATTCGGAAAAATCGCCGGCGCCGCAATCGTGCGTCATCCAGGAATCGACAAGATCGCATTCACCGGCTCCACCGCCGTGGGCAAAGAAATCGCCAAAACCGCCGGATTAAAGAAAGTTACTCTTGAACTCGGTGGGAAGAGCCCGAATATCGTATTCGAGGACGCGGATATCGAACAAGCCGTCAAATGGAGTCACAATGGAATGTACATCCCTTCTTTATCCATTTTTTTTCGGAGTACATGGTTTCTTATGTTAGGTTTTACAATCAGGGACAGGTTTGTTGTGCGACGACGAGGATTTATGTCCATGAATCGATCAAGGAGAAATTCACCAAGGCGTTCGCCGAATTCACTCAAGCGAATAAAGTGGGCAACCCCTTCGACGAGGATACCTACCAAGGCCCACAGATTTCCAAAGTCCAATTCGACAGAGTCAACAATTATATCGAACTTGGCAAGAAGGAAGGTGCCAAACTTCTCATTGGCGAGGAATCCGGGACCGGTGACGATGGATTCTTCATCAAACCCCATATCTTCACGGACGTCAAGCCTGAGATGAAGGTTCTTACTCTTTGTCGCGGGATTTGCTGACTTAGATCTCTCGTGAGGAAATCTTTGGACCGGTTTGTGTTATTATGACGTTTAAAGAGGAGAAGGAAGTCGTTGACGCGGCGAATGATACTGATTATGGACTTGCTGCCTCTATTTTCACAAAGGATATTGAACGAGGTCATCGTGTGGCGAGGAAATTACAAGCCGGGAGTGTGTGGATTAATTCGTCCGGAGACAATA
>Ga0302325_10022318_pt1 | contig 13242 bp, 9 predicted proteins | sample Palsa_T0_2_FD_201948 | JGI IMG/M metagenome (GOLD analysis project Ga0302325, IMG submission 201948) | Peat permafrost microbial communities from Stordalen Mire near Abisko, Sweden - Palsa_T0_2 | ecosystem: Environmental > Terrestrial > Soil > Palsa > Peat permafrost | place: Sweden: Abisko... | reverse complement strand
TTGATCGGATCGGCCGCCGCCCAGGTCAGGGGGGCCGCCAGTCCAAGGTTTGAACGCGCCGGCGATCCCTCGGCGGTATACGGAGCACCGATGGTCACCGCGGTGCCCGCCTATGCGCGACCGGACCGGGGGCATGCATCGCTCCCGGTGCTGACACATCCGGTTGATGAGGCGGCGGAGTCCTTCCGCACTCTGGCCACGGTCATCCGGGCCCGCCGGGGCGAATCGAACGGGTTGGTGGTGGCTCTCAGCGCAGCCGAGGTGGGGGCGGGGACGACGACGGCCGTGGCCAATTGCGGTTTGGCGTTGGCCGAAATGGGCGAAAACGTCCTGGTGATCGATGGCGACCCGCTGGGACGGGGGTTGACGCAGGCGCTGGTCGCCGACGTCGACACGTCCGGTTTGGATCTCCCCCCTATGGGACTGTCCGAACTGCTGGAGGGACGGCCACTGGCGGACACCATTTTCCCGGCCACCGGCGAGACGGGACTGATGGTGGTCCCGAGCGGGCGCAGCACCGATATGGCCGTCCACCGCTGGAGGTCCTCCGTCCTGCGGGCCGCCCTGGAAGATCTGTCCCGACGATTCGACGTGATCCTGCTCGACACACCGCCGATGGCCAGCTCGTCGTTCAGCCTGGACCTGGCCGTCGCGGCGGGCCGCCTGGTCATGGTGGTACCCCACCGAGGTCCCGTGGAGCCGCACCAGGGGATCGCCCAGCGCCTCCCCGCGGTCGACATTGAGATGATCGGCTACGTCTACAGCGGAGGCGCCCCGAACAATCGATTCACTCCCTACTTCCCCGTCGTGCGGGGCTCCCGTCATGGAATAGGTTGGCCCGGGGAGCCCGCCGTGCCACCATTCGTGGACCCGATGCTCCCCGAAACTCCGCGCTCCAGCTTGCCGGCGAACTAAGCCACCGCGAAGGTCGGGCTGATGCCGGTGAAAGCGCAAAGCGCTCCGCCCTCCTCTCTGGCGTCGCCTTCGTAACAGATCCGATAGGTGCCGGACGTGACGTCGTGCGGAACATCCCAGGAGACTGTCGCTTCCGAGCGCCCCTTGCCGCGGCGCTTCCAGGTAAATCGGGTGGCCCAGTCGCCGTCGTCCTGCACGGTGCGCCACTCCCCATTTTCGATTCGTTGGACACGCAGGTAGGTACCGCCCCGGTGCAACAGGTTGTTCGGGTTGGCTGCTACGAAGACCACCACCACCCGTTGCCCGGGCGCATACTGCGGTCGTGGGTCGACGACAGTGTCGCCGAATGACACGGTCGGTGGCGTGGCATCGACTTGCTCAGCTTGGCGCCGCTTGCCGAGCCGAGTGGTCAGCTCGGTCGTGGCCCGACCCTCACCACCGGGCACACCGTCCACCATGGCCCGGGCCAGTCCAGCCACAATCTGCTGCAACGCCGGCAGCTCCCAACGGCCGAAGAGCGTGCTTCCGCCTTCGTACTGCTGCTCCTGGTATTCCTCGGGCGTGGTGACGTAGTGGATGTACCCGTTGGAGTAGCCAGCGACCAGGACATTGTGGAGCTCCGCCCCCACCACGCCCGCCACGGTGCGGCGAAGCCGCAATCCGGCCGTAATGGTCACTTCGCCGGGAATGCCGATCAGATAGAGCGATCCCACGCGGAGAAGTTGCACCGGCACCCGTTGGGCCACCACGGGCAGGAAGCGGTTGATCAGACCTCCGGGCAGCATGATCCCCTTGGGCGCCTGCGAGTCCCGCAACCGTGACGACAACCGGTAGGCGATCTTCGACGGCCAGTCGAACCACGGGTTCGGACCTTCACGAAAGCCCGGGAATGCCGGGCCGTCCGCCCAGGCGCCGGCAAAGGAAGCCGACCCCCCGGCGGGACCACTGGTCGTATGAGAGCGACCGTCGCCGGTGAACTCCGGACGCACGGTGACGTTGGCCATGTCCACGGTGGTCACCCGGGCGTCAATGGGCCCCGTCAACGGTTGACCGCCCTTCTCCGCCAGCGCGGCTGCGGCGTCGAACTGTCGAAGGCCGATAATCCGCGCGTTCTCGAACTCGTCCTCGGTGGGGCCGCTTCCCGGTCGGAGGTTCAGGTTGGGCGACATGTCGCCCGCGTTCGTCTGGGCGAAGGCACCGATGAAGGGTGGCGGCACATACGGGTCCGTCAGGTAGTCGACTCCCTCGACCTCGCGCTCCCAGTGGTATCCGGCGTAGCCCTTGTTGTCCGAACTGATCAAGCGGTTCTGATTGGTCATGGACGTGTTGTGGGTGGCGAACCAGTTGATGATGCCGACAGTGACACCGTCGCGGGCAATGCGCAGGAGGGTGGTCTGCGGATCAATGGCCCCGGGGAAGTGAGCCCGGTCGGATTCGGGATTGCGTTCGAACGACACGCGGGAACGGTTCACGCTGGCGTTGTGCAGCTCGCCGTGGGCCAGGGTGAGGGAGGACGGGGCCAGGTCGGCGTGGGCCCGAGCCACTGCATCGAGAATCCCGTCGACCAGCGCGGCAAAGGTCTTGGCGCGGAATCCCTTTGTGTTCGTGTTGTAGAGCAGATGGTGCGAGTAACCACCCGGCGCACAGTGGGTATGGGTGGCAGTGATCATGGTGTTGGCTGCCCCGTACGCTTCGCCGTACGTAGCGCGCAGCCGGCGGAGCACCTGTTGATGCACACTGTCGAACACCAGCGGGAGGTCGTTGACCACCAGCAGCACCCGGGGGGCGTCCGTGCTCTCGGCAATGATGAAGGCACGGGAGCGCTGGCGGGTGTGGATCCCCTCGGTCTGCTGATCGGCTCTCCCGTAACCGAGCATCCCGCACTCGGCTGCCTCGCCGGTGATGTCGGCCACACCTCGGCCGACCAGGTACGTGGTCTCACTCATGGGGCCACACCGTAGGGCTCAGCGATCAGACGGGTCCGCTCGACCGCTGGCGAACAGGGATGCGGTCCTGTTCGGGCATGGAATTGGGTGGCACCGGGTACGGCGTCCCTTCATTGAGTTGATTGAGCTCAGCGTCCTTGGCCACGTCAAGCAGGACCTGGGGACTGAGGGGTGACGCCGGCGGCAGAGTCGGGAAGGTGTTCGAAGGTGGTGCGGCGAAGTTGAAGGCCGTCGTCATATCGCCCACCGTCTGGCGTCGCCACTTCGACAGGTTGGGCACGGGCAGTCCGAAGCGGGTTTCAAGGAGTCGGAGTTGCGACGTGTGGTCGAAGGTGTCCCAGGCGTAGAGCCCTCCGACGCTGTACGGGGAGATGACGATGCAAGGCACCCGGAAGCCCAGTCCGATGGGTCCCGCAATGCCTTCTGCTTCGGGCACGTCGGCCAGTGGGACGGTGACGTACTCGCCCGGAGTTCCCTTCGGCGCCACCGGAGGGGGAACGTGGTCGAAGAAGCCGCCGTTCTCGTCGTAACTCAGGATGAACGCCGTCTTCTCCCACACGGCCGGGTTGGACACCAGGGTCTTCAGCACATCGGCGATGGCGTAGGCACCCCAGGCGGCCGGATAGGAGGGATGCTCACTCTCTTCGTAGGTGGGCACGATCCACGAGACCTGCGGCAGGTTGTCACTCGCCACATCGAGCTCGAAGGTACCTGGGTACGTCGGGACGAGGGCCTTGCGTGACAGCGGCGAGAGGGGATCGAGGTACTGGCGAAAGTACCGCAGCACGTTGTCGAGCTGATAGCTGGTGTCGAGTTCCTCAATGCCGTCGGGTCCCTGGTACACCTTCCAGCTCACACCGGCGACCTCCAGGACTTCGGGGTAGGTCTGCCAGGTGAACTTCGCCGGCGATCCGGCGAGGTCATACGTCTCAAGCAGCGGGCCGCCATTCCTCCCGTCGGGGTCGATGGTGCCCGACATCCAGTACAAGCGATTGGGGTACGTCGGCCCGAGTACCGAGCAGTGGTAGTTGTCGCAGAGGGTGAAGTGGTCGGCCAGCGCGTGATGCACCGGAATGTCCTCCGCCGTGTAATACGACATGACGATCGAACCGAACTTGCTCCCGTCGGTGCCCAGGTGCGTCCGGACGAAGTTATCCATCTTCCCTTCGTTCCAGCACTGGTGCTGCGGACCCCACTCGTGAATCGGATCGCCGATGCAGATCCCGTCCACTGCAGGATTCTGCGTATTGGCGCGAAACGGTTGCAGGTAGCCGTTGGGGTTTACGCCCACCCCGGGCTCGAAGCCGAACTGGTTGAACACCGAATACTTCTGGCCCTTGACCATCTGCTGCAACGTGTAGGGGTCCGAGAATCCCCGCGTGGTCGAATAGGTGCCGAAGTAGTGGTCGAACGAACGGTTCTCCTGCATGAGAAAGACAAAATGCTCGATGTCATTCAGGCTGCCGGTTCCACCCGGGTCGAACGACGCCGCTCGCTCAATTATCCGCGACGACTGGGAGTGCAATTGGGAGCCGATTCCGGCTGCCATGGCTCCCCCCAGGAACTGCCGGCGGGACAGTGTGGAGCCGAGCGCTCTCCATTCTGCATTCTCTGATCGGCTAGGGCCCTTCATGACCATCCTCCGTGCCCGGAACTGCGCGTTGACCGCTTGACAGATGTTACGTGGGGGCCAGCACCACGGATTGCCGTTTGGCGCAGACGGTGGAGTTGGGGCGCAGGATCCGAGCTGTCATCATTGTTACCCCATGTTCACCCAGCCCACAGCGACGTCCCGAGTGAGGCGGCGTGAGTGAGATTCGGATGAAGGGGTGGCATCGGGACCCCTTCGGAATCCACCACGAGCGTTACTTCTACGGCGATGAGCAGCCCGGCCGCCTGGTCCGCGACGTTGAGCATCACGAGTCCTTCGACGATGTGCCTGAGAACGGTGGTCCGCCCAATCGGGTCAGCGGACGAGCGAGTGAAGCGCGGCTTCGAGTCCTGACCGGCGCAGGGCAGACGCCAGCGGTCGCGCCGCCAGACGAACCCTGGCTGACCGCGTCGGCGGCCGGCGAGTCGCTGCCCTTGTCCCTCGACCATGCCGACCGGTGGATCGATCCGCCCGCGCACGGTTGGATTCATCGCTTCCATGAGTTCCGTTGGCCGCGCCGTCGCCTGCTTTTGGCCGTCGGGGCATCGGGCCTGGCCATTGTGGTGCTGGCTGCCGTCCTGATCACCTCCTCGTCCAGCCCTCCGGCGACGGGCAGACTGAAGACCACCCAGCCGAACGCCAAGGTCCCGCCACCCAGAACCACGGCTCCGCCCACCACCACAGTGCCGGTGACCCTGCACCAGGTGGGCTGGCAGATCAGCCAGACCTTCGCCGCTTCATCCCTCGGCTTGGCCGCCGTCGACTGTCCGGTGGCCACCGGCTGCGAGGCCGTAGGCGAGACAACCCTCAAGACCGGCATGGTCCTGTCCAGCAGCGACCAGGGGTCAACGTGGACACAGCAGAAGTTGCCCAACGGCATCGGCCCACTCAGCAGCATTTCGTGTGCATCGGCGCGGTCATGCGTCGCCGTGGGGGGCATCACGGTGATCACCACCAGCGATGGGGGAACTTCGTGGAGCGTGCAGCTGCTCAAAGCGCAGAACCTCAACGCCGTCTCCTGCCCCTCGGTCACCGTGTGCGTCGCCGCCGGGGTCTTCCCATCGGGGTCCGGGTGCGACGAAGGAGTCACCTACATCACCACCAACGGTGGTCGCACGTGGTCGTCAATGTTCGTGCCGTGCTTTGACCCGCACGCCATCTCCTGTCCTTCGGTGGCGGACTGCGAGCTGGTCGGAACCAAGTTCAGTAGCCAGTACCAGTACGGGGAAGTGCTCGGTTCCGCCGACGGTGGCGCCTGGAAGGAGCAATTCACCATGCCTGGCCCCAATTCACAGCTCAACGGCGTCGCGTGCCCGTCCACCACCATGTGCGAGGCGGCGGGCAGCGGGACTTCACAGTTGATCGTAGGCACCGATGACGGTGGGACCACCTGGACCAACCAGAGCATCCCGTTGATGAACGGCATTAACTCCTTTTCCGCCGTCACCTGCCTCAGCCCACAGGTGTGCCAGGCCAGCGGCATGGCGCGCGCCATCGGAACCGAGAATGGCGGAACCACCTGGGCGGCACAACCGCTTCCTCCGGTTGTCTCGAACCTGACGGCAGTCTCCTGCCCTGCGGCGGGTATCTGTGTCGGGGTGGGTGACGCCGGCGACAGCGGCGTAGCGCTCCGCTTCGACACGTAGCCCGGAGTACCCCGCCGGATCGGGGGGAGCGGTTGGTAGCGAGCCCACGTGCGCATCGTCTCGCTCCTACCTTCCGCCACGGAGATCCTCTTCGCCGTCGGAGCCGGGGACGCGGGGGTCGGCGTGACCTTTGAGTGCGATTTCCCTCCCGAGGCGCGCAGTCGCACGATTGTCTCGACGACGGCGCTTCCCCCCGGTCTCACGCCGGCACAGATCGACGCCGAGGTACGGGCCCCAATGGCGGCGGGAGAGGATTTGTACGCACTCGATGAAGGGGCGGTGCGGGACATCGATCCCGATGTGGTGGTGACCCAGGATCTTTGTGCGGTGTGCGCGGTTGACATCACCGAGGTCGACCGGGCACTGGAGCACCTCGGGTGCCGAGCCGCCGTCATCACGTTGGACCCGATGACGCTGCCGGAAGTGCTGGCCTCCATTGCGACGGTCGGTCAGGCCACGAACACGGTGGAACGAGCCGCAGAGCTCGTGGAATCTTTGCATCGGCGCTTGGCGCTGGTCTCTCTGGCTGTGGCCGATCTGAGGCGACCCCGTCTGGCCGTGCTCGAATGGACAGATCCCCCTTTCCCGTCCGGCCACTGGGTGCCCGACATGGTCACGGCGGCCGGGGCTACGCCGGTGCTCGGCCAGAGCGGCGAACGGTCGAAGCAGGTGGAGTGGAGCGATATAGCTGCCGCCGAACCCGAGATCATTGTGGTGGCGCCCATTGGCTACCGGTTAGACGGTGCCTGCGACCTGGCCGAGGTCGTCGTGGCGACGGGACTTCTCCCCCCGACAGTCCCCGTGTGGGCGGTCGATGCCGACGCGGCCTTCGTACGCCCGGGTCCCCGAGTGGTCGACGGCGTCGAAACGTTGGCCCACATCGCGCATCCCGAAGCGATGGAACCACCGGAGGGAATGTTGCGGCAAGTCAGATGACGCCACCGAATGGCGGGTCAGGGCCGATCGGGGCGCAGCGGGGTCCTTCTCTCGTCAATCTGTTCCTGAACGCCGGAAATAATCTCCCGGCCGAACCAAGTCGGCCGGGAGACCGCGCTTAGTACGAGACTTCGAGGTACAGAATCGGCGCGATGACCACCGTGATGGCGTGCGGACCGATGGTTATCGGCGATGCTGCACCGGCCGGAGCCGCTGGAGCAATCGCCAGGCCCAGGAAGGCCAGGCTCCCGATCACCGGGGCGGAGATGGCAGCTGCAATGCGTGTTTTGCGTGACATACCGGCATATTACGCTTCCGCCCGTCATTCGTACAAGGGAATGGGGGAAACATTTGATTCGCCTGTTTTTCGTGCAAACGTTCGTTTGACCAGGCCATCTAGTGCAGATGGGTGGCAAAGAACTTACTGATGCGGGTCCGGGCGTCGCTTGCGGCCACCCCATCGAATCCGATCCCGAGAACCTTCTCCGCAATGGTCGGCAACAGGCCAGTGTGCTGATTCAAGAATCCATGTGATGCGGTGGGGTACTCCTTCACATTGTGCGCGATGTCGGCCCGCACCAGTGCTTCCTCAAGCTTGACCGCCGCGCCGCGCAATCCCTTGTCCTTCGCTCCGAAACTCCCGACGATCGGGCACGCTCCGACAAGAACCGCATCAACATCATCGGGCACCTGTCCATAGTTGACACTTGACGCCGAGAAACCATGCCCGGAGGCCAGCAGGATGGCGAAACCTCCGCCCAGGCAAAACCCAATCAGACCGACCTTCCCGGTGCAGTCGGCCCGAGCTGTCGTCCATGCCCGCACTGCATCGACGTCGCCGAAGACGGGACCCCTCCTGCTCCGCATGGCCCGCAGCGTGGCAACGAGGCACGGCAACTTCCTTCCGTACGAGAAAAGGTCGGGAGCAACGGCCAGGTAGCCATCGACCGCCAGCCGGTCGGCCTGGTGACGCAGGTCATCGGTCATGCCGAACACGTCATGGATGACCACAACCCCGGGCCAGGGCCCGTCCCCTTCTGGTCGTGCCACATAGGCACTCAGGGAATGCGCCGGTCCGGTGATGGAAACCACCTCAGACCTGACCATATATTCCCCTTCCACTCGGAGAGCTGTGCTGCACCGCAGGATGGCTCAAGAAGGTTCCGCCATCATTTTCTCGTATTCCTCCCACGCCACCATGTGGATCATGTTGGCCGATTGGCCACCGACGGCCAGCAACGTGCCGTCGCGTCCCCAGGCTTTCACTGAACCATGCGCATGTGACCCCACGGCCATCTGACCCCGGAGTTCCAGCAGGATCCACTCATGGTCATCGGCGATGCTTCCGAATCGCAAGCTGTTGTCGAGACTGGTCCCACCACCTACGAATCCGGCGGCCCGAGCGATGGCCCCGGGAACCATGTCCGCCACAAAGGCAATGGATGCTGGCGTCATGCTGCGTCCATCGGTCAGGCGGGCCCAGAGGGCCAGAGGTGGCGCCGTCGCCTCCGAACCGAGAGGCTTCGCCTGGCGGTACTCCACCTGGACGGTGAACCCCCGGAACTCTTCGGCCTGCATCGGACCGAAGGTCATGGGTCCTGTGTCTTCGGGAGGTGTGACCGCGGGCATGAACTGATACTGACCTTCTAACCCTCCGACTCGTGGAGTGGCGGTCGAACCGAGGCTGAGGAAGAGGACCTTGTCCCCGAGGCGACCGGTCACCTGGACCTGGGTGACGTTGCGCCCCGACGCCATGACGGTGGTAGTGCATTCGATCACGTCGGTCTGCTGGGCTGTCGCCACGTACTGGGTGGTCACCCAGAGCGCTCCCCGTTGCGTCGCCGCTTCCATGGCCGCGACAGAAGCGGCGATGGCGGTCCCGCCGTACAGCGCACCATCGTGTCGCCCCACCGCCGGCACCAGCTCGAAGTGGCCACGCAGGTGATCAGCCTCGAAGGTGAGGCCGAGCATGGCCAGGTCTGACGGACGGGGGTACACAGTCATCGGACACCCATCGATCGGTCGCTGGGTAGGAGTCCGGCACGTCGTTGGTTCCCCGGGGGTGCGTTGCGCATGGCCGGCAACGGTACCGGTTCTCCCGCGACGGCGGTATTGGCGATGGCGGAGCGGGTGACTTACGAAGGCGAGCTGAACGGCTCCGTCAGCTGGGTCACCAGCAGCGGGAGGGGCCGGCGCCGCGGGTTCGTCTGCTCATTGCTCAGCGGCCGGCCGCTGAGTCCGGTGGAGCAGGCTGGCGCGCCCCGCCGGGGGAACACAGCGCGCCGGGTCAGGACGTCCCATACGTTGAGCACCACACCCAGGTTCGCCCCCTCAGGACAGTCGATCGAATGATGGAGGCGGTGGTATGCCGGACTGACAAGAACCCTGCCGAACGGACCGAAGTCCCACGGCACATTGGCGTGCGTCAGGGTGCCGAGACAGAGGTAGAGAGTAATGAGGACCGGTGCCATCGGTCGGTCGCCGGTGAGCGCCACCACCGGCACTGTGGCCAGCAGAAACCCGATTGTGTGCACAAAAGGATGGGCCCGGAACGAGGTGAGCACACTCATCTCTTCCTGTGAGTGGTGCACGGCATGAAATCGCCACAATGCCCTGAAGCGATGGTCAGCCCAGTGGGCCAGCCAATTGCAGGCGTCCATGGCCACCAACGTCACCGAAATGAGCAACCAACGCGGCCAGGTCGCGGTCCACGGCGCTTCAATTCCATTGACGTGTTGGACGAGTAGGGAGGCGAACCCCACTCCCATGAGGAGCATCAAGGGCACCACGGTGGAGGCATACACAAGGAGGAAGCACGCGTCCTGCACGTGACCCCTGGCCAACAGTGGTCGGCGCTCCGCGGGCCACAATTGCTCGCACACCATGACCCCGATCACCAGCGCCACCAATGCCGGGGCCAGGAGTTCCCCCCATCCGGCCACGAGGCCGGCCCCTAAGGCATGGCTGCGTTGCAGCGTCAGCGCGCCCACCCAAGCAACGCTTGCTGTGCCGACCGCGATGGCCGCTGACGATGCCGAGGCGCGGGAGGTTCGCACCGAGGGTGCTGCCTGGACTTGGGCTGCCACCATTTCGCCGGATGATCTCCTGTATCTCCACCATGAAGTGGTGCACCAGGAAGTACGGGCGACGGCCCCGGCGAGATTGCCTTCCGGGCACTCTGGCTCACGGCAGGCGCGACGCTAGTGTCGAATGATCGAATGCCACCTGGTGCCGGACTCGGAGCGGTGACTGATTGATGAGCAATCCCTCGAATGCCAGGAGGTTCCTGACCGCCGGCCTAGGTGCCCTGACCATCACCGTGATGTGCCTGGCGGTCACGCCGACCGTGACCGGTGCCACCGCCCCGACCCAACCGGCGGCCCATGTGGACCCACTCATCGGAACTGCGCTGGCCGACGATGATTTCCCCGGGGCGGATACCCCTTTCGGCATGGTCCAATGGAGTCCCGACACCACCCCCAGTCGACCCGACGGTGGTGGCTACGCCTACGGGGATCCGCTCATCAGTGGCTTCAGCCTCACCCATCTGAGCGGCCCGGGCTGCGCATCGGCCGGCGATATCCCGATTCTGCCCACCACCGGTGCAGTATCTCGTCCCCAACAGACATCAGTCATGCCGTCGGAGCCCTACAGCCACATCGGTGAAGTGGCTTCTCCCGGCTACTACGCCGTCAGCACCGGAGTTCCCGCCGTGCGCACCGAACTCACGGTTACTCCCCGCAGCGGTCTGGCCCGACTGACCTTCCCGGAGACGTCCCAGGCCAACGTGATGGTGAACTTGGGCGGCAGCGCAATGCCGGTGAGCAGTGCCACGGGGATGGTGGTGGACAACGATCAGATGGTCGGCGCGGTCACCGTCGGCGGTCACGGTCACGGATTCTGTGGAGCGAACGACGAGTACACCATCTACTTCTGGCTCCAATTCAGCCGACCGTTCGCGGCATTCGGCAGCTGGAATGGTGCCACCGTGTCGCCCCAGTCCGGGGAGGCGAACGGGCCTCTCTCAGGTCTCTACGCCACGTTCGATGCCACCGATGCACCGGTGGTGCTGGTAAAGGCCGGCATTTCCTACGTGAGCGCCGCCAACGCCGAACTCAATGCGGAGTCGGAGGACCCGGGTTGGGACTTCGATGCGGTGCGCTCAGCGGCCTATGGCCTGTGGAACGCAGACCTCAACCGTATTCAGGTGTCGGGAGGAACCGCTCGGGATACCACGGTCTTCTACACCGGGCTTTACCACTCGCTCCTTCACCCCAACATATTCAGTGACGTCAATGGCCAATACATCGGCTTTGACGACAAGATTCACGCCGTTCCCTCCGGGCATGCGCAGTACGCCAATTTCTCCGGGTGGGATATCTATCGATCCCAAGTCCAGCTGCTGACGCTCGTCGCCCCGGATGTGGCATCTGACATCGCCACATCCATGCTCAACGACGCTGCCCAGAGCGGAGTTCTGCCGAAGTGGGCCCTCAACAACGGCGAGTCCTACATAATGGTCGGCGATTCAGCCGACCCGATATTGGCCGACCTCGCCGCGTTCGGTGCCCAGTTCGACGTAAGCCAGGCCCTGACTGACATGGTCCACGAGGCCACAGTCCCGAGCAATATCAGACCGGGGCTCTCGGAGTACGAAGCTCTGCACTACGAGCCAAATGATGGCCACTACGGATGCTGCAATTGGTACGGGTCGGTCTCCACGACCTTGGAGTACACCACCGACGATGAATCGATTGCGCAACTGGCCGCCGCGTCAGGTGACCCATCGGAAGCGGCGGAATTCATGTCGAGAGCGCAGGACTGGGAGTATCTCTTCAACCCGGCCACCGGATTCATGGAACCGAAGGACACGGACGGTGAGTTTCCGGGTGTCTTCTTTCCTGAGAATCCCGACGGATTCGTGGAGGCCAACGCCTTCGAGTACAGCGCCGACGTTCCCTACAATCTCCGGGCGCTGATCGCCGGCGGCGGAGGTGACGCCAAGTTCATCGCCTACCTGAATCAGATGGTCCTCCCGTTTATCGGGCCAGGTGCGCCGGCCGGGCAACCGAGCGACTTCGCCCTGCAGGTCGGGGGGATCAAAACGGCCTATGCCACACCATTCAGCTGGCAGGGCAATGAACCTGCGCTCGAAATCCCCTGGGAGTACGACTACGCCGGAGCCCCCTACGAAACCCAGGCCATCGTGCGCAATGTCTCCCAGAGCCTGTTCACGCCTGGGCCGAACGGGCTCCCGGGCAACGATGACCTCGGCGAGATGTCAAGTTGGTTGGTCTGGTCGGATCTGGGGCTCTATCCCGAAACGCCGGGCAGTGCGTACCTAGCGCTGGGCAGCCCGCTCTTCACCCATGAAGTCATCGACCTCCCCAGTGGTCATACGTTGACGATTGACGCCCCCGGCGCCTCGGACTCGACTCCCTATGTGCAGTCAATGACCTTCAACGCGCAACCATGGAGCGAAGCATTCTTGCCACCTTCCGTGCTCGGGTCCGGCGGCCAACTCAACGTGAACCTGGGGACAACACCCAATCAACGCTGGGCCAGCGCTCCGGAAGAGACTCCACCCTCATGGAGTCTGGGTGAACTCCCAGCCATCGGCTCCACCAGCACGGCCGAGGTTCCCTCATGGCCAACCGGTGTGCCGGTCCACCTGAATGCGCAGAATGTCTCCGGTCAGGACCAAACCATCCGGTGGGTGGCCCGTACCACCAGCGGGGTCACCGTGACTCCCACCTCAGGTACCTTCACCGTGCCCGCCCAAGGCTCCGGAGGTTGCATCGTCATGGTGCGCGCAGCCGCTGCTTCGACAACGGGAACGATTCGCTTCACGTTGCAGACCGCCACCAGTCAGGTACTGCCCCAAGTTGCCGTCGAGGTCGCTCCGGCAACCAACGAATTGGCGATCGGCGTTCGTTCACAAGACCTCGGTGACGACCTGGGGTTGTAGCCGGACGTCGGCCCGAAATGGCCTCAGAAAGCGGAATCGATGCGGCCGATTGCGGTGAAGAAGCCAATGTCGGTAAACCACAGGCTTGCTCCGGGACCCGCCACGATGTTGTTCGGCACGCTGCCCAGGTCGAGACCATTGGTGTCCTCGGTGATCGATCCCGCGGGCGTCACCTGGCCG
>Ga0302325_10022316_pt1 | contig 13243 bp, 13 predicted proteins | sample Palsa_T0_2_FD_201948 | JGI IMG/M metagenome (GOLD analysis project Ga0302325, IMG submission 201948) | Peat permafrost microbial communities from Stordalen Mire near Abisko, Sweden - Palsa_T0_2 | ecosystem: Environmental > Terrestrial > Soil > Palsa > Peat permafrost | place: Sweden: Abisko... | reverse complement strand
GTAATCAGCGATCCCTTCCTGGTAGGTTTTACCGAGGAGGAAGAGTGCCTTTTCTATAGAGTCGTTGGATTTCCTGAGTTTTTCCGGGGTCGTGGGGAGGTTGGCCAGCAAGGATTTGTAATCGATGCCAAAAGCGGCGGCGCCATGGGGCATGGGGTCGACGCCGATGCCGGGGGCGTTCTTGGGATTGTTGGCGAGGCTGCTCTTCATAATGGAGGAGATCTGCCAGTCATCGACGTTAGGCCGGTTGCCCCATTTGGTCCTGAAATCGGTATACCCCTTTGTTTTCAGGTTCTGGTTGTTGAAGTACCAGTCTGTGGGGGAGGAGGCGCCTGCGCCGAACAGGTCGGGGATATTTTTATTATTGCCGTTACCGTTGAGTCCGCCACCGCCATCGTCTTCTTCCTGGTCTTTGAGGCCTTGTTGTTTGCGGAGCTGTTTGGCCAGGCGTTTAAGAAAGGCATCGCGGATAGGCGGGGACAGGGCGGCGATACGCTGAAGGCTATCCTGGCGGTACATGATCTGCATCTGGGCCACGATGGTGGTGAGGGCGGCTTTGCGATCGGGCAGCCAGCTGACATCCTGTTCTCTTGAGAGGCTGATCATGTTGATGCTGTCGTACATGCTTTTGGCCATCGGGTAATTCTTCGCCTCGAAGGATATGTTGCCCAGTTGTAAGAAGGCTTTCTCGCGCTGGGTGCCGTTGCGCGCCGAGTTTTTGGTACAGAGGTTAAGGAAGGTGATGGCGCCGGGGACATTGTGTCGTTCGAGTTCCATCTGTGCGGCATTATAATAAATGATATCGCGGTAGGATTCAAAGCGGTCTTTGTGGGCCATTTTCACCAGGGCTTCGATGTTGCGTTGGATGTAGTCCGCTCCGCCCTCTTTATTCTGGCGGATGGCGTTCAGCCGGGCGTAGATTTCGAGGATAGGGTCGTAGGTGTGGGCGATGACGCGTTCGTAAAAGGTTTTTGCTTCATAGGAGTTGCCGAGGCGTTCGTATAGCTGGGCGATGAGATATTCCCAGCGGGCGCCTTCTTCGCGGGTACCGGCGGCCGGCAGGGCCCTTTCGAGGAAATAAGCGGCACTGTCGTAGATATCTTGTTTGTAGAAATAGAGGGCTTTTTCTTCCTGCAGGGAGGGTTGCAGGCGGGGTGGGAACGTCGGGTCGCGGTCGAGGACCTGGATCAGGCTGGCGGCCCCTATATAGTCGTCTTTGGCGAGATAGGTGCGAATTTTCCAGAGCAGGGCGTCATTACGGCTGGGGGGTGGCAGGTCGAATACTTTTTCCAGCTTCGTCTGTTTTTCCGGGGTGCTGACGATACTATTGTTACCCCCTGCGTCGGCGTTATAGTTACTGCCGATGGGGATGGCATAGCCGTCGCTCTCCTTAGGGGCGAAGGCCCAGTTGATGAACTGAAAGGTAATAAAGGCGGAGTCGTAGGATTTCCGGAGGTAATAGGTCTCGCCCATGAGCAGATAGAGGTTGTCGATCCAGTCGTTGCGGGTATCATGGATAAGGATACCCATGGTACATTTGTAGATGACTGAGTCCAGTTCTTTTTTCTGCGCGGCTGTGGCTTCGAGGGTATAGTTATAAAAAGGAAGAAGTTTGGAGTAGTCTTCTTTGAAGGATAGTTTGGCGCGGGCGACGATCTGTTTGACCTTTTCGTTGGAGTTGAAATAGTAGTTGTAGTGGGTGATGTTGTTCTGGACGAAATGGCGGAATTTCCTGAATTTTTTGCCGTCATTGGATGTTTCTGAAGCGAGAGTGCGGTTTTCCCATTTTTTGGGTTTTTTGAGGTCATAGTCGACGCCTACCTGTCCTATGGAGGTCAGATAGAGAAACGAAAGTATCCCTGATAGCAAAATCTTACTATACGTCACAATGTCCTTTTGAACCAGCTAATTATTAAGTCGAAACGCGTCCGCGTTTCTTGGGCGCGGCAAAAGTATAGAGCAATAACTCGTTTTCGGGAAATTTATTTTATTATCTTTACCAAAAGGGGCCGAGAGGTCCGTTCAATCCAATATATGGCCAAATTCGATGCCAATTCCACCTTAAAACGTCTTCAGAACCGCTATCGGCTGGTTGTCATGAATGACGATACCTATGAAGAAGTGGTGACTTTCAAACTTTCGCGACTGAGCGTTTACATTTTTCTCTGCACGATTTTTGTATTGCTGACCGGATTAACGGTAGCATTGATCGTTTTTACGCCGTTGAAGCTGTATATTCCAGGATATGGGGATGTGAGTAATACCAGGGACCTTCGTGAACTAAAAATACGGACTGATTCGTTAGAGCAGGAGGTAAGGTATAAAGATCAGTACCTGGAGAGTATACGCAGTGTCTTAGGGGGGAATACGACTGTGAAGCTGGATACGACGACGCTGAAGATGCCAAAACCCGAGAAAATTAATGACTAAAATCTGATACTTATGTTCAATGGAAAAACCAAAGATGACATGCCGGTTGGAGCATCCACCGGTACCAGTACCAGCCTGATCGGCGCTGGAACCACTATGAAAGGCGATATCACCAGCAACGGTGATCTGCGTATTGACGGCACCCTGGTAGGCAACATTCACTGTTCGGCGAAGGTTGTGATCGGTGCGAATGGGGTTGTTCAGGGAGATATCAATGGTCAGCAGGCCGATATCATGGGTAAGGTTACCGGCACGATCAAGGTGAAAGACCTGTTGCAGCTAAAGGGTGGAAGCCTGTTAAACGGCAATATCCAGGCCACCAAGCTACAGATCGAACCGACGGCGAATTTCAACGGGGAATGTCATATGACGCCTGCTGCTGAGAACAGTACTTCGAATGGGAAGGCTGCCGCCGAGTACAAGAGGGAAATAAAGCATGCAGAGGTCGCCACAGCCTGATAATCATAAAAGTAAGGATGGGACAACGGGGCCTGATAATGAAGACGGCCGCCGTGAGTGGATGCGTTACCTGGGACTTTCCACCCAGGTGGCGGTATCTGTGGGGTTATCCGTATTCCTTGGAGTGAAGGCGGATAAATGGCTAAAGCTTACTTTTCCAATTCTTTCATGGGCCTTACCTTTGCTGGTCATTGTACTATTATTGGTGCAATTAATCAAAGCAAGTTCCGGAGGGAAAAATGAAAAATAATACTAAAGCCCTGGTCAGGGCTTTTCTGCCCATTTTTGTCTTTTTTTTAATTGTATGTCTTCTTATCATTAGCATACCTTCTGTTCTTCAGGAATGGAATACGGACCACCGGGTTTTACTGGGCGGGAATGAAGTGCTTTTTATTGTAACTGCGGCTTCTTACTGGTTGCAAGTCAGGTCTTTGCGTAATCCAAACCCCCATGTATTCGTCCGAATGGTCTATAGTAGCCTTTTGGTCAAAATGCTGGTATGTTGTGTGGCGGCCCTGTTATACGGCTACCGGAACCACGCGGTGAACAGAAATGGCATTATTGGATGTTTTATATTATATATCATTTATACCTTCCTGGAAGTCAAGATTTTAATGCAATTGACCAAGAGGTTGCCCAAGAATGCCTAAGAAAGAAGCGCCGCTTGAATATCTCAGCCGATGGATCCCTGGTCCGGCGGCCCCGCTGATCCTGGAGTATCTGAATCATTACCAGGTGCACCTGACGATTACGAGGGAGCGTAAGAGTGTACTGGGTGATTACCGGCATGCGACTCGGGCGCAGAATCACCGGATCAGTGTCAATGGTAACCTGAATCATTATTCTTTCCTGATCACCCTCATCCATGAGTTGGCGCACCTGGTGACGTTCATGGAATTTGGCAATGGGGTGCAGTCGCACGGTAAGGAATGGAAGGGGGTTTACCGGAAGGTACTGGAAGAGTTCATCCGGTTGTCGGTTTTTCCCGGGGATATCCTGGCGGCATTGAAAAAGAACCTGCACAATCTTCCGGCCAGCAGTTGCGCGGATGAGGGTTTGATGAGGGTGCTGAGGCGGTACGATACGGACAATGCGGGGCTTTTATTGGTGGAACAAATCCCTGAGGGGGGATGTTTTAGCCTGGAGGATCAGCGTGTGTTCCGAAAAGGGAAAAAATTAAGAAAAAGGTATCAATGTGTCGAAGTAGCCACCGGAAAGTTGTATCTTTTCAGTCCGATTTATGAAGTGAAGCCAGCTGGCTAAACCTGGCGGCCGGGTAATTTTTCCGCCCCGGGTAAGATGATCGGACAACCCTTTTTATCCTTCCGTCGTAACTTATCCATGTTTGGAGGAACATTGTTCCATTGGTTCAGCCCGTTTTTAATTCTTTCCCTTCAGAGTTTTAATTCTTTCCTTTCAGAGGTCCGTGATGGGCAGCAAGGTCTGCACGGATGGTGCAGCTATAATGCTGTTTGTAATTCCGGCAGTATCCTAACAGGCTGTTCCGGTGAAGGTAATAATCTGCTGAAAAAAATCTAGCTCAGGAGTGCGATGACGCCGTAAAGGATGGCTATTGTTACGATAATGATGCCGATGAATGGTTTGTCTGCGTTCTTCATAAAGGGTGTTGTTTTGATAGGAATATTCATTCTGTTAACGCAGAAGGTTGGGCAAATAGTATGTTGGTGGAAAGAACCTTTTCGGCATGGAAGCTTTCCAGGGTACAGCAGTAGACGGTGGACATGCCGGAGGTGGCGGGCTGGCGGGTGAAACCTGATTTTTCCAGCAGCCGGGCCTTGGGGTCGTATCCCGATACCTGGCCCAGGGAGGTCAGGATGCGGGTAATAGCGGGTTCTTCGAGCAGCGAGGCGATACAGGCCCGGAAGGCCGGATGATAGATAGTTTCGTCACGTGACCAGGTGAAGCAGTAGATTCCGATGGTCCCCGGGTCGGTGAAATGGTCAGGGGTAAGGTCCATCTGAATAGGGGGATGAATTTCCAGCAGGAAGAGTACCTGTTCGCCCCGGCAGACCAGGTAAGCGCCGAAGGGGCCGGCGATCTCCATCCGGTCATAGATTTCCCACAAGCCGTCATCGGGGTAGGACAACCGGTTGTCGCCATAGAATTCCCGCCGGAAGATTTCCCTGACCATGGGGCGGTCTGTTGCTTTATTGACAGGTCTTACCGAAAAGGCTGCGTAAGCGGGGTTGGTGATTAATGCAAACATGGCAAAGATTAGGAATGGTTTAAATGGGGCCATTTATACCGGAAATGGCAACGGTGCCAGCTAACAGTGCCTTATCGTGTCTGCGAGGGAGCTTAACCAAATATCCCGGTCCGGTCGTTCCGGCACCTAAGGAAGGAAGTGAGGGCGAAGGTTGGGTAAAAAACGGAAGAAAGGTAAGAATTTTTGGAATATTTAAAGGGGACGGGCTATTAAATTGTAAAATAATATAAGTGGTAATATGTATTCGGCGCCCTTTACAACTCCGAATAGGGTGCAGCGTGTAAAAAGATATCGTCGATATGAGAAACGTTGTGCTGGTATTGCGGCGATGCTACCAACTGCTTCCAGACAGGGTCGTTAGAGAAGTTCTTCCAATGCTGGTCGCGGGCGGCCATGTTATCAAAGCTGGTCATGTACATGAGATTAGGCATGTGGGCGCCGGCGAGTACGGAGGCATAGAAGACGGCATGGAAGTCCAGCCTGGCGAATAGGGGGATCTCGCCGCCCTCGTTAAACATCTGCACTTTGTTAGCGAATAATTTTTCCGTGGGGCCTTCGTAGCTGCGCAATTCGTAGATCCTGTCGGCGCTGTAGGGTTGACCGGACCAGGGGGCCGCGTAGGCGGGCATGTCGGGGAAGGCCTGCAGGAGGATGGACTCCATGCGGACATAGGGAGGGTCGTTATAAGCGGCGTCGAGATAACTGCTGCCACGGGCCAGGAATCGGGGGTCTTTGGCGAGGGCTGCGGGGAGGGTGACGAATTGATCGAGGTTTTTGAGGGGAATGAAGACGTAAATTTTGCGGATAGCGGCGGTATCATTGCTAGCGAGTTTGAAGACTCCTACCAGCGATATCATCTGGCGATGCAGGGCGGGGATCAGGGCGTATTGCAGGAAGCTGTCCACGCGGGCCTCTTGTTGTTGAGTCGTCATCTGGTAGACACGGATAGTGTAGAATGTCTGTTTGGGTCTGACCGGGGAGGGGGTGCGATGCGCGGATACTTTAGCCGGGGAAGCGCCTTTCGGCAGCTGCTGGGCAAAAGCTCCAAAACCGGTCAACAGGAGGAGAGAGGGCAAGAAAACGCGTTGGAGAGCGGCCCGTGGGGCAAACAACTTTTCCATAAATAAATTGTTGAATATGAGGAAGTGGGATGATAATCCATTGGTAAATGTAGACATGAAAAATGTTTTAACAAAAACTTGGAATCGGCGATCCTGCGAATTTCGGAAATAAACCTACCTTGGCGCACTCCTAATTTAAATATGAGTTATAGAATTTATTTATTTCTGCCATTATTGTTGTTGTTGCTGGTTGAGCGTGGGTCCGCCCAGAAGTTTCTGACGGGCCGGATCTTTTCCAAAAACGGTGCGGACACGTTGATGTCCGTGAGTATCCATAATATCACCGAGCAGCGTTATGATCTTTCCGACGAGGATGGCTCTTACCGTATCCAGGTCATGCCCGGCGACCATGTCGCTTTTTCATCTGTGGGCTATAAAGCAGATACGGTGACCGTTACCGAATCTATTCTGAGTACGACCTATCCGGTCTACCTGGCTGTCAGGCCGCAGATGCTGCAGGCGGTGAGCGTACAGTACAACAACTATCAACTGGACTCAATGGACCGGCGGAAGGAATATGCCTGGGTATACAATAATGGCAATACGCCCCGGTTTGAGCATCAGCGGTCCGGGGATGGTGTCGGGGTGGAAATGAATATTTTCCGCAATGCCGGCAAGCCGGAGAAGCAAAGGGAGCGGCTGCAGAAGCGGCTGGCGAAGGAGGAGCAGGATGATTATGTCAGTTTCCGGTATAGTAAGGAGTATGTAACGAAGATCACCCATCTCCAGGGGGACAGTCTCATTCAGTTCATGAAAAAATACCGGCCTTCCTATGACTACTGCCGCAAGGCGGCCACGGTAGACATCCTTGTCTATATCAATGACTGTTATAAGCTGTATATGAAGGGTGACTAGGGTATCCAATAAGTAAATTCTTATCGTCTGTAGATGAGAATAATTGAATATCTTACCTGCCGAAGCAGCCGGAGGCTGCTCGACCGAAGGTCAGACTTTTATGAGCCTCGCCGAAGTCAGGGGCTCCAAATTCCTTCTAATGAAAGAGCTAAGAAGTCGTAGCTGGTTCGGGAAGACCGACAAGATGGGCTTTATCTATCGCAGCTGGATGAAGAACCAGGGCTTTCCTGAAGATATGTTTGACGGCAGGCCGGTGATCGGCATCTGCAATACCTGGTCTGAGCTGACTCCCTGCAATGCACATTTACGGGATATCGCGGAAGTCGTGAAGCGCGGCGTTTATGAAGCCGGTGGGTTCCCACTGGAATTTCCGGTGATGTCGCTGGGGGAGACGTTGCTGAAGCCAACGGCGATGTTGTTCCGTAACCTGGCGAGCATGGATGCGGAGGAGTCGATCCGCGGTAACCCGCTGGATGGGGTAGTGTTGCTGACGGGTTGTGACAAGACGACTCCGTCTACGGTGATGGGTGCTGCGAGTGTCGATCTTCCCACCCTGGTGGTGCCCGGCGGACCGATGCTGAATGGGAAATTCCAGGGGCATGACATTGGCAGCGGCACGCATGTCTGGAAATTCGATGAGGACCGAAAAACCGGGAAGCTGAGTGACGCCGATTACCTGCTGGCGGAAAGCTGTATGTCGCGCAGCCCGGGGCATTGTATGACGATGGGCACGGCCAGCACGATGGCTTGCATGGTGGAATCCCTGGGCCTGACTTTACCGGGCGCGGCGGCGATACCGGCGGTCGATTCCCGCAAAAAGGTGCTGGCGCATCTTTCGGGGCGGCGCATCGTGGAGATGGTGAAAGAAGATCTTCGATTATCCAAAATACTGACCCGACCGGCTTTCGAAAATGCTATCAAGGTCAATGCCGCGATTGGCGGCAGTACAAATTTCATTATTCATCTTACGGCCATTGCCGGCCGTATTGGCGTACCATTAGCATTGGAGGATTTCGACCGGTTGGGCAGCGGTATACCATTGCTGCTGAACCTGATGCCTTCCGGGAAATTCCTGATGGAAGATTTCTATTATGCGGGCGGCCTGCCAGTGATCCTCAACGAACTGCGGGACCTGCTGGATATGAACACGATGACGGTTAACGGGAAGGCCCACGCTGACAATGTAAAGGGGCGTGAGACCTGTTATAACCGGGAAGTCATTGCCGCTTATGACGAACCGCTGCTGCCGCATGCCGGTATTGCGGTGGTTAAAGGCAATCTCTCGGTTAATGGCGCGGTGATCAAACCTTCCGCCGCGACTCCCGCGCTGATGCAGCACCGCGGAAGGGCTGTGGTGTTCGAAAATATCGAAGACTATCATTTGCGGGTTGACGATCCCGGGCTGGATATCGATGAGACCTGTGTCATGGTGCTGAAGAATGTCGGACCTGTAGGGTATCCGGGGATGCCGGAGGTCGGCAATATGGCCTTGCCTAAAAAATTGTTGGAGAAGGGGGTAACCGATATGGTGAGAATTTCCGATGGGAGGATGAGTGGTACTGCGTATGGCACAGTGGTCCTGCATGTATCGCCGGAATCCGCCATCGGGGGCGTGCTGGCGTTGGTGAAGGACGGGGACTGGATCGAGCTGGATGTCGCCGGCCGGCGGCTGCACCTGGACGTTACGGCGGAGGAATTGCAGCGCAGGCGGGAGTTGTGGCAACCGGCGCCGCCGCGTGCGGATCGGGGATATGTCCATCTTTATGTCAGCCATGTGCAGCAGGCGGATAAGGGGGCCGATCTGGATTTTCTCACCGGGGGGTCGGGTTCGGAAGTGAGCAGGGATTCGCATTAGAGGCGTCGCGATTCCCGGGCATCGTGTTGAGGGCCGTGACGAAGGATTCTTTCATATGCATCTATACATAGTATTGTTCGGCATTCTGTTATTGGTGGCGCTGATCTCCTGGGGGAAGGTCAATGCTTTCCTGGCTTTCCTGGTTGTATCCATCGTAACGGGGCTGCTGCTGGGCATCTCTTTCGGTACAATTACCCAATCCGTCTATAAGGGTATCGGTGATACCCTGGGCCAGCTGGCTATCGTGATCGTTCTTGGCGCGATGCTGGGCAAGATCGTGGCGGAAAGTGGTGCTGCGCAGCGGATCGCTACTTATATGATGAACATCTTCGGCGAGAAATATATTCAATGGGCCCTGATGGTGACGGGATTTATCATCGGTATCCCATTGTTTTATAATGTGGGGTTTGTGCTGATGGTGCCATTGATCTTTTCAGTCGTCTACAAATACAAACTGCCGGCGGTCTATATTGGGCTGCCGATGCTGGCTTCGTTGTCGGTGACGCACGGCTTTCTGCCGCCGCACCCCGCGCCGGCAGCGTTGGTCGGGCAGTTTCATGCCAATATGGGCAAGACCCTGTTGTACGGGATGACGATCGCTATTCCCGCGGTCATCCTGGCGGGGTTGGTCTATTCGAAGACATTGAAGGGCATCGTCTCTTCCCCTCTGCAAGGTCTGGTGGCGGCCGAGAAGCCTGAGGCGGAACTGCCGGGCATTGGCAACAGCCTGCTGACTTCGCTGCTGCCTGTCATCCTGCTGATGCTGACCACGCTATTGCCGCTGATCTCGCATGAGTCGCCGGCATTGCAGCATTTCCTGGCCTTTGCGGGGGATCCTTCCATCATCTTATTACTGGCTATCGCCTTTGCGACTTATACCCTGGGCATCCGTTGCGGCATGACAATGACCAAAATCATGCATATTTATGAATCGGCGGTCAAGGATGTAGCTGTCATTTTGTTGATCGTGGCCGGGGCAGGTGCATTAAAACAGGTCTTTACGGATAGTGGTGTCAGTAAGGAGATCGCCTCTTATTTACAGGTCTGGCCAATCCATCCGCTGGTGCTGGGCTGGTTGATGGCGGCCATTATCCGGGTCTGTCTCGGATCGGCCACCGTGGCCGGGCTTACTGCGGCGGGTCTTATCCTGCCATTGATGAACCGAATGCATGTCGACCCCAATCTGATGGTGTTGTCCGTCGGGGCCGGCAGCCTGATGTTTTCCCACGTCAATGACAGTGGGTTCTGGCTGTTCAAGGAATACTTCAATCTGTCGATAAAAGATACCATTCGATCATGGTCTATTATGGAGACTATCGTCTCGGTAGTGGGGCTGGCCGGCGTACTTTCACTGAATCTCCTGGTCGGATAAGCCCACAAACTTACTCTAAAGTAAAAAATACCCTTAAAAATATTATTTGTATGTCGTATTTAAACGACATAATATTATTTAATTTTATATATTGTAAGATATATCTGCTCAAAAGCTTGACCCCAGTGACCCCTACTAACATGAAGGATATCCTTAAAAAAGCGCTGTCTGCAGGGCCTGCCTCTGCCTTAGAACTTCTTTACAACCGCTACAGTGGGATGTTATTTAGTTATATCTTGCAATTCGCTCCGGACAGGACCATGGCCGGTAAGCAGCTAGTCAAGATCTTTTCCCTGCTGGGGCCGCGACTGCCGGCGGCGTTCGATTCCCAACTCAGCATTTATTGCTGGCTGCAGATAGAGGCCAGGAAAATTATCCTGGAATATACCAGTAAGAACGTCAATGAGCACCCGGGGACCGATGAACAACCGGGGGTCGATGGTTCACTGAGGGTAGATGGTGCACCAGGGATCGATGGTCGGCGGAGCGGAGGAGGATATTTCGCTCTTTTGGCGGAGGCGCCGCCGGAGCACCAGTGGGTCTTCAGGGAGTTGTTCATTTACGGTCGTCAGAAGGAAGAACTGGCTTTGCAGTCGGGCAAAGACCTGGCCTATATCAGCTGTACTTTGCGGGAATGTCTGTTCATCATTAGAAAGAACCTGGGTTGACTATTGTGAATATAGAGTTGTATATACAAAGCGGGATCGTGGAAAGTTATGTCCTTGGCCTGGCGTCTCCTGCCGAAGTTGCGGAATTCGAGCGGTTGCTGCCGCATTTTCCCCTATTGAAGGATGCCTTGTCGGACTTCGAATATCAGCTGGAACTTTTTGCGATCGATCATGAGGTCCCGCCGCCGCCGGGCAGCAGGGAGAGAATTGAAGCCCGTCTTCGGGAGACGCCGGCGGTCCGGCGTACAATTCATGAGGAGAAACGTTACCGGCGGGAAGCCTCGGGGGACTACATCAGGGTGGAAGCCAGTTCCGATCAGATCAAAGTCCACAAGTACTGGCGTCCGGCGTTCATCGTCATTTTTATTCTTTCGAAGATCTTGCTGGCGCTGGCTATTTATTATTTCGTGGAGTACAGGCATGCTCAAAAGCAGATCATTCAACTGGAGCAGCAAGGCGGGAAAAAGGGGGGATGAGCAAAATAAATTTTGGCCGTTCGGTTCCCCGGGATTAATTTTGGCGACCAAATGAGATTTAACAGCCAACATCATCACCATCATTTTATCTTACCCTGCAGGTAGGCCGGTGATGTTTTGTCTCAGACATAAAACTTTAAAGGGCTTACCGGATGGTAAGCCCTCTTTTTTTTAGCCTGGCGGAGACTGGGTGAACAAGGCCGATGGCCGAATAAATGACATGAACGTGAACAAACTTAAAATTGCAATTCAGAAATCGGGACGGTTGGCGGATGATTCGCTCAAGCTGCTGAAAGATTGTGGAATCGACCTGAAGAACGGCGTCAACAAACTGAGGACGGAATCAGATAATTTTCCTGTCGAGGTTTATTTTCTGCGTGACGACGATATTCCACAATATGTGGAGGATGCCGTGGCGGATATCGGCATCGTGGGTGAGAATGTTGTGTATGAGAAGAACAAGAAAGTCGATGTTGTCGAGCAGCTGGGTTTTGGAAAGTGCCGGCTGGCGGTAGCTGTCGGGCGGAGTGAGGGCTATGATGACGTCAGTTATCTGAAGGGTAAAAAGATCGCGACGACGTATCCTTTATTGGTGCAGCAGTTCCTGGATAAGAACAAGGTGAAGGCGGAGATCCATGAAATCAGTGGTTCAGTAGAGATCGCCCCCGGTATTGGGCTGGCGGATGCCATTGTGGACCTGGTCAGTAGTGGGAGTACGCTGTTTATGAATGGGCTGAAAGAGGTCGAAACGGTATTGCAATCACAGGCGGTGATGATCCGTAACAAGCAGCTGGGCGCCGGGCAGCAGGTGTTGCTGGACCGCCTGTTGTTCAGGATCCGGGCAGTCAAAAGGGCCCGGAACAACAAATATATCCTGCTGAATGCGCCGAATGAAAAGCTGGAGGAGATCATCAGATTATTGCCGGGCATGAAGAGCCCTACGGTGCTGCCGCTGGCGGAGCCTGGCTGGAGCAGTGTACACAGCGTACTGAGTGAAAATGAGTTCTGGGATATTATTGAACGACTGACGGCGGCAGGTGCGCAGAGCATCCTGATTGTGCCGATCGAAAAGATGGTGATGTGAGCGGCCCGACGGCCCGAAAAAAACCGATTATGCAAATTACCGATATCAGTAAGGTGTTAAGCCGCCCGCGGGAAGGGTGGGGGTTGACGCGGCCGGGCATTGATGTGCGATCGCTGGAGCAGACTGTCGGGGCCATCCTGGGAGAGGTCCGGCTGGGTGGTGACAAGGCCGTGCAAAAATTCAGTCTGCAATTCGACAAGGCCGATGGCTTTCCCTTCGAGTTGACCCATGAGCAGGTTGAAGCCGGGGTGGCGAGTGTGAGTGAAGAGTTGAAAGCGGCTATGCGGCAGGCGGCCGCGCATATTTGTGCCTTTCATATGTCGCAGCAGCATGCAGAGCCTTCCGTAGAGACGATGCCGGGTGTACGATGCTGGCGGAAGCCGGTGGCCATTGAAAGAGTAGGACTATACATACCCGGCGGAACGGCGCCCTTATTCTCGACTTTGCTGATGCTGGCGATCCCGGCGACTATAGCGGGTTGCAGGGAGATCATCCTATGTTCGCCTCCGGACGGGCAGGGCGGTCTGCATCCGGCCATCTTGTATGCGGCGCAACTGGTAGGGGTGACGCGGATCTTCCGGGTAGGAGGGGTGCAGGCGATTGCGGCGATGGCCTATGGAACGGAATCCATTCCTCGGGTCTATAAAATATTTGGTCCAGGCAATCAGTATGTGACCTGTGCCAAGCAACTGGTGC
>Ga0302325_10022311_pt1 | contig 13245 bp, 10 predicted proteins | sample Palsa_T0_2_FD_201948 | JGI IMG/M metagenome (GOLD analysis project Ga0302325, IMG submission 201948) | Peat permafrost microbial communities from Stordalen Mire near Abisko, Sweden - Palsa_T0_2 | ecosystem: Environmental > Terrestrial > Soil > Palsa > Peat permafrost | place: Sweden: Abisko... | reverse complement strand
GTCTGCTGGGAATAGACCATGCCAACGCGGGCGAGGGGTTTTTCGTTGCGGAAATAGTTTTCGTTCGCGTAGTGCCACTTGTAGATTTCTTCTACCACTGGGAACCAGCGCTTGTCGTAAGGCTTGGCGTTGAATTTGGTGAAGGTCGGACGAAAGTCCTGAGCCATGGCATCCGCAACCCAGAGGCGGATCTCGTCTCCGTTCTGGACCGAATCCTTCCAGCGATACTTGTCTTCCAGGCCGACGCTGAAGATACCCGCAATCGGTTTGCGGCCCAGGGTGGAGCGGAACTCCTTGGCGCTCTTACCGCTGGCCCATGGAGCTACCAGACCTGCTCTGCCCTGTCGATCCGCCAGCAATGTCGGCGCAAGCTCTCCAACGGTTTTCATGTCTAACAGGCTGAGCGCGCCACCACCGGCATTTGCGATATAGCTCGCCTGCGGATTGATCTCCTGTACCTTTGTATTCCAAAGCCGCCACAACTCGAATAGCCGCGCCTGGTGCCAGATGATGTATTGGCGCTGCGCGGGATCCTGAGGATTGCTGGTTCGGGGAAGATCAAGGCCCGAGAAGTCATGAAAGTTTTTCTGGCAGTGTTCGCAATAACACATGCCCGATCCCGCCCAGCGGTTGGTGAAGATACCGTCCACCATGTACTTCGACATGATTTCCTGATGGACGGTGGTCATGAAGTCGAAGTTGTAGGGTCCTAAGGCGCAGGTGAGCCAGAAGTCAGGATCCGAGGCATGCTGGCGCTTATTTCCGTTTTCGTCGACGGCCAGCCAGTCGGGATGAGCGTCGTACACGTCTTTGTGGCATGCGTGGGGGTCGGTTCGTGCCACCACGTTCATGCCGAGTTGGCGGCAGCCGTGAGCCAAGTCGCCGAAAGCATCCATATTCCCCAGCCATTTGCTACGGTAGTGCAGAGGAATTTGCGTGGGGTAGAAAGCCACGCAGCCGCCCGCATTCAGGATCGTGGCGTCGGCATGGATTCTCTTGAAATAGTCCAGCCAGAATTGCTGGTCGTAGTTACCGGGATCATCCTCGACAAAGCTTAACTGGGCCCAGCGCATCGGGCGGTCGTACCATGACGCATTCGCGGAACTGGTTGCCGCACCCGAAAGCGAGGCCGCCTCTACGCCGGGCGCCCGGTCAAGCCCGACAAGGCAGGCAGCAGAGACACCCGCTGCCTGCTTGAGAAATGTTCTCCTGGTACTCTCCATTGGTCACTCCAAACCACGGTTTACGTTGCGTAGTTCTGTCCGGCTAGAAATATAGCTTGGCGGAGAACTGGATCTGCCTGCCGGTTGCACTCCCATCGGACAACTTTCCGAAGCTTGGATTGTTTTGATTACAAATCGCGCCGGGCGCCCCCTCACAGGTAAGTGTGGGATCGCTGGCCGAGGGCAGGGAGAACCCGGGTGTGTTGCTGGTATTGAAGAACTCGGTGCGGAATTGCAGATAGTAGCGTTGGGATTCGGTGAAGTAAAAATTCTTGAAGATGGAAGAATCAAGATTCGTTAACCCGGGTCCGACGCCGATACGGCGGCCGCAGTTACCAAACTCCTCAATGGGCGCACCTGTCACACTCGGCGTTGTCTCCGGCACGGTGAAAGCTGCGGGATTGAAGTAGCCGTCGACGCCGGCATTAGGAAGTTTCAGAGGCACACCAGGAACACAGCTCGCTACGTTGAACGTATTGAACACCGGCGGAAGGACGTTGGTACGGATGTCTGTAGGGAATCCACCGCGCAGGGTAAGGATGCCATTCACGACCCATCCGCCGAGAAGCCGCTCGGCAACACCTCCTCCGGAGAGGAACTGCTTACCGGGCCCGAAGGGAAGCTCATAGATGGCGCTGGTGGTGAAGGTTTGAGCGACGTTGATAGGTGCGACGCCGCGCTCCTTGGAGAGGTCGTAGGTATCCAGAGCAATACTGGTGCCACCGTTTTGGTTGTAAGAATCGGGTCCGGTGCCCTGTGACTCAATATTCTTTTGCCACGAGTAATTCGCCAGAAACGCGAGGCCATGGGCCATCCGCTGTTGCACTTTGACGTTGAGAGCGTTGTAGTTCGAGGAGGCGTTGGAATAAACACCGAGGACGTTGGCGTTGATATTTGAGTAGGGGCGGTTCACCTGTTTATTTTGTCCTGCGAGCGCGGCTGAAAAGGGAACTTGATTTCCATCGATGAACAGGGAAGCCTGGTCGCGTCCCAGGGCTCCGCTGTACGAGGTTTCGATCAGTGTGCCGTTCGTGATCTGATACTGCAGGTCCAGATTGTACTGGTACAACCGGGGCATCAGAGCGTTGTTAAGGGATTGGGTTTTGATTTCGACGCTGTAGGGCTTGGTCGGGGTAAAGCCGTCGAGGGTTGTCGTTGCCGGCAACACAGTGATGGGAGTGGAGATGGTGTAAGGCGGCGTTACTGTCTCACTGGCGCTGACCGGCGGAAGCGATACCGTGGGAACGTTCGGAGTATTGCCTGAGAATTGCGTAACCGATTGGTTTTGATCGCGCATCGCATAGAACAGGCCATAGCCGCCGCGCGCCACGAACTTGGGAGTGACCTGGTAAGCGAAGCCGATGCGCGGGGCCCAGTTGTTGTGATCCCCCTGCACGATGGCGCGGCTAAAGCCTCCCTGGCCAGGCACAGCGAATTCGTGCGTAACCAGGTCGAACAAACTGCCTAAGTTATTGGAGTCGATCGGCTGTGTGTATAACTCATAGCGGATGCCCAGATTGAGCGTCAACCGGTTGGTAATCTTCCAGTCGTCCTGGGTATATAGGCCGACATAAGCATTCAGCTGCCGCCCTTCAGCAAGCATCGGTGAACCGTTAATCTCTGAAGGATATCCCAGTAGGAAATCAGCGAGCGGAAGACCGGAACCAGATGCGTCGGAGCTGGAGCTGAAGATAGCTCCAAAGACATCCTGTCCGAAGAATGGATCACCCTTGAGGACGTCGAAGCGTGAATGGCGAATATCCGTGCCAAATTTCCATGAATGACGTCCATGGGTCCAGCTTAGATTGTCGGATATCTGTTTGGTGCTGAGGATATTCAGGTTCTTATCGCCACCACCGAAGCCTGTGAACTCGGTGGAACCGGATAAGCCGCCAGAATAGTCGAAAGAGATGGCGGGAAATCCCAGGACCGGAGCAGGAAAGAGGGCGAGACCATTCTTTTGCCCAAAGCTGGCGCCCTGCTGACCGCTGCCGGGTTGGGTGCCGTTGTTGCGCAGGTAACCCAGCCTTAGTTCATTGATCAGAGACGCAGTGAAAATATGAACATCGGATAATGTAATTTGATCCGAATCGTTAAGCGACGAAGAGCCGCCTCCGATGAAGCCGGGAAAGGATCCCACGGCGGGCTGGTAACCATTGGAGATGGAATAGCTTCCGAAAAGGCTATTCTTTTGCGTGATGGTGGCGTCAACGCGGATGTCTCCCTGATCAATGTTGTTGAATTGGGGAGCCTGATAGAAGTAATTCCGTGTGCTTGCGCCGGGCGTTCCGAAGTTCGGATCGGGAATCAGGGTGAGGATTGCCGCGGAAGTCGGATTGATCAGGTCTGCGGGAATCTTATTGCCGGGGAAGGGCGACGCGATGACCGTACCCGCGGGCCCTATGTGACGTGTCCTGGGGTCATAGATCACGGTGGGACTGGAAGAGAAGTCCCCGGTACGGAAGGATGTTGGTGGGATGTTCTCGATGGAGCTACCGCTCACGCTGCTCTGTCGTGTGCCCTGGTAATCGCCAAAGAAGAATAACCGGTTGCGCAGTATCGGACCACCGAGCGTGCCGCCAAACTGATTTTGGTGGAAGGGAGCGCGGGGCTTGCCGGCAAGGTTCGTGAAGTAGTTATTGGCATCAAAGTCGTCGTTGCGCAGAAATTCAAAAACCACTCCGTGATATTGATTGGTGCCGCTCTTGATGGTTGCGCTGACGATGGAGCCCGCGGCATGGCCGTATTCAGCGGCGAAGTTATTGGTGATGACTTTGAACTCCTGAACGGCATCGACCGAGGGGATAATCGCGATGCCTTGCCGGCCGATCGACCCAGCAGTCGCAAACGTGTTGTTGTCGACCCCGTTGAGCGAGACATCCATCTCAGTAAAGCGGCCACCGCCGGCAATGAAGGGCATGTTGGTTCCCGTCCCGGTCGCAGAGGAGACGGCCGTGGTGTTGCCGACCAGCTGCCCCAGCGCGAAGGGGTTGCGCCCGTTCAGAGGCATATTCAGGATTTCATTGTTGTTGATCACCTGCCCAAGAGAGGACGTGACCTGATCCAACAAAGGTGAAGCTGCGGTGACCTGGACCGTTTGACTGACCGACCCTACCTTCAATGCGACGTGTAGATTCGCCGTCTGATCCACTTGCAGATTAATCCCCGAGGTGGTTTGTGTCTCGTAGCCGGGTGCTGACACAGAGACGCTGTAGTTGCCCAGGGGCAGGAAGGGCGCATTGAACTGACCGTGGTCGTTGGTCTGCGTTTGGCGTGCCTGACCGGTCGCGGTCTGGGTGAGTGTCACGGAGGCGTTCGGTACGGCGCCGCCGGTATTGTCCTCGACGACACCGACGATGGTTCCGGTGGAGATTTGTGCGTGCGCAACGCTCAGGATCAGGGATAGGAACAACAAAATTCTCGCGACGGTCGATGTTGTGGGCATAAACATCCTCCAATGAATGCTGGCTAGTTCTGCCCGGCAGCAAATGGTCAGCAAGTTACTTCCCCGTGAAATTTCCCTCTCCGCGCTTACTCGGCATGTACGGCGGCAGGTGACAAATTCATCGTGGTTTTTCCAGGCAGGCGCAATGGTACATCGGCCATACCAATGTGTCAAACAGCAATACTGGCGGGCGTTTCGCAGGTTTATGGCCGTTCTGGTCACGAATTTCAGGGGTTCGGGATGGAGAGCAAAAACTGCGCCGGGCGTGGCTCTTTAGACCGCGGGGAGGTGGCCGCCCAGGAAGGCATGGTGCAGAACTGATGTGGATTTGCCGGTCTTACGGGCAGACCGGAATGACCAATGAGAACGTGCGCGTATATGCCCGGCGCAATCTACTCGATTGGCAATGTCATTGATATTTATGGTGCACGATCGAGGAGCACGGCTTCCCGGTCGTGCAGGGTGGTTCGAATGGCCTCGAGGCCTAGCTCAAGGGCCGAAAGGTTCTCCAGAACCTTGGTACTGTCCTGGTGCTCCACCATGGATCGCAAAAGATCGCATTGTCCGACCAACTGCTCATCGTGCTCCATCAGGACCTTGAGCGTGGCTGCCTCCTGCCGATAGCGTTGGGTCATGCGATCGTTCTCGGGAACCGGTTGCTGAAGGATCAAGGCTTCCACACCCCCGATTGCACGGGCTAACCTCTCCAGGCGCTGGGCAGCCGCGACCGCGGCCGGGTCGGGAAATGGCTTGGCGCGGGAGGGTGGGGGGAGGAACTCGCGCCGGTATGCGCTCTCGGCCGTCTCCACACTGGCCATGGCAATACCGAGCAGCGACCCGGCTTTGCTGCGCACCAGTTGGTCATCTGCACGCAACTGGTTCTCGACACGGTAGAAGTTGTAGCCCCAGCCATAAAACAAGTTGGTGGCGACCTGGCGCAGCGCGCCGGCGTCATAAAATCCGAAGCTCGACACTATTTTTCTCCGGGCAGTCCGGTCGCCGTTCCGGCGGGGTAGAATCCGCTCACTGGACCACCGATGTTGAATGGTAAGCCGGCCGCGGCGTTGGGTGCGGAGACCAGCCCCTTCTCAGCCATCTGCAATGCAAGGTAGTAGCGCACCGCCTCGATGGGTGTAAGACCGATCGCCTGCAGCGAGATCAACTCCCGCATGCGCTCATCTTTGGGCATGATCAGGATCTTCAGATCGTTGAGCGTAATGCCATAGACCTTCAGAAAGTCAGAAAGATGGGTCTTCACCAACTCGCGCACTTCGTTGATGTGCTCATTGATGTCTTCCATCTTCGTCACCTGGACGATCTGGTTGATGGCTTGCTCAATGGCCGGCCCCGCGTAATCAGAAACTTCACGGGTATCGATCACATGACCATTGAACGGTAAATGGGTAATCAGTTGGAGCGCTGCATCCTTGGTGTCGACGTGGATGTAGTAATCCACCTGGTAGGCCATTTCGGCCATCTCCTCGCTGGTCGCGACTCCCTCGCTGCGGATCAACAGCTTGGATCGATTGACGTAGATGACCTCGTAAACCCACGGTGAGGAGCCGCCGAAGAATCCTTGAGCGATCGAACCGAGGAGGGGTTTGTCGGGAGTGGTGAGAGCGTACTGTCCAGTCTCGTAGACATTCAAGACCGCGCCGCGCGATTTCAACACGCAGAAGTGATTACTCTCGACCGTAAGCAGCGAACCGGAAACAATGCTTTCGTCTGCAATCTTGACGGCCAGGCTCTTGGTTCCGAGCATGTCCGTCCCATCAGGGAGAATGGATGTGATAACTTGCCGTGCGATCGCCATAATTTACACTCAGCCTCGGCCCCAGGATACGCTCATCGGGGGTTTGTAAATGTTAACGTCATGGGGAGGAAACGTGTCCAGGGTAAAACGCCGCAGTTTTCTTTGTTGCCTGCTGGCTTTGGTGCCATTCGGCTTCGCGCAGCAGGTCAGCTTCCGTATCCAACCCCTGCACCCGATCCCTGAGTTGCGAGCAGAGGCGCTCAAAGCGCAGCCGCCACAGGAGCAGGGAAGCTTCCGCAAGCCTGACCTGGTGGAGTTGGTCAAACTCGAACCCACGATCAAGCTCGACGTGCGTTACGCCACCAGCAATAATTTTCTGGGAACTCCCCTGTATACCGAGGCACGGGCGTTTCTTCAGCGTCCGGCTGCGGAAGCGCTCGTCCGCGCCCATCGCGAGCTCAAGGCTCAGGGATACGGCTTGATCATCCACGACGGCTACCGGCCGTGGTACGTCACCGAGATATTCTGGGACGCGACACCCGACGACAAAAAGATTTTCGTGGCGAATCCGAAAGAGGGCTCCAAGCATAATCGCGGATGCGCCGTAGACCTCTCCTTATATGATTTGCAGTCCGGCAAGGAAGTGACGATGCCCAGCGGATACGACGAGATGACCAAACGCGCGTATGCTGATTATCCTGGTGGCACGGCTGACGAGCGCGCTCGCCGCGCGCTGCTACGCCGCGCTATGGAAAAGCAGGGGTTCGTAGTTAATCCGGATGAGTGGTGGCACTTTGATTACAAGGATTGGAAACAGTATCCGATACAGAACGTCAAGTTTGAGGATCTCGGATTTTAACGCATTTTTGCTAATACTGTGGTCCGGCGGGATCAGTTATGTGCGGCCATTCTTTGGCGGAATGGCCGCGTCGGGTTCAGTTTCCTGGTCTACACCATTAGCAAAAATGCTCTAATGAGAACGCAGGCCATCGACTGGATCAGCGGACGCGGCCCGCGCTGCCGGGAGCGCCGAGGCGAGAAGAGCCAACAGCATCATCGTCAATACAGCCCCGAGGTAGACCAGCGGGTCAGTGGCGCTGACCTCAAAGAGGAAGGAACTCACCAGCCGGGAGATGGCGAGTGAGCCGAGCACGCCCAAGGCGCAGCCTATGACGGCCATCCTGGCGCCCGACAGCAGGACCAACTGTGCGATCCGGATGCGCGGAGCGCCCAGGGCCATGCGGATGGCAATCTCCTGGGTGCGCAGCGAGACCGAGAAAGCCACCACGGCGTAGATCCCGATGATCGCGAGCAGCAGTGCCCCGGCCGCGAAACCGGTGATCAGGTCGGTATTGAAGCGGCGGGGTGCTTCGACGTTCGAGATAACGTCATTCATGGGCTGAATCTGCTCGAGAGCGAGCATGGGATCGATCGCGGCGACGGTCGAACGCAGAATGTTGGTCATCTGCTCAGGCGGCAGGGCGGAGCGGAGAGTGATGTAGCCGCCGGCCGGGCCCGTAAGCTCTGCTGCCATGTCGGTGCCGTTAAAGGTGGCCGGCTGCTGGGCGGGGTAATACCATTGGTCGGCGCTGGGCTCATCGCGCGACCCGAGCTTGGTATCGGCGACGATGCCGACGACCGTAGCCCACGGGTATTCCTTGCGCGGGTTGCCCACGTGCATACGCTTGCCGATGGCTTGCTGCCCGGGCCAGGAATGCCGGGCCATGGACTGATTGACGATCACTACCAACGGTGCGTTGGAACGATCGTTGGCGGTGAAAGTGCGGCCTTCGAGCAGGGGGATGCTCATGGCGCGGAAGTAGTCACCCTGTGTGCTCGCGAACATCGCGAACTGCAGCTTCCAACTGGCTACGGGCACACCCTCGATGGTATAGGCGGCGCCTCCGCTCATTCCACTGCCGGGAAGAATGTTGGTGACGCCGGCGGCGACGACGCCCGGCTTGCTGGAGAGCCGGTCGATCACGGCTTGATTGAATTGGTCCGCGGAAATATCGGTGGGGTATTGCTTAAGCGGGAGGTGATAGCCGGCGACCAGGACATGTTCGGGACGGAAGCCGGGATCGACCGCGAGCATCTTTTGGAAACTGCGCAGCAAGGCGCCCGAGACGGTGAGGAGCATGAGCGCGACGGCGATCTCTGAGATGACCAGAGTTGAGCGCAGCCAGGCATGGCTTACAGCACCGCTTCCAGTGGGTACGCCGTCTTTAAGGCTTTCTGTCAGGTTGGTCCGCAGGGCAGCGAAGGCAGGCGCGAGACTACAGAGGGCCCCGGTGGCAAGAGCCAGGAAGAGGGCGAAGATCACAACACCGCCGTCAATCGAGATAGCATCCACGCGCGGCATAGAGTCGGGCAATAGGTGCAGGGCGACGCGGATCGTAGCTGCGGCAAAGGCGAGGCCGAGCACTCCGCCGGCCGTGCTCAACAGCAGGCCTTCACCAACGGCTTCGCGGATGATGACGCTGGAACGCGCGCCGAGGGCCAGACGGACAGCATACTCACGGCGGCCTCGGATAGCCCGGACGAGCAGCAGGCCTGCGACGTTGACACAGGCAATCAGCAGGACGACGAAGACGGCAGCGAACAGGGTGCTCAGCACTGGTCGCGCATCCTCTACGGCGTATTCGGGCAGTGGTTTCACATCGCCCCTGATGTGAATGGCAGACATGCTGGCGGGAAAGCTGCGCATGATCTGCTGCGCGACCCGGTCGGCATCCTGGGCGGCCTGGCTGAAAGTCACGCCATCCTTGAGGCGCGCGACCATGTGGTAGCCCCACAAGCCAGCATTCTGGTCGGAGAGTTCGTCCGGGGTAAGGGCCAAAGGGACCCAGAGTTGCGCCTGGTCAAGGTGCCCGGTCTGGAGCGGGAATTCGAAGCTGCGCGGCATGACGCCGATGATGGTGTAAGGTCTGCGGTCGAGCTCGATGGCGCTGCCGAGAACATGAGGGTCGCGGTGGTAGCGCGTTGACCATAGCGAATAGCTGAGCACTGCAAAAGGTTGATGCCCAGCTTCTTCCTGCGGAGTAAAGACGCGTCCGAGGATAGGTGGAACCCCGAGAGTGGGAAAGAGTCCAGCGGACATGCGTGCCGCTTTCACTTGCTCTGGAGTTGCGGCTCCGGAGAGCTCATAACTGCTGTCGGTATAGCCGCCAAGGGAGGAAAAGGCACTTGTCGCGTTGGCGTAAATCGCAATCTCACGGGCAGTGACCGGCGTGTTTGGTCCGGCTCCCAGATGATCCCCCAACAGAACGAGGCGGTCGGGATTGCTGAAGGGGAGCGGCCGAAGGAGAATGCCTTCGACCAGCGAGAAGATGGCCGTCGTGGCGCCAATGCCGAGAGCCAGGGTGAGGATGACGGTTATGGTGAAACCTGGTGTCTTGCGCAAACGGCGAAATGCGAAGCGGAAATTTTGAGCCAGCCCTAGCATGCATCCTCCCAGACCTTACTAACATATCCCAGGTTTGAAGAGACCCTGACTGGAATAGGACGGGTGCCCCATGTTCGCACCGGCGTACATGGGCCGAAAAAGACGGGGCGCAGCCCCTCCAACGCTTCTGCAATGCTGGCGAAAGGACGGTTGCCGATGCCAACATCCTCGTGCAAAGAGCAAAAAGCATTGGAAAAAGCCCATCCCCGGCCCATGTACGCCGGTGCGAACATGGGGCACCCGTCCAGAACCATAGACCGTGGTTAGGAGACCGGAACTTCAGCCGAAAATTTCCAGTTGACAAAGCTGACAACTGTACTAATGTATTAATACAAATGATTATCCGTGTGCAGCCCGGGCTCGGCACAGCGATCTATCTCCAGATCGAATCCCAGTTGAAGCACGCCATCGCCGCCGGCGCTCTCAAGCGCGACGACGCGCTGCCTCCGGTGCGCAAACTGGCTGCCGAGTTGCGCATCAATCCGAATACCGTGGCGCGCGCTTATCAAAACCTGGAGCGCGACGGCATTCTGCGTACTGTCCCCGGAGGCGGTTGTTATGTGAACGGCCAAAGTCCAGGCCTGCTGAAATCGGAAAAGCTACGCCGCCTAAGGCCGCTGGCGACACAACTCGCAGTGGAAGCCAAACAACTTCGATTGTCGCGGGAAGAGTTGTTGCAATTGCTGGAAAACTCGTATGACGAACTCGGAGAAGCGCCATGAGCGATCTCGTTATCGAAACCCATTCTCTGCATAAGCAGTACGGCCCTACGCATGCCGTCGACGGTCTGGAGATGCATGTGCCGCGCGGTTCTGTTTATGGATTCCTCGGCCGCAACGGGGCGGGAAAAACCACGACCATTCGTTTGCTTGCCGGACTGATTCAGCCCAACGGCGGCCACGCGCGCGTGCTCGACCTGGACCCACGAACCGACCGCATCCCACTGCTCGAGCGCACCAGTTTCGTCATCGATAAGATGCTCCTGCCTTCCATGACCGGCAACGATTTGGTGCGTTTCAACCGTGGGTTCTTTCCCCGCTGGTCAGACGCTCTAGCCCGCAAATACACCGACGCGCTGGAAATCCCCATGAAGCAGAAGTTCCGCAAGCTCTCCGGCGGAGACCAAACCAAGCTTTGCCTATTGCTGGCGCTTTCCCAGGGCGCAGAGCTTCTGGTGCTGGATGAGCCGACGGCCGGGCTTGACCCCATCGTCACGGATCAACTCTTGCGCATCATGGTCGACGATTTTGCCGGGGAAGGCCGGACGCTGCTGATCTCTTCGCATCATCTTTCGGAAGTAGAGCGGGTGGCGGATTGGATCGGCATCATTGACCGCGGCAAGTTGCTGCTCGAAGCGCAGCTCGACGATGTGCGGGCAAACTTCCGCCGCGTCCGCGTGGTGGGGGAGAACCTGCGTCTGCCGGCGCGCAGCGAGGTCCTCCAAACAAGAACCGGGGAAGGCACAACGGAGTACGTCCTTCGCGGAAACTCTGAGGGGTTTACTGCAAGTCTGCGAAACCAGGGTGCGACGGTGCTCGATGTCTCACCTATGAACCTGCAGCAAATATTTCTCGAAGTGGTGGGGAAGGGAGAAGCCAATGTACTTATGGAAGTGTTGGCGTGATACGCGCATAGTTCTAGCGGCCAGCCTGGTATGCATCGGTGCTTTGTTTTTGTTCATCCTGAGGCAGAATATTGTGCTCACCCGCCACGCACCGTTCGAGGAGCTTTCGACGATACTTCCTTTTATGCTCACCATGCAGGCGTTTCCAGTTAGCTTTGTTGCCTGGCTCCTGGGCAGCTTCGGGGTTGGCAGGGATCTGGGGGAACGGAGTGGATCCTACCTATTTACCAGGCCGAGAAACCGCGCATACTTTGTTTGGTGTGACTGGGGTGTGGGCATGGCGCTACTACTGCCGATCGTAGCGCTGTTGGATCTGGTGCTTGGAGTTCTGATCCACCGGATCATCGTTGCTGTCGGAGATCCTTTGCACGGCAGCCTTGTTATCTCAGGCAGGCCAGTCACTCTGGCCTTTATTATCTGGTTGAACTTCGGCGCCGCATTCCTTCTGGCGGGGCTGGTCTTCAGTGTGACCTATTTTTCTACGGTCCTGGTGAAGCATGCCAAGGGCCTCATCTATGGCGCAGGCGTTCTTGTGGGCTACGTGTTCCTTGAGCAAGTCGTGCCCCATTATTGGTCCGCAATCCATCTGCCGAAGCTTGTGATGGAGGTGTTTGTCGAATCCAACCGGCTGGTCACCGGGATTTCGGACCACCTGGGTCTTTCGGTGGCAATCCGCACCGCGCTCATCGTGCTCTTTCCCCTGGCCACGCAATTGATATTGCGAAAGACAGACGTCGATTGATGAGCACTGCCTAATTGAGTAGTTGAAGTATGTGGCTCTCAAAATCGTTCTTGTTGACGACACCTGTATGAGAGAGTGCGATCTTTCCCTGCCGGTCGATCAGCAGCGTCATGGGCATGGAAGTTAGGTTGAACTCTTTCGCAAGCTGATCGTTCCCGATGACGACGGGATATTCCATCGCTGTGTTTCCACCCGTCTCCGGGTCTATTTTCCTTGCAAGAAAGGGCTTGACTGCTTTCCATCCGTCTTCGTCCATCGATACGCCAATGACGGCCAGTCCTTGCTTCCTGTATTTCCTATCGAACTCCATGTACCAAGGGATCTCGAGCTTGCAGCCGCCGCACCACGTAGCCCAGAAATCCAGCAGAACCACTTTGCCTCGATAATCTGATAATTTGATCGGCTTTCCATCGGCGTCTTTCAGAGAAAACCCTGGCGCCGTCTTTCGACCTGCCATGGGCAGCAGCTTGTCGGGCGCGGATTGTGAAGCGGTGCCACCGGGACGCTGCGCGCAGTTAGGTGACACAGCGAAGAAGCAAGCAAGGAAGGTAACCGTAGATAAGGTCAGGACAAACTTCAGCCTCATAAATTGACTTCCTTTCAAGCCGTGCCGGGCGGCACTTTGACTTTCGCTCGTATTAATATCACAATGTAAGCATACTATGCTTGGTGAATTTGAGTACCTCCTGATTGCCGCAGCCGTCCGTCTTGGAGATGAGGCTTACGGTGCAGCTATCGTGCAGGAAATCGAACGTGCCTCTCCCCGCAAATGCTCCGTGGGGGCCCTCTACACAACTTTGGACCGTCTCGAAGCAAAAGGAATGATCAAGACCTGGATGGGCAAACCGACAGAAGAACGGGGAGGCCGATCCAAGCGAATGGTACGAGTCACCGCGAAAGGTGTTGCCGCTGCGACGGCCTTTTATGAGACGGTGCAGCAAGTGAGTCGCGGTACATCGTGGGAGGCTGTTCGGGCCGGGGTACGACAATGAGCAGCGTATGGATCTGGTTCG
>Ga0302325_10022309_pt1 | contig 13246 bp, 13 predicted proteins | sample Palsa_T0_2_FD_201948 | JGI IMG/M metagenome (GOLD analysis project Ga0302325, IMG submission 201948) | Peat permafrost microbial communities from Stordalen Mire near Abisko, Sweden - Palsa_T0_2 | ecosystem: Environmental > Terrestrial > Soil > Palsa > Peat permafrost | place: Sweden: Abisko... | reverse complement strand
GTCAAACACAATACGAGACAGATTTCAAAAATGGTTGAATTCGACGTCCACAACCTCCAAAAGATAAAGCTAGCTGTGCATATCACCCAAGCTGCTTTTATCGTTCTTTCTTGGGTGATCGAGATTATTGTTTTCCACAAAGCATCGAGTATTGATGGGAGACCCGGGTGGTATTTTGGCCTTGTAAGCCTCCTCGGGTTTATCTACAAAGACGCAATCTATGAAGGCTCCAAAGCTAATACATGATGCATACAGTGCTTCCTCACAATACCGGCTCTGATTTATCTGACAATGACACCTCGATTTCCGCGAACTCGAAATTTTGCAAACCCTCTCGCTCTGGCTATCGTGGACGTTATTTTTGCCGTCCTCTGGATAACTGCATTTTCAGCACAAGCAAGCTATAATTCGAGTGGGAAATGCAAGGGCGCGTGTGGTGCCAGCAAAACTGTTGTTGGAATGGGTCTCTTCATATGGTGCGTACAGTCTGCGTGAAGTCTCCATGTTTGCTTTTTCTACAAAAAGGAGACTGATGGCTAACATTGGGATAGGTTGTTCTGGTGCTTAACAGCAGTCATGTCTGTCTATGGCCTCATCTATTACCGCCGGGAAGGCTATCTGCCGGGAGCCTCGAGAGCACCACACAATGCACAAATGATCGATCCTGACAAGGAGGCATTTTCAACGGCTCCTCACGACGATGAATACGCACGCGTACACAATTCCGATGAACATGAACTTCCAGATCACGCAGAAGGCAGTGCATATGATGTTGGGCCCTCGTCGATGGGGAGCAGGTACGACGTGCCAAGCTATACTAGCGGAGGATATGTACCACCCCAAGTTCACGACGAGCCAACGGGCTATACAGGCTACTCTGGATCGGCACCCGTGAACACTGGGGTTGGGGGACGAGTGCAGTTTCCTGATGCTAGGTACGATAATGTCTGAGGAGAGTTGTAAGGACCTGTATTGATAGGTGTGGGCGTTGGTGACATATTTTGGGGTTCATGGTTGTGATTGATACCAATAGATGGTAATAGAGGGGCTTCTGCTGTCACTTCCCAATGCAAGACTTGAAGGAACTTGGTACAATGGCGAAGATGTTGGATGCTTAGAAGTGAAAAGTGTCAGGAGAGTTAGTGAAGTCACCTTGACACAGCGATCATAAAGCGAAGAGTTTCCCATGACCCCTCTATTATAGGCACTCCAAATTCCTACCTCAAGGCCACTCGGAACACGCACCGGGTTCAAGTTTTCTATCTCATCGAGGTTGAATCTCCATTTTATCCATTCCGATCTCTGGGGCCGAAGCAGGAGAAGCGAGCCTGATCTGTACCGAGTGTTGTTTTGCTTCCTCATGATTCTCGCGGCCCAATCCGCGCCTCTCTTATGTTTCACGAATCAACGTGGTCTATTCACACATGTGTAAACTATTTTGCAAGGCTAGCACATGAAACGGTAGCCCGCATGGCTCTTTCCGAGCCGGACGAGCAAGGCAGTGTGGGTCAAAACGGGCATAGCGGCACAGCCCGGCCAGATTCTCACGAATCAGAGTCCTGGTCTATGAGGTCCCGCAGCGCATACTGCAAGGCAAAAGAACGCAAGAACCAGCAGGACACCAAAAACAGGACAGGGTATGCATCATGCGGGGTTGCAGACACTTGTTACGGGCGAGTGAGGGAAGTGAGCCCATTTCGGGTGCATCCCTTCATCGTCTGCACTCAACAGTTCTCTCCCAAGAAAAGAGTGGAGATTCCGTCAACGCCCGACGGCTATTTGAACGTGAGAAAAGTAAGATTCAGCCTTGTGTGTTGAGATCCGGACAGCTACATAACAACTTATTTCCCTCCCTTGGAACCAAAACTGATTCCACGTCAATTGAGCAAACAGACGTCGGCTATTCCATTAGCTTACCGGTCTCAACAGTTTCCCCTTCGAAAGGAATCAATTCATCCATCCATCAAGCAGTCAAGATGACTAGAGTCAGTACTTTCCTATCTCCCATTTTCCACCCTCTTGACTTATATCCCAACAGATCACCACCCTGCTCTTTGACTGCGATAATACGCTCGTCCTCTCCGAGGAGCTGGCCTTCGAAGCCTGCGCCGAGCTCGCAAACGAGATCCTCGCATCCCGCGATATTCCAGATCGCTATACCGGTCCCCAACTGCTCGGAGAGTTCGTCGGGCAGAACTTCCGCGGCATGATGGTCTCCCTAAAAGCCAAGTATAAGTACGAGATGTCAGATGCCGAACTCGAGACATACGTCACCCGCGAAGAAGACGCCGTGATCGCCAAGCTGAAGGAGAAGCTGAGACCATGTGCGGGCGTGGACGCCGAGTTGGAGAAGCTCGAGAAGCATGGGAAATACCACTTGGCGGTTGTGAGCTCCAGTGCATTGAGGCGAGTGCAGGCTAGCATTGATAAGGTGGGCCAGGATAAGTATTTTGCAGGCGAGCATGTGTTCAGTGCTGCGACGAGCTTGCCGAAACCCACGAGTAAGCCTGATCCGGCAATCTATCTGCATGCCATGAAGGTGCTTGGGAAGACCGCCGAGGAGTGTGTGGCGGTTGAGGATAGCAAGAGTGGTGCGACGGCGGCGTTTAGGGCAAAGATTAAAACGATTGGGTATACGGGGAGCTATGAGAAGAGCGAGGAGTTGAAGATGAGAAAGGTGTTGGAGGATGCTGGGTGCGCTGTCGTGATGAAGGATTGGACTGAGTTTGAGGGCTGCCTGGATAAGATCGAGGCTGGGGAGGTCTAGAGTTGTGCCGTTGATCAGCGTCTGCTGTGCTTCTGCATGCGTTAAGAGCCATAGATCCGGGTTTCACTCGATAGATCGGCGTCAAGATGGAAGACCGAGACATGTGCGTGTTTGTTTGGGAAGATTTCGCTTTTTATTACGTTCCATGGCAGACTTGGTCTCTATAAATTTCATTGTTCACTATCCTTAGCTTCACAAGCAATAAAAGAATGTTAGTATGGGAAAGCTGACTTTTATTTTTAATGAGGTGCTCAAGTCTTTTCTGACATGCTCGGCAGATCTCAATATCCTAGGAACTCTGGGACTTTCATAATACCCAAAAAGCTCCAATCGCCACGACATGTGATCCAACGTCTGGCCTGTACGAATCTTCTTCTACTGCGGCTTCGAATCCAAAATCGCATTCCCCGTACTCCTCAACCGCTCCTCACTCGTCTCAAACACCCCAGGGATTCCAGTTTCTCCAAACGAGCATCCCTCTCGAATCATCTTCGCAACGCCCTTTGCCGCGAGGAAGATCTGCGGCATACCATGGCCATTAAAACCAGCGCAGATGTATTGGTTCGACTTTCCGGGTACGGCACCAATATGAGGAACTAGATCGGAGGTATACTATCTCCACATTAGTATCACGGTACGATAACATTGAACGAAGTGAAAAGAGAAAGCGAAGCAGGGAACGAGACAACATACGCCCATAATCCCCGTCCAAGCTCTATCCAACCTCGCACCACTCCCCTCCCAACCCCGATAATACTTCTGCATCAACCCGTCCTCAAAATGGCTGATAGCTGGCTCAACCAACGTCCCGTCATCAGCCACGCTATACCACTGCGCCAAATCATGCATGTCGCCCTTCACCAACAATGACGCTCCCATCCAGCCGAGGGATTTGGTAATCGTAAAGCCCGGGACCGTGGTGGATGCTGTGGGTCGTTGGGAGGTGGGGTGGGGTTTGGGAAGGGGGGGGGCTGTGATACGGGTGCAGATTCCGCGGCAGGGGGTGATTTTGGAGGTGTATTGACGAGCGAGGGAGGATGTGTAGGCGTTTGTGGCGAGGATTACTGTTTTTGCGAGGAGGGGGCCCCGGGGGGTGAGGAGAGTGTAGGAGTTATCTGGTGAGGTCGTGGGGGAGATGGAAAGGACGGGGGTGAGGGTTTGGAGGTTGGCGCCCTTGTTTACGGCTTGTTGGAGGAGGTGCATGACCATTTTGTAAGGCCTTTGGAATGGTTAGCTGCTGATGAAGCGAGAAGAGAGAGAGGTGGGAACTGAAATTGTTTAGATTGGAAACTTACCAGATACTTCCTACGGTGAAGCTGAATGCTGCTTTTGCCCCTTTTACTCCGGATAACATTTCTGCTGCTTTCCCTCCTGCGTAGTGCACATCTCGAGTGGAAGGCTCTCCGGCTGCAAGTAGAGTGTCAAATTCAGCCTTGCTTTTGTTGGCGTGGGCTTGGTCTAAGCAGACGTCGACTACTCGAGTAAGGGTAAATTCGCAGTTTATCTTTTCCTTTTCGACGAGATGCTTAATTTCGTAGACATGGGATGCTTCGAAGGTGGCAATCTTTGTGGCCATCTTTGTGGCCATCTTACTTCCGAACATTTTCTTGTATTTGGGTACTAGATGAGGGTTGTCAGAAAACTAAAGAACCAAAGGGGAGTAGAACGGTATGAACGTTATTACTTACTGTTGAAGTAGACTTCTGGCTTTAGATGATCCCCTATGAGATGTTAGTTGAAATATCACATGGAAAGTGACCTCTGCCCAGCAGCTGTAAGAGAGGTAGCGATGGATTAAAAAATATCGGATACTTTGAAAGAGAAGAGCTTTCGGTATAATATTCAGCATAAAGAATGACAAAGGGCGTCTTACCATTTCTTCCTGTAGCACCGGAGCAAGCCTCGCGTGCTTCAAGAATCACCATCGAGGGCCCGGCTGATTCATTCTCATCTAGAAGATGATATGCGATTGTAGCACCCGTATAGTCAGCACCAATAATGACTATATCACATTTTTGCGGCAGTTCTGGGGTGCTTCTGTGGCTGTCCAATGGATGAAGCTCGCTTCGCCAAAAAGGGGTGGTGGAGTCGGGAATCGGATACGGAAAAGGAGGGTGTTGTTGTGATGGCTTTGCCGATTGAGTTGGGTCTGCCCTTGGAAGAATGGGTCATTGGGAAGGCGGGGTCTTCTGGATGACTGGCAGACGTGCGCTGGTTATGTTGGAAGTTGACGGGACCTAGCCAAGCTTGCGAGCGTGATACACTCTGTACATTTATGGTTGGCCTATCGTACTAATCACGTAAGGATGGGAATTTGCGAAGTGGTTGTGGCCAACGCTGGATGGTGGATACACAGATAGGCAAGGTGGGGTAAATATGGAAATATATTAGCGATGGGGACCCTAAAATACAGCGAGGTTTTGTACCAATGAAGCCTATGGAAATTTATAAATTAGCGAGCAGGCAGTCAAGCCCCTACCATTACTGCTGGTCCACCTCTCATCATCGTCTTCATTCACTATCATCACTTTACACTTTCACAATCTGGTATTCTTTTGCCGTCAAGAGACAACATAGCTATATTCGGTGCCTTTTTACACCAGGCTATGCCCCCTATTCCCTCGGCTAATTTTTCTAATGAATTCACTTAGCTCAGGGTCCGATCGCTTGACTACCTGGCTAAACCCCGCATCTAATGATGTTCTAACTTGGATATGAGTTGTACGTGAATCTAACTAGCTAACGTCATAGGCATTCCTTCTGAGTAATTTCTCTGATAGAAATTTGTCTTAATCCCCCTCCTTGGCAGTTTCAACGTTACATCTCTCTGATATCGGGCCGGATAAACTACCTTCCCTTTGGACTTTGGGGAAGTTCGGAGGTATCTTTCCACTTTCAAAGTTACATATAAAGAGTTAAAATATCTTCTTCAAATTGACATGGCTATTTTATGGTACTCTCAGTTATCGTGAAATTATTAACGGCTTTCGTCCTCGCCGCCGTGGATGTGGCTTTTACTCAAAACATTAGGTCTAGCTCAGGAACAGGATACAATGCATCTGTGGTTGGGACTAACATGACCACAAATGCAACTTACTCAAATCCAATTATGACCTTAAATCCAGGTGATCCGTGAGTAGAGCATGCTTCGTGGAAAAGACACCCATCGGCATAATAAGTGGATGATTCACTATCAACAAGACGGGCAAAGCCGGTACCTCTCCACATATTCGGCAAACGATAAAATTGCGTTGAAGCGTTCACAATCACTCACTGATGATTGGGATCATGCTGAAGAAAGAGTTGTATTTAACCCTGACCCAAACAGTAGTTTCTCATATGCCACAGACGTAAGCCCCTTCCCCAATCATCTCTCATATACTCACGCCTCTCAGATCTAGGCTCCTGAAATCCACACCATCTCCGGAACCTAGTACACTATCTTCAGTGCTACCCCGGACGCTGACTCACTTCTTTCTCTAAGACGCTATGTGCCCTTTCACCTACCCTGCCATAAACCACATGTTCGTCCTCGAGGGTGACGGGTCCAGCTCCCTAGACATGTGCCTTCACCATGAAAGGCATGCTCAATACCTTCTACCAATTCGCTATCGATAGCACTTATTTACAATACAACAACAATCTTGACCACATCTACAGTTGCTAGGAGCTAGAGGGGATAGTGCGTAGCCGCCAATCTCTGTATCACGCAAATGGAGAACCCTTGGACAGTAGGCTCGAATTCGAGCGATAGTAGGATGATATCTGTGCCCAATGAGCCGTGGGAACAAGTCCCATATGGCAGGCTGGTGAGGTTAGCTGCTAATGAGGGCCCGGAACAACTCTTGAATCCGAAAACAGGCCAGAATTTCATGGTTTATTCCGCCGCGAGGGTTAACAGTCGTTTTTATTTTATTTTTAGGGATATTAGAGCTGGTAGGGAATGATCCGATGTTATATTAAAGTTAAAAAAAATATAGGGAGGACTGTGTATTTCATCCGAATACGCAGGCGGGCGTGCATGGGACGGGGCATGCAAGTTTTACGACGAGTCCGGATGGGAGTGAGGAGTATGTAATGCTTTGACAACTCCGAATCCACCTTGTGAGTTCTGATTAGTTCAGAGTGTGTGATGTGTGCTGACACTAGGAGACAGCTGATATATATTGGACGGTGAGGACACAGAAGTTCACTTGGAATGAGGATGGGACACCGAACTTTCTACTGGCTGAGAATGGACCTTTTCCAGTTCCCGCTAGACAAGTCCACTGAGGGAATTGGATGAGCCCGAAAACTTTAGGCGATTTTCGATTTTGAGGCCACGATATGCCGGTGGTCCGGTGCATACACTACATTCTAAAAACACAATAAGAATTACGAGAATTATACATACTTGTACAATTATTCCATGGATCTCTCCCCCATCCGAATCCCCTACCCAGTTAACCCGCCAAAGCCTTCCCAATCAGCTCTTTACTCGAATCACTCATAGGTATCCCCAACGCCAACTCATGCCCCGTCTCACTCATCTTCCCCCACGTCTTCCTCAAGATATCAATAATCTTCTTCTCATCATGCCCCTTCTCGAATGCCTCAAACTGATCATCCAAAAACACCAAGCACGCCACGTCCTCAAGGATCTGCGTCTCCTCATTCTTCTTCAAATCCTCCTTCCGTATTAACTTCGCCACCTCCTCCGCCTCCTCGCTCTTGAAATTACACCTTATACATATCGCGGACGCCAAATCTGCTTGTCGTTTCTTGAGGAAGCTTCTCCAGTTTAGATAGCCAACTTTTGTCATGGGATAGGAGTCGCGGGGTATTTCCCAGCGGCGGAAATGCTGTGCGCGGATTGCGACTTTGAGGATTGGTGAGGCGGTGGGACAGCGTAAGGTGAGATAGTGGGTCATTTTTTGAGCGTAGTGAAGCTCGTATGGAACGTCATTGCCATCGACGACGGCGATGTTGGGGTCTTGGGAGTGGGCTTCGTCGATCAAGGAGATGGCTGCCTCGTAGTTCTCTGCTGCCATTCTGGAGGTTGTTTCGTGGTGTATGGGTATTTTGGGATGCTTGGAATACTTCGGACCAGTGCCAGGCGGGAACCGAGGTCAATTGAAGCAATTGGGGTTGCGGAGAGGTTCTGTGGAGAGGATGAAGCTATCGATGCGGGGTACTGCTGGTGCTGCGATAAGAGATTAGGTTTCGCGCGCGTGATCAATGCACATTTTTGTTCCTTTTGAGTGACCATGAGAATTATAAACTTTGGAAAGTGTTCATTGAGGTTTTCTTATGCATGCTTCTTGTGACCCCTCTGAAGGTGGTCTACCGAGGTAAAAAAAATAGGTTCGTCCAAAAATCCCATCTTTAAAAATACGTATCTTTGAGCATGGCATGTATACTTCAGAATGCCTAGAATTACCCATCTTATTTAATGGTTGACTGTGGATATCATCACCTCTCCCTAACTTGGGGAAGTGGAGCCCGAATCCCAGAGAAAGCTCACCCTGCTTCTCAAATCTGTCATCGCTGTACCTGCATATTAGAGGCACAGTAAGGCCCTCCATTGACAGTTGACAAACCGTTGCAAGGCAAAGGAAGAGTCAATTTACCATGCTGACTGTCTCCCCCTTGTCATGGCTGACTTCTGGTGTTCAATTTTCAATTTCCCATAACTTTATTGGATCTAGCGTTGGAATTTGTATTCTGCTTCCTTTCAATAGATTGGTCATTTTTGTGGCTCGCGAAAGAATGGTGCGAACGATCAGGGACGCACCGGAATTTGTCCCTCAAACCTAAGAAAAAATTGTTGCGGAGCTAGAATCACACTCCGATTAGCTTACGAGGAGACGGGAATCATTTCGACAGAAGCAAGCGGCAGGTCGTCAGAGACCAGCATCTGACGCCGCATCGCGAGAACCATACGAGGTGGGAGGAGCTCAATTGCCATCCTCCATAAAGTTGATTAACAGAGACGATCTGTGGGGAATGATGAACCTTTTAGTCCAGGATATCTTACGCCGTACGAAGCGTAGATCGCAATTCAGCAACAGAAGCCTCATGACACTCAAATCACGGCTAAACCCAGGAAAGGGATGAGGGTTTGTGGGTTAGGCACAACGATCCTCTTAGGATTATGTCTGACATTTTCGATAGATGGTGAAAGTGCTGGTGGAGTTGGCGTTTCCTTTGTTGTGGAGAACAATTCAGGGGAAGGTCAATTGCGCCTTCCCAGTGAACTGTTAGGCGTATTTGACGCTTTGCTGATATCAAATATCTTCCCAGTCATTTCAGCGGCTCAAGTGTCTCCAATACTTCCAACACGCCCAGCACAGCATCTTCACCTCCTGTCTCAACAGTCACATCCACAGCCGTCGTTAACGTAGCAAATTGCCTGTCTCCAACGACACAGTATACGCTTCCCAAACCACATATTCTAGCTTTCTTATCAGTTATGACTACGATATACTGCCAGTCAGGGGCAGCTACATGAACGTCGCTAATTAAGTAGAATACTCCTTGAATTCCTGTCTAGACTACTGGGCTTCGTATAATCAGAATGAGACGAATGCCTCACTGGGCGGCTGTGTAGCCACCACTTGGGTAAATTTTCCCACTACATCTCCGGCGACGAACGAGAGGTGTTATCTCAGGAATGAGGCGGGTGTGGCATCACTTGGGAGCGCAAGTGGACAAGTGCTTGTTTAGTGTGTACTTGCAGACCGAAGTTTCTGTCTGAACATAAGAGACTGAGATTTAGACTGCCCTGAACGCCTCTCTAGCTAAGCTCACTGCAGAGTTCTCTCTCAACCTTGATGTCCCGCATATGTTGAGTGAACGTCCCAAGACACAACAGCCCCGAGTCATCCGCAGCTTCCACGTGGTGGTCTCTCCTGGCTTTCATTTAGGAAGACAACCGGCAGAGCCTCATATCTTCCTCGTTTTGGTCTGCGCGTCTCCCCATTCTCCTCCCTATCCATACTCCCACGTCCAAAGATGCGTGGAAGATATCTCCGTCTCTTCTTCGATATCTGCTCCAAAGCCCACTCCGCCACACTCGTACTCGCCACTCTCTTTTTACCCCTCCCCACCCCCTCCTGATCTCCATCAACTCTCCTCTCACCCCTTCGTTCAATAAGCGGCACATGATCGAGTTCGATTCCGTGCTGCAAAATCGCCTTCTTTGCCTTCCCTTTCCCTTTCTTAGCCCGCCTCTTGAAGTTCGTTATGAGTCTCGTTGTTGCTCCCGTCCACGTTTGCGTGTCTTCTGTAGTTGGAACCGCGATGCCTGCGTCGAAAGAATCTATCTTCTTCGACCGTGGGAGGAGAAAGTTGTTCCAGTCCTTGCTTATGAAGGAGATTGGGATAGGGATGACTGGTGCGGCCCAGATGGGGCCAGCGTAGGCCAGGTACTCCATAGTTGGATGTTGAAGTTGATGGAGTCGAGTTTTGATGGAGACTTGGTATAGGAATGTTTCAAGAAAAGACCTAAATGTTGGGTAGGCTTGGTTTTGAAGAGTGCTTCAAGGTTGTACGGCTTGTCATATCACAAGGTAGGGGCGGTGCGACCCGCTGCCAAATGCACTGCGGATCTGCGTATAATCTAGCTTTGTGCTTCATGACGATAAGTTGGGTGGGCGAGAATAATCGAGAGCCAAAACAGATCCTCGGATTTTGGTTTGCCGGTATTGAAAAGCTAGAAAGAGACTCAGGACGACAAGATCAAAGAAGTTAAATGCTCATGCTCGTGTCTTAAGCGAGAAAATAGGGGTAGCTTTCGATGCTGAGCAGACGAGCGAGGGAGTAGGTCAGTAAGATAAATGAATATGATCTTGGTCGGCATATGCATCTGGCAAGTGGAATCGTCATCTACAATTGCTTAAATTAGACGCTCGTAAGCAATGAGTGACCGGTCGACTTCCTGCCGCACAGCATCCTGTGTGTCCGGTACTACACCGCGTAATCTAAGTGAGAAAGGAACAACACTAATTGTGCTGCTGATCCAGTTGATCGGCGCTAATTTGGAATATCGGAAATCTTTTTGATGAGATTTGATCCGATGGTGTTCATGCATGTCATTAGCTTGGTTTAAAGCCTCGGGTCATGGCTAACCCAATGCTTGCCTACTCTTAAGATGTGATATATGAATTGGAGACGCAAGAATCCTCAGGAAGGAAGCTTGAGTACCATATAGTAGTGTATAAACTTCATAAGCCAGTTCGGACATCTTCTTGGTTCAGCAAACCAGTCAAGATAATCACGTGTCCAATTTGATTTGCGGCGTTTGTTCCTTTACCTTATCATTGACGCCTGTTCAAAAAACCCACAACTATTTACTTTAAACTAAATAGCAAGGCAACGACGGAGCGGCCGTTGAGTTCGTAATCCTGAGGGGGATGTATGCATTCACTTCACGTGATGAAGTTTCGTGAATACCCCCAGCATTGTCCAAATGCGGGATATGTACAGCGCAAAAGCAAATATTTGGCCGGAGAAAAGTCTCCGCAGGAGGGCATCTTCCCCCGGTTGCGATGGCTCCAGTCTCATTCGTCTTGACATCCTCCCACTCGGGACGTCGAAACAAAGTTCACTTAGGAACAAAGCGGTGCACTTGCCACTTGCTCGTTAATAGAGATCAACCGTGGAACATCATCTTGAGGATTGCTCTGATTTCGCCAAGGCCATGTTCCATTCTGGACAGTGGCTGACCCATGTGGCCGCGGCTGTTCTGCAGCAATAAGTTATCCAGAGGATTCTATTCGCCTGCGACTTTTATCAACGGCACACTGTGTCGGGAAAACCTATCACCGACCAAGAAATGGGCTGATTATTGTGTCAGGAAATATCATACGATTTTGAAATAATCGCAGGTGCCGAGTCCAGATAGTCTTCCAGAGCATATATAAAAGCTGGATCCTTTGCGATGGAGAAATGGAGAGAAGGCGTAGAACTGTCGGCGCTTTATATCTCCCGCCGAGTCGTCTTTTGATCTTGTTGTTCTAGACCGCCAGATCCGCCACCAATTTTCAAGACGGCGATGAGGAGGGGGCAGGGGGAGATGGACAAAGGTCTGGACTTTCGCCATCACGCAAGATGATTCGTTCCACAGCGTCGACGGCGTCCTCGCCGAAAAGCGTGCTTGGCACTCCAGTGCCTTCGCTGAGCGCGTCGATACTCGCGATATGCTTGAAGACGGGTAGTCAGGTGGAAGACAAGAGTGAGTGCGAAGAGTTCCTTGCGCACAGTGTCACACCAGCTTCAAGCCCCCGCCTGGTGCTTCCCCGGTGGCAGGGATCTCCCAAATCGCTGCACCAGCTCCAATGCCAGGTTCCCCCATTTAGAAGGCCAAACAATATACTATCGAATAGCGAATTTCCTCCACACGAGGGCCGTCTGATATTGGAGAGTCTTCTGAGTGGTGCTGGGCAGTGGGTAGTGGCATGCCACGAAATCTGTTGTCCCGCACCTTCACCTCGCTTGTCTCAATGCTCTCAGATCTTCACGTGGATGCGACAACGTCAAAGCCCTTTCTGTATTCAACCTCTACAACACCAAAAAGACTCTACACAATTTCAATCTATTGACAGATCGCTTTTGCGCGCGATGTGGCAATTGAGAAGCTGATTTATCAGTGTCCTGATCCTGATCCTGATCCTCATGAGCCTCCTGCAGCAGCGACCACCATGCTTGCAAAGCAGTGCACTGCTTGATTAGCCCGCACAGCAAACCCAATTGTCAGGACAAACCCATGCGGCCGCGTCCATTTCTCAACTAGGCGTTCACTAACAGTGCCAAAGTCATTGCTTTAGGGACAGCTGCTATTCTATTAGCAGGCCAAGTTGCCAACAATCCAGCTTCAATGATTTGGTATCTGCTATATCCATTTCGTGGGTATGTTGCCAATCTCAAGGCCTTGTCTCTATGCATGGCGCTGACTTCCTCCGCAGAACAACGGAAGCCCCGGTCCTCGATCAAAAGCATCCACTTCGATCTGCCTTCACGCGCTATGGCTCCAATACAGCGCGCCACCCTGTGATTGCCCTTTTAATCTCAGTTGCAGTCGCGATCATCCTCATCTACCCCTTCCCGTTTCTCTACACCAACGACTTCACGAATGGCGCATCAAATTTACCCCATCATGTTTGGACATCTGCGCAACCTTTTGAAGGGAGCCCTGATACACATGTGGATGTGGTCATGAGATCAATATGGGTACACGGTATGATGCGCGGCTATGTCTTGCTCAACCTACGCTGACCTGGTGTAGGCAGTTACATGAAAGCTTTACGGCCAGAGGTTCTTCTGAATGCGTTGGAAATACAGGATGAATTACTTGGGCCTACGATAGACTTCGATCCTCGAAGACCATTGAATAAAGTGTATCCTGACAATTCGTCGGTGGATTTGACTCCGGACATGCGTGACACACTGCACGCTATAAATGGGCTGAGCAATTCGTCCTGGTTTTTCCATTCCCCGTTA
>Ga0302325_10022308_pt1 | contig 13246 bp, 10 predicted proteins | sample Palsa_T0_2_FD_201948 | JGI IMG/M metagenome (GOLD analysis project Ga0302325, IMG submission 201948) | Peat permafrost microbial communities from Stordalen Mire near Abisko, Sweden - Palsa_T0_2 | ecosystem: Environmental > Terrestrial > Soil > Palsa > Peat permafrost | place: Sweden: Abisko... | reverse complement strand
CTGGCGGGGCCGGTCCTCCGGTCGCCCACGGATTCCTACGTGAGTCCATTGGGCGTGGGATATAAGGGAATAGCGGCGCAGCTTTTGTTCACTGGCAAGGGCAGTTCCTACATTGGCACTTCGCTCGCGCAAGCGGTCTTCTTTCACGATGAACTGTGCTACCGCGCGGCCACCGAATTCGGATTCTTCCGCTATGTTCGAGGTTTGCCGGAGGACGAGACCGTCTACTTCTACTATGAGGTGAACGCCAATTGCGCGCCGCAGGGGAAATGCAGGATTCATGGCACCGACCAGATTCTCACCGACCAGCAGGAAGCCGTTCCGTTGCCGAAGGCGGCCGCTAGCAATAGCGCCGGCGGCGGCGATTGGCTGTATAAAGCTTACTTAATTAACGATGGCGCCCAATGGGTAATCGAGGTAATCGATCCCTACACGTTTGCCGACACATTTCCGCTTCTTACGCTCGACGTGAAGGACTTTTTCCGCGGCGCCGCGACAGAATACTTCAGACAGGGCGCGACCGGATACATCACCGCGACTTCGACGCGCAGCGGGCCGGTGGGATACGTCGGCGAGCCGCCAAGCATGCAGGTAGCCGAAATCCTAATCGCCCAGTGATGGCTTTAGCTTAGCGGTTCAATCCTTGATAGTGGAGGTCGGCGCGGGTTGTTCGGCAAGGAGGCGATCCACGTCCGCCCGAAACACTGACTCCCGCACGGCGCCGATGTAGGACTTGGCCGCGAGGCCGTTGCGATCGAGCAGCACCGTGGTGGGCAGTGCGTCCACGGCGGGCGCCGACGGCGACGCAAGATCGGGCATGAGCACCGGATAGGGCAAGTGGAATTCGCGCATAAACGACTCAACCGCGGTCCTGCCACCTTCATCCATGGAGACGCCGACGATCGACAGACCTTTGTATCGATAGTCGCGCGCCAGGCTAACCAATCCCGGCGTCTCTTCCCGACAGGGACCGCACCAACTGGCCCAATAGTTGATGAGCACAACCTGGCCGCGATGATCGGAAAGGCGCCAAGCCCCGCCATTCCAGCGCGGCAACACCAGGTCGGCCACCGGCTTTCGATCCTTCACCGCCCTGACGCCGGCCGGTTGATCGGCCCAGCGATGAGACGCGATGGCGATCCACAACACAGCGGCGGCGAAGAGCAAGTACTTAAGGAGCTTGCGAAAATTTAGATTTTGTTCCACTGACAGTTCCGGTCCCTTGTCAACGGCTTGGCGGCGAAAATCACGGTTTCGCCGACGCGTCAGCTTTTTTCTTGAGCTTCAACGGGATATCAATTCCGGATTGCGTCCAGGCGCCATTCAATTCCGTGCCGTCTTTATTGATCTCGCCGCGATACTCGCCTCCGATCGCCTTGACCAGAAGCGTAAGCTTTGTATCCTTCTGCTCGATTGCGGCAACCGGGATCTGCGCGTCCCCTTGATCCACGCTGACCAGGACCGCGCTGGCGCCGTTTTCGTCGTTCGCCAACTTCAAGAGCAGTCGCAGCGGTTGGCCGGCCTCCAGCGTGCCTTCCCAAGCCCCGACAAACTCCTTGGCTACCGGCGGACTCTTTTTGATCGCTTCGACTTTGGCGTCGCCAACACGGCTCGCGCTGAACGGCATTGACCCGCCTGCCTGCGTGAAGTCGCCTGATAGAGTTTTACCGTCGGCCGACAGAGTGCCGCTAAAAGTCGGCTCCCCCGGCGCTCCCTTGATCCGGAATGAACACTTGCCATTCGCGAAGGTGATCGCCTCCAGCGGTAATCCGGAAGCGTTCTGATCGGGTATGGAGATGGACCCGACCCAACCGTTCGCGGCCTTATCGAGATCGATCTCCACTGCCAGTGCGTGACCGGGAACATCGATGGTTCCGGTCCAATGGCCGCGGGGACCGTCCTCGGCCCAGAGCGCGCCGGCAAGCAGTACGACTCCAATGAAAATACGATTACTTGTGGTCTTCATCGTGGATTCCTAGCTGCTCAGGAGGCGGTCATCGATTCAACCACGCCTTCATCGTGCGCGAGACCAGATCGCTCGCATCCTGCTGGACGAAATGGCTGGCGCCGGGGATGGTCACCAGCGTAAGATCCTTGCCCATCCAGTCCCAGGTGTTGTTCAGTGCGTCCGACAGCAGCGCCGTATCGCCAAGGCCGTGAAACATCAACACGGACATCTGCGTTTTAACCAGCGGCGACGTGTCTTCGGTGTAAGGCTCCCGGGGATAATTGCGTTTGTAATAGTTCAGCATCGCTTCGAAATCGGAACGCTTAAATGCTTCGACGTATTTCGCCCTCGCGTCGGGATCTTTCACCCAACCAGCCAGGCCCTCAGCCGTGAGTTTAGATGCCGCTTCCTCCGTTTGAAAGGTCCGCGCATACTGGCTGTTCTTCTGTTGTTGCGGATTATGCGCCAGCTCGCGAGAGAGGCCGCGGGGATGCGGAAGATTCAGAATGATCAGCCGGTCCGTCATTTGCGGAAGGTTCAGCGCGAATTGCCACGCAACCAACCCGCCCCAATCGTGCCCCACTATGATCGCTTTTTGCTGGCCCAGCGACTTGATCACGGCCGCGACGTCGCCCACCAGCAATCGCACGTCGTAATTCTCGACGCCCTTCGGTTTGTCGCTCAAGTTGTAGCCGCGCTGATCGATGGCGACGCATTGATATTGATCGGAGAGCGCCTCCATCTGATTGCGCCAGGTGTACCAATAGTCCGGAAATCCGTGGATCATGACGATCAGCGGTCCGCTTCCGAGGCTGGCGTAATGAATCTTGACGCCGTTCGAGTCGGCGTAGCCGTGCTTGACGCGCGCTTCGATGTCGGAGGCGTGCAACAGGGAGGCGGTGAGCAACGAAAACAGAATGGTCCGCATATAGGTCAGTATAGCTGGCCAAATTCCTCCAACCGGGTTGCTAGTACCACGATCGTGGTAATGGAACCTTCGCCTTCAGCGTTAGCGAGAAAACATCCCATTGCGGGATGTTTCGTTTTTCGCGCTCGCGTAGTGTGGAAGCACGCCGATGGAGGGTTCGAACACGTGCTCACTGTAACGAAGATGACGCCTAGACTGGAAGCAAGCCCCGCGATGGGAACCGAGATGATCGGTTGCGCAACCGGTTTACGACAAGTATGGGAATCCGTGCAAATGGTAGCCGGCACGGATGCGACCGTTTTGATCCAGGGGGAAACCGGGACCGGCAAGGAGCTGGTTGCCCGGGCAATCCATGACGAGGGCCTCAGAAGATCGGGTCCTTTTGTAACGCTCAACTGCGCCGCCATGCCGAGTGGCCTCATCGAAAGCGAACTATTCGGCCACGAGCGCGGAGCCTTCACAGGGGCGTGGGCGCAGACCACCGGGCGCTTTCAGTTGGCGAATCAAGGGACGCTGTTCTTGGATGAGATCGGCGATTTGCCGCTGGAGTTGCAGCCTAAGCTGCTGCGAGTCCTGCAAGAGCAGGAATTCGAGCGGCTCGGCGGCACGCGAACCATTCATGTGGACGTTCGCGTGGTGGCGGCGACCAACCAGAATCTGGAGCAAATGGTGAAGGATCGCCGCTTCCGGGCAGACCTGTTTTACCGGTTGAACGTTTTCCCGATCGAGCTTCCCCCTTTGAGACAGCGGTCCGAAGACATTCCGCTCCTGGCGCGGCACTTTGTGAACAAGCTTGCTCGGCGGATGAACAAAAACATTGAGCACATCACGAGTGACACTATGGAAGCTCTGCGCCGTCACGATTGGCCGGGGAACGTCCGCGAGTTGCAGAATTTTCTCGAGCGCGCGGTGATCTTGTGCACCGGCCACGAGTTGCGACTTCCGTCCGGTGAACTCGGGCATAGGGCGAGCCGCGACGCGGACCCGCCCCCAGTGACGCTGGCGGACGCCGAGCGCGATCACATCCTGCGCGTGCTGGGCGAAGCGAGTTGGGTTGTCGGCGGGCGCGCCGGCGCCGCAGCCCGGTTGGGTGTCCCCAGGACTACTCTGATTCACAGGATGCGCAAGTTGGGGATCGGCGCAGCCAAAGCCGGCGCGATGGACGCCTCTGCGGCGTTGGCTTGATGATTCAGAACATGGCCAAATTCCAAAAATCCGAATCAGGCTTGATCGCAGCGTGTAAGCGAGGAGACCGGGCCGCAATGGGCGAATTGTTCGAACGCCACTATCCCTCGTCGCTTCGGCTGGCGCGCGGGATTTTGCGGAACCAAGCGGAATCCGAGGACTCGGTCCAGGCGGCCTATTTGTCGGCGTTGCGCCACCTGCACTGCTTTCGCGAAGACGCGTCGTTCAAGACCTGGATCACGCGGATCGTTGTCAACTGTTGTCTCATGCAGATTCGCGACCGCAGGCGTCAGTTTACCTGGGCGAATCTAGGGGACGTGGAGCGGACGGACGTGGTAAGCATTCTCGCCGCGCGGGCGCCGACGCCTGAAGAGACTGCTTCCGGACGGGAAATCGCGTCGGCCTACTCTCGCGCGCTGGCGAAGCTTCCGCGGCGCTTGCGCGAAGCGTACTCGCTGCGCCATGTCTCTGGCCTGACGCTGAAACAGATTGCCGCCGAGTTGGGCCTTACCGTGCCGGCCGTCAAGACACGGCTGTTTCGCGCTCAGGCTCGCATGCGATGGTTTCTGCAACCGGTGCGGGCGACGCGGAGGGAAGGGCCTGAGTGTCTGCTACCATGGCTCGGCAACCGCACTCAAGCTGTCGGGTTGAGTAATATGAGGCTCTAGGGAGGTCGTTTGAGATGGCCATGTATCCGCATATCGCGCCACTGAGAGCATACGGTTGGGTGTTGATCGTTACCGCCCTGGTTGCCGCGAACGCGGGATGCTCGCGCGCTACGAGTGGCGCCGCGCCTCCGCCATTGCTCGAGGTTGAAGTAGCGCCGGTGGATCAGAAAGACGTGCCCGTCTACCAGGAATGGATCGGCACGCTCGACGGACTGGTGAATGCCGACATCAAGGCTGAGGTTTCAGGGTACCTGATTCAGCAGGCGTACACCGAAGGCTCTTTCGTCAAGAAAGGCCAGCTTCTTTTTCAAATTGATCCCCGCCCGTTCCAGGCGGTGCTGGATCAGGCGCTAGGCCAACTCGCGCAGGCTCAAGGCCAGTTGGAGCAGGCGCGCGCGCAACTAGTTCAGGCCGAAGCGCAGGTCGCGGTTCAGGAAGCGAATCAACGTCGGACACAGCTTGACGTGGATCGATATGCGCCGCTTGCGCGGCAGCAGGCCATCACGCAGCAAGACCTGGATAACGCGACCCAAAACAATATGGCCGCCAAAGCCCAAGTGCAATCGGCCAACGCCCAAGTGGAGACCGCGCGGGCTCAAATAACCGCCGCGAACGCGGCCGTGCAGTCGGCGAAAGCCACCGCCGAGACGGCGCAGATCAACCTTGGATTTACCCGTCTCACTTCACCCATCGACGGTATCCCGGGCATCGCCCAGCAACAGGTGGGTTCGCTGGTCAGTCCGGCCAGCCCGACCATTACGACCGTGTCGACGCTCGATCCCATCAAAGCTTATTTCACAGTCGCCGAGCAGCAATATCTCGATTTTCACAGGCGCTACTCGACGCCGGCTACGCTGGACGCCGAAAGAAAGCAGTTGCGGCTGGAGCTCATTTTGGCGGATGGGACCGTCTATCCGCGCCCCGGGAGCTTCTATTTCGCGGATCGCCAAGTCGACGTCAGGACCGGCGCGATCCAGGTAGCCGGACTTTTTCCGAATCCCGGAAACGAGCTGAGGCCGGGCCAATACGCCAGAGTTCGCACCGCCATCCGAACCCAGCAGGGAGCGCTGCTGGTGCCGCAACGCGCCGTTTCGGAGTTGCAAGGCACGCGCCAGGTGGCGGTAGTGGATGCGAACAACACGGTGAGCATCCGGAACGTGACGGTGGGGGAAACGGTGGGGACGGAGTGGATCGTGACGACCGGAGTCAACCCGGGGGAGCGCGTGGTGGTTGAAGGCGTACAAAAGGTGCGGCCGGGAATGCAAGTGAAACCGAAACCGTTCGAAGCGAAGTGATTTTCCATGTCTAAATTTTTCATTAACAGGCCGATCGTCGCGATGGTGATCGCCATCGTGACGGTAATCGTGGGCGCGGTGACAATCCTGAGCCTGCCGGTGGCGCAGTTCCCCGCCATCGCGCCGCCGGAGGTTCAGGTTTCGGCGATCTACGTGGGAGCGGACGCGCAAACCATCGAACAATCGGTGGCGACGCCCATCGAAGAGCAGATGAGCGGCGTCGACAACATGAACTACATGTATTCACTGAACGCCACCGCCAACGGCCAGATGAGGATGATCGTCGATTTCGACGTTAGTACGGACCCGAACACGGATCTGATCCTGGCGCAGAGCCGCGAAACGCAGGCGGCGTCGCAACTGCCGGCCGACGTCACAAATTACGGCGTCACGGTGCAAAAATCCACCCTCGCGCCGCTGATGCTGGTGGCCCTCTATTCGCCGAAGGGAAGCTACGACGCAAACTTCCTGGCCAACTATGCGTACATCAATCTAAACGACCCGCTGACCCGCGTGAAAGGCGTCGGCACCGTTCAGGTATTCGGCTCCGGTCAATACGCGATGCGCCTGTGGGTAAAGCCGGACCAGTTGGCGAAGTTGCAGATCACGGTGCCCGAAATCATCACGGCGATTCAAACCCAGAATGCCGTGAATCCCGCCGGACAAGTGGGCAGCGAACCGGTTCCGAAGGGGCAAGAGTTCACGTATTCCGTCCGCGCCCAGGGCCGCTTGACATCGCCGGAGGAGTTCGAGCAGATCGTGGTGCGCGAAACTCCCAATACCGGTATCGTGCGCCTCCGCGACGTAGCGCGGGTGGAAATGGGATCGCAGGATTACAGCGTGGAAGGGCACCTCAACGGGAAGCCGAGCGCGGTGATCGCAGTCTACCAACTTCCCGGATCCAACGCCGTCGAGACCGCGGCTGCGGTGAGAAAGATGATGACGGACGCAAAACGTCGGTTTCCGAGTGACATTGATTACGTTGTCCCGGTGGACACCACGCTGGCGGTGACCGCGGGCATGAAGGAAATCGTCGAGACGCTGGTGATCGCCCTGGCGCTGGTGATCGCGGTGGTCTACCTGTTCCTGCAGGGCTGGCGAGCGACGCTGATTCCATTGCTGGCCGTGCCGGTATCGCTGGTGGGAACGTTCGTCTTTTTTCCGCTCTTCGGCTTCAGCGTCAACACGCTGTCCCTGTTCGGATTGGTGCTGGCAATCGGCCTGGTGGTGGACGACGCGATCGTGGTGGTGGAATCGGTGGAGCGCCATATCGAGGACGGCCTGGCTCCGAAAGAGGCCGCGTTGAAGGCGATGGAGGAGATTTCGGGCCCCGTGATCGGTATCGCGCTGGTGCTCTCCGCCGTTTTCGTGCCCACGGCCTTCATCCCGGGGATCACCGGCAAGCTGTATCAGCAGTTCGCCGTCACCATCGCGATATCGGTGATTCTGTCCGCGTTCAATGCGTTGTCGCTGAGTCCCGCGCTCGCGGCGCTCCTGCTCAAGCCGAAAGTGGAGAGCAAGGGTTTGCTCGCGAAGTTCTTTGGTTGGTTTAACCGCTCCTTCACGCGAGCCACAGATCGATACGTCCGGATCTCGGGAGCCCTGCTCCGAAAAGCGGTGGTGGTTGTGGTGCTGCTGGTCGGATTCGGCGCCGCGGCGTATTGGATCGGCGGCAAACTTCCCACCAGCTTCGTTCCCGACGAGGATCAAGGCTACTTTTACCTGAACATCCAGCTTCCCAACGCCGCATCTTTACAGCGCACCGAGCAGGTCGCCGCGAAGGTGGAGGCGATTCTGGCGAAGACGCCCGGCGTCAAGTACTCGACCAGCGTTCTCGGTTTCAGCCTGCTCAGCCTGGTGCGAACCAGCTACAACGCATTCATTTTTGTGACCATGAATGACTGGGACGATCGGAAAACCAGGGCAGTGCAGTTCCAGGCCATCAAGGCTAGCTTGAACCGGGAGCTGAGTACGCTGCCGGAAGGGGTGGCGTTCGGCTTCTCGCCGCCGGCGATTCCGGGTGTCGGGACCTCGGGCGGATTCACTTTCATCCTGGAAGACCGCGCGGGCAAGGACGTCCAGTTTTTAGCCGACAACTTGAACAAGTTTATGGCGGCGGCGCGCAAGCGTCCGGAGATAGGAACTCTCACCACCACTTTCTTGCCGAGCGTGCCGCAACAATTCGTCGAAGTGGATCGCGACAAGGTGATCAAGCAGGGTGTGCCGATCAACGATGTTTACCGGACCATCCAAGCCTTCATGGGGGGACTGTTCATAAATTACTTCAACCGGTTCGGGCGGCAATGGCAGGTGTACATCGAGGCCGAGGGAGATTACCGCGCCAAGTCGGAGAACGTCGGCCTCTTCTACGTACGCAACGCGGCCGGCGAAATGGTGCCGCTGTCGGCGCTGACCAAATTCGAATCGCGCGCCGGGCCCGAATTCACGATGCGCTTCAACGAATACCGATCCGCGCAATTGAATGGATCGGCCGCGCCCGGGTACAGCACCGACCAGGGGATGAAGGCGCTCGAGGAGGTTTTCGCCCAAACCATGCCGCCCGAGATGGGGTACGACTACTCGGGCATGTCGTTCCAGGAGAAGAAAGCGCAGGAAGGCGTGTCGCCGTCGATCATTTTCGGATTCTCGCTGCTGTTCGTCTTTCTGATTTTATCGGCGCTGTACGAAAGTTGGACTCTGCCTTTCAGCGTTCTCCTGAGCACGCCGGTGGCGGTTTTCGGCGCGCTGGGCGTGTTGTGGCTGCGCCGCACTCTGCTCGGATATTTCGCGCCGCCTTACATGGTGCAACTCGAGAACGACACCTACTCGCAGATCGGCCTGGTGATGTTGATCGGCCTGGCGGCGAAGAACGCCATCCTGATCGTCGAGTTCGCCAAGGACGAATTCGAAAAAGGGAAGCCATTGATGGACGCGGCGCTGGAGGGTGCGCGGCTTCGGCTGCGTCCCATTCTGATGACGTCTTTCGCGTTCATTCTCGGATGCGTGCCGCTATGGATAGCCACGGGCGCCGGCGCGGTTTCCCGACAGATTATGGGGACCACGGTGATCGGAGGGATGGCGGCGGCGAGCTTGCTCGGAATCTTTCTGGTTCCGGGCATCTTTTACATAGTCGAAAAGCTTTCGGGCGCCACCGCGAGCGGAGAGTCGCCCATTCGTCCACCCCAGCCTTCGCCGGCGCAAGGAGATTGACCGTGAATCGCGGAATCATAGCGGTGCTAGCCGCGGCTCTGTTGAGCGGATGCACAGTCGGACCGAACTATAAGCGCCCCGCCATCGCAACTCCGGCGAACTTTCGCGCTCCCGATCCGCTTCCCGCCCAGGCGGCTTCGCTGGCGGATGTCAAATGGTTCGAGGTCTTCAAGGATGACAAGCTTCAGGAACTGATTCGGACGGCACTGGCGCAAAACTACGATTTGCGCGACGCGGTGGCTCGGGTGGAAGAAGCGCGTGCGAACCTGGGAATCACGCGGTCGAATCAATACCCGAACTTCGGCGCGAGCGGCGCGGTGGATATCAATCGGCTTTCGCGAAACGGCGCCACGCCGATTCCCCCCGAGCTTCTGGCATCGCAGAATCGAAATTTCGGAGAGGCGTCGCTCAACCTGCTGTCCTTTGAAGTCGACATCTGGGGCCGGCTACGGCGCGCCACCGAAGCGGCCCGGGCACAGCTTCTGAGCGCGGAAGAAAACCGCAAGGCCGTGGTGACCACACTGGTGAGTGACGTCGCGACGGCGTACCTGACGTTGCGGGAACTCGACTACTCGCTCGATATTTCCCAGCGCACGCTCGAAAACCGCCAGGATTCTCTCGATCTGACGAAGTCAAGGCAGACGGGCGGAGTGGCGACGCTGCTGGATCTGAGGCAGTCCGAGCAATTGGTGTACACAGCGGCCGAAACTATTCCCAGCCTGGAAAGCCAGATCGGACAAACGGAAAATCAGATTCGCCTTTTGCTCGGAGAGAACCCCGGCGAAGTGGTGCGCGGCCATGGTCTCACCGAACAGGGTCTGCCTCCCGAGGTTCCGGCGGGCTTGCCCTCTGAGCTTCTTGAGCGGCGGCCGGACATCCGCGCGGCCGAGCAGGATTTGATCGCAGCCAACGCCGAGATCGGCGTGGCGAGGGCGGCTTACTTCCCCACGCTGAGCCTAAGCGGGGCGCTGGGCGGGCAGAGCACGCAACTGGCGAATCTGTTCAGCGGGCCGAGCAGCGCCTGGAGCCTGGCGCCGCAGCTCACGCAGCCGATCTTCACCGCCGGACGGCTCAAATCCAATGTGAAGCTGGCGGAGGCTCAGCGAGAGCACGCCCTGATTCAATACGAAAAGACCATTCAAACGGCATTCAGCGAAGTGTCGAATGCCTTGATCGCCCATCAGCGTGTACGCGAGAGCCGCATCCAGCAGGAAGCGCTGGTGTTCGCTCTGCAAGACCGGCTACGCCTTGCGTATATTCGCTATCGCGGTGGCGTGGACACGCAGCTGAATGCGCTGGATGCCGATCGCGACACGTTTCAAGCCGAGCTGGATCTGGCCCAAATCCGATTGCAGGAATTGCTGACAGTGGTTCAACTTTATAAGGCGCTGGGAGGCGGATGGCAATGAGCCGTCAGGAAGCAAAGTGAGCGGGCCGAGCGACTACCTTGCTGCTGAGAGGACTTTCCTGGCATGGATCCGGACCGGATTGGCGTTGATGGGGCTGGGCTTTGTGGTCGCTCGTTTCGGCTTGTTCCTGGAAGCGATGCAAGCCGCGCCTTCCGCTCTCGCAACTCAGTCGTATGGACTTTCTTTTTGGTTAGGCACGGCCTTCATCGCCTTCGGTGTGACGGTCAACCTCCTTAGCATTCGGACCTATGTGCGTTTAGTCGCCGACCTAAAAGCCGGCGGATCGGGCTACGCTCGCGCGTCCAGCTTGGCGATAGGCCTCGCCGTCGTTCTGGCGATTGCCGGACTCGGAATGGCGATTTACTTGATTTCGTTTCGCGAGCCAACGCGGCGGGCCAGCGATCGGCAGGAGAAAATCATGAACACGAATCTCTACTCTCAGGCGAAGGGCGCTGGCCGCGGCGTCCGCGCAGTAAGGAACTGATGCAGCAAGATTATCCTGAGGTTGTGGCGGAGTCCCCTGAACAAACCGCTTCGATGTTCCCAACCCTCGATCAGGCGCAAATCGATTACCTCGGGTCCATCGGCACAAAGCGAACGGTGCAGGCCGGCGAGATTGTGTTTGACCAGGGGGACGAAAGCCATGGCATCTTCGTGGTGCTCACTGGCAGCCTCGAAATCATCGCGGTCTCAAGCGGCGCGGAAACCGGTTTCAGGGTCGTGGGACCTGGCGCTTTCACCGGCGAGTTGAACCAGCTTTCTGGTAGGCGCAGCCTGGTTCGGTGCCGGGCGCGCGAATCGAGCAGCGTGCTTGAAATCGCCCGATCATGCCTGCAGCGGATCATGCGGACCGATGTCGCGCTGGGCGAGCTGTTCCTGCGGGCGTTCGTGCTGCGCCGCGTGTACCTGGTAGACCACTCCATCGGCGACGCAGTGTTGATCGGCTCAAGTCACTCCAGCGATACTTTACGTCTGAAAGCTTTTCTTTCCCGGAACGGCCATCCGCACACGTATATCGATGTGGAGCGCGACGCGGATGTTCAGGCCCTGCTGGATCATTTCGAGATCCAATTGACGGACATCCCGGTGCTGATCTGCCGGGGCGAGCTGGTGCTTCGCAATCCCAGCATCGCCGAAGCCGCCGCCTGTTTTGGGCTGAACGCGGGAATTGATGAGGACGAGGTCTACGACCTGATCGTGATCGGCGCCGGGCCTAGCGGTCTGGCAGCCGCCGTTTACGGCGCCTCCGAAGGCCTGAGTGTTTTGGTGGTCGAGGGCAACGCACCTGGCGGGCAAGCTGGATCGAGTTCGCGGATCGAAAACTACCTCGGCTTTCCGATGGGAATCTCGGGGCAGGAGCTTGCGGGACGCGCGTTCGTTCAAGCGGAAAAATTCGGAGCGAATATTCTGGTGGCGCGCACGGCGCGAGGACTCCGGTGCGAGCGGCCGCCTTATTCGGTGGATCTGGACGACGGAGCGTCGTTACACGCGCGCAGTATTATTGTCGCGTCCGGCGCGAAATATCGGAAGCTGCGCGTGCAGAACCTGGCTCAGTTTGAAGGCGTGGGCGTCTACTATGGCGCGACGCGCGTGGAGGCGGAGCTCTGCCGCGGCGAAGAAGTTGCGGTAGTGGGTGGCGGCAATTCCGCGGGCCAAGCCGCGATGTTCCTCTCCGGAATCGCGAAGCGGGTCCATCTGCTGGTCCGCGGGCCGGGCCTGGCGAACAGTATGTCGCGATACCTGATCTCCCGGATCGAAGCCTGCCATCAAATCACCTTCATGCCGAAGACGGAAGTCGAGACGCTGGAAGGCAACGGACATCTCGAGCGGGTGGGGTGGCGAGCCACGCAGAGCGGCGCAACCGACACTCGCGACATCCGGCACGTCTTCGTGTTAACCGGAGCGGATCCCAACACGGCGTGGCTGGGGGGGTGCCTGGCCCTCGATAGCAAGCAATTCATCAAGACCGGCGTCGATCTGGGAAGCGATTGGCCGCTGCCTCGTTCGCCGTATCTGCTCGAAACCAGTCGCCCGGGAGTCTTCGCCGTCGGAGACGTCCGTTCTCAAAGCGTGAAGCGCGTGGCTTCCGCCGTCGGAGAAGGATCGATGGCGGTGCAGTTCGCCCACCGGGTGCTGGCTGAGTAAACTACTGCTCAAGCCGCGGGATGATGATCTCGCGCCGTCCGAACATGCGGGCGTCGACGGAGAGTGAGCCGGGGCCGAGGACCGCAATGGCCGCGAGAATCGCCCCGCCGAGCGCGATAGACAGGCGCGAATCAAAGAGCGCGGGCGTGCAGGACGGAAGGAACTCGAATCCGATTCCGATCGCGCCCAGTCCAATCAGGACGGCGACGATGGGTGTTAGGAAGCCCAGTACCAATAAGGCGCCCGCCAGGATCGCCGCGGCGCTCACGCTCCACGCTCCGAAGGTACCGTTCGCGCCAGGCAAGCACAGCGTGCCCTGAAAGATGGTCGCGAGACCTAAAGCAGTACGCAGAAGCAACAACGCTACTCCGGCCGAACCGGTGGGAAATCCGGAAAACAAGTATTGCAGGAGGTGTTTCCCCGTATTCGTAGGCAAGTATACACGCTCTAGTCTTAGC
>Ga0302325_10022306_pt1 | contig 13247 bp, 12 predicted proteins | sample Palsa_T0_2_FD_201948 | JGI IMG/M metagenome (GOLD analysis project Ga0302325, IMG submission 201948) | Peat permafrost microbial communities from Stordalen Mire near Abisko, Sweden - Palsa_T0_2 | ecosystem: Environmental > Terrestrial > Soil > Palsa > Peat permafrost | place: Sweden: Abisko... | reverse complement strand
ACGCCGAAGAAGCGGCGGTTTTGAATATCTTGCAACACGAAATGGTTGATGCGCGGCGCGAGCGACTGACCCTGGTCGTTCGTGAAGGTGAACGTGATGATGTAGTATTCGTCGTTGGAACCCGCAACCGCATCGCTTGGAGAAAACGTGCGCACGTCCTTGACCACGACATCCGGCGCGGCATGCACGAACGCCGACCCGCTTATGCCGGAGCTGCCGCTGCCGGGGGCGCCGGGATCTTTGCAACCGGAGAGTACGGCGGCGCAAGCAACGAGCAGCAACAACGAGCGTTTCACGCGGCAGGCCTTTCGGCGGTCTACGCAGGCATCCCCCGCGCGCGCGAATAAGCGGCCTTTAGTGAACCGCGATTCTGGGAACTCGACGTCCGTGCGCTGCCGCTACTGCGGCAATGAGAACGATTCGTCGCCTCGAGAGACCCGCCGCTTGAGCCGCACGTATCAGGTGATCGTGGCGTGCTCGTCGTGCGGTACGTCTTTCGTCGTTCTCTCCCGGAACTAACGATGCGCGCACGTCCAATTGCGACTTTCCTCGCCGGAATGTGGCTGGCGAGCGTGCTCGCGTTCCTGCCGGGCGCAGTCCGCGCGACGAGTGCGGTACCACCGAAGGCGCACGCATTCAACCCGCACACGCCGGCGACTGCGGTCCACACCGAGTTCGTCGTCGAAGTGAACGGCAAGGGCCAAGTGACCCGCGTGCGATCGGGTAAATCGTGTCCCGATCTGGCCTTCAACGCGATGACCTACGGCAACGCCCTGCAGGCCTTCATCCGCACTCCCGACGGCCACGCGATCCCGGGCGTCTACCGGTTGTCGTACGACTACAGTCCGAAGACCAAGACGGTCGCACGCTCGGTCGAGTTGATCCATGCGGGCGGCGTCGACCCGAATCGCATGGGCGCCGTCGACGAAATGGCGGCGGTCAACGCCCGCCATCACGGACCGCCGGCCTCACCCACACCTGCCGCAAGCGCCCTGCCCGACTTCAAAGCAATCACCGGTCACCGGCATTAAGCTCGGTACCGGCAATGCCTAAGGACTCGAACGGATTCGACGTCATGAAGTGGTGGCTACGCAGTCGCGACGGCATCGATGAGGCGCAGGATCGCGATCGCGCGCGCAGTTGCGCATCGAAAGACGGCTATCGGACCGAAGCAGAAGCCCGAGCGCACGCCGCGATGAACGGCATGTCGGGCGCGCTCTTCACGTATCACTGCACCTACTGCGACGAATGGCATCTGACGCGCCGAAAACCGTAGCGCCGCCGGGCGAGCGCTCGCCATGGTGGTACCGCATGCGCTTCCTCACCATCGGCGCCGTGTATTTCTGCGGTTTCTTCTTCGGGAACCTCATCACGGGGTTGCTCGGACTGAACCCGGAACCCGCCGCGGTGCAATGGGGCGCGCACCTCGGTCCGCACGGCGCGCGCATCATCTTGGCACTTGGCTTCGTTTCGACGGCGATTGCCGTGGCACTACGGGTGTGGGGCGGTGCCTACTTACGGCCGGAGGTCGTGTGGAACAGCGATGCGCTCGGCGACCGGCTCCTCGTCGACGGGCCGTTCCGCTACGTGCGCAATCCGCTCTACCTCGGCAACGTTTTCTTGGCGGCCGGTACCGGGTTGCTCGCACCGCCGATCGGGTTCGCGATCCTGGTCGCCGGCAACGTGCTCGTTGCGTTCGGACTCATCTCCGTCGAAACGCGCCTGCTGCGGGCCCGCTACGGCGCAAAGTTCGACGCGTATGCCGCAGCAGTGCCCGCGCTGATCCCGCGCCTCACTCCCGCGCACGTCGCCGGCTCCGCGACCGCAACGCCGTCCATCGGCCCGGCGCTGCGTTCCGAGTTCTTTTCGGTCCTGATAGCGCTCGCGATGCTGGCAGCCTGCTTCGTACTTCCGTTGTAATCGAGGCGCACTCTCGTTTGCATTGGGGAATTTGCGCCTGCGCGCATTCCGCAAGAAGGGCGGGCGGGTGGCGCGTGCCGGCCGTGGACCGTGTGAATCGCGGCGGAGCCCCGGATGGGCGGGAGCCGCGAGAGGCAGCCGCATTTTGCCATGGATGGCAAAATGCCGGCGTGGTCCGAGGCCGGCATGCGCCACCCGCACGCCCGTCGCGCTCGAGCCGCTCGCAAACTACGCGAAGGCGGCGGGAGGCGCGTTTGCCTTTCGCCGAAGGCCGCAGGATCATGCGCATCATTCGCTTTGCCACGAGCGCGGGGCCGCGCCTCGGACTCGTTGACGGGACCGACGTCCGGGCGTTTACGCCTCGGGTCGCGTCGCTCGAGGAATACCTTGCCGTCCCATCTGCGCAGCGCGCGGGGCTTGCGACCGAGCCGATCGGGGCGCTCGAAAGCGTAACGCTGCTCGCGCCCGCCGCGCCGCGCAAGAACGTGTTTTGTGTGGGACGCAACTACATGGGCCACGCCGAAGAGATCGCGCGAGCGCGGGGTATCCCGCTCCAGCTTCCGGCCGTGCCGACGTTCTTCACCAAAGCACCGACGGCGGTCGCGGCGCCCGGCGCAACCTTACACCTCTCCGCTGCGCTGTCGAGCGAATACGATTGGGAAGCGGAGCTTGCGGTCGTCATCGGCACGCGCTGCCGCGACGTAGCCGAAGGAGACGCGCTGGGCGTCGTGTTCGGCTACACTGCGCTCAACGACGTAACCGCGCGCGACCTGCAAAAGGCACACGGGCAATGGTTCAAGGGCAAGAGCCTCGATGAGACGTGCCCGATCGGGCCGTGGATCGTCACGGCCGATGAGATCGCGGATCCGCACGCGCTCGATATCGGAATTCGCATCAACGGCGTGACGAAGCAAGCCTCGAACACGAGTCAGTTGATCTTCCGCATCCCGAAGATCATCGCGTCGCTCTCTGCCGGCATGACGCTCGAGCCGGGCGACGTCATTGCAACCGGTACGCCCGACGGCGTCGGCTTCGCTCGCACGCCGCCCGAATTCTTGAGCGACGGCGCAACGATGGACGTCGAGATCGCCCAGATCGGCGTCCTTCATAACGTCATCGCGCTCTCGCCGTAACGCGAAAGGGACCACCGGCGCTAGGCGCATACACACGTTCGAGTTGGTTCGCACGCGCTTAACCTAACGTTAAGCTATGCGATCCATGGAGCTGTACGAGATGGCGCATATCGACTTGTTCCGTAACGACCCCGGTGCCCAATCGCTCGCCGCGGGCGATACGCTGTTCGCAAAGGGCGACACGGGGCAGCACGCGTACGTCGTGACCGAAGGCGCGATCGAACTCGAGCTGAACGGCCGCGTGTTGGAAACGGTCGAGCCCGGCGGGATCTTCGGTGAGATGGCGCTGATCGACCATCACGAGCGCAGCGCGAACGCACGCGCCAAGAGCGATGCGAAAGTCGTTCCCCTCGATCAAAAGCGCTTTCTCTATCTCGTACAAAACACGCCATTCTTCGCAGTCGAGGTCATGCACGTCATGGCGAGCCGCCTGCGCAAAATGGACGAAGCTATTTAGCTGCCTCGGCATCGATCACCGCCCAGCGATCCTCGAGCGGCAGCCGGCTTACGTTTGAGGGGTAGGCGCCGTCGGGATACTTCGCTTTCCAGCGAATCGCGAGCTGGACGAGATATTCGAAGTTCTCATACTGCGAGAGCCCGCGCTTGCGCCGCAGCACCGCGACCACGGGTTCGAGACGCGCCCAATAGTACGTGACGAGCCGCGCGAACAGATCGAGGAACGTCCGCTCGTCGATCAAGCGGTTCTTGACGAGCGTCCCGACCTCGTTGAACCAATTGCAGACTTCCATTTCGGGATGGACGAGCGAATCGATGTAGCCCAAGCGGGCGAGCTCGCCCCGATACACCGGGTCCTCGAGCCGCTCGTCGAGCGCCGTTTGCACGAAATGAAACGCGCGCTGTAACTCGGGTTCGCGCAACTGCGCGATCAGCGCCAGCAACGCTTCCAGCTCGTTGCTCGCGCGCAGGTGGCGCAATTGAACGATCGCGGCGATCGCCGCCGTGAAGACGACGACGACCGACCCGATTTGAGCCGCCGTGTTGATGACGTCGAGGACCGAGAACGCGATCATGCCGCTCCTTCCTCGGACGCCCGCGCAGCCGGCACCTGCGCGCGCGGCAGCAGAAACAGCACGAGTTCCCCGATAGCCGTGTCTTTGAATCGCCGCAACGGCACGAAAGCGCCGTCGCGCCAGACGGCGAGCGGAATGCATCCCGGCGCCTTCGGCGCGGCCGCATCCGCGCTACGCCGCATCTCGACGATGTCGAATGCGCGCTTAGCGATTTCGACCCGGCCGCGCATCCCCGGCGAAAACGCGAGCCCGGCAAGGACCGGCGCCATGAGCGGCGCGGTGCCGTACGTGTGCTCCAGCTTGAAGTGCGCGCTCACCGACCGCTCGAACGTCTCTTGCTGAACGCGCATCACGATGTGCAGCGACGGGTTGCGCGCCCGTGCGCCGAGCGCGACCTCGAGGTTCTCGGTATCGCCGTTGGTGAGCGCGATCAACCCGATCGCTTCTTCGATGTTGCACAGCGCGAGCGTCGTATCTCGCGCTGCGTCGCCGGTCAGGAGTTCGAAGCGCCCGTCGCGCGAGCCCTCCACGATCTCGGGCCGCGGCACTCGTTCGACGGCGACGACGCGGCATCCGAGTTTGGTAAGGAAGTCGATGACGCGCGAGCCCACGTTGCCGGCGCCGCACACGACGATGTGGCCTCCGTGCGTGATGCGCCGCAACCCTTGCACCGCATCGTAGCGCGCTTGCGTAAAGCCCGAGCTGAGCAGCGCGATGAATATGCCGCTGAAGATCAGGCCCGCGAGCATCAACGCCATCGCGGCGAGCTTCCCGGCCGTCCCCGCGCCGAGCGGCGAGATGTCGCCGTAGCCCGTCGTCGTCATCGTCGTGATAACGAAGTATGCGGCCGTCAGCGGATCCAAGTGCAGCAAACTCGCAAACGCGAGCGATCCCGCGACCGCGCAGAGAACGCTCGCGATCAACACGTTGCGGACGACGCGATCGAAGCCGCGCAAGAGGCGGCGCGGTTCGAAGCGCACGCGCCAGCGCCACCGGCGTGGCCGTTCGTGCGGGCGGACGCGAACGCGTCCGAACAGCACCAGGCGTTCCTCCGCGCCGAGCGGTCGCGCGCCGTCCGGAGAAACGTCGCCGGCGACGGCGAGTATCCTCGCGTCGAGACGATCCTGCGCTTCGTCGACGCGGCATCCCCCCACACCCGCTTCCGCAGCGGACAGCGACGAGAACCCGGCGAGCGGGCCGTCGATATCGGGAAACTGCACGCCGTAAAAGCAGTCGGGATCGGCTGCCGCCGCCGCATAGGTCGCGGCGACGTGCGACGAAAGCGACACGACCGAACTATCGTTGAGATTCTCCTCAATCTTGCGGCCGAGCGCGCGATTGAACTGACGCAGCACGACGCGGATCTTCGGATTCTCATCCCGTGCCGTTAAGACGAAGTGCAGGTTCGTGTGATCGTCTTCGGTGAGCGCCACGACCGCGGCCGCGTCGCGGACGCCCGCGGCGAGCAGCGATTCGCGCTCGTCGCCGCGACGTGCCGCAAAGGTCGCACCGAGATGTTCGACCCGCGCGCACAGATCCTCGTCGCGATGCCAGAGCACGACGACGCGCCCGCACGCCGCAGCCGCCAGCTCCGCGCACACGCGAAGGGCCAGCGTGTCCCCGCCGACGATCACGAAGCACCCGTCGCTCCCCACGCGCAAGCGTCTTCACCGAGCAAAAAGCCCGTCCCTTATTGGGTCGCATGGCCTTCCGAGAACGGAGGCGCGCGCGGGCACGGCGAGAACGACATCGAGCGGCCACAGGCCACGTACCCAAGAAGAAAGAGACCACATGCAGATCGGCGTCCCGACAGAGACCGTTCCCGGCGAACGGCGGGTCGCGCTCGTTCCCGAAACGGTCGGCCGGCTCGCCAAGAGCGGGTCCTCGGTTTTGGTGCAACGCGGCGCGGGTACCGCGGCTTCATTTACCGATGAAGCGTATGAAGCCGCGGGCGCCACGCTCGCAAGCGACGCCGCCGAGGTGTTCGCTAAGGCCGAGTTTATCGCCAAGGTCTCCCGCCCGACGGATGCCGAGCTCGACCTCATGCGGCCGGGCCAGACGCTGCTGGCGTTTCTCGCCCCGCTTGGGGATCCGCAGTCGGTCGAGAAATACGCCGCGCGCAAGATCACCGCCCTCAGCATGGACGCGATCCCGCGCACCACGCGCGCGCAGAGCATGGACGCGCTCTCGTCGCAAGCGAACATCGCGGGCTACAAGGCAGTCTTGATCGCCGCAACCGAACTGCCGCACTTCTTCCCGATGTTGACGACCGCAGCCGGTACCATCCGGCCCTCGAAGGCCTTCATTTTGGGAGCCGGCGTCGCCGGCTTACAAGCGATCGCAACCGCGCGCCGGCTCGGCGCGGTCGTTTCGGGCTTCGACACGCGCGCGGTCGTCAAAGAACAAGTCCAGTCGCTCGGCGCGACGTTCCTCGAACTCGACCTCGGCATCGACGCATCGGGCGCGGGCGGGTATGCGCGCGCGCTCACGCCGGAAGAAGAGGCGAAACAGCAGCAACTTCTCGCGGAATATATTCACGGCATGGACGTCGTGATCACCACCGCCGCGGTTCCCGGACGCCGCGCGCCGGTGCTGATCATCGAAGACGCCGTCAAGGGAATGAAGCCGGGCTCGGTCATCGTCGACCTCGCCGCGGAGACCGGCGGCAACTGCGCGCTCACCGAAACGGGCAAGGTCGTGCAGAAGTACGGCGTCACCATCGTGGGGACGACGAACATACCATCGACGATGCCCAACGACGCGAGCCAGCTGTATTCGCGCAACATCTTCACGCTGCTCGCGCTGATCGCAAAAGACGGAACGCTCAACCTCGATATGTCGGATGAGATCATCGCCGGCACGACCTTGGTAAAGGATGGCGAAATCGTGCACGGACCGACCAAAGCAGCGCTCGCAGGGAGCAACGCGTGAACGCCTTCCACCTGCTGAGCGAGCTGACCGTCTTCGTCCTCGCGGTGTTCGTCGGACTCGAAGTCATCTCGAAGGTCCCGGCAACGTTGCACACGCCGCTGATGTCTGCTACAAATGCGATCCACGGTATCGTGCTGGTCGGCGCGCTGCTCGTCGCGGTGGTGGCGACCCCGGCTTTGGGGCCCGTGCTGTCCATCCTCGTCGTGTTTCTCGCATCGCTCAACGTCTTCGGCGGCTACGTCGTTACCGGACGGATGCTCTCGATGTTCAAGCCGCGTCAAACCGCGCCGCCTGCCGCAACCGACGGGAGTAAGAAGTAGTGCCAGCCGGCGCCGCCGAGTCGACGACGCAGCTCGGCATCGACTTCGCTTACCTCGTGACCGGCGTTTGCTTCATCATGGGCTTACGCTACATGAACACGCCCAAGACCGCGCGCTTGGGCAACACGATTTCGATCCTCGGGATGGCCATCGCACTCGCGGCCACCGGCATCGTGCTCGATTGGCCGGCGGCCTGGTGGATACTCTCGATCGGCGTCGGCGCGGGCGCGGCCGTCGGCATCTACGCTGCTCGCGCCGTGAAGATGACCGCAATGCCGCAAATGGTCGCGATCTTCAACGGGTGCGGCGGTGGTGCGGCTGCAATGGTCGCCTCGGCCGAACTGCTGAAACTGCACCCCGGAACGGCCGCCATTCCGGCCGATCTCGCGATCACGAGCGTGCTCACCGCAATCATCGGCTCGATCAGCTTCACCGGTTCGATCATCGCATTTCTCAAACTGCAAGAAGTGATGACCGGCCGGCCGATCACCTACCCCGGTCAGCAAGTCGTGAACGGCCTCTTGGCCCTGATCGCGATCGGCGGCCTCGTGATGGTGACGCTCAACATCGACACGCTGCCCGCGTTCTTTGCCGCGCTCGCGGCATCGCTCGTCCTCGGCGTTCTGTTCGTGTTGCCGATCGGCGGCGCCGACATGCCCGTCGTCATCTCGCTGCTCAACTCGTTCACCGGGCTTGCCGCGGCGCTGACCGGGTTCGCGCTCGGCAACAACGTCCTCATCATCTCGGGCGCCCTCGTCGGTGCGTCCGGAACGCTGCTGACCCTGATGATGGGTAAAGCGATGAACCGGTCGGTCGCGAACGTGCTCTTCGGTGCGTTCGGCGCGGTTAAGAAGGTTGAAGGTGGCCCGGTAGGCTCGAGCGGAAGCGGGGTCGTCCGCGAATCAAGTGTCGACGACGTAGCGACGATGCTCGCTTACGCTCGTCAAGTCATCATCGTTCCGGGTTACGGCATGGCGGTTGCGCAGGCGCAACACAGCGTGCGCGAATTAGCAGACCAACTCGAAAAGAAAGGCGTCGAAGTGAAATACGCGATCCACCCGGTGGCCGGCCGTATGCCGGGCCACATGAACGTCTTGCTCGCGGAAGCGAATGTCCCGTACCCGGCGTTGTTCGACATGGACGACATCAACCCCGAGTTCCCACGCACGGACGTGGCACTGGTCATCGGCGCCAACGACGTCACGAACCCGGACGCGCGCAGCTCGCCGGCGAGCCCGATCTACGGGATGCCGATCCTCGACGTCGACAAGGCCACGCAGGTCGTGGTGCTCAAGCGTTCGATGAAGCCCGGGTTCGCAGGCATCGACAACCCTTTATACGAGTTGCCGAACACCTCGATGCTTTTCGGCGACGCGAAGTCGTCGATCGACAAGCTCGTGAGCGCGGTGAAATCGCTATGAAGCGCATCCTCGCCGCCGCCGCCCTCGTGCTGTTCCCGATCGCAACGCTCGCCGCGACGCCGTCGCCCGCCCAGCATCCGCGCGTCAAGATCGTGACGAGCGCCGGAACGATCGTCGTCGAACTCGACCCGAAGCGCGCTCCCAAGACCGTCGCAAACTTCTTGCACCTCGTCGACACCAAATTCTACAACGGCGGTACGTTCTTCCGCGCGATTCCAAAGTTCGTCATCCAGGGTGGCAACAAGACGAAAGAAGCGCCCACCGATCCCACGATCAAGCTCGAAGATCCTAAGGACACGGGCGTCAAGAACATCGACGGCGCGATCGCGATGGCGCGCACGAGCGACCCGGATTCCGCGACCTCGGAGTTCTTCATCGACGACGGCGCGCAGCCGTCGCTCGACGCTCCGCCGGGACAACCCGGCTACGCGGCCTTCGGACACGTCGTCTTCGGTATGGAGATCGTGCGCCGTATCGCGCGCATGCCCGTCAACGGCGACCAGTTGCTCACGCCCGTCGGGATCGTCAGAATAGACCGCGTCAAACTCTGAGGCGATCCACGCGCTTGCAACCGCCCGGCGCGAGGTAACGCCGGGCGGTTCGGCAACGTTGCTCGAGCATGAAACGGATCGCCGGACTCATTCTCACCCTCGCTCTGCTCGGGAACGCGGCGCCGTCGCCCGGGCCCGCGCCTGAGCCCGCGCCGGCCGCCAACTACGACGCTTTGGGCCTTACCTTGCTCGGGACGCTCGCCGGGGGCGCGAACGCCGGCAACGTTTTCATCTCGCCGCTGAGCATCGGGGTCGCGCTCGGCATGGCGTCCGACGGCGCGGCGGGAGCGACGCGGGACGCGATGCGCAAAACGCTCGGCCTTTCCGGCGACTCGAGCGCAGCGAACGCGAACCTCATCGCCGAACTCAAGGCCAACGACGATGCCAAGGTCGGCATCGCAAACGCCCTTTGGCTGCGCGCGGACGCGCCGCCGCTTCCCGCGTACGTCGCGCACCTGCAGAGCGTCTACGCGGCAAAATCCGCGGCGCTGCATTTCGGTGACCCCTCGGCTGCCGCAGCGATCAACGCCTGGACGAAAGACAATACCCTCGGGCTGATCGATCATCTCGTCGACGACACGCAACCGAGCGACGTGCTCTATCTCACGAACGCCCTCGCGTTCGTCGGCAAATGGTCGACGCCGTTCGAGAAGAGCGCCACGCAGCCGGGGCCTTTTACCGAGGCTGACGGCACTTCGGCGCAGGTTCCGATGATGTCCCGCACGGGCGAGTTCGAGACGGCCGACGGCGACGGCTTCCGCACGCTCCGCATGCCGTATGGCAAGGGCGGCTACGCCGCGTACATCCTCATGCCGGCGAGCGGCAAACTTGCCGACTTCGTGCGCACGCTCGATGCGGCGCACTTCGCAGCGGCTGCGAATTCACTCACCTCGCAGCGTCTGCACGTTGAGGTTCCACGCTTTACCGCAAGGTACAAGACCTCGCTCAACCAACCTCTTGCAGCGGCCGGCATGGGCGTCGCCTTCTCCGGCGGCGCGGACTTCTCGAACATTCGCACCACTTCGCCGCGGGTTGCCATCAGCAACGTCGAACACGCGACATACTTGAGCGTCGACGAAGCCGGCACGACCGCGGCCGCTGCCACGTCGATCGGATTTCGCGCGCTCGCGATGCCGGCCACATTAAAACAGTTCATCGTCGACAAGCCGTTCGTGTTCGCGATCCGCGACGAAAAGATCGGCGCACTGCTGTTCGTGGGAGCAATCGGAAGTATCCCCGCCGCCTCGTCACCCTGAGTCTCTGCTCAGGGCGACACTGCGAACTTACAGCTTATACTGATAATACAGCGTGAACGTGGTCGGCTGGAGTGGGGCGAGTGTTGGATTGACGCCTTGCTCGATGCTCGCAGGAACGCCGCTCGTGAGGAGATACGCACAATTCGCGAAGGCACAGGTGTCGCGCGGAATGTTGCCGGCGCCGCGATAGGAACCGTAGGTGCCGCCAAGCGCATTGATGTTTGTTAGCGGGCCGGACAACCCCGAAGCAACCGGCTGGTAGTACGGATTGATCAGCGGAATCGCGCCGTTGAACGCGTTCCCGAAGAGGTTCGCGATCGCGAGCCCGACGACGTTGCGGTTCTTCTTATATTGCACGGTCAGGTTCGCTTCGAGATTTGCGTCCCACAAGCGGCCGCCGTTGGCCGCGGACGCCGGCGTTCCGCGAGTCGCCTCGATGTTCGGGTTGTTCGTGGTGCCGGGAAACGCGGGATCATAGTAATTCGTAGACGTTGAAGCGCCGGACTGATTCTGATAACCGGAAATCGGTGACATGCCGGGGCCGAAGTTTACCTGCGGCACGTTCGCATACACGCCGGGAGCAAGCTCGGCGGCGATGACGTTCCCGATGTTGTATGGGAATCCGACGTCGTACTGCAGCACGGGCGTGATGCTCAACCCGTTGTGGAAATTATACGTACCGCCCACGCGCAGGGTCGCCGGCGAAACGTACCCGGCCCGGTAGATGTCGCCGAGCGCCAGCGTTGCGGGTGAAAGCTGCGGAATCGTGTCTTCGTCCGCCGTCAGCGGCGGCGCGGACTGTAAAACGTTTTGATAGGTCGCCGAAGCGAAACCGGAAAAGCCGTAGAGTCGTTCGGGCGTCGTCACCTCGAACTCGACACCGGTCGTGCGGTTGAAGCCTTGCGACGTCGTCTGGAACAGATCGATACCGCCGGGCAGAACGTTGATGAGGCTCGCATCCGGTAAGCTCGTACCGAGCTTGTAGAACGGCGTGACGTGGACGCCGAAGCCGTTCGCGAACCGATGCTGGAAGGTCAGGTCGTAGTTGCTGTAGATCGCCGGAAACGGTTGGCCGACGTCGGGCGCGTTGAGGAGATCCCCCTGCCAGTACAACTCCTGTGCGTACGACTTGCACGGAAACGTACCGCCGAACGCCGGAAGGCCGCAGAGGGCGCCCGCTTTCGCGGGAACGTTCACGAACGGCGCCAAGCCCGCAGTGCTATACGGCGTGCCGGCCGTGAATCCGTCGGGGAAAATCGCGGAACGCCCGTATCCGAAGCGGATCGAATCGTTGTTGTCGATCTTGTATGAGATCGAACCGCGCGGTTGTGGAACGTGAGGATCGTTCGTCGCCGGCGTAAAGGTCGAGGGGACGAGATCGAACGGGTTGCTTGCCGAGGCCGCGTACGGGTTGTACCAGTGCTTGTACTCCTGTTCGTCGCGAAACCCGAGATCGAACTTTAGCCGATCGGTTGCTGCATACTGCACGCGCAAGCCGGCGCCGTATTCTTGGAAGAACGAGCCGTGGTTGGCTTGCCCCCAACTCGGGACGCGCGGCGCACCGTTCGGAAAATACGTCGAGAGATAACCGCCGGGAAGGAAATCGTCGTAGTTGGGCTGCGCGGTTATCGGACCGATGAAACCCGGGGTAAAAAAGTACGTTTGCGGCGCGAACGAATTGAAGATCGGGTCGATGTCCTGGTAGGAGCCGTTGAGTTGCAGGGTCAGTTTGGAACCGATCTGACGACTGATGTCGAGGATGACGCCCGAACGCGATCCGCCTTCCACGGCATAGTCGGCGAGGCTACTCGGCGGTACGCTATAGTTTTGCGAGAGCGACGTCAGTTGGCCCCAATTGAAATACTTGAGCGCGAGGTACGTGTTTGCGTCGAGAGCATTGTCGTACTCCACCTTGAGGAAACGCGTGGAGCCGGCCGTATGCGCTTCGGGTTGCGTCACCGGTGCGTTCGGATTCGCCGAGACGTAGGGATTGAGTGCGATCAGCGACGGATACAGCGAAGCCGCAGCCGGGCCGTAAGCGTACGCAAGAATCGGCGTGATCAACTCGTTGCCGTCGAGCGGGTTGGTCGGATAATACGAAAGGTAGCCCGGCACGGAAGGGTTGGTTTGCACGCCGCCTGCATCGCCGAATGCTTCGATGTCTTGGTTGGAGTACAGAAGCTGAAGCGATTCACGCTTGTTGCTGCCGAACTTGACGACGAAGTTGTCGAGCAGCTGATTTTCGGCCTGATAGCCGATGCCGAACGTGTTCCCGTACGCCTGGAGGTTCTGCGTGTGATAGCCGTAGTACGGCACGTCGCGGTCGCCGACGTACGAGAAGTAGTTCGAGACGCTGCCGTTGATGGTCGCCGTACCGTAGTCGAAGGCGAGCTGGTGCGCGAAGTTCGGGCCGCCCATCTCGGCATCGAAGTCACCGAACCCGGGCGAGGTTCCGCGGCGCGGAATCACGTTGATAACGCCCGAACCCACGCCACCTTGCGTCGCGTCGCCGGCTCCTTCAACGACCTGAACGGAACCGAGTCCGTTGACGCGATTAAACGAGCCGTTGCCGCCCTCGAATGGCTCCGCGAAGTTGATGCCGTCGAACTGGTAGCCGACTTCGGTGGGTGCGCCGCCGCGAATCGTCGGTTCCCCGCCGTCGGTCAGCGTCACGCCCGGAACGG
>Ga0302325_10022305_pt1 | contig 13247 bp, 13 predicted proteins | sample Palsa_T0_2_FD_201948 | JGI IMG/M metagenome (GOLD analysis project Ga0302325, IMG submission 201948) | Peat permafrost microbial communities from Stordalen Mire near Abisko, Sweden - Palsa_T0_2 | ecosystem: Environmental > Terrestrial > Soil > Palsa > Peat permafrost | place: Sweden: Abisko... | reverse complement strand
GTTGCCTGCGAAGGAGATGGCATAGCCGCGCTCAAGACACTCATCGAGATGCTGAGGCATGGAGAAGCAGTGCAGCACGACGCTGACGCCGTGCGCTTCGGCGGCGAGCTGGGCGAGCGTGTCCTCATCGGCGGCGCGGGTGTGGATGACGAGCGGCTTGCCGGTGTCGCGCGCCAGCGCGATGTGCGCGGCGAAGGCGCGCGCCTGGTCTGTGCGCGGCGCGCCGTCGCGGTAGTAGTCAAGGCCGGTCTCGCCGATGGCCAGGCAGCGCTGGTGTTCGGCCAGCGCCGCCAGCTCGGCCAGATCGCCATCGTCGAATCCGGTGGCGGCGTTGGGGTGGCGCCCGATGGCCGCATAGACCTGCGGGAAGGCCTCGGCGGCGGCGAGGGCGGCGCGGCAGGAGGCGCCGTCGATGCCCACGGTGAGGATGCGCGTCACCCCCACGGCATCGGCCGCGGCGACGAGCTGTGAGGCGGGGCCGTCGCAGAGGTCGAGATGGGTGTGGGAGTCGATCACTGCGCGGGCGCGGGCGGAGCCTCGGGCGCAGGCGAGGGCTCGGAGATGCGCGGGAAGAGCGCGTCCAGCGGGCCGGCGCGCTCGACCTGCCCGGCCCCCAGCTGGGCGCCGGCGAGGGACAGGTCGGGGGCGCCGAGCGCAGCGAGCAGCCGCTCGGCGCCGGTGGGCAGGTAGGGCCAGAGCAGCACGCCGAGCACGCGCAGCCCCTCGGTGAGGCTGGCGAGCACCAGGTCAAGCTCGCCGGCACGGGACTCCTCGCGGGCGAGCACCCAGGGGGCCTGTTCCTCGACGTAGCGGTTCAGCCGGCGCACGCGCTGCCAGATCTCATCGAGCGCCAGCGTCAGCTCGGCGCGGTGGATGTGCCCGGCGACGATGCCGGCCAGGTCGGCGAAGTCGCCGGCCAGCGCCGGATCGGGAGCGAGCGCTGGCACGGCCCCGCCGCGGTAGCGCTGCAGCATGGCGAGGGTGCGGCTGGCGAGGTTGCCGAGCTCGTTGGCGAGCTCGGAGTCATAGCGCTGCTCGAAGGCGGCGGTGGAGACGGAGCCGTCCTGGCCGAAGGGGACGTCGCGCAACAGGTAGAAGCGCAGGGCGTCGGCGCCGAAGCGCTCGATGACGGCGAAGGGGTCGAGCACGTTGCCCAGCGACTTGCTCATCTTCTCCCCGTCCATGAGCAGGTAGCCGTGCACGAAGATGCGCTCGGGCAGCTCCAGCTCGGCGGCCATCAGGAGGGCGGGCCAGTAGACGGCGTGAAAGCGCAGGATGTCCTTGCCGATCAGGTGCGCGCTGGCCGGCCAGAAGCGCGCGGTCAAATCGTCATCGGCAGGCAGCCCCGCGGGGACAGGGGCGTAGGAGAGCGCGGTGTAGTAGTTCAGCAGCGCGTCGAACCAGACGTAGAAGACGTGCTGGGAGTCCCACGGCACGGGCACCCCCCAGCTCAGCTGGTGGCGCGTCAGGGGGACGTCGCGCAGGCCCGAGCGGATGAACGACAGCGCCTCGTTGTAGCGGGTGCGCGGCGCGACGAAGTCGGCGCGTCTCTCATACAGCGCCTCCAGCTGCTGCTGGAAAGCGGACAGTTCGAAGAAGTAGTTCTGCTCCTGCTCGCGCGTCAATTTTATTTTATGGATCGGGCAGGTCTCGTCGGCCTCTATTTCGTTGTCGGCCTTGAAATCGGCGCAGCGGGGACAAAACCAGCCTTCGAAAATGCCCTCGTACACGAAGCCGTTGTCCCTGACGGCCGAGAGCACCTCCTGAACCTTGGCCATGTGCTGAGGATCGGTGGTGCGGATGAAGAAGTCGTTGCCGGCCTCGATCATGGGGGCGAGCGCCTTGAAGCGCTCGGCGTTGCGATCGGCCAGCTCCTGGGGCTCGATGCCGAGCGCGCGAGCGGCGTCTGCGACGGGCTCGCCGTGCTCGTCGGTGCCGGTGAGAAAGAAGACATCGTCACCGCGCTGGCGGTGATGGCGCGCCATGACGTCGGCGGCGATGGTCGTGTAGGCGTGCCCCAGATGGGGGGCGGCGTTGACGTAGTAGATGGGGGTTGTCACGTAGAAGGACATACCCGGCCCAGGCTACTGGCCGCCGCGGGTGAGCTGGCGGTAGAGCTCGTTGGCGGAGATGCCCGTCAGCTTGGCCACGGCGGCGGCCGCGGGACGGGCCTTGGCGCCGGCGCCGATCAGCTCGCGCAGGCTCGCGAGGGCCTGCTCGCGCCCGGCCTGAGCGGGGGCGGCGGCGGCGATCACGAGCACCACCTCTCCGCGCGGCGGTGAGGCATAGACGTCTGCCAGCTCGGCGGCGCAGCCGCGGCGAACTTCCTCATGGCGCTTTGTCAACTCGCGGCACACGGCGACGCGCCGCTCGGGATCGAGCTCGGCCAGCAGCGCCAGTGTGGCGGGCAGCCGGCGGGGGGACTCGAAGGCGACGAGCGTCTCGCCGGCGCCTGCGAGGAGCTCCTTCAGCTCAGAGCGCTTGCGCGGCAGAAAGCCGGCGAAGCACCAGCGCGCGGCCGGCTCACCGGAGGCGATGAGCGCACTCACCACGGCGCTCGGCCCGGGCAGCACCTCGACATGGATGTCAGCGTCGATGCACGCACGCACGAGCCCGTAGCCGGGGTCTGAGATGAGCGGCGTGCCGGCGTCTGAGACCAGCGCGACGGTCTCCCCGGCGCGTATGCGCGCCACCAGCTCGCGGGCGCGTGCCGTTTCGTTGTGCTCGTGAAAGCTCACGAGCGCCGCCTGCACGCCATGGCGCTCGAGCAGAACGCGCGTGTGGCGGGTGTCCTCGCAGGCCACCACGTCGGCCGCTGCCAGGGCGGTGAGCACGCGCAGCGTCACATCTTGGAGGTTGCCGATGGGAGTGGCACAGATGAGCAGCCGCCCCACTGCCGCATCGGTGGTGGTCATGCGGCAAATATAGGGTGCCGCCCTTGCCTCCCCCACAGGATCCCCCACCGCAGTACACCCGCTACCGCACCCGCCCCCGCCTGCTGGGCGGGGGCACCAGCAACACGGGCCAGGACACGCGCATCTATGCGCCGCGGCCGAGCCCGGGCGGCACGCGCGCCCAGCGCGTGCTGGCGTGGCTGCGGCGGATAACGCCGGGACGCGTCCTGCTTGGCCTGCTGGCGTTCGTGGTGGGATGGCTTCTGCTGTCGCTGATCCTGTTCCTGATCAGCTCGCACCTCGAGCGCACGCCGGCGCCGTCGAATGTCGCCGCGGTGCTGGACCCGGCGGGCAACCCGCTGACGTCGGTGAACAACATCCTGGTGCTCGGCTCAGACCGCCGCCAGAAGGACAGCAGGGAACCGGGCGCGGAAACGACGGGCCCGGGGCGCTCGGACACGATCATGCTGATCCGCACTGGCGGCGGGCATGCGGCGCGCCTGTCGATCCCGCGCGACACGGTGGTTGAAATCCCGGGGCATGGCCTGCAGAAGATCAATGCGGCGCACGAGTTCGGCGGGCCGGCGCTGTCGATATCGGTGATCAAACACTGGCTGGGGATTCCGATCAATCACCTGGTGGAAGTCAACTTCGAAAACTTTCCCCAGCTGATCGATGCGATGGGCGGTGTCACATATACGGGCGGCTGTGTCATCTCCTACCTCGACGGCGGCTTCAGCCGCGGCGGCTACACCCTGCGCCTTACCGCGGGCACGCACCACCTGAACGGCAAGCAGGCGCTGGCGCTGGCGCGCACGCGCGAGAACGCATGCGCGCCCAATGAGACGGACATCCAGCGCGAGGAACACCAGCAGGCGCTGTTCAACGCCATGAAGAGCCGCCTGCTGTCCCCCTCGAGCTTTTTGCGCCTGCCGCTGATTGCCTGGAACGCCCCGCCGGCGATCATCTCGGACATGAGCGGCGAGACGCTGCTGGGGCTGTTCGCGGGCCTGGCGATTTCGGGCACGCCGCCGACACGCGTGCTGAAGCCGTCGGGAAGCATCACCCTGCCGGGCGGCGAAGACGGCCTGGAAGTCTCCGAAGGCGAGCGCCGCGCGGCAGTGGCGCAGTTCCTCAGCGGCTGAGCCGCCGCGGACGCCGAGCCGTCGCGGGCTCCGAGTCGCCGCGCGGGCGCGCTCAGCCTTTGGCCGGCGCGGGTTTTGAGCCCTTGGACTTGCCCGAGTCCTTGGCCGAGCCCTCGCTCTTTGACTTGTCCGTCTTGGAAGTGGAGCTCGAGCCCTCGCCGCTTGAGGAGGAGCTGTCCGATGAGGCGCCGTTGGATGAGGAGTCCTTCGACGAGGACTCCTTGGAGGAGGAATCCTTCGAAGAGGAGTCCTTGGCCGATGAGCTCTTGTTGGCGGCGGTCTCGCGTTCGCGGTTGCGGGTGCCGTAGTCGGTGTTGTAGAAGCCTTTGCCCTTGAAGTGAACGGCGGGGGCGTGCAGCACGCGCTGCACCGGAACGCCCGTCTCAGGATCCTTCTTCAGCGCCTCGTCGCTGAAGGACTGCTGCAGCTCAAATGTGCTGCCGTCGGGGCGTCGGTACTCATAGATGGGCATGCATTCTCAAGTATAGGAGCGCTATTTGGAGGGGAAACGCGCGCTTGGCCGTTGCGGGCGGCCTTGGAGATGTGCGCGATGGAGTCCTCGCAGAACCATCGCCAACGTACGCGTGTACCAGTAAAATAATACGGAAGACCCTAAATACTATTTTATTGGCACGAATGCCCAAGCACCGACACGCCTACCCACCGACCGTCCATGAGGCCGCCGAGCTGCTCGGCGCCGAGATCCGCCAGGCGCGACTGGCGCGGCGCTGGACCGTGCGCGAACTGGCCGAGCGCGCCGGCATCACTCCCACGACCCTGCAGAAGGTGGAACACGGCAACCCCAGCGTCGCGCTGGGGACGGCGTTCGACGCCGCCACGCTGGTCGGAGTGCCGCTCTTCTACAGCGACGGCTCCCGCCTGGCGGAGGAGGCCGCACGCCTGCGGCGCCCAACGCTGCTGCCTCGGGCAGTGCGTCACCGCGGCGGAGAGCTTGACGATGACTTCTGAGCGCCGCAGCGAGACATTCGTGTGGATCTGGCTGCCCGGCGCCTCAGAGCCGGTTGTGGCGGGACGCCTATATGAGGTAGGTGGCGAAACGAGCTTTGTGTATGGGCAGAGCTATCTCCAGCGATCGAACGCGATCTCGCTCTATACGCCTGAGCTACCACTGAGAGAGGGCCGGATCAGGCCACTCCCGGGGCTCGATGCCCCCGGCTGCATCCTTGACGCTCGTCCAGATGCATGGGGCCAGCGCGTGATCATGAACCAGCTGATCGCAGGCGCGCTAGCCGAGACGGACCCGGCAGCCCAGACGGACGCGACCGATCTCGGCTTGATGGCATTGCTGCTCGAGTCTGGCTCGGACCGCGTCGGCGCCCTGGACTTCCAGCGCTCGGCCACGAGCTACACGGCCCGCAGATGGCACGGCGCGAGCCTTGACGAACTTGCGACCTCTGCATGGCGCGTCGAGCAAGGTATCCCCCTCTCGCTCGCGCTCGATGCGACGCTGATCCATGCAAGCTCAATCGGCGGCGCTCGGCCGAAGGCGCTGATCGAGGACGGCCCGCGCAGGTTGATCGCCAAGTTCTCCTCTACGACCGACACGTTCCCGGTGGAGCAGGGCGAGTACGTCGCGATGGAGCTTGCACGCCGCGCCGGCCTGAAGGTTGCCCGCGTCGAGCTCGCTCATGCCCTCAGCAAGACGGTCCTTCTGGTCGAGCGCTTCGACCGCGTTCCGGGAAGCGAGGAGCGGCTGAGTCTCATCTCAGCGCTGACGATGCTCGGTTTGAGCGAGCTGGCAGCCAGACACGCAAGCTACGCCGAGCTGGCCCAGATCATGAGGGCCGGCTTCACCGATCCCGGTGCGAGCCTGCGCGAGCTGTTCTCTCGGATCACCTTCAACATCCTCGTCGGCAACACCGATGACCACGCTCGCAACCATGCGGCGTTCTGGGACGGGCAGATGCTCACGCTCACCCCTGCCTATGACATCTGTCCACAAGGGCGCAACACGGGGCGCGCGACGCAGGCGATGATTATCGGAGACGCCACCGATCGCTTCAGGGAGAGCCTCCTCGCCGGCTGCGTCGAGAGGGCCCACCTCTACCAGCTGAGTAAAAGTGAGGCGACGGCCATCGTCGATCATCAGATCAACGTCATCAGAAGCGACTGGGCCGAGGTCTGCGAGCAGGCAGAGCTCACTGAGACCGCCCGCGGCTATTTCTGGAAACGCCAGTTCCTCAACGACTACGCGCTCGAGGGGTGGCCTCCCTAATAACGGAAGCGCACCCGCCACTCCTCGGTGCTCCAGCCCGAGCTGCTCCCGCTCACTCTCACCTCGATGTTGTCTCCCTGGGCCACGGGGCCCGATGTGCCGCTGTTGGAGCAGCTGTGATTGCTGGCCGAGGTGACCGGGCACGATAGGAGGGTCACTCCGGTGCTGTTGTCGATGACTGACACCAGCACACTCTGCTTTCCGCTCACGGTGGCGTCGGTGTTCGCATAGAGCTCGCTGACCTTCGCCCCGTTGGCGGGCGTCGGGCCTGCCAGCAGGTTGCTGGAGGAGTAGCCGCTGACCTTCCCAGGACAGGGTCCGTTGCCCTCCTCGGCGTAAGCCGTGTAGTTCAGGCAGTAGCCGTTGGGCACGCCCCAGGAGCTGGCGAAGGTGGCGATGGCGGCGTCGCCTGCCTGGCCGGTGGGGCCGCCGGCGCCGGTGGGACCACCCGCTCCGGCGCTGCCGGAGGGCCCTTCGTTGCCGCTCGGGCCGCTCGCCCCGGTGGCGCCGGTGGCGCCCGCTGCTCCGCCGCCGCCTGCTGCGCCGGTCGCCCCGGTGGCTCCTGCCGCTCCCTGTTTACCTGTTTCCCCGGCGGCGCCGGTAGCGCCCGTTGCGCCGGAGGCTCCCGCTGCTCCGGTTACTCCCGCCGATCCCGTTGAGCCCTTGGCGCCGGTCGCTCCGCTCGGGCCCGTGGGGCCGGTTTCCCCTGTCACGCCCCGTGCGCCCGTCGCACCAGAAACGCCGCGGGCACCATTCCCGCCGGTGGCTCCTTCGTTTCCACTCGCGCCGGTCGCCCCGGTGGCTCCGGTCTGGCCGGTGACGCCCTGCAGTCCGGTCTGACCGGTCGCACCGGTGGGCCCGGTTTCACCGGTGCTGCCAGTCGGGCCTGTGGGGCCCGTCGGCCCGGTGAGGCCGGCGTTGCCGTGCCCGCTCCCGCCGCTGCCGGCGTCGCCGATCTGTGCGTAGGCGCTTGAGCTGAAGGCGAGAACCCCTACGAGCAGCGACAGCAGAAACGTGGCCCGCCAGATGCTGCGCTGCGATCGCCTCATTGGGATTCCTTTCCTGCCGGAAGCGGCCGGCCCGCCGTCGGACACACGATTAGTAACGGAACCTTACCCGTCCCTGGCCGAAGTTCCAACCGACGCCGCTGCCGCTCGCCCTGACCTCGATGTTGTCCCCCGGGGCCGCAGAGCCCGATCCGCTGGTGTTCGAGCAGCTGCTCCTGGTGGCGGAGGTGATGGTGCACGAGAGCAGCGTCACCCCCGTCGTGTTGTCGATGACGGCAACGAGCACGCTTTCCCTTTCGTGCAGTGCCAGGTTGGTTACGGCGTAGAGATCGTTGACCTTCGCCCCGTTTGCCGGCGTCGGACCTGCCAAGAGGTCGCTCGCCGAGTAGCCGCGCGTCCTCGCCGGGCAGGGGCCGTTGCCCTGGCCTGCAAGGTCTGTGTAGTAGAGGCAGTTGCCGCTGGGCACGCCCTCAGAGCTTGCGAAGGTGGCCACCGCCGCGTTGCCGGCCGGACCCTGCGCTCCGCTCGGGCCGGTCGAGCCGGCGGGTCCGGTTGCGCCCGTGACCCCCTGCCTGCCGCTGGGGCCACTCGGGCCGGTGGCGCCGCTCGCCCCTGCTGCTCCGCTGGCTCCGGTGACTCCGGGCGCTCCGGCGGCGCCCTCCTTGCCGCTGAGGCCGGTGGCGCCGGTCGGACCTGCCGGGCCGCTCGCCCCGCTCGCCCCGGCGGCCCCAGACGCTCCGCTCACTCCCCTACTTCCCGTGGCGCCGGTGGCTCCCTTCGCTCCTGTGCCCCCGGTCGCTCCGGTGACACCCTTCGCTCCAGTGGCGCCGGTGACACCGCCGGCTCCGCTTGCGCCGGCGGCTCCAGTCGCGCCGGTCGCGCCGGTGACTCCTGTTGCCCCGGTAACGCCCCGGGCTCCGGTTTGACCGGTCGCGCCGGTGGCCCCGGTGGCGCCGGTTCCACCGCGGGATCCCGTGGGACCGGTTGCACCGGCTGGGCCAAGGGTGGTGATCGCCACCACCTCTTCATCGCCCTTGCCCGATTCGAATTTGCCCTTGGCACCCGCGACTTCATCGATGTAGCTGGAGCCGGCTCCACCGCCGCCACCGGCCGCGGTGGCAGAGCCGCCGCCACCGCCGCCGTAGTAGCCACCGCCACCGCCGCCGCCACCCTCGAAGGAGACGGGCGTACTGCCCGCTCCACCTTTACCCGGGCCACCGCCTTCTCCCTGAGTGAAGGGACCCGTGCCGGGAGAGCCACCCTTTCCCCCGGAACCTTCACCGCCACCTTCACCCCCGCCACCCGCGAAGGATGAACCCGAGCTGCTGGATCCTGACGTGCCTTCGCCGCCAACGGAGCCGCTGGCGCTCCCGCCGGTGCCGCCAACGCTCAATTCTTCCGGGATCCGCCCTTCCCCCTCTCCATTTCCGCCGCCCCCGCCGCCGCCCGCCACAATCAGCCGCGACGCGAGCGAGCCCGGTGCAGTGTCCGCTTCGGTGCGCACGTCGGCGGCGCCCCCCCCGGCGCCGCCGGCTTCAGTCCCGCAGGTGTCAGACGCTCCGCTGCCGCCCCCGCCGAAGGCGATGTACAGCGTCTCGCCTTCGCTCACCGGCAGATCTGCCGTGACCTTAGCCCCCGCTCCGCCGGCGCCGGAGCCGTGGGTGGCGCACTGTGAGCCAGGCCCGCCGGCGCCACCCACGGCTTCCACCTCGACCTCGGTGACACCCGCGGGAACTTTGAATTCCTGCTCAGGCCCCGCTTTGAAGGTCTTGCTTTCCGCGTAAGCGCTCGCGTTGAAGGCGAGAACCGAGACGAGCAGCGACAGCAGGAGGGCGCTCCCACGTGCACAAACGGCTGGTCGTCTCATTGGAATTCCATTCCCTCGAGAGCTGCTCCTCCGCTTCAGAGGGGTATTTAACCAGAATCACCCCCGATCATGAGTGCGCCGGGGCGCCCGGCGCAGCGCTGGGCGCCGGCCGCGGTGTCAAATCCGCGGCCGGGCCCTGCCCGACTGGTTGAGGATCGCTGCCCGCGAGTGCGGCTAGGCCACCGGCGCGCTGGCCGGGGCGGGTTCTGCGGGAGCGGTGTTGGAGCTGTAGTCAAACTGTTCCTCAGACCCGAACAGCAGGTCGAGGACCTTCGAGCGCACGCCCTCGCTGAGGACCATTGCCAGTCCTCCTGCGATCACGAGCAGGAGCAACGAGCGTCCCATCCCACCGCGGCGCGCGCGCTTGGGGGGCTGGCGCAACGTGTTGGACGCGTCGCGCAGGGCGGTTGCCGCCTCGCGCAGCTCACGCTGGAGCTTGCGGTCCTCGAACAGCGCCTGGGTCGCCGGCTTGCCGTTGTTCATGCGCCCGTAGGCGCTGCGCGCGGCGCCGTATGCCGAGCGCAAGGTGTCACGCAGCTCCTCATCCTCGACGAGCCGCTGCAGGTAGCGGTTGCGTTGCGCCGCGCGCATCGCCTCCCCTGCCTTTCCGATTCTGTCCTTCGCTGCCATCTTGCCACCACCCTTGCCGAAAGCTAGCTGGTCTTTCGTTCAAATATACCCCGGTGGGGCGGCCCGCATGCAGCCAGGCATGCAGCGCGGCGCCTACGCGTACAGCGCAGCCTGCTCCTGGGCGGAGGGAAACGCCCAGGCGGCACGTGAGCGGCGCTCCTGGCGGAAGACGAGCCGCAGCTGGGGCGGCGGCTGCAGCTGGGCCTCGGCCGGGCGGAAGGTCGCGCAGGGCTCGGGGTCCTGCAGGGCGCACAGCAGATTGACGCGAAAGTAGCATTCATCGCAGCTGACCTTGCGTGGGGTCCTTTTGGTCTGCTTTTTCGGCACTTGCCCTACTCCCTTTCGGCGAGCCTGCTGGACTGATCGGTCGGGATCAAAGCACCGTTGAGAGCGCCGCTCAACAGCCCACTTCGCAAATCGCAGACAAAAGAATCCGCGACCTCGCAAAATGGCCGAAGTGTCAACCGGATGTGACATTTGGCCTGCTGATCCCCCACTTTCCGAACCTTCTGCGCGCCGCCGGCAGGACCCACGGCGCGCCCGGAACGTCATCATCTGCGCACATGCGCATCCTCGTCACCGGCGCCAGCGGCTTCGTCGGCTCGCTTCTGACTGCGCGCCTGCTGGCAGACGGGCATGACGTGCGCGCGCTCGGACGCGACCCACAGCGCGTGAGCGCGGCACTGGAGCGCGAGCTGCCGTCGGGCAGCGCCGGGGAGATCGAGATCCTGCGCGGCGACGCCATCTCGGGAGAGGGACTGAAGCCGGCGCTGGCGGGAGTCGAGCTGGCGTATTACCTGATTCATTCGATGGAGCGCTCCAGCGCCTCCCCCGCCGGCCCGGTGGCCGGCGCGTCGTTCGCCCAGCGCGATCACGTCGCCGCCGAGAACTTCGCGGCGGCTGCGCGAGCGGCGAAGGTGTCGCGCCTGATCTACCTGGGCGGTCTCCTGCCGGGCGCCGCTGAGCAGCCTCGGCCCGCGCGCGGCACGGCAGCGGCGGCGGCCTCGCGCCACCTTGAGAGCCGCGCCGACGTGGAGCGAATCCTGCTGGAGGCGATCCCCGGATCGCTGGCGCTGCGCTCCTCGATCGTGATCGGCGCGCGCTCGCGCTCCTTCCGCCTGTTGGTGCGCCTGGTGGAGCGCATGCCCGTTCTGACACTGCCGTCGTGGCGGCGCAACCGCACCCAGCCGATCGATGCGCGCGACATCATCGAGATGCTCGCGCTCAGCGCAACAGCCATGGAGGTGGGAGGCATCCTCGACGTGGGCGGGCCCGAGGTGCTCAGCTACGAGGAGATCCTCACTCGGCTCGCAGAGCTGATGCTCGTGGGTCGCCCCGCGCTGGGAGTCGGGGTGAGCGCGACCCCCTTCACCGCCCGGCTTGCAGCGGCGATCACAGGTGAGGATCCAGAGCTGGTGAGCGCGCTGATGGAGAGCCTTGACGGCGACCTGCTGCCGGCCGGTGAGGATGCGGCGCAGCTCCTGGGAGTCGAGCTTCACAGCTTTGACTCGGCCGTCGAACATGCGCTTTCCGATTGGGAACGCTTCCAGGCGCTGGCGGCGCGCTGATGAGCCTCGTCACGGCTTCGATTCAGATCGGTGTGGCGCCGGAGAAGGTGTGGGAGATGGTGATGGACCCCGACCGCCTGGGCGACTGGGTCACGATTCACCGGCGCCTGCTTCACGCCGACGGCGGCCCCGTGCGGCTGGGCTATGAGATGGACCAGCTGATCCACCTGCGCGGGGTCAACCTCGAGGTTCACTGGAGACTCGTGGACTTCGCCACCAACGAGCTGGCGGTGTGGGAGGGGCGGGGGCCGGCACACTCCCATGCTCACAGCGAATACCGCCTGAGCGCCGCCGAGGGGGGAACGCGCTTTGACTATCGCAACGAGTTCCGGGCCCCGCTGGGGCCGGTCGGCGCGATTGTCAGCCGCGCGCTCGTTGGGGGGGTGTCCGAGCGGGAGGCAAATCGCACACTCGCACGATTATGTGCCTACCTTGAGCCGGACGGCGCTGGCAACTAGTGTAGTGTGAGCCGTTGAACTCATGTGGCTCAGATCACATTTACACTAGTGAAGAGGATGCAATTGTGAACGACTTCCTTGACGAGAAGCGCCGGGAGATAACCGATCGCCTGTCGAAGCTGAAACCTGCGGTCGATGAGTATCACCGCCTCGAGGCCGCCGCCAAGGCGCTGGCTGGTGTGCGGGGAGGGACCGTCACCGCTACCATCACCGCCACGGCCACGCCTGCCCGGCGTGGACCGGGACGCCCGCGTGGCTCGGGTAAAAAAAGGCGTAAAGCCGCCAAAACCGCCACAGCCGCACCGGCCACGGCGACCGCCACTGTCACTGTCAAAACCCCTGCAAAAGCAGCGACAAAAGCGAAACGCAAAGTGGGTCGCCCGGCGAAACGCCGTGCCGGCCGGCGCAAAGGCAGCGGCACCCGCGCCGCCGAAGCGTTCGCGTTCGTGAAGGGACAGCCCGGCATCACCATCCCGGAGCTGGCGGCGAAGATGGGGATAAAGCAGAACTACCTCTACCGCGTGCTGCCGAGCCTCGCCCAGGAAGGCAAAGTGGCAAAGAAAGGCCGCGGCTGGTACCCCAAAGCGTAGGCATCGCGACTCTCAGTCGCGAGTGATCGAGCTCGTCGCGAGTGATCGAGCTCGCCAAGCAATCAACTCCGAGGCGCGGCAGGATGCCGCGCCTCGTGTCGTTCTCGGCATCTCGTTCTCAGACAGTTCTCAGATAAGGCCCTGCTCGGACACGGTGCTGCGCTCGTCCAGCAGCTCGGCCACCGAGGCGTCGATCTTGGCGCGAGAGAAGTCCTCCAGCTCGAGGCCCTCAACGATCGAGAACTCGCCGCCTGAGCAGGTGCAGGGAAAGCCGCAGATGAGGCCCTCGGGGATTCCGTAGGAGCCATCTGAGGGGATGCCCATGGAGACCCATCCGCCGTCGCTGCCGGAGACCCAGTCGCGCATGTGATCGACGGCGGCGCTGGCGGCGGAGGCCGCGCTCGAGGCGCCGCGCGCCTCGATGATGGCCGCCCCGCGTTTGCCGACGTTGGGCAGGAAGTCATTCTCGATCCACGCGTCGTCGTCCACGACCTTCGCCGCCTGCTCGCCGGCGACGCTGGCGTGGAAGAGGTCGGGGTACATGGTCGGCGAGTGGTTGCCCCACACTCCCATGTTTGAGATATCGCCGACCGGCACTCCCAGCTTGGCGGCAAGCTGGGCGATCGCACGGTTGTGATCCAGGCGCATCATCGACGTGAAGCGCTCGCGCGGGATATCCGGCGCGTTGTTCATGGCGATCAGGCAGTTCGTGTTGGCCGGGTTGCCCACCACGAGGATCCTCACGTCGGCGGCCGCGTTATCGCTCAGCGCCTTGCCCTGAACGGTGAAGATCTTGCCGTTCTCGCTCAGCAGCTCGGCGCGCTCCATGCCCTTGGTACGCGGGCGTGAGCC
>Ga0302325_10022304_pt1 | contig 13247 bp, 12 predicted proteins | sample Palsa_T0_2_FD_201948 | JGI IMG/M metagenome (GOLD analysis project Ga0302325, IMG submission 201948) | Peat permafrost microbial communities from Stordalen Mire near Abisko, Sweden - Palsa_T0_2 | ecosystem: Environmental > Terrestrial > Soil > Palsa > Peat permafrost | place: Sweden: Abisko... | reverse complement strand
ACCTGCAGCGATATCTGAATTGACGGCATCTCTCCCCGACTCTCCGGCCCGATCGGCCACGGACCTGATCCTACGCGGCTCCCGCCCGGCGACCGTCTCCACGGGTGACGCCTCTCGGATCGACGCGCTCCGTAGGCTCGAGGGGTGGCCGCCACCTCGAAGGATCAGACCGGCAGCAAGGCGGGGCCGTCGGTCGCCGTCGGCCGGAGAGTGTTCCTGGGCATGGCCGCCCTCGGTGCGGCGGGCATCGTCTTCGGGGCCAAGGTGCAGAACGCCCTCACCAAGACCGTCGGCTCCGGGCTGGCGGGACTGATCCCGGGGGGCAACTACTTCCGCATCTACTCGGTCAGCGATTCGCTCCCCAAGATCTCGGACGCCGAGTACCGGCTGGAGGTCAGCGGGCTGGTCGACAACCCCCGGACCTACACCCTCGACGACCTGAAGGCCCTGCCCCCGACGGCGTTCGTGCAGAACTTCCAGTGCGTGACCGGATGGGTCGTCACCGACGTCCACTGGGAGGGCGTCAAGCTCTCCGACCTACTGGACCGCGCCGGCGTGAGGAAGGGGGCCGTGGCACTCGCCTTCGAGTCCTACGACGGGGTGGACACCGAGAGCCTCACCCTGGACCAGGCCCACCTTCCCGACGTCATCGTCGCCTATCGGATGCTGGGGGCTCCGGTCACCACCGAGCACGGCGGTCCCGTCCGGCTCTATGTGGGTCCAATGTTCGGCTACAAGTCCCTCAAGTGGCTCTCCGCCATCCGGGTGGTCGACCAGGTGGTCCCTGGATACTGGGAACAGAACGGCTATCCGGTCAACGGATGGCGCAACGGCTCGACCGGCCCCACGGAGAGTTGAGTCGTGACGGCCCAGACGGAGGTACAGCCGCAGGCCGTCTCGCGCATCCTGCGGTTCGACCGCGTGCAGCGCGCCGCCCACTGGGCCAACGCCGTGCTCTTCGGCATCCTCATGCTCACGGCCCTGCCCCTCTACTTCTCGGGGCTGTCCACGACGATCGGACGGCGGGTCCTGGTGGAGAACATCCACGTATGGACCGGTGTCGTACTGCCCGTGCCGGTCGTCATCTCGCTGCTCGGCCCTTGGGGAGCCCGCATGCGGCGAGATCTGCGTCGGATCAACCGGTGGACGAAGGACGAGATCACGTGGCTCAGGTCGTTGGGGTGGAACGCGCCGAGGGTCGTCGACAAGTTCAACCCCGGCCAGAAGCTCAACGCCATCTTCGTCGGCGGCTCCATCGTGGTCATGCTGGCGACGGGCTTCATCATGAAGTGGTTCCGCTTCTTCCCCATCGGTTGGCGCACGGGCGCCACCTTCGTCCACGATGTCCTGGCCTTCGCCATCTTCGCCGTCGTCATCGGCCACATCCTCTTCGCCGTGACGCACCCTGCGTCGCTCCGCTCCATGATCAAAGGCTGGGTCACCGAGACCTGGGCCGCTCGCCACGCCCCGGGCTGGCTGCGCGAGGAGACGACCGACCCCGGGCCCTAGGTCCGGATCACCCGTACTCCCATTCCTGACGCGCCCCCGGCGCCGACTCCTGACGCGTCCCTACAGCGTCCCTATCGCGCCTCCCGTCGCGCCTCCTGTCGCGGCCGGAAAGTTGGGTTGCCGTTGGGTTGCGGTGGAGAGCCTGGAGAGCCTCGACCGTCAGGCTTGTACGCATGCCCGCCGACCACACATCTGAGGTCACCCTCAGGTCGGTGGAGGTTCCCCGGATCGCCGTCGTGGTGGTGCTCGTCGGGTTCACGGCGAGCGTCGGCGGGTTCCTGGCGCACGGCTTCCCCTGGATCTCACTCCTGGTCGGTCTGACGGCGACGTTGATCGCCGCCAGCCTGATCGGCCTCGCCGTCAGTCGGCGGGACGAGGCGCTCGCCCTCGTGGCGGAGCTGGCCATGAAAAACTCGCAGCTCGACGAGGCCCTCTCCCGTCAGGCCGACGCCGAGCAGAGCCTCCGGCAGGCACAACGCATGGAGGCCGTGGGCCAACTCGCCGGGGGGATCGCCCACGACTTCAACAACCTCTTGCAGTCCATCCTCAGCTACTCGGAGTTCATCTCCGACGGTCTTGACCCCGAGAGCGAGATGCAATGGGACGTGGCCGAGGTGCAGAAGGCCGCCCACCGGGCGGCCGGCCTCACGCGGCAGCTCCTGATCTTCAGCCGGCAGCACGCGGCACGGCCCGCGGTGACGGACCTGAACGCCTCGGTGCGCGACAGCGAACACCTCTTGCGCCGCACCCTGGGCGAGGAGGTGCACCTCGACTGCCGGACCGATGACGACCCGTGCCTCGTGCTCGCCGACACCGGAGAGCTCGAACTGCTGCTCATGAACCTCGCTCTCAACGCCCGCGACGCCATGCCCTACGGAGGCACGCTCTCCATCTCGGTCGACACGGTGGCGCTCGACGAGCGGGACGATCTCCCCCCCGGCCTCTTCGGCAGGGTAGAGGTGAGCGACGACGGCCAGGGCATGACCCCCGAGGTGGCGGCTAAGGCCTTCGAACCGTTCTTCACGACCAAGGAGACGGGCCGGGGCGCGGGACTGGGCCTGGCCATGGTCTACGGGATCGCCCAGCGGGCGGGGGGGAGGGCGTCCATCTCGACGTCCGAGGGGGCGGGGACCGCCATCACCGTGCTGTTGCCCCTGTCCGAGGCGACCGATCCGCTCCGTGCCTCGATCGCCCACGAACCGGTCTCGGTGTCCCCATGAGCTCGACGGTGACCTTCCCGCGGACGACCCCCGACGCGCGGATCCTCATCGTCGACGACGAGGAGCCGATCCGTCGTTCGCTCGCCCGCCTGCTCGAGGGAGCCGGGTACGCATGCGCCACGGCGTCCGACGCGGCCGAAGCCCGCCAACTGCTGACGACGAAGAGGTTCGACCTGATGCTGTGCGACGTGACGATGCCCGGTGAGAGCGGCTTCTCCCTACTGGCGCACGCCAGCGAGGCGCATCCCGACCTGGCCGTGATCATGGTCACCGCCGTCGACACACCGATCGCCGCCGAGCCGGCGGCCCGCTACGGAGCCTACGGCTACGTCGTAAAGCCCTTCAACACCAACGTCATCCTCATCAACATCGTGGGCGCACTGGGAAAGCGCGCCGAGCATCGGGCGGAGATCGCCGAACAGTCCTCGCGCGCCACCTCCGATATCGCCGACCGCATCGGCGCGGTGAATGACGCGCTGAGCCGCCTCGCCGCGGCAGACGCCGCGACGCGTGAGGAGTCGGTCGTGCGCGTCGCCGTGGCGGCCGAATGGCGCGATCCCGACATCGACCGTCATCTGCAGCGGGTCAGCACGCACGCGGCACGCCTGGCCGTGCTGGCCGGCCTGCCGCCCGCGGACGTCGAACTGCTGCGGTTGGCCAGCCAGCTGCACGATATCGGCAAGGTCGACATACCCGACGCCGTGGCGTTGAAGCCGAGGTTGCTCACCGAAGGGGAACGCCTCATCATGCAGGGGCATACCGAGACGGGATTCAAGATGCTCGAGGGATCTGACTCCCCCTTGCTCCTGGTGGGGTCGGTCATCGCCCTCTCACACCACGAGCGGTTCGACGGGACCGGCTATCCGCACGGGCTGGTGGGAGGGGCCATCCCGCTCGAAGGCCGGATCGTGGCCATCGCCGACGTCTTTGACGCCTTGCGCAGCCGGCGACCCTACAAGCAGGCCTACTCGAAGAAGGAGTCGCTCGAGATACTGCGGAGTCGCCGGCGCACCCAGCTCGATCCCGAGCTGCTGGACCTCTTCATCACCGACCTCGAGACACGACCGGGGACGCCCGCATGCTAGGCCTCCTGATCGGCTACTGCGCCCTGTTCGGGCTCGTCGTCGGCTCGTTCTTGAACGTCGTGATCTACCGGGTCCCCCGGCGGGAGTCGGTGGTGCGGCCCCGTTCGGCCTGCCCGACGTGCGGGGTGGCCATCGAGGCGCGGGACAACGTCCCGATCTTCTCCTGGCTGTACCTGCGGGGGCGCTGCCGCAACTGCCGATCGCCGATCTCGGCGCGCTATCCGCTCATTGAGGCCGCGACGGCCTGCCTCTTCGCCGGAGTGGCGGCCCGCATCGGCTTCTCCTGGAGCCTCCCGGCCTTCCTCGCCCTGGCGGCGGGACTAGTGGCGCTGGCCAGCACCGATTTCGAACACCTGATCCTGCCGAAGCGGATCGTCTACCCGGTGCTCATCATGGTGGGCGTGCTGCTCGTCTTCGCCGCCGGGATCACGGACAACTGGCACGACCTCCTCATCGCCGCCATCTGCGCCATGGCATGGTTCGTGGTCTTCTTCGCCCTGAACTTTGCCAGCCCTCGCCTGTTGGGCTTCGGCGACGTGCGGCTCGCTCCGGTCCTCGGCCTCGCCCTCGGATGGCTCGGCCTGCGCTACGTCCTGCTGGGGTTCTTCTCCGCCAACCTCATCGGCGCCATCGTCGCCATCTCACTCATCGCCACAAACCGCATGAGCCGCACACAGCAGATCCCCTACGGGGTGTTCCTGGCTCTCGGCACCCTCTTCGCCGTCCTCGCCGGGCCGGAACTGCTGCAGCCTCTTCAGTCGCTGAGAGGATGACTCACGCCTCGGGCATGGGTCCGCGTCGTTCGAACCGGTAGCCGACACCGCGCACCGTCGTGATCCAACGCGGATGGTCGGGATCCACCTCGATCTTCCGCCGCACGCGCCGGATGTGCTCGGTCACCGTCGCTTCGTCCTGCCACTCACTCGAGGAGGCCCACACGTTCTGCAACAGCTGCTGACGGGAGAAGACCTGGCGCGGCGAAGAGGCGAGGAAGGCCAAGAGGTTGAACTCCATGGCGGTCAGGTCGATGACCTCGCCCGCACGCTCGACCTCCCGCGTCGTGAGGTCGATCCGCAGCTCGCCGAAGTTCAAGCTCGACTCGGAGACGTCCGACTTGGGTGGGCCATGGCGTGTCCGCCGCAGGACGGTCTCAATGCGTGCCGTCAGCTCGCCGCGTGAGAACGGCTTGACGATGTAGTCGTCGGCGCCCATCCGCAGCCCGGCGATCCGGTCGCCCTCCAAGCCCCGTCCGGTGAGGAAAACCGCCGGCACGTCGCTCTTCTCGCGCAGCTTCACCAGCAGGTCTCGTCCGTCGTCGCCGCCGAGCACCACGTCCAGCAGGACCAGGTCCGGCACTCCCACCGCCACGGCCTTGAGTGCACCCGCCGAGTCGCTCGCCGTCTCGACCTCGTAGCCGTCGGACTCCAGCACCCTTTTGAGCAGGTCACATATGTCAGGATCGTCCTCGACGATCAAGATCTTCACCCGAGCCTCCGAACTCACCCCCATCCGGACCAGCGTAACCGTATTCGCAGGCCGTGACGTGGAATGGTCCCGCTACTGGAGAACCCGATCACCAAGGGTGGCGCCGACGCCGACGTCGGTCGCGCGGTGGTTGCGCACTGCCGAGATCATCGGTCTGGCGGCCAGCGCGATGGCGACAGGCACGAGGAAGATCTGCCACAACCAGATGGGTGGCGAGTCTCTCAACAGCTTGTCCCCCCCGTGAACCGGGTCAAAAGCCAGCAACAGCAGGGCAAACCACCCAATGAGGTAGATGCTGATCCGGCCGCGCAGGACATCGAGGACGATGAGCATCACCGCGACGGCCATGAAGTAGTAGCCGTAGAGATTGACTTCGAAGACGAGCCGAAGGGTGAGCGCCGTCGCGGCGAGGGATGCCAGAGGCAGAGGCTCGAGGATCGCTCGACCCAACGTCCGTTGGGCCCAACCCGCCATGGCCATGGCCAGAACGACGGGAAGCACCCGGCTCAGCGCGACCTCGGCGGCGCCGTGCAGGTGCAACTGCGCGAGCACGGTCGCACCCCCCAGCGGGGTGTTACCGACACCGATCACCGACCCGAGCACTCGTCCCGACGTCATCACGGCCATCGGGGCGACGACGATCGCCGCCGATCCGACGACCGAACCTGCGAATCTGATTCGTCGATCTCTCGGCGCCACCACCAAGAGCGGGGCGGCGATCAGCAGGATGAACTGTTGCGAGAGAATGGCCGCTCCGAGGAGGACGCCGGCCCAGGCCCAGGATCCCCGTCGGACACACGCCAGGCTGCCGAGCGCCAAACCCATGGCCAGCAGGTCCTCGGGATGGAAGATGTCTTGGATCGACATGATCACCGGCGGGGCTACGGCCAACACCACGAGACCCGTAGGCTCCCAACCGCAACGACCGCGACCCGAGGCCCGCAGAAAGGAGACAAATCCGGCCAGGAGCGCGATCCAACTCACATACCCCAGCCGAATCGAGGGCAACGTGGCGCCCGATCTCTGCGCCCACCGGGCCATGACGCCCACTTCCTGGGCGCAACCCGCCCCTAGCGCAGCCCGAGAGGGGAACGCGACGCCGTGTCCGATGTGGGTCAACGCAGCGAACGCTCCCGAGATCAGTGGGTAGAGAGGTGGCCTGAGGGGAATGCCACCCGCGCTGCCGGCCGGGTAGGCGCAGGCCAGCTGGCCGTGAGCGATGGCCCATGTCGAGTACAGCGACAGGCTGGCGTCGATCTGGGTGGGTCCGCCCAGGAACTGGGTGACCCCGACGAAGGTTACTGTGGCCACCACCCAGCCGAACACGCACCATCGGTTGGAGAGGGGTCTGTCGAACCACGAGGGTCGGTCGAGGACCGTGTTCGAACTGTCGACATCCAGCTCGGGATGAACGCTGGAGAGGTGTTGCATGTGATCCTTAGGAGACCGCGTTACAGCCCGTCGACCCGGTCTCCGTGTCGAAGTTCACCCATGCCGGATTCCCCTGCCCGGGAGCGACGGTGAGTGTTCCCGCAGGGGCCACGTCGACTTCCGTGCTCGAAGCCGGGGCCGACGCCGCCGTCATGCTCAAGCCGATGTAGTAGTGGGTGGGGTTGGAGGGCCAGCTCTGCAGGAAGGGTCCGCCGGCGAACGATGAGCTCAGCAGGTTTGCCTGCGTCACGTTCGCCGAAGGGTTTTCGGTCGCGAATGCAGTGGCCGCCGTTTCGACGGTCTTGGCATCCGCCATGCAGGCGGTCTTGGCGCTCTTGGTGGTCTGCGAGCCGAGGGCGAAGACGACGACGGCTGCCAGTATGCCGAGCACCACGATGACGATGAGAATCTCAATCATGGTGAAACCGGAATCTTCACGTACACCGGCTGCTCTCTTCGGCCGGATCTGCTGGTGACGGCTACACATGGTTGCTGCCTTTCGCGGAGTGGGGTCTTCTTGACAGGTCAACGCGGCGCGGCTCTGCTTACCGGACGAACTCCATTCGCAGCCCCTCCTCGTCCCATTCGGGGTCGGCCGGGAGGCGTGTGCCGGCGCGGGCGAAGATCCTCCGAGCCGTCCACATGAGAGCCGCGGCATCGAGCTTGTGGGAGAGCGGCACGTCGTCGAGCTCGAAGTCGAGCACGCGATCGATCCCCGGCATTCTCTTCTCCAGGATCGCCCTGCGCTCCTCGCGTCCCGCCTCGAACCTCTTGGTCCAGCGGAGCGGCGTGTCGTTGTTGATCTGAAAGAAGCTGAGCTCGGGATGGACCGAATAGACGGTTCGCTGCCGGTACGGTGCCATCTCAGCCGCCACTTCACGGTAACGGGGCAGGAGCGCGGTGCTCACGGCATCGAGGTGATCTGTCATATCCGCAGCAGCACCTTCTTTCAAGTGGGCCCGGGACGGCGCGTTGTGCACCGTCGAACCACGCCGACCCAGGAGGCCCCGAGCCTGACGGTCACATTCCCTCACCCCTCCGTCAGGCTTCTCGACGTAGCCGATCGGCGCATTCAGTGCGACCACCGCGAACGATGGCCGCTCGTCGAGCACCTCCATGAATGTCGAGAGGACCTTGGGCAGCTCCGGAGCGAAGGTGGCTCCGTGCAGCTTGGCGCTGGCCACGAGCCAGCCGGGTGCGCACGGCGTGACACCCGCGACAATCGAATAGGGCAGATCTGGTCCTGGACGAGCCGGCACGGTAGTCGCTCAGCCCTTCCCGGATCGCTGCACGGCCTCCAGAGCACGGGCGAGCTCTTTCGGGTGTGCCGAGACGTCGAGCGCATCCTCGTAGCCGATGGTTCCGGACACGATCAATTCGGCCAGACTGGTCTCGAGTGTGCGCATCCCCTCCTTCTGGTTCGTGGTCATGATGTTCAAGAGCTGGTTGGACCTACCTTCACGAATTAGGTTTCGCACCGGGTTGGTGGCAATCAGCACCTCGAAGGCGGCCACCATCCCACCTCCGACCTTCGGCACGAGGCGCTGTGCCACGATGGCCGCCAGCGAGGCGGCGAGCTGTACCTTGGTCTGCTCCTGGCGCCAGGCCGGGAACACATCGATGATCCGGTCAATGGCCTGGGGTGCGTCGTTGGTGTGCAGAGTGGCAAACACCAGGTGGCCCGTCTCGGCCATGGTGAGGGCGATCTGGATCGACTCGATGTCGCGCATCTCACCGACCAGGAGGACGTCGGGGTCTTCCCGCAAGGCCGACCGGAGCGCCCTGTCGAAGGAGGGGCTATCCAGTCCGATCTCACGCTGACTCACCGCCGAGAGCTTGTGGTGGTGCACGTACTCGACCGGGTCCTCAATCGTCAGGATGTGGCATGCCCGCGTGTCGTTGATGCGGTCGATGATGGAGGCCAGCGTGGTCGACTTTCCCGAACCAGTCGGTCCGGTGACCAGCACGAACCCCCGCGGCAGCTCTGACACCCATTGGGCGATCGGCGGCAGGTCGAGTTCGTCGAAACTCGGCACACGTGAGGGGATCATACGTAGGGCGAGGGCTGTCTCACCCCTCTGGGTGAAGGCGCTTCCACGGAGGCGGGCCCGATCCAACCACGAGAAGGCGAAGTCGACGTCCTGCTCGCTCTCCAACTCGGTCTGCTGCGAAGGCTTGAGGAGGGTGCGGACCAGTGTTCCGATCTGCTCACCCGAGAGGACCGGGGCGCCTTCGACCGGACGGAGCTTGCCGCTCACCCGGATCCGTGGCGCCGAGCCCCCCGACAGAAGCAGGTCGGAACCCTTTTGATCCCAGAGGATTTCCAGCCACGGCGTGATTGCGCTGATATCGGTGTCGTTCACTTGTTCGCTTCTTTCAGGAGGAGGATGGATGCCGAAGAGCCCGGCCCTCGGGCCGGGCTCTTCGGATCAACTTGCAGTTGTTACTGACTACGAAACGGCGTAGCAGCCCGTCTTGGGGGAAGCCGTCTGGCTGTTGTAGTTCGTTGCCACCGTGCTTCCGTTAGGCGTCACGTCCACCTCACCGCCGCCGTTACCGGCGTTCAAGCTTATGGTGTAGTGGCTGGTGTTGTTCGGCCACGACTGCAGGAACGGACTGCCAGTGACAGCGGCGCTCGTGCTGGTGAGCAAGCTCTGTCCAGCCGAACCTACGAGGGCCGTCTGCGCGTTGCCGTCAGCCAAGTACGCAGCCACCGCCGTCTCGACGGTCTTCGCATCGGCGTTACACGCCGACTGGGCGCTCTGACCGGTCACTCCACCGAGGGCGAAGACAACCACTGCGGCCAAGATACCCAAGACCACGATGACGATAAGGAGTTCGATAAGGGTGAACCCTTCCTCCCTCTCGCCGGCGGCCTTCTGGCGCTGGATTTCATGATACCGCTCAATCATTTTGGTTCTGCCTTTCTTTTAAGGGGCTCGCCGGGACTCGGTGCTGCCCTCTCGCTTCCGATGAGGTGCCGGCGGGTGCCTGCCCCTTCGTCTACAAGATTGCTGCACGTACATCACTTCTCTGGCTACGCAAACTCAACGTTCCCCCAACTCCGCATTGCTATTTAGTGGCGATGCGGAACCCGCGACGCGAGACGCGCGAAACCCGTGACCGATCGATATCGAGCTGGTCGACGCAGCCTCAGGCAGCACGACCTTTTGTTCGCGTGAGACGCCGCCCGGCTCGCCCGAGAGCCCGCTCAGGAATAGGTGAAGACCGGTCCGCCGCTACTCGTGTACGTGGAAGGAGAAGTCTGGCCGGTTGGGATAGTGACGGTGACGAAGTACGTCGTGGCCGTGGTCACCGGGGGTGTGGTCGCCGTGATCGTGCTGGGTCCGGTCACCGTGACGTTTGTTGCGGAGAAGGTCAACAGCGGGTTGGGAACATTATTGCTTTCCGCGATGAGGGTAACGGTCGCACCGAGGACGAAGCCCGTGCCGTTGATCGTCACCGACGTACCGCCGGCAACGGGGCCGTAGTTGGCCGTGACCCCCGAGACGGTCGGGACGAGGGTGGAGTAGGTGAAGACTTGGCTGGGGCTTTGGGCGCTGGTGTAGGTGGTGGGAGAAGCCAGACCGCTCGGAATCGAGACGGTGACGTAGTACGCCCCGGGGTTGGTGACGGCAGGCGCGACGGCGGTGATCGAGGCAGACGAATTAACGGTGACGCTGGGTGAGGGGAACTCCACGAAGGGGTCGGATTCCTCGACGAATTCGACAACCGCCCCTGAGAAGAACCCCCCATTGCCGGTGATCGTTATGGAGTTGCCACCCGCAGTCGAGCCGGAGGGTGTGCTACCCAGGCTCGTCACGGATGGCACGACGGCCGTGTAGGTGAATACCGCGTTCTGGCTGTAGGCGCTGGTGCCCGCCGGCGACGTGACGGTGACGAAGTACGTTGATCCGGAAATCACCGATGGCGTCGTGACCGTGACCGAGGTGGAGGTCACGGAACTGGGAATGGCATGGAGAACGACGTTGGTGCTCGATGGCGTCAGGCCGGCCACGGAACCTGCGACGAAGTTGACCGACGTTGGGCCACTTGCGAACCCGGTTCCCGTGATCGTCACCGATGTGCCACCGGTTATCGGCCCCGTCGTGGTGCCGATGCTGGTGACAGTCGGGAGAGTTGGTGACCACGTCCAGCTGTCCACCGTCATCCCGGTGCCGCAGTACACCACGCACTGCGCCGAGGTGGGCGAGCTGACGATGCCAGCGGGATAGTCGTCGAAGGTCACCACAGCCTGGAGCAAGGGTTGTGCCGCGCAGGCTGCTGCGCTTGCAACGCTACTCTGACAGGTCGAGAAGGTGACGATGCGGGTATTCGCACTCGTGGGGTTCCACGCGGTGCTGCACCACACGTCCATGCTCTGGCCATCGATGGAGGGCAGTCCGGGGCCGTTGGCCCAACAAGGGCTCGGCGGGCTGGCGTTCAGAGTCTGACCGGGCGACAGAAGCGGCGTATAGCGGATGCTCTGGATCGCCACCTGGGTCGCGCTATTGGCAGCTGACTGAAGCGACCGGGCAGCCGTGAACTTGGCGGTGTTGTTGAGATCGTTCGTGGTCCAGTTGGCCAATACGCCCACCACACCACCGACGATGAGGAGAAAGACGAGTGCCAGGATGAGGACGGCGCCACCCTCATCATGCACGCGGGAGGCGCGGGAGTTTCCCTCATGTCGTGAATCGCAAGTTTCTTCTCGCGCTCCCTTAGACATGTCGCGTTGCCCATTTCGTCGGAACAGATCCATCGCGCGATCCTCGCTAGCCATTCACAAATCCGTTGTTTGACGTCACGGTCCCCCCGTCGGGATTCGTGATCGTGACGTTCGACGTCGCACCAGTGCTGCCGGTACCGGTGACGTTGAGGATGAGGATGTTTGCGTTGATCCACGAAGTGGCATTGACGGTGGCGTTGCTGCTTATCGTCAGTGCCGTCCCGTTGACGAAGTTCGTGCCAATGATGGCGAAGGTGCCAGTGCCACCGACACCGGGATTGATCTGGTTGGTCGATGCCGGGTACGCAATTGTTGGAGCACTGATGCTACTCACGATGAACGAACTGCTGACGACCGTCGGCGTCGTGAGAGCGCTGTCAGTCGCCGTAAGGGTGTACGCCGTAGCACTTGATTTGCTGACTCCACAACCGGTGAATGTGGCTACTCCGTAGCTCACGGTCGCTGTTGGCGATGTGCTGCCGTTGCAGGTCAGCACAGCTCCGGATGGCCCGCTGGAGATGGCGAGCGCCACTGTCCCCGACGCCGAAGTGACGACATTGCTAGCTGCGTCTTCGATCTTGACCTGGAAGGTCGACAGATTGCCGTTCGAAACCACCGTCGGTTGAGAGACGTATGCCAGCTTGGTCGCGGCTGCAGTGACATTGAAAGAGGAGCTGGTCGCCGTACCGGAAAACCCTGACGTTGCAGTGGCCTTGAGCGTGTCGTTCAAGATGTCGACAGTGCCGGTTACCTTGCAAGCGCTGAAGGTCGCCACCCCGCCGGTCATTGTCGAGGTACAACCGCTAAGAGTACCGGTGCTACCGCTGCCCAGGGCCAAGGTGATCGTGGCTGATGCCGTAGTGACGGTATTGCCGGCGGCGTCCTCGATGGCAACCTTTGGCTGCGTGGGGAACACGGTGCCAGAGGCCGTCGCTCCAGAAGGCTGCTGCACGAAGCCGATCTGGCTCGCTGCTCCAACGGTGATGGTGAGAGAGCTGCTGTTCACCTGGAGACCATCGGTGACATCGACGGCGGTCAATTCATAGTTCCCGGAGGTGTTGATCTTGCATCCGGCAAAGGTCGCCACACCCGAGGTTGCTCCGAGCGGGTTGGTCGTGCAGGTTGTCGTTGCACCAAGGTTCACCGCATTGACGGAGACCAGCGTGATGCTGTTGGAGTCGTTCGTCTCGACGTTGCCGTAGGTGTCCTCGATCTTGACCACCGGTTGTTGGCTCCACGTTGTCCCACCGGTACCGCCGCCGGGCTGAGTGGTGAACACCAGCTTGTTCGCGGCGGCCGGGGTGATGGTGACCGAGGTCGTACCCCAGGTGCTTGCGCCGTTCTTGGCGGTGATGGTGTCGGACTCGGCCTTCTCGTCGCCGTAGTAGGACGTCGCCGTCCCGACGCCGTTGGCGAAGCTCACAGAACCCGAGTTGCCCAGGATCCCGGCCCCGCTCGCCCCGCTGGTGGCGGCGAAGAAGTCGGTGGCCGAAGGCGAGGTCAAGGTGAGCGTGGTCGTGCCGGTACTGGTGGTGGCGTTACCGAACTGGTCCTCGAGCTGGAAGTTGAGCGCGACGTTGGTCGTGCCGCTGGCCGACGCCGGCGACGGGCTCGGTGTGATGGCCACCTGGGCCGCGCCGCCCGGGGTGATGGTGACCGAGGTCGTGCCCCAGGTGGTCGAGCCCTTCTTGGCGGTGATGGTGTCGGGTTCGGCCGTCTCGTCGCCGTAGTAGGACGTCGCCGTCCCGACGCCGTTGGCGAAGCTGACGGAACCCGAGTTGCCCAGGA
>Ga0302325_10022302_pt1 | contig 13249 bp, 13 predicted proteins | sample Palsa_T0_2_FD_201948 | JGI IMG/M metagenome (GOLD analysis project Ga0302325, IMG submission 201948) | Peat permafrost microbial communities from Stordalen Mire near Abisko, Sweden - Palsa_T0_2 | ecosystem: Environmental > Terrestrial > Soil > Palsa > Peat permafrost | place: Sweden: Abisko... | reverse complement strand
GGCGTGAGCTGCGCCACCTCCACCACTGTGCGCGGCAGCCGGTTTAGCCGTAGCGTGCGGAGCAGAGCCGTGCTCGGCCGCCGGTCGAGCGGATGTGTGCGGAGCAGAGCTGCGCTCCGCCTCTGGGTGAGCGGCTGCATGAGGCGCGCTGGTATGAGCAGCCGGTGCGTGCGCCGCCGCGGGCCGCTCCGCCGTGTGCGATTCTTTGGCATGCGCCGCTTCCGCATGCGATCCGCTAAGGCGCGCTGCTGCGGCATGAGAAGCGCCGCTGGAGTGGGCTGCACCTGCTTCATGGCCGCTCGCTCCGCCACCCTCGGTATGCCCGGTGGCGTAAGCCCGCCCGGCCGCCGCTCCGCCGCCGCCGTGATATCGACCGCCGCCATCGCTTACAAAGCGGTGTTCGCCCCAGCCGTGGCCGTAGCCCCATCCAGCCCACGGCCCCATGCCCAGGAAGATGCCGTTGTAGAAGTAGCCCGTCCCATAAAATCCCATGGGCGCGCAGGCATACGGCGAGTAATCGTAGTAGCCGTAAGAGCACACCGGCTGAATTCCGACATTGACTGAAATCTGCGCCTTGGCCGAGGGAGCGAAAGCTCCAACCGCACCGAAAGTGAGCATGGCCGCTGCCAGCATGGTTTGCGTTGAAAAAACTGCTTTAAGTCCGCGCATATGTGACACCCCTTCGGAGGCCTCTCCCCCGCTGTCCATCCGTTTGCCAATCCGTGGGATGCCGCAATGCCCCGTGATTCGGTCCGGCAGGCGCGGCGAACATAAGGTGAGTAGACTCGTCCGATCGGTCCATGAAAGCCCGTCGCAATCGAAGGGTTGTCACGTATCTATGTATCTAGCCTTACAAGCGCAAAAATAGGCTCAACCATTGCCGCTGTCTGAGCAATAGGAACCGAATTCCTCAATTCGGTGTGGCCGCAATCCTACGGCGAGAATCGGGATTCCGGCACGAGATCTGCTGAATCATGCCGGAAATCCGTCGGGTTTTTACACCAGCGCCAGATTCAGATTCTCGATGGCCTCATCGATCTCCGCCGTACTCTTATATCCCACCGTGACCGCGTCCACGCCTGCATTCTTGAAAGCAAAGCGCATCGCCTTCTGCCGGTCTTCGCGATTGAAGACGCCTTCGCCAATCAGCTTCATGCTGATCACGCCCATGCCTTCTTTCCGCACCTGGCGTACGTGGGTCACTACCTCGTCCACATTGCCCAGGCCGTCGGTCGCGTAGTCCTCGGCGTCCATGCGCGTGCCGTTATGGTTCACGCGGATCATGGCCACGTTGAGCCACTCATTGCCGGGCACCTTGCGCAGCGCCGGCAGCCCATGCACCGACGCGCCGTGGCTCTTCACCGCTTGGCGCGACTCCGCTTCCAGAATGCCGTCCTGCCAGACGCGCGAGTCCGTGGGCCACATGGAAGTGTGTTGCCAGTGCAGCAGCATGATATCGAAGTAATCGGTGTTCGCCAGCTTGCGCAGTTCGTCGATCTTGTCCCGCACCTGGGTCTGCGAAGTAACGTTCTCGTGCGTCGTTATCTTGGACATGATGCGATAGCTGTCGCGCGGAACGCCCTTCAGCGCCACACCCAGCATCTGATGCATCTCGCCATAAGACTCGGCTGTCTCATAAAAGCGGATGCCGCGGTCGTAAGCGTAGCGCACCAGCTTCGTGAACTGCTCCTGCCCCAGCCCGCGCTGCACCGCGCCCGACATGCTGCCGGTGCCGAAGGCCAGCCGCGTTACTTCGACCTTGGACCGGCCCAGCGTGACCCAATCCGTGGCTTTGCGTTGTTCTGAGGCCAGTGCGAGGTTGGCAGAGCCGGCCAGCACGCCGGCCGCAAGTCCAGTCTTAAGAAAATTGCGGCGGGAAAGTTGATTTGAGGTTTCAGCAGGGAATTGGGGCGGATTTTGCGCCATGGAAAACACCTCCATTGGCCCGAATCCTACCATAATCTGCCACTTTACCGGGCAAATTCGCATCTTATCTGGGTCGCCTGGAGCTGATCCCTGTTCCTCTAAGGAACCTCTGATTAAGTCGACGTTTTGAAAGGGCGTGGCTTCAGCCACGCCGTAAAGCCAAGCAAATCAACGCGGCTTTAGCCGCTGAGGGAATGTTGGCGACTTGTTCAGAGCTTCCCTAAGCCATGCGCCTCAAATGTTAGCCTAAAAAGTTATGTCTAATGCTCTGAACACGCCTGAAAGCGTCGATTATCTGATCATCGGAGCCGGTGTCGCCGGACTGCGCGCGGCCGTAGCGCTGGCCGACCACGGCGAAGTGCTGGTGGTCACCAAAGAGTCGCTGGGCGAGTCGAACACGCACTACGCACAGGGCGGCATCGCCGTCGCAATGGAAGGCCGCGAGGATGTTGCGCTGCATCTGGAAGACACCGTGGCCGCGGGCGATGGCCTGGTGCATCGGCCAGCCGCGCAGGCGCTGGTCACCGAGGGGCCGGAGCGCGTAGAAGAGCTGATCGCGTGGGGCGCGGACTTCGACCGCCGCAATGGGGAACTGCTGCGCACGCGCGAAGCGGCTCACTCGCATCCGCGCATCCTTCATGCCAACGGTGACGCGACCGGCGCTGAGATCAGCCGCTCGCTGGTGGTCTTTGCGAAAGCCCATCCGCGCATCCGTTTTGCCGAGTGGACGATGGCGACAGAGCTGATTACTGACGGGCAAAGCGCAATCGGTGCGGAGCTGATGCCCGCCGCCTTGTATGGGAATTCAGCAGGGCGGAAGCGAGTCTTCGCCCGCGCTATTCTGATCGCATCCGGCGGCGCCGGCCAGGTCTATTCCGATACCACCAACCCCGCCGTCGCCACCGGAGACGGCATTGCGCTCGCGGCTCAGGCCGGAGCCGAGCTGGCCGACATGGAGTTCTACCAGTTCCACCCGACGGCGCTGTCGCTGCCCGGCGTGCCGCGTTTTCTGCTCTCGGAGGCGCTGCGTGGCGAGGGCGCATACCTGCGCAACGACCGCGGTGAGCGGTTCATGGAGCGTTATCACCCGAGCCTTGAACTGGCTCCGCGCGACGTAGTGGCGCGGGCCATTGCGCGTGAAGGCATGGGCGCCGCTGGCCAATCGCGTCCGGTGTATCTCGACATGCGTCATGTGCGCGGAACCGATCTGACTCTGCGCTTTCCCGGCATCAGCCGTTTTCTGGCGGCGCATGGGTTGACACTGCAAAACGATCTGATTCCGGTGCGGCCGGCGGCGCATTACCTCATGGGCGGCATCCGGACGGATCTGGAAGGACGCACCACACTGCGTGGGCTGTACGCTGCGGGCGAAGCGGCTTGCACCGGCGTGCATGGCGCGAACCGGCTGGCTTCGAACTCATTGCTGGAAGGGCTGGTCTTTGGCGCGCGCGCCGCGCAGGCTATGCTGGCGGACGATCTGCCTTTGCTTGTCTCCGAAGCGGGCGTTGCGCCTGCACAGTCCATGGATCGAGGCGATGAAGAGTTGGTCGAGGAGCTGATTGCGACGTTACGGCGATCCATGTGGGCCAACGCCGGGCTGTTGCGGCAGGAAGAGACTATGCTCCGGGGGCAGGCAGATCTGGACGAAATTGCGTCGTCGATAGTGCGGCTGGAGCAGGCTGGAAAGTCCAGCCGGCGTCTCGTCGAGGCGCAGGCGTTGACTGCCGTGGCGCAGGCGATTCTGCGCGCGGCCATGGCGCGAACCGAAAGCCGCGGCGCGCATTTCCGCAACGACTTTCCTCGCCGCGATGACGACAACTTCCGCAAGCACTCAGTCGAGCGGGACGGCCAGGTGCGCTTCGAGGCCTGGTAGCGCGCGAGCCATCCGATTTCCGGGTTCATCCGACATGCGAGTCCTACGTTAGTGGATGTGCTTCCTCACGCCGAAGTACCATTGTCACTTCCGTGTCCAGGTGTGAGACTGGTCGCAACGAAAGGTGACATATCCCTGTGAAGATTCCTATGATCGATCTGGAGTCCCGCGTCTTGCTGGTGGCCGCAGCGGCTGTTTTGCTGGCTATCCTGCGCATGGCGCATGTGGTCCGCGTCTCGGACTCCGGCGATATCGGCCTGCTGTTGTTCATCGCGATTCTGCTGGCAAATTTCGTCGCTTCCAGCCGCCACGCTGCTACAGCAACGGCGTTGTCTTTTCTCAGCTTCGAGTTACTCTGCTGGACAAATCCGCCTGCGGGAAATTCGCTGCTGGCGGCCGTCTTTCATAACTTTCTGCTGACGTTTTTCGGACTGGGATTCGCGCTCTACGCTTTTGGCGCGATTTATGCATGGCTCAGCCCCGGAAACAAAGCCGAGCCGGTGCGCCGGACGCTCCAGATGGCGCGGGATCTCCCCGCGCCGGAGTTATCGGGTGTGACGGTCGAAGGTGTGCAGTGATGTTTTTCCGCTCTTAAACAGTTACATTGCGATGCTGTTTGCCGTAGAGGATGGAAGCTACGGCGCAGATCAGCAATATACCGGCCATGATGCACAACGACCAGGTAACTGGAACTTCGATCCAGTGCGCGGCCAGCATCTTCAAAGCCACAAAACCCAGCAGCGCGCCTAGGCCGTAGTGCAGATAGTGGAACTTATCCAGCACGCTCGAGAGCGCAAAATACAGCGAGCGCAGGCCGAGAATAGCCGCGATATTCGAGGTGTACACGACAAACGGATCGCGCGAAACGGCCAGAACGGCGGGGATGGAGTCGATGGCGAAGAGCAGATCGGTGGCTTCGACGGCCAGGATTACAAATAACAGGCCGCGCTGCTTCTTTTGCAAATTCGTGATCCAGTCCGGGACGGCGTCCGAAGCGGAGCTGCCTTTCAGCAGCCGGAAGGCGGCGTATAACAGGATGGCTCCGAAGAGATAACTGATCCAGTTGAACCGCTCCAGCAGAGTTACACCCATAGCTATGAAGCAGGCGCGCAACACGATGGCTCCGCCGACACCCCACAAAAGCGCTTGCCGCTGCTGGCGATGGCCGATGCGGAAGCCGCGAAAAAGAATAAGAAAGACGAACAGGTTATCGATCGAAAGCGACGTCTCGATGGTGTAGCCGGAGACGAATTCGAGCGCGGTCTGGCGGCCCTGCTCATAGTTGAGCCAGAAGGCGAAGCCCAGCGCGACCAGCGCCATGAAAAGGCTCCAGAGCCAGGCGAGCTTGGGACGCGGCTTGTCCTCCTCGCTTTCGGGCAGCAGCGCGTCGGCGGCAATGAGGGCCAGCACAGCGAGATGGAAGCCGATCCACCACAACAGCGGCGCTCCGGCAATCCTCTGGTTCAGACTTGCGAACAACGGCATGGCTAGATGCTAACGCACCGCGGCGGGGAAATTGCGGCGCATGCAGCCCGCGAAAGCCTTGCGAAGCAACCCGCCGGTGGCTATGATGCAGCCTGAGAGGATCACGCCAGCCATGCATAACCCAGCACATTTGCTGCACGTCATGCTCCAGTCGATTCGCGACGCGGTGGTGACGACGGACACGGCTGCGCGGGTGCAGTCCCTGAATCCGGCCGCGGAAGCGATGACCGGCTGGAGAGATGCCGAAGCGCTGAATATGCCGGTCGAAGCGGTGATCGATCTTCGCGAACTGCGCGGCGGCCTGGGCGAGTCAGCCAGCGAGGCGCAGGTATCCAACCCGGCCTACGCCGCGCTGCGGGATGGCGTGAAAATCGCGCTGCCCGGCGAAGCGTTGCTCGTCGCCAAAGGTGGACTGCGCACGACGGTCGAGGTCTCCGTTTCTCCGCTGCACGACGCGCAGGGCGCGCTGAGCGGCGCTTTGCTGATCCTGCATGACGTGAGCGAAGCCTGGCAGTTGGTCAACCGCCGGTTCTACGAGGCGAACTACGACTCGCTTACCGGGCTGCCCAATCGCATTCTGCTGGTGGACCGGATGGAGCAGGCGACCAAGTTCTCCGATCGCTTCAGCGGCCAGATGGCGATTCTTGCCCTGGACATCGATCGGTTTGCCGCGATCAACGAGGCTCACGGCCAGGCAGCCGGCGATGCGTTGCTGAAGGAAGCGGCCTTCCGGATGACCGCGGCCCTGCGCGAGTCCGACACCGTTTGCCGGCTGGGCGCGGATGATTTTGTGATCCTGTTGCCTGGGGTCACTTCACGCAGCGATGTGGAATCGCTGGCGGCGAAGCTGCTGCGCACGATCGTCGAGCCGTTTGAACTTGCCAACGCGACGGCGGAGGTGACATGCAGCATCGGGATCAGCCTCTATCCGCAGGACGCAATCGACGCCAATTCGCTGATGCGCCTTGCCGATGCCGCGCTCACACAGGCCAAGCGCGCCGGCCGGGGACGGTATGGGTTCGCGGGGGTGGAAGTACGAGTGTGAAGTGTGAAGTGTGAAAGGCAAAAGCAAAGGACGCTGTTCCAAATGCCGCACTCTGTTTTTCACACTCACACTCCACACTCACACTTGCTTCAACGCGCATCGATCAGCTTGATGCTCTCCAGAAAGACGTCGCCAGCGATCGTCAGGCTCTTGGCGCTGATCTTATCCATGGTGTCTTCCGCGGTGTGGTGGTAGCCGTCGGGAGTGGCCTGCGTGTGCGGCCCGTAGTTGGAGTCGATGATGTCGATTGACGGCACGCCGCGGCCAAGGAATGGCAGATGGTCGTCGTCTTCCGCCTGCTCTTGAGAGAAGAAGTATTTCGCGTGGCCGGTATTGCGCGCGGCCTGCGCCACTAAGGTGATCAGCCACGGCGTGGACTGTGTCTCCTTCTGCACGTCGAGGTCCTTGTCGCCCAGCATGTCAGCCAGCAGGAAAGCTTTGACGCGCTTCAGCGTGCCGTCCATGCCCCATTTGGCGGCGAGATGGCGGCTGCCGTACGTGTTGTCGTTGCCCTGCCATTTTTCAATCGCCTCTTCGCCATCGAAGAAGACCAGCCAGACGCTGTAACCAGCCTGTACATGGCCGCGAATCTCGTTGGCCAGCTCAATCAACATGCCGGTGGTCGAGCCGCCGTCGTTGGCGCCGACAAAGCCGATGTTGCGCAGCGGATAGTTGGTCTCGTAATGCGTGGCCAGCACGATCACGCCGTCCTTCTTGCCCGGAAAGCGCACGATGAAGTTGCGCATGGGCACCGGGCCAATAGGCGTGTTGGCGGTGAAGGTGTCTTCTTCCAACTGGTCGTGCTTGAATGTGTTGCGCAGAAACTCTTCCGCCTTCACATGGCCGGGACTGAGGCACCAGCGTGGGCCGATCGAGACAAACTGGCGCGTGACCTCAAGCGCCTTATCGCCGCGAAAATGCTGCTGGGCGTGGCTCAAAGAAGGGAAGAGAAGCAGGGCAGCGCAGACAGTCCACCCTGCCAATTGCAGCGATCTATTCGCACGCAACCTCACGCGGCGGCCTCTTTCTTCTTCTTGCGATTGGGATGGACCAGCCACGCGCCGGCGATGCCGATCAAGTAGAGCGCCAGCATGGGCACCGCGAAGACGAAGAGCGTAGGAATGTCTGGCGTGGGCGCGATGACCATGGCAATGAGGAAAATAATCAGGATCGCGTAGCGGAAGTTCTTCCAAAGAAACTTAGGGCTGACAATGCCGAACATGGCCAGGAAGATGATAATCACCGGCATTTCAAACGTAGCGCCGATGCCCAGAATGCAGGAGAGGAAGAAGCTCGTGTACTCCTCAATGCTGATGATAGGGTGAATGCCCAGTTGTTTTCCCAGATCGGTGATGAGGAAGCGCAACATGCCCGGAAAAACAAACCGGTAGCCAAGAAACGCGCCGCCCAGAAAAAGCCCGACAGCCGCCACCATGAACGGGATTACGAAGCGCTTCTCTCGCGTATAGAGCCCCGGCGAAATAAACAGCCAGACCTGAAACAGGATGAATGGCGAAGCGAGAATCAGCCCGCCCACCAGCGGTATCTGGATATAGCGCAGATTGACCAGGTCGGCTGGATGCGTGAAGTTGAGTTGAATGTGAATCGAGTTCAGCGGCGCCTGCACCAACTCGTAAAGCCGAGGCGCAAAGAAGAACGCGATCCCGTAGCCGAGCGCTAAATAGATGGCCGCATGGATGATGCGCTTGCGCAATTCGTCCAAGTGCTCGAAGAGGCTCATTCCGGGCAGATCGGCGCGTTCGCTTACGGCGGCCTTGGCGCGGTCGATAGCGTTGGTTACATCGGCGAGTTCAGCCATGCCGCACTTCCTCTTCCGTGCCGGCGGCGCTGGCGGCTTCCGGAGCTTCTTGTTCTACTCCCGATTCAGAAAAGCGGCCGCGAAAGGGTCTTTGCGCCGCAATGGGCTCGCCGGTCGAGGGCGGTGCAATCTGCGGAAACTTCGGCGTCAAATCGGGGCTAGGTTCGGCCTCGTGGTCTGAGCTATGGGCTCGGACTTCGCCTTCGACGGCGGGCGCGGCTTCGGCAGCTACGGCTTCTGTGCTCGACGCCAGCTCCAGCGGCGCAGATTCCCCAGCAACCGGTGGCAGCGGAGCCCGCGCCTCGGCCTGAATCTTGCGCATCCGCTCGGCTTCTTCGCTGGCGCGCAGCTCTTCTTCCATCTGGAACTTGAAATCGTTGGAGACCTTGCGGAACTCGTACATGAGCTTGCCGATCTGGCGGCCAATCTCCGGCAGCCGCCGCGGCCCGAAGACCACCAGCGCGAGCAGCATGAGAAAGAGCGTGTCGGGAATGCCGATGCTCGCGGTCTGAATGCGCGCCAGAGGCAGCGCTGCTGCGGCAACTCCTGTGAAATGTATCGCTACCATTGGTTTCGAACCCCGTCCTCGCTCTCGTTCATGATACCTGTCCGCTGTGAGGTGTCACAAACAGTACGGTGACCGGCTCAATACAGATTTTTCCTGGCGCCTCGGCGGTCTTCTCACACAGCCGGCTTGGGCTCTCGAATCTCCATGGCCAGAATCTGCCCGCCCTCGATCCGGTAAACGTGCTCCACCAGCCGGTCCATCAAAATATGGCCGTCGAGATCGCGCACCGTCTGCTGCACAGAGACCGCGATCCGTCCGTCCGGGTCCTCCGTAAATCCAACCGGCTCCACATGCGGGTCGATCAGGCTCCACTGGCGTGTCCAGTAGGCGCGAACTCCGGCGTGGCCATGCACCCAGCCGCCTTCCATGCCATTGGGCCAAAGCACTTCGGGATGAAAGGTCACGAGGACGGAATCGATATCCCGCCGGTTGAATCCGGCGTACGCGGTTTGCAGCAGTTCACGGTCTTCAGGCGTGGGCATGGTTCCTCCCGGAAAGTCCATCTTAGGTTGCGATCCGTACCTGTGTCGATTGAACGGGCCAATCGATGGAGGCGAGATTCGCAAACGACCAGCGGGTAATTGAGGATTTGGTGAACTTGGCGCCACCGACGCAAGTTTTGGATGGCCCGATTCGGGAAGCGTCCAATTTACACTATTCCACACCGATTTAAGGAATACACGGAACGCGGGACGCACGTCTTGAATCTACTTGGTGTATTGTGGGTAGAATCATTCCGATGGCAACACCTAATACTTTATTCGCTATTTTCGCTGTTTCCGACGCCTCCGCAATAGAGGCGAGGCTTCGGAGCGTAGCTGCGTGGCCTTATTTGAACGTGGGTTCAGGAGAATGGCTTCTGATCGCACCCAGTTCCACAACCACGAAGGAAGTGTGCGACCTGCTCGGCATGGGTCCCGTTGAGCCTTCCGGAAGTGGAATCGTGGTGCGCGCAGAAGGCTATTACGGGCGCAGCGCCAAATCTACTTGGGAGTGGATCGCTACAAAATTAGGAGCAGAGCTTGGCGCCGCCTCGACAGTCTAGGTCTGAAATAACTTCGCCGGATTCGGTAGCCGTTACAGGGGGAAGCGTTGCGTCTCCCGACAGATTCTATGATATTTCTGTGCGTGTAGGCGGCATTGAACGGTCCATCACATACCTGGAAGCGCATGCCGACACTGCACGCGGAAAGCTCGATGCGATTTCGGCCGAAATCGCAGATGCCAAAGCTAGCTTCAGCACTCTAAAATGGGTTCTCGGTGCAATCTGCCTGGGCGTTTGGGGTCCCCTTACCGCATTTGCTCTGATGTGGGCGAAACATTATTTCAATTGGTAGAGGTTTATCTCCGTCCCTCCCGTGATTCCAGACTGATTCACCACCGGTCGGTTTTTGGGAAAATCACCCCTTCCCGTTACAATCGTGAGAATGGATTTCGCCGTTGCGGGTGGTTTTTCGCTCCTTTCCCGCAACGCCGGACATCTATTACAAGAAGGTTGCAACATCCCCGTGGGTTGGGCCGGGCTTTTCGGTTTGCCGACTAATGGTTTGCCAATTCGCCCAGTAGTGAATCCACTGCAGCCAGATTTGCTTTCAACATCCCCGTCCGCGCTGCCCCAAGGCAGTGGCTGGACTGAAGGCGGAATACAGATTGACCACATTACTGGAAGAAATGCCCCCGGCCGTCGAACTCGACGCGGCCGATGCGACTGCTGAGGAAACATGCAGTCTCGAGAACTATTTAGCCCTGCCCGACCACTCCATGGACCAGAGAATCGCAGCCGCGCGCGCCAAGCTGGGTGCCCAGGTGCTGTTGCTCGGCCACCACTACCAGCGCGACGAAGTGCTGCGTTTTGCCGACGTTACCGGCGACAGCTACAAGCTGTCGAAGATCGCTTCGCAGTCGGAAGCCAAGTATCTGGTCTTCTGCGGCGTCCACTTTATGGCGGAGAGCGCCGATTTACTCGGCAGGCAGGACGCGGACGGCAACACCATCCAGCAGGTGATCCTTCCCGATCTCAACGCCGGCTGCTCCATGGCCGATATGGCGGAGATTTCGCAGGTCGAAGCCGCCTGGGAATCGCTCGAAAAGCTGGGCCTGACCGACAGCCTGGTTCCGCTGACCTATATGAACTCGACCGCGGCAATCAAGGCATTCTGCGGCGAGCGCGGCGGGCTGGTCTGCACTTCGTCCAACGCCCGCGCGGCCTTCGACTGGGCTTTCGCCCGCGGCAAGCGCATCTTTTTCCTGCCCGACCAGCATCTCGGCCGCAATACGGGCCACGCCATGGGAATTTCGCTCGACCGGATGCCAGTCTGGGACCCGTGGGCGCTGCAAGGCGGCCAGACGAAGCTGGCGCTGATGGCCAGCCGCGTCCTTCTGTGGAAGGGTCACTGCTCCGTCCATCAGCGCTTCCTGCCCAGCCACGTCGATCAGGTCCGCGCCAAATACCCCGGCATCCAGGTCGTCGTCCATCCCGAGTGCCGCTGGGAGGTTTGCCAGAAGGCCGACGCCCTCGGCTCAACCGAGCGCCTCATCCAGCTCGTCGAAAACGCCCCGGACGGCGCCATGTTCGCCATCGGGACGGAGATTCATCTCGTCAACCGGCTGGCCAAGCGCTACGCGGCTCCGGAGATGGGCGGCAAAAAAATCATCACCCTCGACGACTCTGGCTGCCTCTGCACCACCATGTACCGCATCAGCCCGCAGCACCTGGCCTGGGCGCTCGAAAACCTGATCGAAGGCCGCGTGGTCAATCAGATTCAGGTGAAGCGCAGCGTCAAGCACTGGGCGCGCGTGGCACTGGACCGAATGCTGGAAGTTGGGTGAAGCAGGGAATAGGGATTAGGGAATAGGGAATAGGAAAAACCAAAGCAGTGAGTGAAGAAGAAATCTTAGCTCCGGCAGGCGACGCGGAAGCGCCGAAGCGGCTTAGCGCCAAGGCCGCCCGCAAAGACGGTCGGCCGCTCACCGAGGCCGAAATCGAAGCCGCCGAAGCGGAAGCCGAAGCTTGGGCCCGGCGGGTTAATTCCTGCTAAAGATCTCACCCGAAGTTTTTCCTAATCCCTATTCCCTAATCCCTATTCCCTGTATTTCCGCTAAACTAGACGCAGGTACCACTGGATGAAGATTTTCACATTAGAAGAAGCCCAATCGATGCTCCCGTTGGTCGAGTCCCTGCTCAATCGCGCCATCGAGAGCAAGAAGGCTGCGGAAGAGCTGGACAACGAGCTCACCAATCTGGCACGCCGCATCCACATGGCTGGCGGGATGAGCGTGAACGTGGCGAAGGTCGGCGCGCAGCGCGCGGAACTCGAAAAACACGTCCAGCGCGCCCGGGAGACCGTACAGGAGATCGACGAAATCGGCGTGCAGGTTAAGGATCTCGAATCCGGTCTGCTGGATTTTCCCTGCCGCGTGGACGACGAAGTCGTGCTGCTCTGCTGGAAGGCTGGCGAGCCGGCGATCGAACACTGGCACACCATCGAATCCGGCTTCAAAGGCCGCCAGCCCATCGACGAGCGCTTCCGCCGCCGCATCAGCCCCAACTCCCGCCCCAACTGAGCCAAGACGAGCTCCGGCCCGGCCCCCGCAAGCAGAACCCTGTGATACGCTCCACATAAGGTTCATCCTCCCTCCGCAACTCTCGGAATCGAAGACTCCCGCAAGCCAACGGAGACCAGTCTTTGCCGCCACCTGACGCCGCCGTTTCCGAATCGGAAAGCTCCATCGGCCGCTCGGCCATGCGCAAGGCCACCTGGCACCTGATTCCGCTCATCGCCCTCGGCTACGGCGTGGCCTACATGGACCGGCTCAATATCGGCTTCGCCAAGCTGCAGATGAACGGCGATCTCGGATTCAGCGAGACCATCTTCGGCATCGGCGCGGGCATTTTCTTCGTCAGCTACGCCGTCTGCGAAATCCCCTCGAACCTGCTGCTCTACCGCTTTGGCGCGCGCCGCTGGCTGGCGCGGATCATGCTGACCTGGGGCCTGCTGGCCATGGCCATGATGTTCGTCCGCACCCCGTTTCAGTTCTACGCCATGCGCTTTCTGCTGGGGATGGCCGAGGCTGGCTTTTTCCCCGGCGTGCTCTACTACCTGACCCAGTGGTTCCCGGCCAATCTGCGCGCCCGGACTATCAGCCGCTTCTACGTCTCGCTGCCGCTGAGCGCGGTGTTCATGGGCGCAGTGGCCGGCGCTCTGCTGCATCGGAACGGAACCCTTGGCCTGCGCGGCTGGCAATGGCTGTTTCTGATGGAAGGGCTGCCGGCCGTGCTGCTGAGCGCAGTCTTTCTGAAAGCCTTGCCCAACAACCCCAGCGAGGCCAAATGGCTCACCGAGCCGGAACGAGCCTGGATCGCGACCCAGCTCGCCGCCGAGGGAGCCGATGTACCCGGCGCAATGCCCAACACCAGCCATGCGACAGGGGTGAAAGCCGCCCTGAGCGACATTCGCGTGTGGCTTTTCGGACTAACCAATCTGCTCATGCTGGGCGTGAACTACGCCTACTCGTTCTCACTGCCCTCGATTG
>Ga0302325_10022300_pt1 | contig 13250 bp, 10 predicted proteins | sample Palsa_T0_2_FD_201948 | JGI IMG/M metagenome (GOLD analysis project Ga0302325, IMG submission 201948) | Peat permafrost microbial communities from Stordalen Mire near Abisko, Sweden - Palsa_T0_2 | ecosystem: Environmental > Terrestrial > Soil > Palsa > Peat permafrost | place: Sweden: Abisko... | reverse complement strand
GCACACAGACGTGCGCCGAGCGCGAGGAGGGCGTGCGTGAGCACGCCCGTTCCGGAACCCACCTCGATCACGCGCGCGATCGGCGGCGACACGCACGCCGCGGCGATACGTTTGGCCGCCGCCGGGTCGGTTAAAAAATTCTGACCGAAGCGTTTCTTCGGATGCAAACCGCGCGCTGCAAGCAGCGCGCGGGGCGTATTAGTGTTGCTTGCGCCGGGAGGAGTTAGCGTAGTACGTAGACGGTAACCGCGCGGCGGCCGAAACGCAAGGCTTGGGCGACCGTATTCATGCCGAGATCGACGCGATGACCGTGGATGGCGCCGCCGGTGTCGCCGGCGATCGCGCGTCCGTAACCTGGTATGTAGAGCCGGGTGCCGAGCGGAATCACTCGTGGGTCGACGGCGATGATGCCGAAGCCGGCGTGAGCGCCGGTCGCGGTGATGCCGCTGCAGCCGTAGCAGCCTGCGGTGTAGGCGGTCGCGATCATTTGCAGCGCCGTTCCGGCCAGGTGGATGGCGCTCGTGAAGCCTTGTTCCGCGACGTGAGCGAGAGATTGGTATTCCGCGATGCCGCGTTCCAGAACGCGCGGACGCGGCGCGCGGATGATGCGCGATGCGAGCACGGTGCGCGTCGTGCCTGAGCCTTCGCGGCGCACGAAGCGAATCGTCGCCTCGCGCAATCCCGCGCGACCCGGATCTACGGTGCGCGTCGTTCCGAGCGCGAGACCCGGGACGGCGCGTTCGCGAGTCGCGGGCGCGATCGAGAGCTTCTCGCGAACCGTCCACGCGTCGACGCGGACGACGCGCACGACGTCGTGCGGCAACGGCGCGACGTGCAGCGCGGGAGATACTTCATCACTTGACGACATCGCAATACGCTGTTCGGCGAGGAGCGCGCCGACCGTCGCTGCCGACGAATGCACGACGCGCTTGCGGCCGCCGACGAAAATGGAGACCAGCTGGGCGCGACGATACACGATCGTCATACCGTCGCAAATCGGCGTATCGAGCGGAACGGAAACGAAGTCGCCCTTGGAAACGATGATTTTGCGCTCGGTCAGGAACCCGTTGACGTCGGTTGCGTGGGTCGAGGCCGTGGCGGTTTCGCCGTTTGCGACGACGGTCACATCGACCGCCTGGTCGGTTGGGACCGGGGCGGAAGCGGAAACCGGGGCAGATGCGGGTGCGGCCGCGGCGGCCGGGGTGTCCGCAGAGGCAGGGTGAGGGGTGCTGAAAAGGGTTATCGCGAGGGTAAATGCGCCGGCGATAATCGACGCGGACCGATGATCGTTTGCGATCAACGCGGCTCCTTTATGGACGTGCGGCACGCCGCGAATGCCTTCGTGGCCGAAAGAGGGCCGGAAGGAGAGGCCTTCACGAGGCGCAGGCTTGCAAAGGTGCGGTTGAAACTTCCGGATCGAGGGTCGCGGAAGAATACCACGAGGCGGGTCCGGACAACGGCCCGGACCGGGACCACGCCACGCTAACACAGGCTGGTCACAGCGTCAACTTGACAAATCGGCAATCAGACGTATGTAGGCGTTCGGGTCCACATGCGAAGAAGTCTCAGTCTGTGAATGTGCTGCGCGTCGGTTTATTTACCGAGTGCTATCATCCGATTCGCAACGGTATCGTCGCATCGCTCGACGCGCTGTCGTTCGCGTTGCGCGCGCGCGGGCACGATGCGATCTTCGTTACCCCCGAAATGCCGGGGTATCGCGATACGAGCGACGACGTCGTGCGCGTACCCTCGCTTCCGTTGCCGACGCGAACGTCGTACCGTCTTACGGTACCGTACCTTTCCAAGGCACAGAGCTTTTCGATCGTGCACACCCACTCGCCGTTCATTACGGGTTGGCTCGGCGCGCGCGTGGCGCGCCGCACGAACGTGCCGCTCGTCTTCACCTATCACACGCAGCTGGAGGAATACGCTCACTACGTTCCCTTCGAAGCGCACGCGACGCGAACCGCCGCGTCGCAACTGACGCGAAGCTATGCCAATGCGGCGGATGCGGTCATCGTGCCGACGCTTTCGATGCGCGCGCGTTTGCGCGATCTCGGCGTGCGAACGCGCATCGAGGTCGTTCCCAGCGGGATCGACGTCGCGCTGTTTGCGCGCGGCCGGCGCAGCAACGCTCTTCGGCAGCGCCTTGGGGTCGCGCCGGGTGAGAGCATGATCCTATCGGTCGGGCGGCTGGGACGCGAGAAAAATCTCGAGCTTTCGATCGAGGCCTTCGCAAAGCTCGGCGACCCCTCCGCGCGCTTCGTCATCGTCGGCGACGGACCGCATCGGGAAGCCCTGCAGCGCTTCGCCGCCCGAGCCGGCGTCGAGTCGCGCACCACGTTCGCGCGCGAATTCGATCGGAGCGCGCTCCCGGACGCCTACGCCAGTGCCGACGCCTTCATCTTTACCAGCGTCAGCGAAACGCAAGGTCTGGTGCTGGTGGAGGCGCTGGCGGCCGGCGCGCGGATCGTCGCGGTCGACACGCCGCAAACCCGGGAGGTCCTCGGCGGCGCCGCGGAGATCGTGCGCAGCGACGCCGCCGAGCTTGCGGCGGCGCTGGAACGCACGCTCGCTTCGAGCGGTGCGCCCGCCGAAAGCGATGCCGTGGCGCGCCGGTTCGACGCCGTTGCGGTCGGCGACCGCATCCTCTCGCTCTATCAAGATCTGCTGCACGCGCGCGCGCCCGAGCCGCTCGCGGCGATCGGTGCAGGAACCGCTCGCCTGTAAGCAGTCTGAAGAAGCCGCGAACGGACTCTCGGGCTTCGGTCCGAATACCGTAGCCACGTCCTCTCTCGTCCGCCTTTCGTCTTGCCTCCACGGGGTTCGTCTTTGGTTCAATCGGTCTATCGCTATCGTTGGCTGCTGTACGAACTGACGTTGCGGGATCTGACCCTTCGCTACCGCGGCTCCGCCCTCGGGTTCGCCTGGACATTTCTCAACCCGTTGCTGGCGATGCTCGTGTACACGCTCGTTTTTTCCGTTTACTTGCGCATCCCGATCCCGCACTACGCCGTCTTCCTCATTTCCGGGCTGCTGCCGTGGCTTTGGTTCAGTTCGTCGCTGACGATCGGTACGTCGGCCATCGTGGACGGCAGAAGCTACGTCGGCAGCTCGATGTTCGCACCCGTGATCTTGGTCGTCGTGCCCATCCTCACGAACGGCGTGAACTATCTCCTATCGGTTCCGCTGCTGCTCGCGCTCGCGGCGTATTTCGGCGTCCCGATCGGCTGGCCGATCCTCGTGCTGCCGGTGCTGATGGGCATTCAGATTCTGTTGACGCTCGGGTTTCTGCTCATCCTCTCGAGTCTCAACGTCTTCTATCGCGACCTGCAGCAATTGATGATGACGCTGATCGGGATGGCGTTTTACCTCGCGCCGATCTTCTATCCGCTGACGCAGGTTCCGGAGCGCTACCGGCCATTTCTGTTCATCGATCCGATCGTGCCGCTCATCCTCGGGTATCAAAACATCTTCTTTTACAACCGCCTTCCGAACGCGCTCGAGGTTTCGTACGCGCTCGTCGTGGCGCTCGCCCTCTGCTTCATCGGTCGCCGCGTCTTCAATCGGTACAAAGACGCGTTCGCGGACTACGCATGAGCCGGGAATCGATCGTCGTCCACTCGGCAACGAAACGCTTTCGGCTCGTGCGCATTCCGAAGCGCACGACGTTGAAGGAAGCCATCGTGAAGCGGAGCTTCTTTACGAACGCGCGGCGCAACGAAGTGTTCGTCGATGCGGTGCACGAAGTGAGTTTCGACGTCGCCCGCGGCTCGATGCTCGGCATCCTCGGACGCAACGGCTCCGGCAAGTCGACCCTCATGCGGCTGCTCGCGGGTATCTACAAGCCGGACTCGGGAAGCATCAAGGTCGACGGCGACGTCGCTCCGCTGCTGAGTCTGGGGCTTGGATTCCACCCCGATATGAGCGGGCGTGAGAACGTGCGGATGAACGGGCTGATCCTCGGGCTGAGCCCGCGCCAGATCGATCGCCGGCTCGACGACATCGTGGATTTCGCCGAGTTGCGCGACTACGTCGACGTTCCCGTGCGGATGTACTCGTCCGGGATGTACATGCGGCTGGCGTTTGCGGTTGCGGTGAGCGTCAATCCCGACGTGCTGTTGCTCGACGAAGTGATGGCGGTCGGCGACGCCGCATTCGTCGCGAAGTGTCTCGACCGCATGCGTCTGTTCAAACGTCAGGGAAAGACGATCGTGCTCGTCTCACACGATACCGGCGCCATTGCGGAGTGGTGCGATTCGGCACTTTGGATCGACGAGGGCCGGGTGCGCATGACCGGGACTCCCGATCGGGTCGCGGATGCCTATACGGTCGCGCTTGCCGAAAACGACTATCGGTCGGGCTCGATCGGGGCCGGCCTGCTCGAGCATACCTAAATGCCCGCGGCGGGACACTAGGCCGTCGTGTCTCGGGAAGACGGTGGCGGCGCGGCGCAGATCGCGGCGTTACAGCGTATGGTGCGTCAGCTTCGCCGGCGGTTGGAGTTCGTGGAAGGCAGCAAGTTTTGGCAGCTGCGGGCCGCGTGGGTGAATCTGCAGGACCGCATCGGCCGCCGCGAGCCGATCGAGGGGCCGGGCGAACCGGCGGTCGATTTCGTCGAGAACATGGCGTGGCCCGAGCCCTACACGAGGTGGCTGCTCGAGAACGAGCCACGCCGCGTGGAGCTTGGCCGGCTGCGCGAGGTCGCACCGCTCTTGCCCGCGCAACCCTCGGTCGCGGTGTTCGTGAACGACACGGCGGGGAACGCCGATGCCGCGCTCGCGGCAGCCGGCGAGCAGGCCTATCCGCGCGTGCGGGTCAGGGCACTTTCGCAGGTCACTTCGGGCGGGGACGATGCGGCCCGTTGGAATGCCGCGCTCGCCGCGTGCACCGAAGACGTGGTCGCGTTCTGCGAGCCGGGCGATCTTCTCGCCCCGCACGCAGCCTTTGAGGTCGCGCTCGCGTTCAATCATTCCCCGGGTGCCATCGCCGTGTACGGAGATTGTGACGTGATCGCACCCGACGGAAGCAGAAGCGCGCCGCGCTTCGTTCCGGACTGGTCGCCCGACACGTTCCTCTCGTCGATGTACACCGGCCGCGTGATCTTTTACAAGCGCGCGGCGGTGCTCGCGGCGGGCGGATTCCGGCCGGGCTTCGGCCCGGCCAACCACTACGACCTCGCCTTGCGCGTGTTCGAGAACGGCAGCGAGATCGTTCACCGTCCGAGCGTCCTCGTCCATCGCGCGAGCGGCGACCGCTCCGCACCCGAGAACGGCGAAGCGGTACGCGCGGTCGAGGCGGCACTCGAGCGTCGCGGCGAGAGCGGGCACGTGGTCGCCGGGCCGGCCAAGGGCGTGCACCTGGTGCGCTACGACCTGGTTCGCCCCGGCCGCGTCGACGTCGTCATACCCACGCGAGATCTCGCCGCGTACCTCGACCGTTGCTTGCGGAGCCTCTTCGAGCGCAACGCGCGGGCGGATCTACGGGCGATCGTGGTCGACAACGGCAGCCTCGAAGGGGAGACGTTCGCGACGTTTCGGCGCTGGCGCGAACGCGAACCCGAACGGTTCGCGGTGCTCGAAGCGGATGGCCCGTTTAACTTCTCGCGACTCGTCAATGCGGGCGTGCGTGCGGGAGATGCGCCCTACGTACTGCTGCTCAACAACGATGCGGAGTTCGTTACCGACGACGGCGTCCGCGCGATGCTCGAACAGGCTCAGCGGCCGTCGATCGGCGCGGTCGGCGCGCGACTGCTGTATCCCGACGGTTCGCTGCAGCACGTCGGCGTCGTCGTCGGGGTCGGCGGTTATGCGGGCCACGTGTATCGCCACAAACACGTCGCAGATCCCGACGTCGACGAGACCGTTGCGGGAGTTCGCAACTACTCCGCCGTGACGGCCGCGGCGATGATGTTCCGGCGCGACGCCTTCGACGAGATCGGCGGCTTCAACGAGGAGCTGGCGATCGAATTCAACGATCTCGATTTCTGCTTGCGGCTCGTACGCGCGGGATACCGGAACGTCAGCTTGCCGCACGTCGTGCTCAACCACGAGGAATCGGTTTCGCGCGGCACGCCGCGTACGCACGCCGCGCGCGCGCAGCGCGAGCACGAGCGCGCGGTCTTCCAAAGCCTCTGGCAAACCGAGCACTTCGCCGATCCCTACTACAATCAAAACCTCACCAGATCCGACGAGACCGGTGGCCTCGGAAACGGATGATCCGGACGCGGCGCGGACCTCAGGTGCGACTGCGATGAGAGGAAAGGTGATCGAGATTGATCGAAAAATCTTCGCGATCGCGCGTGAGGTTCGGGCTGTAGCACGGGTCGGGTTGCGCCAACTGTGGCCAACGGTCTTTCATCCGGGCGATCTCGCTTGAAAACCGTTCGATCCGTTCGTGCGTCGCCTCGAGTCCGCGCGACTTGGATTCAAAATGGTAGAGGACGACGTGGGGCAGGTACACGTTTCGCAAGCCGGCAGCGCGCAGCCGCAGGCAAAAGTCCACGTCGTTGAACGCAACGGCCAACGTTTCGTCGAAGCCGCCGACCGACTCGAATGCGTTACGGCGCACCATCATGCAAGCGGCAGTGACGGCGGAATAGTTGTTCACCGACTTGAGCATGTAATAGTAGCCCGGAGCGTCCCCCGGAAAGTTCTTGTGGCTGTGGCCCGCGACGCCGCCGAGTCCGGTTATGACGCCCGCGTGCTGCACGGTACGATCCGGGTAGAGCAACAGCGCACCGACGGCGCCGATGGCCGGACGCTGGGCCTGTTCGACCATGCTTTCGACCCACCGTTTGCTGATGGCTTCGGTATCGTTGTTCAAGAATAGGAGGTAGTCGCCGGTCGCGTTCGCCGCCGCATGGTTGACGATCTTCGAAAAATTGAACGGGATGTCGTAGCGAAGGATCCGTACGCGCTGGTCGCCTTTTCGGAGTTCCTCGAAGGTCGCGAGCGAGTACGGGTCCGTCGATCCGTTGTCGACGAGCAGCACTTCCAGGTTCGGGTACGCCGTGTGCTCGAGTGCCGACGAGATCGCGCGCCGCGTGTCGTCCCCGTGGTCGCGGGCCGGAACCACGATCGAGACGCGTCCGGGAGTGCGAATCGCAAAGCGTACCGAGTACGTGCCGGGGCAGCCGGGAATCGCTTCGATCCGCCCGGGCTCTCCGCGACGCGCCAGCGCCTCATTGAGCGCGCGTTCCGCGGCCGCGTTCGCGTACGGCTTCGCGGAAGCGTTCGATGCGGTCGATGCGCCGTGAATGCGCCAATGATAGAGCACGCGCGGCAAATGACGGATGCGTTCGGTGCGCTCGGTGGCGCGGAGCAGGAAGTCGTAGTCTTGACTTCCGTCGAATTCGGAGCGCAGCCGGCCGACCGTCTCGACGAGCGCCCGCCGGCACGCGACGAGATGACCGACGTACATGCGCGAGAGGAACGATTCGGGGGACCAATCGGGTTTGAAGTGAGGATCGCGCAAACGGCCGGTTTCGTCGACTTTATCCTCGTCGGAGTAGACGATATCGGTCTCGGGGTGCTCTTCGAGCACACGCGCGATCTCGTACAGGGCTTCCGGCGCGAGCAGGTCGTCGTGATCGAGGAACGCGACGAATTCTCCGGTCGCAAGGTCGAGCGCGGAGTTCGTGGCCCGGGATATCCCCCCGTTGCGCGAGCGGAAGGTCAACTTTATCCGCGGATCGCGGCGCGCGTACTCGCGCAAGGTGCGACGTACGCTCTGGTCGCTCGACGCGTCGTCGGCAACGCACAGCTCCCAGTTCGAATACACTTGCGCCAGCACCGAGTCTAGCGTCGCACGCAAGTAACGCTCGGGGGTCTCGTGGGTCGCGACCACGATGCTGATCGGCGGACGCCGCGCCAGGCGCTTCGCGTCTTCGCGCATCCGCACGAGATCGGAGGGACCCGGGGTGTTGCGATCGAGCCACGCGGCGTACTCGCCGTCGATCGCCGCCTCGTCGATCATGACCTTCGGCAGCTCGTAGCGCGGCAGTACTCCGTTCGAAAGGCCCACGAGCCGCTTGAGCCGATGCCAGAGGTTGCGCAACTTCCAAAATTTGCTCGCCTCCATGGTTCGGATGCGCTCGAGTGCGTCGCGCGTGACGGCGTTTTCCGGTAGCGGAAGCACGTGTCGATCCTAGCCTTCCGGACTGGAGCGGAGCGTTTTAAGGAAAGGTGATCGTTCGGACCACCTTCGATGCCGCGATCGATCCGTCGGCCGATACGACCGCGACGCCGATGCGATGCGAGCCGGCCGAAATCGATCCGGCGGGAACTTTGATCAGATAGCCGCTAAGCAAAAGGTCCGGATTGGAGAGCACCTTGGCCACGTCGGGTCGCCGTTCGCCGTAGAGAGAAGTCGCGCGATCGTCGACCTTGCCGTCGACGATCAGGCAAACGGCACGCGCCGGGCCGTTTCCCGTGCGGTCTTTTCCCCATCCGTACACTTCGTAGCCCGACGCGCCTGCGCCGGTAGCTTTGGCGAACGCGTCGATGCCGACGGTCGCTCCGCTCTGCAACTGCCCGTGGATGGCGCACGACGCCGAAACGTCGCGCACGCCGGCCGGGTTTGCCGTGCTCGCGGCCGAGGCGCAAGCGCTCGCGGCCGCCACCAACGTTGCGAGCGATGCCGCGGCAACCACACCGGCCGACCGGGAGTGCCGCAGGCGTGCGACGAACGCACCCAGCCGAACGAACTCGACATTTCGTGCGCGCTGTTGTTCGAGCAGTCGCAGCCGTTCGAGCAGCGACTCGGAGAGTGAACCAGATACCATGGAGGGAGGCAATTTGTCCCCACTTGATGCATCGCCTTCCCGAAATGGCAAGGAGAGAACGCACCGGGCCTACGATCCCGAACTGCTCGAAGCGCTGCGCCGAATCGCGGCGTTGCAGCGCGAGGCCGTGTCGCAAAACGCCGTGCTCAACGCACTGGTTCTCCGCGCGACCGCACTCGAAGGAGCGCTCGCGGAAAGCTCCGCCGCACGCTACGAACTTCTAGAACGTTCGTTCGCCCACCAGATCGAGCGCGACATCGAACACGTCCGCGCACACAATCTCGAACTCGAAGCGGCGATCGCAACGATTCGCGCGAGCGGCTGGTGGCGGCTGAAGCTGGCTTTTGCGCGATTCGGGGCGGCGATCTATCGCCGGCGCAACACCGCCAAGTCCTGATTGCCGAAGGCGGCCGGCACGATCTCGATCAGCTCGAACGGGCCGGTCCACGTCGCGGCGACGTTCTCCGCCGTTTGAGAGGTCTGGCGGTAGTAGTCGGCGTCGCCGATGTAGCCGTCCAGGACGCGGTCGTGGGTTTCCGCATCGAAACCTTGTGCCGCGAGGCGGGACCACCAAGCCGGTTCGCGCCACAAAGAGCCCATCGCGGTGCCGGCGTTGCCGGCGAACGTCAACAGCGCGATCCCGCCGGGACGCAGGATGCGCGCGAGTTCGGCTAGCCATGCGGCTTGGGCGATTGCGGTGAGGTGGGTCATCACCGACACGCCGAACACGCCGTCGAACTCGCCCGAGTCGAAGCTCGTCGGCGGCCAGAGCGGCACGACCGAAAAGCTTGCCGCGGGATACGCGCCCGCACACCACCGCACGTTCGCCGCGTCGATGTCGGTGCCGTAGATACTGCCCCGGCGCCAGGCGCGAGCGAAGTGCGCCGTCAGGCGTCCGACGCCGCAGCCCCAATCGAGCAGGCGCGAACCGGCGGCGTCGGAGATGCCGTGCGCTTCGAACGCGCGCTGCAGGTAGCGGAAATGCGAATAGCCCGGCAGCACCGCGCTGAATGCATCCGTGCCGCCTTGGACGCGCCCGATGCTCGCGGCGTCGGTGGAAAAGCGCACGAACGAATGCAGATCGTTCGGCAGCCAGACCTCCGAAATCGTCCGTTCTACGCCCTCGCGGCGCTCCACGAAACTGAAGTGAAACGGGTCGGCGCCGCTTTCGGTCGCCGAAAGATCGATCCGCAACAGAAGATTGGACAACGCAGCGTTGGGCCAGTACCAAAACACCTGCGCGAAACCCTCGGTGGCTTGCAGCGGATACTGCAGCGTCGCCGCGACGCCGGGACCGAAACGCACTCCGAGCGTTCCCGGGTCGCCGCCGGGCGGAAGATGGCTGCCGCCGAGCTGCACGGTCACGCCGTCGAACGTGATCCACGGGAGCGAGTGCAGCGCGGGGTGCCCCAGACCGAATACATCGTACGCGCGCAAGCCGCGCGGATTCGTGAGCACGCTGCGTCGGACGCGGGCTTCTGCGAACGGTGCTGCGCCCGGCCGGGCAAACCCGATCGTTTGCTCCAGCGGTTCCGCGACGGAAGGCAGCTGGCAACTCGCTAACGCGCCCGGACCCGCCGGAACCGTTGCAAAAGGGCGACCCTCAACGTGCACGACCACGCGGGTTTCGCCGTCGTCCGGCGTGCGGCAGGATGCGTTGCCGGCATCGTCGATCTCGATCGTCACCGGCATCGCTACGCGCTCCCTCTGCGCAATACGGCGCAGTCTTGATAACCGCCGAACAGGGCCGGCTCGATCCCGAGCACGTCGAAGTGGCGCGCGCAGCGCGAGCGGAAATCGGCAGTCGATTGCGTCGTGTTCCGGTAGTACGTTCCGTCGGCGATCTTGCCGTCGAGCGCCGGGTCGTGCTGATCGGCATCGAACCCGGAGCTGCGCCAGGCGGCCCACCACGCCGGGTCGCGCCAGACCGATTGAAATGCCGCGTTCGCGTCGGCCTGGAACGTCAACAGCGCGATGCCTCCCGGTCGCAGGATGCGGGCGAGTTCCGCGAGCCAGGCATCCTGCGCGGGAGCGGTCAGGTGTGTCATCACCGAGATGCCGAAGATGCCGTCGAAGGTGCCGTCGCCGAACGGCAGCGGCGGCCACAGCGGAGCGAGCTCAAAACGATCGCTCGCCAGATTCCGGCGGCACCATGCGACGTTCTCGGCGTCGACGTCGGTTCCGAAGATGGTAGGCTGCGGCCATGCGTCGATGAAGTGCGTCGTCACGCGGCCGTGGCCGCAACCCCAATCGAGAATCGAGGGCGCCGCGTCGCGCGACAAACCTTGCGCCGCGAATAGCGCTTCGAGCGTTTTGAAAGCGTTATATCCGGTAATGGTCACGGTCGCGGAGTTGGACCACGTTTGGACGCGGCTGAGCTGCGTCGGATCCTGCGGATGCCCGACGTACGACGTGAACGATTGCGGCAACCAGAAGTCGACCGGCCGTTTGCCGCCGCCCGTGCCGCCGCCGCCGACGTAACCGAAGCGAAAGTGAAAGGGATCGGAGCGCTTGTGCGACGCGGCTAGATCGATCGTCGCCAGGAACGACGAGCGCGCTGCATTGGGCCAGTACCAGTAATGGGTGCCGAATTCGGGCGAAGGCAGGCCATATGCAACGTGCGCGACGACGCCCGATTCGAACTCGACGCGCAGCTTGCCGGGATCCCCCTCGGGTGGAAGGTGCATGCCGGAGATCGTCAAGCGCGCGCCGTCGAACCCGACCCAGGGCAACGCCGAAAACGGATGGTGGTCGACGCCGAACACGTCGCTTGCAAGTAACCCGAATCCGTTGCACAGCGGCAGGCGCACGAAGTCGCCGCGGCCGATCTCGGTGCCGGCGCTCGAGGCGACGATCGTCGAAGAGGTTGGGGCGGCGACGGGACGCAGCCGGCACTCGAAGGTCCACCGGTCCGCCACCGCTTCGTCGGGTAACGCCGCGAGCGTCGCCCAGGCGACGCCGTCGCACTCGATGCGGATCTCGGGCGGCGCCGGCGCCGTCAGCGTGCCGCTCACCACGTCGCGCGAGCCATCGTACTTCAGTTGCGCCACGTTTCTCTCGCGAGCGTGTGAAACACGGGCTCGCTCGAATCGAGCGTCAACGCCTGCGCGATCGCTTCGTAGGCGCTCGACTTGTCGCCGACCGCATTGCAAGCGATCGTCTGCAACTGCCAGAGCGGTGCGAAGTCGTCGATCTCTTCCAGCACGCGCTCGAGATATTGCCGCGCCGTCGCCATCTCGCCTCGCTCCGTGAGCAGGTACGCGAACACCTGGTGATAGTGCCCGTTGTACGAAGCTACCTCGAGCGCGCGTGCGATCGATTCGAAAGCGAGATCCCAATTCCCGAGCCCGACGTGAATCTTTGACGCCAAGCAACGGTACGAGGGCCGAGCCGGAAAATGCTCGAGCGCGAGCGCGATCGCACCGAAGGCGCGTTGTTCGAGCCCGTTCGCGTGCAGGACCTGGGCCGCCACGTACGCGTGATCGGGTCGCAACGCCGGATCCTCTTCGAAGGGTGCGACCAGGGGCAACGCTTCGGGCGCGCGGCGCGCGGAGAGCAGCAGCATCGCGCGGCCCGCGATCCGGCCGCGGTCGGAGGTGAAGTCGCTTCGGAAGATGTCCTCGAAGGTATCTTGCGCGTGATCGACTTGGTACGAGTAGAGCCGCCGCTCGCCCACGTGCGACATCACGATGTCGGGTTTCCAGCGGTCGATCTCATCGAGAAATAGACGCGTCGTCGTGCCCGCGCACAGAACGTGTCCGAACGAACGGCCCAAATAATCGAACTGATCGGTCATGAACGAATCGCGCATGAGCAGCAGGCGCGTCGGCGGAGCACCCGGACAAAAGGTCTCGAAGGCGCTCGTCCGATCGAACCCGTCGTTGTCGAGCAAGCGTTCGTAGGGATTGCGGGATACGATCGCACGAGGGGCCTCCTCGCTGCGTTCCGGCGTCACGAGTACGCCCAGGTCGCCGTAGAGACGCCGGTACTCGAAGGCCACATCGCGCGCCTCGAGTTCGGCCAACGTCACGCGCGACCGCAGAGCGCGGCACAGCGTCTTATACGCGATGAAGCTGCCGTACTGCGTCCAGTGCGAATCGGTCTTGCGATAGATCTCCAGCGCCCCCTTAGCGGCGAGCAGATCGGGCCGCGGATCGATGTACTCGATGCCGGCAATCTCGCGCATCGTCGCGAGAAACTGCTCGCCGGGCGTGCCCCTTCCCGCGCGCTCGCAGCCCTCGGGAAGATCTTCGGGATACACCGAGTGCGCGTCGGGCGCGAGATAGAAGGCGTAGGGAATGCCGCGGCGGCGGAGCTCGCGAGCGCGGCGTCGCAGCGTCCGTTTCCAGACCTCGAGCAATGGGCGGTTGAAGGGCTTGGTACTCAGGAACCACTCGAGGGCGAATCCGTCTTGGTCGCCGAGAAAGAGACGTCCGTTGCGGCCTTCCAGTACGCCGCGAATTAG